>PPYE01584659.1_pt1 | contig 188897 bp, 278 predicted proteins | sample 1559881 | NCBI WGS metagenome assembly PPYE01 (sample SAMN08240022, study PRJNA423297) | Human gut metagenome, whole genome shotgun sequencing project.
AATACATTGTATACAAACTGGCTGAACTTCTATGTATATCAGATGACACCGTATCTGCTGGATGATGGGGAGTAGGAAGTGGCTTAATTACTAGGGTTTTCGATTATTTTAGTAATTACTCCTAAAATATTATATATGGCATATCTTGGCATAATATGGCATAGTTTGGTGACTTGATGGGGTCAAAATGGGGTCAAAGAAATAGTCAATGGGGTCAAAATATAATTGATGGGGTCAACAAAAATTTTGAGGTTTTGCACCTAACAATGGGGATAAAATTATACTTGCTATAAATAAGGACATAATTATATATTGTGTGTTTATTTATCCACAAAATCATAAAAAAGAACATGTCCGGGATAAAATATTTCGGGCATTTCTTTTATATCTTGACCAGAACAAACGTTTGTGCTAAAATAAAAGCAGAACAAACGTTCTTTGGAAAGAGGACTTATATTATGTTAAAAACAGATGTAAAAAAGGCAAAGGCACAAGAAATATTAAATTATATAAAGAGTAAACGAGATAGAAGTTATCCACCCTCAATACGTGAAATTGGTGCTGCAGTAGGATTAAAATCTCCATCTACTGTAAAAGGATATTTAGATGATCTAATTAAAGCTGGTCTTATCCACCGTGATCCATCCATCCCAAGAGGAATAGAAGTTATAGATTCGAAAGAGTCACATCAGGGAATAATCCAAGTTCCTTTGATCGGTACTGTGGCAGCAGGTATACCTATCCTGGCTGTCCAGAATATAGAAGAATATATACCATTTTCTTCCAGCATGTTACATGGCTTGGAACATTGCTATGCGCTCCGTGTAAAAGGTGAAAGTATGATCAATGCAGGTATCCTTCCAGACGATATTCTTTTGGTTAATCAGCAACCCACTGTAGAGAATGGTGAGATAGCAGTAGCTTTAGTGGATGACTCTGCCACAGTAAAGCGTTTTTATAAAGAAAATGGATATTATCGTTTACAGCCTGAGAATGATAGCATGGATCCGATCATAGTCGATCATGTTGATATTCTTGGGAAAGTGATAGGGTTGTACCGCCGCATATAGTTCAGTTGCATATAGTCACTATAATGATAATTGCCATGATTGTAAATCCATGTTAAAATAAACAAGGGTGAAATGAGATGGTCTATGAATTAACATTACAGTCAGTACAAATTAAAACAACCATATTTGAAACACCGGCTAAACTGATCAACTACAAGGAATTATCTTGTGCGGTAGGAATGGCTCAAAAGCAGGCTGGGCTTCCTATGGATCAGCTAGTAGAGATCGGTACAAATATGAAAGATTTTAAAGAAAAAAGCATGGTTTTATTTCAGAACAAGGATATCAACGAAAAAATAAGATTTGTAATCGAGAGTTACATTCTAAAACCTGACGAAGTATTTGACCAGGACGCACTGATCACAATGCAGTTAGGTTACGATTCAATCAAATGAGAAGAGGAGAAGTTATAATGGAGAAAGGCTTATATAGCTTAGATAATAACGTACTACAGGAAAGAATTAGCCGCTTAGAAAAGTTGGTTGATAAAGAAACTGACCCTGTAGCTTTGAAGACCTTACAGCTCGAATTAGAGCGTCAAAAAGCCTTTGTAGAGAGTATATAGTCTAATATCAAAAAATCGTAAAAAATAGGGATACCGTTAATTTGGTATCCCTAAAATTTTATTCTTCTGTGTCGATTTCTTCTTTAATAAGTATATTCTTTTTTGATAACCATTCATCTAATCCTTTCTCAAGTTCTAAAAATTTACAACAAACATCATAGAACCGATTAGTAGGATTAGTTCCAAATGAATATACGGTTTCCGCTCTTTTACGAATACGATCTAAATTATTTTTACAAAAGTATATTCTGAGTCAACAAGATCAGTATAATTAGATCCTTTTGTTTTTCTTAACCAAGCAAGGTCTAATTTAGTTAAATCTGCATCATCAACTGGAATCATATAAGCAAAACGTAAACTTCCAAGGATACGAGATTGATTCCCTTTTGTATCTAAAGCTTCTTTTATTGGCATAGATGTAGCATTTTTAACTTTTTTGGAAGATACTGGAACATAATAATTTTTATCATTTACTGTTATCAAAACACCAAAAAAGAATTTATCATGTTCATCATATTCATAATTAGGCACTTGCTTATCATACAACTTCAAATGTTTTAAATAATCAAAATCAACTGTGTAAAAAGCACACATATACTATTTCTCCTTTGTATTAAAAAAGAGCGCCTGTAAACGCTCTTTTTATTAAACCCCTCTATTGTTCGCCGAGGAAGGCATCGCATTAAACCCCTCTATTGTTCGCCGAGGAAGGCATCGCATTAATTACACTTATATTATATGCGACAATACAAAGAAAATCAATAGTAAATTATGTATTCATAAGAAATAAATAGCTGAGTGGCGATCCAGCATTTTCTACTCAAACCATATGGTTTTCTGGTGACAGCCGCCTGTTCTGTCCTTATTTATTTCTATGATGTGTTTATTTTTAGATCTTTCTTCCAGAATCTCAGCATATAGTTTCTGTTTAGCATTTCTCAATTCTTCCACGGACATTTTAAGATATTCTGGTGGAATATGAACTTTGTCATTTTCACAAACACAGATCATTCCTTGTCTCCTACATAATTTCTTATATAGTTATTCTCTCCTTTCTCCGTGAAGAACTTCCTGATATTTTTCTCGAATAAATTCCATAGACTGTTCCACAACACCATTAGTCATATCATGATCCTGTAAGATTTTCTCATACTTATCATAAGTCTTAATAACATTCTCATATTGCTCAATATGACATTTCTTTCCATTGGCGACAGAATTAGAAAAATCAAGTATCTGCCAACGCATACGTTCAATCTTTTCATCCAGTGCTTCTTTCTGCATAGCGTCTATGGCATCTGCGATTTTACTGATACTTTCCTGCAATGCCTTTTGGATCTCAAATGACTGCTCTCTGTCATGAATTCTATTCTGTTCAAACTGATCGATTCTCTTTTTGCTATCCTCGATTGTTTCCAGTAATTCTTCCCTGTTTTTCCTATAATTATAGAAATAGTCCAAGATGGCAATCACCTTACCCCAATGTGAGATAACAAAAGTGATTACCATTCCGATTAAAATATATACTATGATAGCGCCTGGTTCATTTGCACCAAGCAACTGATTTAAAAGCTCATCCATACATTCCTCCCTCCAAAATATTAATTTTTAGATTACCAATCTATATTTTCTAAGATCAGGGTTCTCCGTATCCCACTGTGGCTCATAGATACCTACAGCATTAAGCCAATAATACTTCTTGGATTTCGGGTCTTTGGATTTTACGTAGCAGGAAGTTGCCATGATGTTATCAGAATCGAAATAGTAGTCATTGCCCTTATAAGACAGCCAGGAACTCTTTAGGGCATAGCAGTCAGCACCGAAATAATACCAATGATTTTTATACTGATACCAGTTGTCATGGACGGCAATGCCAGCACCATCAAAGAAACACCAACCAGTACCATCATTGTACCAATCATTCTTTACACACTCACCAGTATCGCCAAGATAGAATTTCCATCCGGTATCTTCCTTAACCCAACCTGATTTCTTGACAGTAGGAGAGGAGATTGCTTTCTTAAAATATTCCCATGTATACTTACCTGAGTTGTATACAAATGGATTTGGGCAGATCTTACCAGTCACATCATAATGTCTGATCACATGATCAGGGGCAATATGATATTTCTCCATAAGAACTTTGGTCAATTCAATAGCAGCCATGACTGTCTTATCTTCAAAGTACCAATCTCTTGATGTATCTGCCAGACTACCATGATTTCTTACACATAGCTCAATGCCAATACTATTTGCATTCCTACATTCTGGATGTACATATTTCTTAGCACCACAATGCCATGCAATGTTTTTATCTTCAACAGACTGCCAGATAGACCCATCAAAATCTACATAATAATGGGCGCTGGCAGAACGATTTCCACCAGCATACCACTGACAATTTGCTTTTGCTCCTCCTAACGCTCCAACATAATGAATGACGATGTACTTTATTCGAGATACATCGCCATTTGTATGATTATATGGAGTAAGGAGCTTATTTACTGTATTTAAAATATTACTCATTTAAATGATCCTTTCTTTATACACCTTTAAGTCCAACTGTAATATCAATAGCAGGTTTACTATAAACAGAGAATCTAACACGATCATTAGCTGTTGTGCCGGTTCCTGAACAAATAATACCAAAAGCTTTATTATAAGCTTTCTGTGTATCAGGAGTTGCACCTGCAGCTAACATACTTACCATTACCGGATTATCATCTTCTGTAATTCCGTCTACTTTTACTGCCTGAGTATACGGTGCAGTTGTACCTGTCCAACCTGCCGCAGTAAGAGTTACGGATTTAATAGAATTTTGTCTATCTACATATCCTTTTGTGGCAACATCACTGTCAGAAGATGGTTCTTTTACCCCTGTAACAGTTGCTTTACCATTAAATACAATGTTTCCCGTTACAGGGGTGTCTTCCCAAGTACCATAAACAGGAATAAGCCCTTGTAATTCCTCAACTAAGTCATTTGACCAATTTTCCAAAGTGCTATCTATATAGTTTTTATTGACTGCATCACCGTCTTGAACAGGCGTTCCCACGCCACGTATAATCCAGTCACTTGATGAACCACCTAAATAAATCATTTGTTTATTCTTTTGAGGATAAAATGTAACATCTAAAGCTCCTGATGTTTCGGCATCTCCAGTTTCTAAATTAGTAGTAAAACTACTAGGAGTAAGTTCGGTTGTGCGTGTACCACTAGAACTTGAAGTTATAAGTCGCGAACCCGAAGGAGTATACCCCGCAAGATACGTGTTGCCATTATCTGTACTACTTTGAATAATCGCACCAGTCATTGGATTATCTTTCGTAGTACCTTCCATTGGCACAAACCCACTGATCGTAGCCGTTCCAGTCTTATTATCGCCCTTAGTATAGGTAATAGTCTTTCCGCTTGCACTCAATCCTTTGATATAAGTAGTATTGATCTGCTGGTTTGCACTGTCTTTTGTTGCTTTTTCTGCAGAAGTCGCAGAACCGGAAGTATTAGCATATTTGACTGTACCTACGTCTACACCAGTTATAGTGCTTGTATACGCTTGATTGTGTAATTTTGTACCTGCATCAGCAACAGACGTATAAACCTCGTAAGAAGTTTTTTTGTCTGTAGTGGTGGTGTTATTTGTTTCAGAAGAATTGATAAATGTCCATGTTCTACCAATATTTCCTCTTGAACCTGATCCTAAATTTCTAATTGTGGTAGACCAATAAGTTCCTACAGTTTTGAAAAATGCATCTGCATAAGTAGAGCCGTCTTTTGTATACAAGCCAATCTGAACAGAATCTGCCGCAAGATCATAACGAACAAGCCATTCTACGGATGCCAAAGAAAGATCTTTGTTAGACTGGTTATTAGTACGTAAAACAATACGACAAATACCCCATCCACCGCCATTAAAATCTTGTGTAATTAAAAGATTGGTTACACGATCCTGATAACTGTCGGTTAAAGTATCTAATTTTGCAAACCTATGATACGGATAATTGTTTGCATTAGCAACAGCTATAATTGCATTATAAGCCCTCAACTGAGTGGATACATTTCCTGATCCATCAAAGTTGAAGTTCATGATATAATCATCATTTGCTGCAATATTTCTCGCAGTTGCCAACTTAGTAGCGCTGTTTGCAACTCCACCTGCGGACGAACTTCCAGCATAATTATGTGTATGTCCAACATCAGACTTGTTATCTAATAAGCTGTATACATAATCTACTAAGTTTGTGCCATCGTAATAGTAAACAGGATGCTGAGATGTAAGACAAAGCTGATAAGCCGTGCTATATGTATTACCAAGATAAATATAATATTTACCCTTCGTAAAGGTCTGAGTAATACAAGTGGATGTTACCTGAAAATATCTATCAGAAGAAAGAGTACATTCAAGATAGATTGGTGCATTTGCAGTAAACTGAGTTGTTGTGCAGTTGGTAGAATATCTTAAGTCTGCAATACACCGAATCTGCCACACACTATAAGTGGAGGGAACTAAATTTCCATTAGTTGCATCATTATTCGCACCATAATAATAGATCGTTGCTGGTAATCTGAATTTTGTAGAAGTATTAATAGTCTTAGAAGTGCCTGTACTACTAGAAGTAACAAAAGACTGCCATTTTCCTGTACTATCTAATGCAACAAGAGTGTATCTCCAAATGCCATTTGTACCGGCATAAATTCGACCATTACCAAGAGAAATATCAGTGGTATTAGTTGAGTCGAAAGAAGATACATTCCACCAACCAGAATAAGTTGTACCGCTGATAACGGCAGCAGTTCTGTAAACAAGTCGAATAACATATCCTGTACTGTAGTGAGTTGTTAATCTAGTGGTGCCCATATAATACATATTCTTTGCACCTGTAGTCGTTCCATCATCCAAAGTAAGATTTAATGTATCACCCGCACTTGTACCTGTGAATGGCACCCAATAATCAATTAACAGTCCATCATAAAGAGCGGAAACGCCTGATAACTTGCCTGTCCATGCATTGGTAGTAGTAGTATGCGTTCCAACTACGAAAAGTGCTCCTTTATCTTTGGCGGCTTTAGTATCTAATGCAGCCTGGACAATCTTATTTTGAACAGGGTTTGTTGAACTACTGGACATTACAGAGTCAACAGTGATTTTATTAGCACCTTCAGCAATTCCATCCAGTTTCTTTTTGTCATTAACAGACATAAGGCCATGAGCTGACTGTGTTGCATCACTATATGTAGTGTCAGGTGGAACCTGCCATGTGCCATCAGATCTAAGATATCGAGTGGCAGCACCTGCTACAGGAGCCGGAACTAAACCTGCCTTACCCGCAGCAGAAGTAGTAGCACCTGTCATGTTTCCATAGGTAGTGTTGGTATCAGTGTTGATATCACCAACCAGTGCATAATCAGTGCCATCGTAGATAAATTCATAAATTCTATTTGCTGCTAAAGCATCTGTACTGATCGCTGCACCACGATACTTAATTGACTTTGCTCCGGTACCATTTACGTTCAATGTAGGGTTAGCGGCAGTATTTGTAACGGTGAACTTTACTGCGACCTTTGCACCTGTAGCAAGATTAAAACCATTTAAGGTTACTGTTTTAGCAGCAGTAGCGGCAGCTGTTGAACATGTTCCATAATGAGTGATGTCAGCAGATCCATCGAAGTTTACACCGTCTACTTTGCGAATAGTCTGTAATTTTGTAGCTGAACCTGCATTACCTGATACATTAGTAGTGAGCATCTGTGTATTTGGTGTGTATTTTAAATTATCACTGGATGCTCTTTTTGTCTCATCAGTTGAATTAGAGAACCAGACATGACGGGCTGCACCATCAGATGCAGTTCCGCTATTTTCTACAGCAGATGCCAGTGTAGCTTTGTTGGCAGTTGTTGCAGTGGTAGCGCTGTCAGCCTTGGTAGCAGATGTGGCTTTAGTTGCTGTATCGGCGTTACCTTTAAAATTATTAGCATAGACAGCGTTCCATTTATGGCTAGAGTCTCCTAAATTAATCACATTAGATTGGTGTGGATACACATTTCCATATAATTCTCCGCCACCTTTATTTAGAACAGTGCCTTCAAGTCCTCCGACTAAACCTGTAATGGCAATCTGGGTGATAGCAGTCCACTCGGTATTATCATTACGATTATAAAAACTTAGTCTGATGGATCTTTTCTTGCCGTCCATACCTTTATGTGGATAAATTGTAACTACTGAACCACATGCACCAGAAATACTACCTTCTGTCTGCCAGTTCTCTTTATTGACATCACCTGCTTCAACAAGTAAGTCTCGAACCGTTTGTCCAGATGATCTAAAATAAATTGAATATCCAGTTTCATAATCTGCTGTTTCAGGCAATACAACTTCTACTTGAATCAGAATTTTTCGCAAGATGGCGCAACCTGAATATGTGTTTGTTGACCTCCTATAATTATCATACCAAATACTAGGATTCTCCAATGGATTTTTTCCAGTATTATCGGACAAGGCTTTAAACAATAAGTATGAATGTATATTTCCGTTATTCAACAATACAACAAAATCACCTTTTTTATATTGCTTCGTTGAATCCCACGCAATTTGTTTTATATCGCAATAATCTTGAATACTTTCAAATCGAAGATATGTACTAGATTTGCCATCGAACAGTTGTTCAATTGAACCTTGGTATATTGGTAATTCAAATCCATCAAATTTTACGCAACCTGAACCACCACGATGAATCGCATAACCCATACCGTTAATGCTTGGATTGACAGAAATAGAATCATCAGAGTTTATAATAGAATTTATACCATTTTTAACTCTATTGATGACTTTTGTATTGTCGGTTACTGTATTTTTCAGCAGATTGAAATCTTCAATTTTGGTGTATACCGAATTTGCTTTTGATTTAATATACTCCCAAAGTGCAGACATAGGACGGCGTTGGTAAGTTGTGGTGGTTGTTCCACCACCTACATATTGTGATATATAATAATCATTATCTTTCGGAATAGAACCATTTGCATTTAACTTATTAATCATTTCGCTTAAATCATGTTCATGCCAAGCTGGTTTTGCCACATCATATTCCAAATCCGCCCAATGAGCTGTACCATCACCTGTCTTAGTCTGTCTTATATCAGAAGAGTAAGCAATCTCACCTTTAAGCAGAATAGGATTAGCATTAGCCCATTCCGCATCAGTTTTATAGGCATGTCGCACCCTTGCTTTTAAAATATTGTCTGCCATTTATATTCTCCTTTCACATTAATTGAAAAATCTCCGACAAGCTTTGACTCTCATCGGAGATAGTATCTTAGATAGTACCGTCTAAAATCAGAGTATCGCTGGAAGCAATAGTCAGTTTTGCGGCATTTAAAGATGTTACATTCAGAGCTACATCAGCTGTACCATTGAATGAAATTGCAGAGGCAGTAGCACCACCTGTAATAGAGAAATTACGTGCAGTTGCTAACTTAGTTGCACTCCCCGCATTACCACTTACAGTTGTAGGTGTTGCAGGCATAGTCATTGTGGTTGTAGATGTAGAGGTAATATGACCCTGAGCATCATAAGTAATGCTTGGCACTTTGAATGTGCCACCGAAACCTAATGTCTTAGAGTCATCACCCTTTACGGTACCGGCGGTTACGCTATTTGTATGGTTAATCGCGTTGCCAGAACCAATGGTGATACCTGTACCAGCCTTGTATGTAGTGTTGGTATCAGTGTTGATATCACCCATGAACAGGTAATCTGTACCATCATACACGAACTCGTATACACGGTTAGCCGCAAGATAACCAGTGCTAATAGTAGAATCACGGTATTTGATTGCTTTAGCACCTGTACCGTTAACATTCAGAGTTGGAGACGCTGCTGTATTGGTTACGGTGAACTTAACAGTCACTCTCGCACCAGTCACTAAGTTGAAACCTGTTACAGCAACGGTCTTTGCAGCTGTACCTGCGGCAGTAGAGCAAATACCATAATGAGTGATATCTGTTGTGCCATCAAAATTTACGCCATCAATCTTACGAGCTGTTTCTAACTGTTTTGCCTTTGCAGTGGTTGCGCCAGAAGTGATAAATCCGCTATCGTTTGTAATCTGAGAAGTCTTGGTAGGAACAGTGATATTTACCTTGCGGCTTCCATCAGGTGCTACATCAGCGCCATTCTTCTGAATGCCAACGATGATATTTCTCTCTGCATTGCTCGGTGCGTGTGCAGACTGAGAGTGATCGTAAGCTTTTTTACCTCTTGCACCATCAAACGCAGTAGAAGATGTTTCACCTAATGCAAGAGTCTCGGAAATAACAGCATATTTACTGCCAGAGTAACGATAAGTCTTATTATTATTTAAATTTACATAAATCTTACCTGTTTCTGGTGTGTATGCACTTGTCTTTCCAGAATCCTTATAGAATGCACTTAAGTCATCTGCTACATAACCTTCCAGGACGTCATCAACATAACTTGGGAGCTGTGCCGCAGGTACTTTACCATTTTCATCCAGAGATGCTACGCCATTAGCGACACCTTTCTGAGAAGTTGGAATGGCATCTACATCACCGGCAGAAAGTGTAATATCACCGCTTAATGCTTTACCATTAACTTTTCTGGATGTCGGTACTTTACCGCCTAATGCACTATTTACTACCTTGTTCTGTACAGGGTTAGTAGAAGTAGAACTCAGAGCACTATCTACTACAGTCTTATTTGCTCCTGTAGCGATGCCATTTAACTTCTCTAAGAGAGCAGTAGTGAAAGATGCAGTAGTTGCATCAAGTACATCTTTGTTGCTGTGGCTATGAGAAGCCGCTTTGATTAAAGAATCCACCTCTTCAGGAGTTAAATTGACGAATGGCAGATCAGGATAAGCAGTCGCACCATCACCGATCTTGATCTTTCTCGTAGAAGAGTCCACAAGAAATTCGCCTTTCAACCCGACAAATGTGGCGGCTTGCGCCCACTCATCAGTGGTTTTGTTGTTTAAAATAATACGTGTTTTTAAAGTAGTATTCGCCATATTAATTTTCCTTCCATATGTAACGCTTAATCCGACATCATCTGTAGCCCTAACTACAGTAGTGCCGTCATAAGTGCGAATTGAGTTATAAGTTGCTATATCAGAATCTGTGAGAGGAGTTTCGATAGGAGTTTCGAGAGCATACATTACTTCTCCACTATGTTCTTTGCAGGATTCGTTAATAGTTTCCGCATAATTTTCTTTTATAAGATATAAAAAGCCCATTTCTGGGTTGAAATTCCACGTCTCTGAAGTAAATGTACTCCTGGCCTCGGCCATTTGATTCATTCCGCTAATTGTCTTCGCGCTTGGCAATTTTTTCAAATCCATATTGCAATATCGTCCTGCTTGCGAAAAAGTCACATCTTCTCCATCAACAATAATGGAATACACCCTCTGTACATACATTCTCCGCTCCAGATCCACCTCATCACAGATCCATTGCTGGCCGTTCTCATCTGTATAGTTGCCACCGGATGATACCGGGATACCGGGCAGACTGGTTGGAGATGTGATGGTGATGGTCTGCGGGGTACGGTAAGGCTCGTAATCAGTGGCTTCCGATGCTTCTTCTACTTGCAAAAGCTCTGATTCTGTACATTCATGTAAAGTTGTTGTCCCGTTAGTCCATGAACCCGCAATTCCACATACAAGGATTCCATCACTTTTTGCAATGTATGATTTTTTCAATGCATTATAGGTCATGCCGACAAATCCGAGCGCATTATTAATATCGATTGCTTTCTCTATAGTTTCGTATTCAGCCATGCCTATAGTTGCGTTTTTGTTTGGATTCGTCACAGAGATAACATAAGTTTTTCCTTTCTGGCATTTTATCACTTTGCAAACTCCAAAAGTTTCATATGTCGGAGCAAACGGCAGTTTAACTTCATTTTCCTTCCAATCTCCATTAATTTTCAACACATCATTTGAGTAGTTTGCATAGTAAAATCTTCCACCAAAAAGGTTCTTTCCATGCACCACTACCTCGCCTTTTGCGTTCTTAATATCCTGCGGATAATCTGGACTTGGACTCGGCTTACCGCCTGTGTATGGCTCCCACGGGAGGGCGGTGTCGCCGGCGTTAAGCATGACATACAAATAACACGAAATGTATTTACCTGCCGGAAAATTAACATATATACTCAATGCTTCTTCCGTTCCATCTAATATAAACTTTATCGGTGTATTCAAAGTTGCGCTTCCAATTCCTGTCCATATTTGCTCAGAATTTACATCTGGATTCGCTACCTTTGCCATAGCAAGACTTGCTGCGGTAGGAATTGCTCCATCTTTTGAAAAAGAAAGTGTATATGTGCCAGCCGGTAGTTTAAAATGCTCCGTTGGTTCCACGAGACGAATATTTCTTACGCCATCCGCAGTGTTCGTTCCTTCTAAATGCCATATACTTGATTCTTTTTGTGTTAATGTCACACCTGCATTTGTATTTTTTATCACTGTTGATGCAAATAGCTGCGCACCCGTTGTTTTCGTTTGATTACTTCGTCCATATACAGTTAATCCTTGTAATGCCATCTTTGCACTGTCATTCAGTATCGCAGGATTCCCAGTAACATTCGTTTTCTCAATTGAAAACAAATCCATATTATCTTTTCACCGCCTTTCTTTTCTTATTGAACCTCACACCGCTAAAGCGGTGTGATTCTTGGGAACTTCTTAATATTGCAAGAATATTTACCAAGCTATCCCGACTGTTCCAGCCGTTCTTAAATTATTACGCTGCTAAAATTCTTAATCCTTCATTCAAGATATTCATAGCAGCATTTATATCACGATCATGATGTGTCCTGCGTTGTGGACAATCCCATTCACGGATACCAAGATTCTTTGTTTCTTTATTTACATATCCACAGATACTACATGTCTGTGAGCTTGCAAAGAATTTATCTACCTTTACAATATCCCTGCCATACCAGGAAGCCTTATACTGTAACTGTCGCACAAATTCAGACCATGATACATCGGAAATAGACCTTGCAAGTTTATGATTTTTAATCATATTCTTAATCTGTAAATCTTCGATACAGACAACATCATTCTGCCTGATTAGTTCCGTAGATAATTTCTGTAAGAAATCTTTGCGTTGATTTGAAATTTTCTCATGAAGTCTAGCAACCTTAATTCTTGCTTTATTACGATTTGAACCGCCTTTTGATTTTCGAGACAGTTCTCTTTGCAACTTGACAAGCTTGTCCAATGACTTTTTAAGATATTTCGGATTTGAAATCATTTCACCATCAGAGGTTATGCAGAACTCTTTAATTCCTAAATCAAGACCAATAGAATTACCAGTCTTTTCAAATGGTTTAATTTCCACATCAGTGCAGCACAGTGACACATAATATTTTCCGCTAGGTTCCTGTGAGACGGTAGCATTTAAAATTCTTCCATCTGGAACAAGCTTATTCTTTGTTTTAACCATTCCGAGTTTTGGAAGTTTAATATGTTTACCATAATACTGAATATTTCCATTCACACATTTGGATTTGTATGAAAATCTATGCGTCTTCTTAGACTTAAATTTCGGATAACCTGTATGTCTTTTAAAAAACTTTTGATAGGCAGAATCTAAATCTCTAAGCGAGGATTGAAGAGCGGTGGAATCAACTTCTTTTAGCCATTCAAGTTCAGACTTCAAATTTTTCATATCATTGGCGCATTCGACATACGAAAAGGATTCTTTTTCTTTTTCGTATAATTCAATGCGTTTTGCAAGATATTTGTTGTATACAAATCTACAACACCCAAATATCTTCGCGATAATTTCTTTCTGCCTTTTATTTGGATAGATTCTGTATTTATAAGCCTTTTCCACTCTCTTCACATCACTTTCGTTTTTTGATTTTAATATACATATCCTCTACCGTGAATTACTTCCATGATTATCACCTCATATGTATATTCTCCATTCTAGCGGCGATTCATCTCACCACTAAAGTGGCGAGTGTTCTCGCCTTCTGTCATAAAATAGACTGGAAATTCTACTTCCCAGTCCCGTCAATAATTTCAATTTCGTTGTAATCACTTCCTACTGTAAAATATTTCAGATTTGTATCATCCCATCGATAAACCTTATTTGCTGTAGTATCTACATAGAGACATTCAGGACTGCCGATAGTAGGAAAGTGCAAGTAGGAATCTTCATTGATTACAACCTGTTTTTCGTTTTCTTTTATTTGCTTGGATATATAGTCTTTAATCCAACCGTCATACCATTGAAGCCCATCCAAGCCAATATATATTTTTTCCATGAGATGTCTCCAATCAGAAAGAGGACAGAAATAAATCCGTCCTCAAATTATGCCTGAGCATTAGGGAACAATGCCTTAATCTGCTCTTCGGTGGCAGCTACATATTCTACAGATTCAAGGTCAGAAACCTTGCCTTTTAACTCATTGATGCTTGCCTGAGCTGTAGCAATTGCTTCTGTATTAGCCCGGATTTTGTTATAGGTTTCACCGCCGGTAGCCAGAGAAGCCTTACTAGCTGCAACATCTTTTTCCAGATCGGCAATATCAGCCGCCTGTAAAGCAGTATCAGCTTTGCCAAGAGATGCCTGTACATCTTTAGCCAGTTTTACCTTGGTGATGTTACTATCGGCAATCTTAACGGTAGTGATAGCACCATCGGCTAACTCAGTAGTGCCTACAGAACCTGCTACGATAGTTGCACTGATTTCTCTAGTTGCAGAGTCAATTGCTAACTGGATCTGAGCAGCATTCTTCTGGGCGGTATAAATATCTACCAGTTTACCAACATTGATATAAATTTTATCCTCAGTAGCATTTGCCAGTGTTAATACGAGATATGTACCTGCTGGCTGTCCAGTAGGATTGGTCTCTACAGCACCAGACTTAACTACCATATCCTTCGGGATGTCGATGGTTGCTACTTTCTTTCCACCCTGTTTGATGGTATAAGACTTAGCAGCACCCTCGGTGGTAGTAGTGGTATCTACAGTTACCTTTGCACCGCCAGTCGCAGAGTCAACATCCTTTTTGACCTCAGTGATCGCACTAACAAGGTCTCCCTTTGCGGTAGTAGTCAGATCATCTAAGTTACCAATCTTACCATCGACATCTCTTTTGTTGGCATCGATGTTAGCCTGCAGAGCATCTTTTGCGTCTTTAACAGCCTTTGCTACAGAACCCTCTGTAGTGTCAGAATCATTTAACTTAGTGATGGCATCTGTATTAGCCTTGATTTTCTTCTCAAGATCCCCTTTTGCAGTACCGATTTCTGCAGTTACATCAGAAGACTTTGCAAGGTCAGTCAGTTTAACACCACCATCAGAGATAGTGCCGTCTGCATTAGCAATTACAACATCACCAACAGTAGCATTTTTGATCTTATGGATCAGGTCACTCAGATCTGCTTCTGGCAGTTCGATGGTGTATGCAGGTGCAGTAGAGCCAACCGGCTCTGCGACAGTGTAAAATTTAAGTGTATTACCTTCAATTGCAACGGTCTTTAAAGAACCTTTTACTGCATCAGAAATTTTTCCCTCGATAAACGGCTTCAGAAGACTATCATACTGCTGAAGGTTTTCCAGAGACACATAGGTAAATTTTGTTGTTGCCATATTTCCTCCTTTATTTATTAGAAAAGATAAGATATATCGGAAGCCTCTACTTGTGAGAAGCTTTCATTTAGTTTGAGATCAATCCGTTTATCAATAAGTGGTTCAAGATTTGCCAGAACTTCATTCTGGACATACTCAGCAACTTCTTCTTTTGTCATGAAATTCAAAGCTGCAATCTTTTCATTAACAGAAGCTTCTGTTACATAGCCTTGGGATTCGATCCATTCTCTTGTTGGGATATTAGTCTGAGAAACAATAGAATTTTCAGAAACGGTATAATCGATGATGTTGTGAGCTGTGATTTTACGAATAGCCACTTCCGTACCATCATGATCGACTATAAAGAAATTATCATTAGAAGATAAGTAAGTAGTAATGTCTCCTAAACAGATCTTATACTGTCCACGAATTTTATAAATACCGGTTGCCAGGTCTGAGATGGTAATCGGATTATCTAAAGTACCATCTAAGTTATCGATAGGTCTGTTACCTAGATTGTCATAGTTCAGAGTCTTAGCATCTTCACTTAACTTGGTTACGTAATAAGAACCACCAGTATTTTTATTGACAATATAAGCAGTGTAAGCACCGTCAGTTAAGATAGCGACAATCTGACCTTCATATGTATCTGTGGCGGTATTTAAAGATTTTTCAGCACTGGAAACATCTGAGAAACGGTAGATTTTAGAACGAATTGGATTGATAGACAGATCAGAGCCAATGAATATATTTTCATGAGTGTCTTTTGTGTAAATAATGTCGTTGGCATCTATGTTGCCGTTATTGATTAGCTTTGTAATATCTTCACGATTGACATAAGAAAATTTGGCTCTCTGCGTAGATTTTTTTGCAGCAGTAGCCATTATTCATTTTCCTCCCCGTATGTATTTACCAAAACCATACCATCTTCGGTGTTATCTGCGATTGCATCACCAAGATCGCTAACTGAGATGCCGATACCTTTCTTAACACCATTGGCAGTGCCATAGATTTTCTTAGCATCAGTATCTAATTTGATGTCATCTAATTTGCTTTCTGCAATAGTAGACTGTAGATCAGCCATAGCTTTAATTGCCTGCTGGTTAGCAATGATACGCTGATCTAATGCAGACAGAGCAGAATCAGGCGCAGAGAACCAATCTGCAATAGCGATAATCGGCATAGTAAACGTATCTGTCTTTCTTACAGGTGTTTCTACAATTCCATCATCAGTCATTTCAACATCAATGAAAGTCATCATAAATTCCACATCACCCACTTCTGCAGTGAGATTGGTGTCAATTCTCATCTTATACAACAGATAATCGGTCTTATATTCAGCATCAGCAATCTCTAATTCGACATAGTTATGCTTATGCGTGATCGGAGTCAGATACTCCAAACGTGCAGAATACTGAGACATATCCAGTTCACCGTATAACTTTGGTACTACAATCTGTAATACGTCTACCAATTTGGAATTCTGCATGATGCGCTGACGCTCTGTAACATTGGCGCTGTTATCATTCTGAATTAAAACAGTAAACATTTCATTCCTCCTTTCGTGTGATATATTCAAAATCCTGCTTCGAGATCTTTCCATCGGAGAGGAGTTTGTTCAACTGTTCCATTTTTAAAACCTTTTTATCCTGGTAAAGTCTTTTTAGACTCTCTACAAATTCTGTCATCACAGCACCCCCTGTTCAAACAAATTCATTGTATAATTGTCGATAATCTCTTCTGGTGACATGCAATGAGCCTGTTTCAACTGATTATATTCGTGCTCTGTAATTTCTTCTAAAGTTACAGTCGCAAAGTCATCAACAGGAAATGGCTCCAAAGAAGGAATATGATACGCTGTATCACCAGTAGAAGAGAGGATACCCTGTGCATGTTCCTCATCGCACAACAGGAGGATTTTGTGCTTTGGCTGAAACCTTACGAACTGAATAGAAGAGAGTACATCTATCACATTTCGATTTTTTATAACTTTGTAAAACATAACTACCTCCATAAGAAAAGGGACGCACCGAAGTACGCCCCATAATTTTTAGATACTTAAAATGATTACAACTCCTGCTTCCTGGTTTGGTAACTTATATCCACTGGTAGAGCCATCTGAATTTACGGACCAAACGTAGGTGTTATATCCGATATTCGGAGATCTCAGCCAGTAAGATACAGCAGTACCAGTTGCATCCGTTCTAACTCTTGCTGTGTCAGAAGTAATGAATGGAATAACAGAGCCTTCATAATTGTAAGGCTCGAAGTTCATAGCACCCTCGACTTCGATAGCAGCAGGAATTGCTACATAGCAGTTGGAAGTAACCGTCTCACTGGATTTTTCACCAGCAGTAGACTGGATCTTTGCCTGTTTAAGCAACTGTCTCCACTGTACAGGAATTGCATTGTAGAACCTGCCATTTAGGAACTTATTCAGATCCATTTTAGCCCAACCACCGGCATTGGTAGAAGTTGCATTCAACCTCATCATGTTAGACAGAACGTGAGAAGAGACAAAAGACATAGAAGTACGAGAACCGGAGTTATCGCTGAGATAATATCTCTTAAATGCATACATTTCTAATTCGATGCTTTCATGTGTCCATGCAGCTAAATTACGGCAAGCAGTATCACCTAAGTCTGCATTCCATAACTTGGCCCAGTAGATTGTTCCCTTTCCGTAATTCTCATAAGCACCATCATCTGCCTTAGAGCATCCAAACACGAGTGTACTGGTTGCAATAGCAGACTTATTACTGGTAAGCTGAGAATATGCAATAGTTTCTTCTGGTAAGTTACCCTGATATACATGCAGAACTTTTTCACCAGCAATATGCCGAATTACAAGAATATCACGTTTACCAGTATTGGATACGGCTTTAGAAGAGGTATTCCAGTTAATCTGTGGCTGCGTGTTCTGCCAAAGTTTAAATCCGAGAGAACCATCAGACTTATAACACTGCATAAGAGTAGAACCAGTGGTGTTATTTGTGGCAAACATATAGTCTACTGCCAGTACAAAGTCTTTATCTTCATCAATCAGAGATAACTTTGTATCCACATAGTTACTTCCTGTAAATACAGTTTCCTGGTTGATCAGCGTATTCTCTTCAATATCTTCAAAAGTATAGTCAGTACCCATGTCAAATGAGATACTATCTTTCTCAGATACAACTTCCTGTTCTTTTGTCAGTTTCGTCATGGCGTAAATTTCTACAGGGCGCATAGTGCTAATATCTTTGCCCTTGAAGTAATCCTGAACGTATTCACAGGAGTCGAATACTGCATTAATGTCCTTATCGCCAGTCACATAACCACTAGAGTCCCATCTGTCAAAAAGGTAATACTTATATGCATTTTCCTCAGCAGTGTATACAGGAATATCCTTACTATAGAATACAGTGGAACCATACTCAGCGGTGATAGTTTCCTTAACTGTTCCCTTGGAAATGTAACGTACAGTGTACTTTCTGATAGTAGAAGTATAAGTTGCAGTGTAAACAGCGTCAGAAAAGGCCGCAATGAAATTTTTGTCCCATCCAGCGAATGTGAAATCATTCTTAGCTGTGGACTTTTTCGTAGGCGTTGAAATCGGGTTTTCTTCCCTTGTCAGAGGATCGACAGGAGTTTCACCCTTATCTACGTACTGAGTATCAAGAATAGAACCATCATCATTTTTGAATAAAATAGTGAACTGTTCTACCAAAGTATCATATGTAAGTTCGAGATCAGGCCATGCCGCTTTGTACTCAGCAAGTTTCTTTTCTCTCATTACAGGAACATGAACTGCACCTGCAAGTACAGACTGATCAGTATTATATCCGTTACGATCAATACCTTTCATACCGTAAATCTTATCTAATAGAGAAGTATCTGTCAGAGTCCAATTGATACCTGTAATTCTTACACGGTTTACGTTCTTAGATTTCTCAATCAGAGACTTACAATCTACGACATTACAGTTCTCAAGAACCATAGTTGCGATCTTGTCATAACCTGCAATCTCTAAGTCTGTCAAATACATAAGGTTCTGCATCTTGATAGATGTAAGAGTATCTGGCAGAAGAGCAGTGGCAATTTTACCACCATTCGCAAACAGTACACCTGTTAAACCAGAACCAGTAGCATACAGTTCTTTCAGATTCAGACACTTAGAGAAGTCTAAGCTGGTTGTAAGATTTGGTGTATTTCTAATGTCGAGTTTTTCAAGGAGTTTATTGTTTCCAATAACAAGATTGGTTAAGAATGTGTTGGAGTATCCTTCTGTAGTATTACCAATGATAAGTTCTTTCAGCTTTTCAGCTTTAGAGAAGTCATTGTCATGAATATAACATGTAGATACATCACCCATAGACTGAATTCTGGAAGCTGCATAAACCAGTACGGCAGTATCATCCATAGTTATGTAAGGACAAGTAATGTCATATGTCTGACCTGCTTTTGCTCTAATCTGTTTTACAGAGGAATTACCGAACATTACGTCAAGATACATATTAGAATATGGGGTTAAGTGAAGTGTATAATCAGGAGATACAACCGCACCTACAGGAGTGTTACAACGGAACATAATCTGATCAGAAGTAATAGACGTTCCGACAAATTTTGTTGCCATATAAATTTCCTGATCACGTTCAAACTGACGGCGCTGATATTTCTTCTTACCATTCATCATCTGTTCCAAGAAACGAGTGTTGCCATCACGATAGGTTCTTTCGTATTTACGAACATAGTCAAGTCTCCATAATTCCTCACACCATTCGTTCTGCTTAGAATCGAACTGATTAATCAGAGATGTCGCACTCCAACATCCTTTTGACTCACAAGAAGCATACATAGTACGAAGCTGTGAACCCATAAGATTACGAATACGACAGAAAAATACACATTCAGCAGCATTGAAAACATAACCAGAAGATGGATCTCCTTCTGTACGATAATCAGTATCTTCCTTGCCATAAGTCATAGTAAGCTCGCCACTATTATTGATTCCCCAGCCTGTATCGTTGTCATAATCCCACAGGTCAAAACGATAGCCATTGTTAATTTTAGCCGCCGCATCATCAATAATATAATAATTCGCTTTATCTCCCATTTCAGAGGCTTCTTCAGTTGTGATATAATGTTTCGCCCAATGATAGAATACATTTTTTGCGCGATTATCAATCATTGTATATCTAAGAGTGTAAAGGTAAAAATAAGTTGCTGATTCTACAATAAACCAGTTTTTAAGGTTATTTACGAATTCTTCATCAGTAGAAGTAATAACAAATTCATAGAAGTCACGCCAAATTTGACGATTATTTGTTCTGATTTTCTCTTTTTCTTCATCGGAAGAAATTGACTGTCCATCTTTTGAATCTCCACAACAATCATATCTGAATTCAAAAGAACCATCCCAATTATTATATAAAGAATCATAAGCCGTATTACCACTTGCCCATTCAGTCTTACTAATTGGATACTTTATAGTACCATCTAAGTTAGTTACACCAGTCTGATAAGTAGAGTTTGGAAGAGTGTTATCACTTACTTCAATGCAAAATTCCTTCATATCGTCAGGATCATAAGCTCTACTGATATCGGTTTTTTTTGAATCTCCCATATTTGCAAGCCCGTAAAAATGGTATTCGCAGTCCTGGAATTCTCTATGTGTAGAAACATCAGGATCATTTTCTTTGATGAAAATAACACAGTTCACAAATTCCATATCGTTCTTAATTCGGGAATCTCTCCTTGTAGCAGGAGTGGAATATGGAAGATATGTATTGTAACGATTCTGAGAGTAAGCATTATTTACCATATCGGAAGAGGCGATATTTAATTTAAAATTCCACCAATTATTTGGAATAGAATTTCTTGTTAATGAAATTTTACCTGTTCCGTCTTCAATAACAGTTCCATCTCCTAATGTAAGTTTTGTTTTATAATCTGGATCAAGATCAATTTTACTGTTAATCTGATGTATACCATCTGCACAGCAAATAACATCTATGTTTCTTCCTGCTTGACCATACTCGTTTGAAGTAGTGCCTTGGCCTGCATGATAGCAGTTTTCATACTTCCAGTTATCAAGTGTTGGATCACCATTCTTATAAATACATTCCATAGAAGTATTCTTCACAAAGTTCTTTTTGTCGTTTGTAAAGTATGGTGCCTCAATCATGATAATACGCATATCAGGACAAGCTTCAGCAAGATGTTCAGGGGTAAGAGACTGGTTTTCATCATAAATCTGATTTCTCTTGTAACGATCAATCATTTCTGTTGCAGTTCTTGCGTCACAGATAAAATTAGTCAGAATAGCCTGAGAAGAAAGGCTTGTATTATAAGCTTTCATTCTGTAAATTAAAACATCACAGTCATCGGAACCGATAGTAATCGGAGCAGGTGTTTCCTGTGTGAAAGAATAATCAGATGTATAGCTCATTGGTCTACCAGGAGTACCATCCTCATACGCCATGACAATCGGAATATCCGTGTCCTTATTGATATTAAACTCCCATTCAATAATGTCTTCTTCGCTATATGGTACATACAGAGATTTTGCAGAAGATTTAATATACGCTTCATGTACATTCATTTGTAATCCGATACCTGCGGATTCACAAGACAGAAAGGTAGCATCTGCTTTTGCTACGTTAGTGGTTTTGAAAATAAACTTGAATTCTTTACCATTTCTACGTGCGTCATCAGCAAAAAGATTGTAAGAAATAGTGGCTTTTGTACCGGCTTTAATTCCGAAATACTGATCGCCGTTCTCATCAATCTGCCAACCGCCGTTTGCCCAGTCGAAGTTTTCAGATACAGTCATAGCCACATTACCGTCAGACCATAATCTGTTTGCATCGTTATTGGATCTACCAACAGGATTAAAGTCAAACACCAGACCTGCAGTTACTGGTTCTACATCAATATCCAGTTTTTCTACAGTAGCATTGATAGTCTTTACGATACCACGGCAAGTAATTGTCAGTACATGGTTTCCGATTTCAGTTGGCTTATATTGCCATACCTGTGTATGGGAATTCAATGTAAGAGTAGATGCCTCTTTACCATCAACAGCAAGAGTTACTACAGGACTTTCTGTAGTCGGATCGTAAACGGTATATTCGATATTTACAGTATCATACTGCTGTACATCAAGAGTCTGCTGTATACATCCAATAACAGGTTTGTCACTTGTCGGATCATACCAGATAATATCCTTCTTAATGTGGTTAGATTCAATGGTTTCTCCATTAACCTCAGCTGTAAGATATACTTCTACAAGATGTGCTCCATGCTCCTGTGCAGCGATATTATAGGATATTGGAGTACCTGAAATTCTCGTTTCAACAGTGTACAGTTCTTTGCCATCTACCCAGAAATGGACTGTCTTATCTAGCGCACCATAAGGAGTATAGTCGAATGATACTGGTCCAATATTGTATGTCAGTTTGTCATTGAAAGAGGATTCAATACGAACATCAAGAACCTGAACTGTCCAGGATTTAGTTACTAAAGTACCGGCATCATCCACGATACTTAACAGTAATTTCTGAGAGCCAGTAGAAACGTACTGAGTGGCATCAAAAGTATTTTCTCCACTGATGGCAGTGCCAGTAGCGATAACTCTGCTTCCGATTTTCCAAGTATAAGTGCCTTCTGTTACCTGGTCGCCTGAAGAGTCAACACCTGAGAAGTTATATTTGATAATTGCCTTTCCTTCTGTAGTAATAACGACAGGCGAAGTGGTCACATACTCAATCTTTAAAGTAGAAGTAGTTCCACCACCGCCTGACCCGCCAGTAATCTTGAAACTGGACTTTGCAGTACGGACTTCCTTTTCATCGTCACCCTCGTGCTGGATTTCCCATAAGGTGAACTTCTCATCTTCATAAGTTGCATCATAGGTCTTTACATCATCTAATTCTCCGATGTTATCTACCTTTGTCTCAAGTTCAACAACCTTTTCTGAGAGAGTGGTAACATTCTTTTTATTTGCATTTGCAGTCTGTTCAATGGCATTTACAGTAGAAGAAAGAGAAGTAAGGTCAGAAGAAGATGCTTTCTTATCTAATAGTGCATCAACATCTGTTTTCTTATAATAATCTGTCTGTAAAGATTCTGGAATATTACCAATTTTCTTATCAAGGGCAGAAACTTTTGCATCATTTTCCTGTTTATAAGAAGTCAATGCTTCTGAAACTGGACTTACAGCAGTAGTGATTTTTCCATCAACAATCTGATTATAAGAATTCACCCATTCCGCAGTTGGATTGGTGTTAATCTTAATGTCTTTGATTTTCTCTTCTCCATTGTAGAAGGAGAGAGTAGAAGTGGATTCTATATATTCCACATTAAATTTTGCTAGTCCATCAATACTGTCAATCTTTTTGTATACATCCTGCAACTGATCTGAGACATCAATATTTTCAATCAGCTGATCAACTTCTTCCTTATTATAATAGGTAGAAAGTGTATCAGTGACAGTGTTCATAACTTCTGATTTAACGGTATCGGTTAAATCTGCGATATCTGTTTCTACATTATTGGCTGCGGTCTCAGCTCTAGTGGCAGCCGCATTTGCCTGATCAACATAGGCAGAAGCCTCACTGATTTTGGAGTTCATTGTATTGATGAAACCTGTATACCAGTCAGAGTCAGGCTTAATAATACCGTTTCCTGTCAGAGACTCCATGACATTTAACTTACCATTAGGTCTTGAAATCCAACAGTAGTTATCACCTTTTTCATTTGTACCAGTTGCACGAATCTCAAAAGTAATGTCACCTGGAAGATAGGTAACGCCTTTGTCGATTAGCCATGCGAAGCGGATCTTATCTGCACTGTACTGGCAATTGACCACATTATCATAGTCTTCCTCTTTGTTTTTATTGATATAATGGATCTGAATTAACATCTCTGTTAAGTCGATACCATCATAATATCTGTCCATTTCAAAAGGGATAAACTGAGAGTTTTCTTCCTGAGAAATATTAATCTGAGAACTATCTACAGTAATATTTTTCTGTTCATCTATATATGATAATTTCTCATCCGTGTAGTTGTTATACCACACATATTTGTCGCTTTTGGTGAAAGATACATCTGCATCTGCTGCCAATGCGACAGGTTTAATATCATCTGTACTATATGTACTCAGATTAACTGAGGTAGTAGTAGCAGATGACTTCATCTGTTGAGTCTGTTTCTTACAGGACTCACAAAAAGATAAAGCCATAAGTGCTCCTTTCTTTACGTGTTATTTTAGAAAAAGTCCTACACCGTTGAAGATGCAGGACTTGAATAATTATTCTTCGATTAAATCTTCACATTCCAGATCGATTAACACCTGTTTTACCTGTGGTTTGATCTTGTCTGGAACCTGTTTATATGTTTTCTTTCCTTTTACAATAAGAGTTGCATAGATAACTGCCATAATTTCTTTCTCCTTTCTGGACATAAAAATAAGCAGTAAGTTAAGCATTTAAGATTGCCTCAACTTCTGCCTTGATTTTTTCCGGTACTTCATTAATTGTTTTTTTACCTTTACGGATTAAATCCGCATATACGGTTGCCATATAACTTGCCATAATTAAGCCTCCTTCATTTCGTATAACTCTGTTAATGCTAACTGAGTATTTGTAATTTCATCATCCTGAGACAGGTTTGTTTCATACTGTTCAGTCAGTGCCAGCTGTGCTTCTGTAAGCTGATCTTCTAAATCAGACACCTGTTTTTTTAATTTCCCAATATCTGATTCTGGAAGATAATTAAAAATAGGTTTTGGATTTTTTGCATCAGTTACATCGATTTTATCTAATGTTGCTCCATCCGGGACATCGACAAATATAGATAATAATCCCTGTGGAGCTTTTTCTTCTCCATAAATAATTGACCAGATTTTTCCAGTCGTATCATAAATTACTAAAGCTTTCATATAAACTCTCCTTAAATTTAAACTGCTTGAACACCCCAAGTTAAAATACCAGTTCCCTGTTGTGTAAATACTAATTTTAATTTTCCTTGCCTTGAAGCATCATATTGATAAGACATTCGTGTATATGAGCCTGATGTTGTATAAAAAGTACATAACAACCTCGAATTGCCACTAGAATCTATTCTATAAATTCCAACACTTGCGCTTGAAAACGCCGAAGACTTTGCAATATCTACAAATACATGGGTATATCTTCTCAAATCAATCATAGATGGGGTAGTAAGTGTATTTGAAACTTGGCTGCTATCGTTAGAATATACTTGTCCAAGACTTCCGAATCCCAATTGTCCTTTTCCGACAACGCCACCTACATTTCCACTATTCCAAAAATATGTAGTAGTAGGTGTATATCCTTCCCATGTACCAGTAACACTTTGATTATAGGTAGTAATAGTTACACCTTTTTTAATAACATTGGCTGGCGCCATGGAAAATCCTGGAATTATAATATCACTTGTCATTCTTTTACCTGTACAAGCAATCGTCTGCTGAGAAGCACCAGGAGTATAAGTTCCACCTGCCATAGACTGAATTCCCATTGCATTAAGTGCAGAGGCGTTTGTACAGGAAATTTCTGGATACCCAGAAATTGTATTGGTAACATGTGCTCCATTATGCATTCTTAAGTATAAATCTGTACTATTGGCTGCAACTGAAACAGCAGTATCGTAAGCACCAATATTTTTCATAGTTCCAACAACAGGATCTCCATCTTTATCAATAATTATCTTTTTTTCCAAAACATCGTCAGCAGAAGCAGTGATTGAATCTAAATCAACATAACTTCCACATCCTGAAGATAATATTTGTCCCATATAAACTAAATTCCTTTCATTATTCTATATACTGGATACCCCATTGCCAAAGCCCCGTTCCTTGAAGCGTAAATACTAATTCTAATGTTGCAGGCCATGAAGCGTTATAATCATAATAATAAGTTGCTCCATCTGTTGAGTCATGCGTAAAACTACGCATGAGCACTCTCCGACCATTTGAATATTTTGCATATATAGCAACACCACTACTCTCAAAAGGTTCACTTTTATTGATATGTACGAAAATACGACTGTACTTCCTCAAATTAATCATTTGAGGAGTTGATAATGTATTACCATAAGTGCTATTGCTATTTGAATAAACTTGTCCCAAATCACCAAACCCTAAATCTCCAGTCCCGACAAGGCCACCTATATTGCTGTTGCCGCCCGGTGTAGCCTTCCAAAAATATTCAGTGGTAGGCGAATAGCCTTCCCATGTACCCGTTACAGAATGACCATATATCGATACTGTCACACCTTTCTTTATAGCGTCAGCGGGAGGCATAACAAATCCTGGAATAACAACGTTTTCCGTCATATATTTACCTTTACAATTTAATGTCTGTTGAATTGTTGACGGAATAGGTGTCCATCCAGGCTGTGGTTGTATAGTTCCGGTCCTTTTTGTATGGGCATCTGTACTATAATAAGTTTTACCAGCAAGAACTTGGTTATCAACTGCTGTGCCTGTTAATTCCAGTGTGCCTTCCACAACTTCATCATCAGACCCATTAAAAAGAGCAGTCTTCCCCTTTAAAATATCATTAGCTGTGGCAGTACAGTCTTCAGAATAGACACCATTACCGTCACCACCAGGAAATAAAACTTGTGACATTTAAACTCCTTTCAATCCAATTGTGAAATCCATCACGGGTTTCTTGTAAACTTTGAATGTAATTTCCCCGTCAGTAATGGTGTTTGTACCCGCTGCTAAAAAACTGAAAGCCTTGTTATATGCTTTTTGTTCTGTAACAGAAGCACCATCTTTCAACAACTTCACTGCCAAAGGATTATCAGTAGATCTTAAATTTTGAACAGATACTGTTTGAGAATACGGGGCAGAATCGCCAGACCAATCAGAACTCTTAAGAGTAACTGTCAATAATCGACTATGATCAAAAATCTCATACCAAGAATTTGTATCTAAAGAAGAACGATAAAAGATCTTTCCATCAGAATAAATTGTTTGTAAGTAAAAATCACCCATCCTGACTACATGCAACATGCCAGGACTATCAGTAGAATATGTTGGTGGAAGATTGGATAACATTTTCGCAACGTACTCATTCCATCGATACCATTTATTACATCCTTTTTTGTCACCTATCAGTTCATCAATATCTGCTTCGTCAGCAAGAGTTTCTGGGTTTAATAAATTATGAATTTTCGTTATAGAATAAGAATTTGTATCGGCTCCAACATCGCCCATATTTAAATTATCATCAATGCCAATGGTAGCATTTGATAATCCATTGATATATGTTTTTACATCATCTTTGAAAAATTGCTGGACAGCTTTAATTCCGTCCATCAGCTGATTAAATTTTTGTGCATTGAATAAAATACGATCTAATTCAGGATATGCAGAAAGATATTTAGCAGCTTCTGTATATTTCTTTTCCTGAATTAAATTGTTGTATGCTAAAGCAAGCGGAGCAGTAAGAGAATTGATATCCTGCATATTATCCCAGTTATCAACCTGTCCTGGAAATTGACTACGAGGATACTGCTCGTATTGTGTTATTGTTTCACTCATGTATTATTGTTCACCAACTTTCTATTTTTACGGTTATATACGTATGAAAAATCTTCTAAGAATTTATAAAGAGTTACAGACATTGTTCCAGATCCGAAAGACCATGAAAAATTTTTGATAATATATTGGTTTTTCTTCTTATTATATTGCGCTGTATATTCCACTTTCATATTGACATCGATCCACGGAACGACCAGAGTATTCAGATTGATCGTATCCATCATTGCAGTAGACTTATATGTAAGATACTCAGCCTGATTATAACAAGCAGCATCATCGCTCAGATTGCTATAATCCACAGGATTTACAATCTCATAACCAAGATTAGTAGTAGAGAAAGGACAATCCTTAGATGTCTCTTCATACCTGCCTTTACACTGATATTGTCCAAGAAGATATAGAGAAGCTACAATATTATTAGACTCATCTACGGTCATTCTTCTATATCTAAATACATAGATAGTATCTTTACTCAGTACCTTTTCTGTCAGAGCATTCCCGTTACCATCAACTATAGGAATAGGAGAGAAGTTACCAATCGTAAACTGGGGTTTTTCTTCATTCTCTGCTGGAATTTTTATGGCAATCATAGTCAGGTTATCCAAGTTTTCCCATTTTTCATATTCGGCAAACTCTACTTTATATATATTATTCTCATATGTACAAGTTTCAGCATATCGATCCGTATTGCTCAACTCTAAAACCTTTCCCCATACTTCCGTTACATTGTAAATACCTGTAAATGAAAGACTTGGATTCTCATCGATAACAATATCTTGCATAATGTCGTCAGAGAGAATGACCGGATCATCTAAACAAGTAGGGATCTTTCTCCAAGTAAATACACCATCTGCATCGAAGAAGTATTCCCAACTATCATAAAGTTCACAGACTTCTTTCCATACATCAGCATAAGTAGCGCCTGTATTAAATTCCAGGTCATAAGGAATTTCTTTCTCGATATCCTCTACAACATAGGAAGTGATACCTGCGGCATCTAATGTGGCAATGATTGACTTTCTTATATCTTCACCCGCCGGTATCTTTAAGCCTGTGGTCGCAATAATTTCAGTATTTCCATCACCTGAATTGGTAGAACCATATCCTGGCATTTTGCCATTTAAGGTTCCATCATATAAAGACATTAAATCACTGCAGGAGAGTGAAAGCTTTCTCTCAGTCTGAGAAAATGTGTATTTCATGTCCGTATATGCGAATGTGCCAATGCGATACCAAATAGTTTTTCTTCGCTTAATTGACCATACTCCGTAGTAAACACGAAGTCTTTTGTTATGCCAGATTTTTTTATCGGGGCCAATATCAAAAGAAGAATCTGTAATTGCAATATCACAAGTGTATGATCTTCGTTGCTGAGAGGAATTATCTACAGAATAAGAATCGGTGAGAATTACACCTGTCAAAGAATCCAGAATTTTAAGAGAGGAATCACATAACTCAACTTTTAGATAGATTGTCTGCGAACCTTGTCGCAAAATATCTATATCATCTTGCGTTACAATCATATAACTCCTCCCTTCTAAAATGTCGTAACATCTGTAAATCCGTTATAATTTAATTCTTTTGCATCGTATGGGTCTGCACACTCAACCCAACTAAATTTATTTGTTACCAATTCATAGTTCTTACTTCCATCATAAACAGCCTGACGTTCAGACTCCTCAATATTATCTGTAATGTTGATCATAAAGAGTTCACCTTCGTATGACTTGATGAGTTTCGGCTGACCATTTGTAAGCATCTGAATAATCTTGTCTCTGTACTGGTACGGAAGTAATCCATCATTCTCTATGCCATCACAAGGCAAGTTCAAGAAGATACATTCAAATGTTCCACTCCTATAACCTGTGATACCATTTACCACTGTAATAGGATATTTCCTGTTCAATGGCTTAACGGCAGTAGCGCCATAATTGTATGTATCACTGCGAACCACATTTAAGATACATGGATAAGATGTGTCGTTATCAACCAAGAAGTAATAGTCGAATTTAGACTTAACAGAATTGGTAATATAGTTATCTTCTGCACCAGAAATAACAGGAACATAAGCATATTCCACTTCATCTACTGGTTCAAGATAATCAATAAATTCGATTGCCAAGTCTTCCTTTGTATTAATTGGCTTCTCAAAAATAGTTTGGAATTTAGAATCTTTGGAAGTCTTTTTCTTGATACGTACCTGTTCTACGATGCTTTCTGTAAAGTTTACATTACCACCGTATAAATTACCTTCTAGCTTTGTATACAATCTGGTATCAAAAGTCCATGTTGTATCAAACGTTCCATCAAAGGTATCATATATTTTATTCGTAACTAGAATAACATCAAAGTGTGCATTTTTGATTTCAAGAACATCGACCTGATTATCTTGTGAGAGAGTAGAAGATGCAGAGTCCGTATCGCCTGCATATGTTAATCCTAAAAACATGCCTATCCCTCACTTTCTGAGTCTTCAATTAAGACCAAATGTAAATCATAATAATTCCCTACACGAACGATATATAGAACAAAGCTCTGATTATCTGTAGGAAGTGTAACAAAGTTACTCATTGCAACTTGTGCAAATCCTGAAAAGGCTGACTGCAATTCAAAATATGCTGCCTTACCATTTGAAGAAGCATATTCGCCTTCTCTGTAATACACATTTGCAATATTTGTTCCAGTTTCATCCTGGAATTTAATAATACTTTTATTTATAAAAGGATTTTTGATTACAAAGATTTTTGTGAAGTCACCTTCGACTACAAAACCAGAGTCGAAGACAATTCTATTATCAAATACATTTGCACCGCTAGGATGGGTATAATCTACTGGTTTATCAGACCAACCTTCAATTGACACGATATTACTTCTGATTTCCACGCCACCAACTTTGGGTAAGTTATTGGCTTCGATAACAGACATGATATGTCGTTTCTTGTAAGCAACAACAATATGGATATAACCAGTATCCAGCATCATTCCATGAAGAGTAGTACCGGTTGCTCTGATATAATAATCGGTAGCATTTTCCAAACCTGTGAACATAGCTTTCATAGAAGTAGTGTCATATAATGTATTTGTCGTTTGTAAAACGTTCTTTTGGTAAGAACATAAAGTTATTTCGTAGGAGTTTAATACCTCATCCTCACTCTGAGAGTAGGAGAGTGTGAATTCATATTCAGAAGCTTTAATAACGGTATCATCTACTACAGACAAAGAAAAAGAAGGAGTAGAGAAGCAGTAGAAAGGAGTTCCAATATCCTGTTCGTCTGATTCATTATCATCAGCATCAAAGACAGTGATCGTAGCAACATAATATTCACCATTCACCAAATCTGTATCAGCTGGAATTACATACTCTTTCTTCATAGAAGATACTGTTTCGTCATAAACGACTTCACCAGAAGAATTTAATTTGATTTTACATCGAACTTTAAAAATCTGGTTTCCATTCCATGTAAAACTAATAGTAGAACCAACCGACCTGTCAAATGGTTCTATTGGATTTATAATCGCATACATATTTCACCACCCTTTATTTTATTTTCTTTACAGCACCTTCACCATACTAATATTCCCCTGGGAATACTGGATCACGTACACGTTCCCCGTCATATTCATAGGATATAGTGTCAGCGTACCATAATTAGAATTATCTCTTTCTTTGCCACCATTTCTGTGAGGTATCCATAGGAAGTTATACCAGCCTTCTGGGATAGAAACATTCTGATAAGTACAATCGTCTACATACACTGAACCGCACTGTCCATAACCTTCTTTGAGTTGATTAATTGCGTTTAATACACTTCCTGCGTTCAGCTCCCCTGCATAGAATACTTCATCACTCTGAATATACAGCTCATTCCATTTATTCTGCGGCGCACATACAGTAACAATCTTACCTGCTTCCAATGGTGTCTTACATCTGGCACTGTAACGTTTGCCCTTGTATTCAATCTCGTATACGCCGTCTTTCTTCTTATCTATAACAATAGCTCGGAATGTCTTGTCATAAGCGGCTTTGTTGATAGACTTACTAATCATTTCCTGCACCATAGAAATAACATTCTTAAAAATCTCTGTATAGTTTTCCATAAATTCTCCTTTAATTAAAGAAGAGAGTACCCATTTCTGGATACCCTCTATATATTAAAATCTTGCCAATGCCTGTCTTGCAAGCGGAACAAAATCTCTACCCATAGCCTTGGCAAAACCGTCCACATCTCTTACATCTGTCAGTTTCACATCACCAACTGAGACATTAACTACATTCGGCTTTGTATTAACAGTGGTAGAAGGATACATGTTCTTTATCCATGAATTATCAGGAACGTATGCCGTAGCACTAAAACTTGCTACAAGCTTTTCCATCTGTTCAGGAGTAAAGACCATTTCCCCACGTTCTAGTACTGCCGGTATCTCATTTGGCTCTAGTTTCTCGGCTTCAAGGACTCTGATCTTATCTGTTTTGTCAGCAGAAGAACTACCCACAGCACCACTGAATACACCACTATGATGTTTCTCAACACCAGGACCATGACTAGAATCACCTGTTTCTCTACGACTACTTGTACTTGGTGCATTGGAACTACTGCTATGTTTCTTACTTCCAGAATCATCATCATCTCTGTCACGTTCTGTATCTTTCAGATTATCCTTTACATCTTCCAAAATATCTTTGATACTTTCTACATTATTAGTCAGCTGTTGCCAACTGCTCATAGATTCAGAGATAAGACCTGCATTCGCCTGATACTGCTGTAAAGATGAGATCAGCTGATCGCCAGATTCCTTAAATGCTTTCTGAATACCACCAAATACCGCATCACCATCTGCGGCAGTGTCATATACCTTACCCATGTAATTATAGATATTCTGTAGGTTGTCCATTGCAGACATTTTCTGGTTCATCTGTGATACGAGATCATGAATACCGGCCTGTGCCTCTTCATAAGTAAGAGTGCCTGCCTTATAGGAGTCAATGTATTCTTGGATTAAAGAAGAGATATGTTCTGTAGAGTCAATCTGCTCCTGATACTTGTTGATCTGGTCTACATTATCGGAATACAGCTTGCTAAACATCTGGAAAATATCAGCGTCATTGCCGCTTAGAACCTTATCTTTCCAGTTCTTTCCAAGAATATCAGTGGCAGTCTTTTCGTTATCTGCTTGTTCCTTCTTAGATGCGATTTCAGACCATTTATCACTGATTTTCTGTAAAGAATCCAGAGTATCTTGTAACTTATCATTGTAATCATCTAAAGCATCATCTAAGGCATCCATCTGGTCTTGAAGTTCCTGCTTCTTTAATGCAGCAAGAGCATCCTGAACAGATTCCTGTGCATTGCGGAGATTATCAGCATTAGATTCATAGGTCATTTCACCATTTCTTATAACCTTTTCAGTCTTTTGAGTGGTGGCATTTTCAAGATCATAGAGTGCCTGTTCATACTGAGCTTGCAGTTTCAGCTTCTCATTCTGCTTATCCAGTAAGTCCATTCTATCTTGTAGAGCTTCCTTCTGGTCGTTGATTGTATCCTCATAGGCTTCCTTTTCGTCATTCAGGCGGTCAATTTCATCACTGATAGCACCTGTTACAGCACTAATGACGGTCTCATGCTCACTCTTAACATCATTCAGTCCATCAACAATCTTACTCAGAGAATCAGATGCATCTGAAATCTTCTGAATAGGAAGATTTAGTAGCTCTTCATTCCACTTATGCATGTTCTGTACAAGAGAAGAGATAGAAGAGTTACACTGTTGTAGCTTATCATTCATCTCATTCCAGTTGTCTGTACCAGGGGTATAATCTTCTATAACATCCTGAATAGCTTCAATTTCTTCCTTATAATTAGAGATAGAAGTATTAGCATTGTTAATGAGTTTCTGATAGTAGTCTGCATCCAATGTCTTGCCGGAGGCTTCCATTTCAGCGCCCCAGTTCTGAATTGTATCTAGGATGTTCTGGTAGATAGTGCCTAACTTCTCAAGATTGGTGATGGGGAGTTCACGGAGCTGTTTTTCAAGATTAGCCTGTTCTTTCTCGAATGACTTAACCTGTCCTTTTGCTTCCATAATCGCAGCCATGATGTTATACCATTCTTCAGTGCCAGCTTTTAAAGGATCGTCCTCATCATTCATACGGGCATAGAGTTCATCTTCTCTTGTTTTCTGAATCTGTTTGTACAAATCAATCTGCTGCTCTGTATTAGACATCATTTCTTCATACATGTCCACAGATACAATAGAACCTTGAGTATTTAACAGGTCAATTTGCTTCTGAATTAGATCATTGGCATCAGCAAGCTTCTCATTTTCTTTAGTAGCTTTATCTACAATGTTGTCATAGTATGTACCTTTTTCATCACGGATTTTCTTTTGAAGTTCTTTGACGTTTTCTTCTGAATCTTTCCAGCTGTCGAATGCTTTCATTGCATTTTCTATCAGAGTTTTCTGGTCTCCAGTGAAAGTCTCAATGTCAATTCCACCATGCTCAATCTTATCTCTGTATTCTGGTACTTTAGATACAAGATCTTCATATGAATTTTCATAATAATCAAGTGACTGTTTTGCTTGCTCTAAGCTCTTTTTGTCAGCTTCGATCAGCTTTGTGAGAATACTTTGACGGGATTCCAGCCCACCATTCTCAGATAACTTTTGCAGTTCACCAATGGATATACCAAGCTTACTTGCATAGTCCATCAGTTCATCTACTTCTTTAGAGTCTGGTGAAAGTGGCATATTGAACAGTTCTTGTACACGTTCTATATCTTCCTCAGATAAACCTGTATACGCTGTCCATGTATCCTGTAATGCGGTTTCCAGACGCTTACTTTCACGTTCTAATAAGTCGGCACTGCGGGAGATCCAGTCGATTGTTGAGTTATCTTTGGCACCTTTGGAGCCTGACGAACCCTTTTGCGGATTGGTAGACTTTGGACCAGTATAGTTGCTGACTTGGACGTTCTTTAACTGTGCATCAATCTCACCTTGTAACTGATTTGCACGTATTTTTGCAATATCTTTATACTGGTCAATAAGTTCCTGATTTGACACAATACTTCCATCTTCATTGTATGAAGTCTCACCACTATCATAAATCTGCTTCATACGATTCATGGCAGCATAATAACCAACCCATGCATCACTTGCAATTCCTAATGTTTTAACAATAGCTTTTAAATTTTCAATACTTGCAAGAGGATCAAATGGTGTTTCGGCAAGAATTTTTTTTGCTTGGTAAAGCTCAAATGCCTTTTGCCCATCACCTGTTGCTTCGCTTTCTTGTGCTAAAGCTGCAATTTCATCATAAGTTGCATTAGATAAATCTTGAGCGTTCCAAGCAGCTTCGGCATGTACTTGAGCAAGAGCAGAAGTAACAACTTGATCTGCGTTTTGAACACCCATCAGTTCAAGATATTGCTTTGCCACATCAGCGTTATCATCACTTAGACCTTTAATAACCTTTGAGTTATAAATGAATGCAGAAGTCAGATTATCAAAAGCACTCTGACAAGCTGTAACATCTTTAGGACTATTGGTGATTGCATCTATAAACGCTTGATATTCTGCTGTATAATTTTGAAAATTATCTTTAAATTTCTTATCATCCAAAAGAGAATAATCAAATTTCTTATCCTTATCCTTCATGGATGTCATGATCTTATCAAGCTCTTCAAAACCTTCTGACAGACCATTTATTTCGGAAATCATATCTTGCTTGGAAAGAGGAGAGAATACTTGCTCTGTTTTCTTACCTATATTGCCTGATATATAACCAAGTTTAACTAAGTCATCTACGACTTCATCAACGCTCTTACCTGCTTTATCTGCTGCTTTTTTTAGAGTGTCAATAGCACTTTTTTTACCAGCGGCATCACCATACTTCTTATTTAAAACGTCAATCTGCGCACCAGAATCCATTAAGGCTTTAACTTCCGTATCTGTCATGCCTTTTAATTGATTGCCAGCATACGCTAACTCGTTATCGTTTTTTAAATGCTGGTAAAATTCATAAGAAGAAGTATCTGCTTGAGAAAATACATCATCGATAACTTTTCCATAATTCTGCCAATCATCTGAATTAAGAAGCTGTTCTTTTTGTGTTTGCATATTTTTATATGCATTTGCTACTTCTTCATCGTTAAACGGATCAGAACTTTTTAATACAGCTTCATTATATTTTTCTACAGAAGCAGTAGCATTGTTCATGCTAGAAGACATTTTTTCATCATCTGCAATTTCGGCTAATTGCTTTTTCTTAAAAATATCTCCCCAATCATCGATAGTATCTTTTGATTGTTTTAATGCATTACCGGAAAGTGTAATAACATCATCAAAAATATGCTCGTCACCGAGTTCTTTTGCCTTATGCCGAAGGTCAGTGATAAACTTATTGAGAGTGTCATATGCTTGTTCTGGATCAACATCTTCAAGTCTAAGCTGGAATTGATCTTCACCAACGGAATTAATCTTTATACCTTGATCTTCGTATTTTCCAGCAATTTCTTTTAATGCTTCACTAGAATCTAAGCCATTTATATTTTCTCCACTAGAAAGATTAAATGACTTTTTCTCAGTCATTTTCTTTTCAGCTAATTTTAAAGATGTTGCATTATCAGGATCATTTAAGTATTCCTCTGCTTTTACTTTACTTAAATTCTTTATTGCATCAGCTTGGTTCTTGTAAGCATCAGTTACCAAGTCAAGTTTGCCAGCTTCATCGCCGTACTTATCATTCAGCTCTTTTTGTAATTCTAAAAGTTGCTGTTTAATTTCATATATCTTTTCTTCATCACCAGAAGCAAGACTCAGTTGAGAATGAAGATCTTCATATTTCTTGACATAATCATCAATTGCGGAAGTTTCACTCGAATAAGCTTCTGCAGATGCCTGAGTCTTTTCACGCAACTCATCAATATGTTTATTGTATTTTGATATACCCAAAACTACTGAACCGAGTGCTGCGCCTATCGCAACACACCATCCGACAGGATTTGTTGTCAACCAAGCAGCCGTTGCAGTAACTTCCGCCCAAATAGCCTTAGTAGCAGCTGTTATCATTGCAATCCATTTTGGCATGACGGAGGCAGTTTGAACATTAATTGCGCCAGACACACCAAGAATTGCTGCAATTTGTGCGGCTTCTGCCGTAGTCAAAGTACCTGAAGCCACAGCCGCCTGTAATTTCTTAGTAGTTAAAATAACAGTAGAATTACCTTCTGCATCTGTAGCTGTTTTAAGTCCCATCTTGGCTACAATAGCAGAAGTATCGGCATCAGAACCAAGAACTGTTTGTAAAGTCTGTTCCATAGTAGCAGCAGTAACAGTTTTCTTTGATGCCAGCAATCCCGCATCGGCAAGAGCCTGATATTGTTCTGCTACCGTCAGTTTCTCATGAGTATCAGCATTGGTTTTTAATGCTAATGTATTCATTATCTGTTCATTGGTAAGACCCTGAGTAGATAATGTTAGTGCTGCCTGAGCAGGAGTTAATTGTTCAAGAGCTTTCGCATAATCTTGGTACTGACCAATATCCATGCCAAATTGCTCTTTAGGACTTACAGAATAAATTTCTGCAAGAGTTGTTTTAATTTCCTGAATTTTGGAAATGTATTTGTTTATTTCGTCAGAATTAATATCTTTAAATAATTCTAATTGCGGAGCTTTAAAATTACTTGCATCAATTGATGTTTTTGCAAATTCTTGTAAAACTGGCGTAATAGAAGTTATAGTAGATTGAATATTTTTGATTTTCTATTTATGAGATTGAATATAATTTTTTATCTGATATAATTGTAAATAAAATAACATATATTGGAGGGTATATATGAGAGATGTTAATGTTGTTTTGGAAGGAAGATATAAAGGTGAAAAGATAGTGTATAGTAGCAAACAAGTTGTAATACACTGGGGTATAGATAAATCCGTTATTTCTTCTTACACAGTTATTGATGAAACCAACAAAGATCAATATTCCTTCTGGAAAGGTGCTTTAGGCGTAGCACTTTTTGGAGGTATTGGAGCAATTGCTGGTTTAAAAGGTAAAAAGTCCAAAGAATATCTTGTTGCTATTCAGTGGAAAAAGACTGGTGAAAAATCATTAATATGTATTGATGAAGACTGTTATAAAACATTAGTGAAGATTATGTTTTAAGGATGAGAACTGCGGATATACGTGGTAGTAATGTATTAGTAGAAGAACAGTATACAAAATAATTTTATCAACAAAAAAGGAAGGTGGATTAAACCTTCCTTTTTCATACATGTTTTACGGGACGGTGGGTGAACCAGAACATCCCGTTTAGAGAATAATAATTCACCTGATATTGTAGCTCTCCTGAGCGCTGCCATCAAATGTACAACTAAGAAGCTACGGTATCCTTACGGTCACTTCTTATATTATTATAGATTATTTTATGCTGTTTTCCGCAGATAGCATTGCCAAACGGATTCAGCCCATACTTCTATTGGATCATGATTTACATATTTTCCAAATTTTTCAATAACAGCATCCATATTTGCTAAAGAAATGGCTTTGTAAGCGCATTTCTCATCTGTATGGTATAAATCAATTATTGTACTAACCAGATAAGCATAAAAAGAAGCTATATCTTTCTTACTCATAACCATTCCTCCTTTTCATCTATGGTAAGTATATCACATCCCTTATATCTTATGCAAGAGTCAATAAAATCTTTATTGTGAAAAGAAATTTGATACGCTTTCGTTTCAAAAGGAACACTTTTGCCCCATATAGTTTTCATATAAGTTGTTTTGAAAGGATGTATTACTTTTAAGAACGAAGTTGATAAATCATAATGATCTTCTTTAATTTTTATACCAATATCAGACATTATACCATCAGCGGTTAAACCGAGTACAATATCATACTGGAAACTGGTATTATGATCATAATCAGGATGTTTTTCCAAAACTTTTTCATACCACCTATTTGTACATACAAATTTTTTCCATTCTAAATTTTCACCTTTAAATTCTTTTATTTTCCATTTAGAATAATCTGCATTTTGTAATTTCAATTTTAAAACAACAGGTATAGATACATTAGTGTTTTTTAATAACTCCTGCCTGTATCGAAGAAGCGCAGTGTTCTTAGCAAGTGCATAACTATCTGTGACATAAAATCCCTTTCCAAAATCAGCATGTATATTTAACTTATTAAAATCTATTCCATTATTAATTATATTCTCTGCACGATCCATTAGTGTTCCATGAAAGAGCACTTTGCTTAATTTATCCGTTAGTATTGATTCCATTTTAATGTTTCCTATAATATGATTTATATATTATATAACATAAAATGAAAACATTCTACCAGAACATATGTACATCAAGTCAATATGGACACTACTAATGCAATTATGGAAATAGCTAATGGCATGTTAGGATGTTTTCTTGCGAAATCGTTCATTGGTAAAATAATTTTATCATCTATAAAGTTGTTTAGTTTTTGCATAGTGATCCTTTCTGTGATAGAAGAGTAGTACGATAGAAATATTTTCAAATTGAAAAAGAGCATTACCACCGGATGATGATAATGCTCTTTAACTCCGTGAGCCACACACTTAAGTTCTACTAGACACCCCAATGGTGCAGTAACTTATAAGCAGGACTCTGTTTATTACTACTGTAAATTATCAACAGCATCTTTCCAATAATTAAATCTTGCCTGTACATTAGGCTGATTATTTACACCTGATTGCAAATACAGTTTGTATTCTTCATTATTGTCATAATTATTGATAAACTCAGTGAAAATTTCTTTTAATGCATCAAAAGACTTATTTTCAACAACACAACGATAACAGCAGTAGATAATCATCGGAACAGTCGTTTGCTTAAAACCAATTTTCTTTTCATCTTCATATAAAGTATTGAGATTATCCATTGCTGTCTTTAATGTATCAATTTGATTTAATGCATCTTTACCATGATTGCGCACAAAATCATTTATGTCTTCAGAACGGAAAGATGTATAATCATCTCCATTTGTTGAGCAAATCAGCATTAATGCCAAAATAATCACGTCTCGATCAAAGCCTTTAATAATCTGAGCCTTGGTCAACAATTTCTCTATAACAGGATGCTGAGAAAGTTCGTAAACAGCACTTCTGAAAGCAGGATCAGAAATAGCACTGCGCTTCTGGCTATTATTTAATGGACGTCCCATATTAATACGAGAGAAGATTTCACAAAGCTCTTCCTCTGTTGCATCTTCCAGGATAATAAGTGTGATATTTTTATCATTAAATCGGATTTGGAGTTCTTCGTCAAGTTCATCGAATTTTTTACCAGCAATTTCATATTCAACACCATCGATAATAACTGGTTTTAAATTCTTATCCAAAGCAAATTTATTATTCTTATAATCATAGAACGCTAAGAATCTCTGTTTGAAATCTACAACATCCAAGGTCTTTGAACCTGTATGTTTGTTTAATAAAGCCGGATAAATAGGCCATCCACGAAGTACGGTGTCAATTAATAAACTCTTTTCACCTTTCTTCCAGACACCAGCATGTCTCTGAATATCAAGATCAAAATTATATTTGTTTTTTCCTATTCCTGAACAGATTGAGTCTAAGCTTTTATTTGTTGGACTTAAAACATTCATATTCCTGCCTCCTTGAAAAATGTAATATTTTTACTATTTCCAAAGTAGCATAATATTAAAAATATGTAAATAGTTTCTGTGCAAATATTTTGAAAAATTGCCGATATTATTCGACAGAAAACGTGTGTTCTGATTTATTTTTGATGTATAGATGATATAATAGATATATCCGAATTATATCCTTAGAACCACCAAAGGATGCACTTGCGGTAATTTGGATGGCGAGGAGCCGGTGGTAGTGTTTCGACACGAACCGAAAATGGTACACCATGTACCAGAAAGGACGTTCTATAGTGAGTTTTCACTTCTTTGGGAGTTCTCCCGTTATTACCACGCCTTTCTTGTATTACCAGTACAGAAGGGAGGTGAAAAATGAAGAACTCAAAACTAATCAAACATATTGTTACATGCGTAACAGCAGCTGTAATTGTATCGATTATTGTTTATCCAGGCAACCTGCAGAATCTGCGTCTGCTGATTAACCCAGATAGCAGTATTGAGATCGAGGCTAACTTTTACCGTGTACAATAATATCCATAGAATATGTCCTCGTTTTTGGTTATTTTTTTCGATTTATTCTTTTTATTCCTTAAAGAGAGTCGGTCTGACCACCTGCTCTCTTTTTTGTTTTTGTATAAATTCAAAACATATGTTATAATATTGCCATTATACGAAAGAAGAGGAATAGTCATGGCAGATAATAATTTATTCACCCAAGAACAAGTTAATAAATTTGCGGAATCCATTAAAAGCCCAGAATTCCAAAATTATCAAATGCAGCAAATACAAAAATCAATGAAAATTGATCCATATATTCCTGAAATTGCAAATCCAATGGTGACGCAGCAGAAGATTACTAATCAAAAAATTGCTGAACTAAAAAATACTATTGAATCAATTCGCTTCCAAAACATGAAGCTAAATGCACAAATTGAAGTCCTCAGTAAAACTATAGAATCTGATAGGTCAGAAATTGAAGAACTTCAAAAAGCTAATGCGAATTTAAAAGTTGTAAATAAAACATTAGAAGAAAACAATAAGCATTATTGGCGCAATACAATGTTGATTAGCACATTTGCTTCTATACTAGGGGTTGTACTTGGAATTATTTTAAAATAACATAAAAGAAAAACAATCCCAAATCCTAATAAACTGCCTAATAATGCCGGATTTATTCGATATATACCTTTCATACCAGGCATAGTTATATTCTCCTTTTTATATTTTTATATTTTATTCAATCTCATTCTATGCTACTTCTCGAATATAATTCTTGCTGGTCTGATTACCAGCGAGCATAGACTATTAGATATCCTCCAATATCTATATAGAAACTAGACTGTCCTTCCGTATCTACGAGAGATACCGTTCCTTCCAGTCGTTTGGCCTTCACCCTATAAAATAGGAGAGTAGTTTCCACACTACTCGTAAGCTTGGCTACGGATTTTATTTAATTGTGTTTGTATGCCTATTACAAACTGATCACTTAGCATTATTGGTTAGCATATGATCAAACATTATCTTTTTCCCGTCTTTCGACACAATCATGTATATTGTTACCAATATATACTTTAACGATAATGTTATTATAAATATTTCCCATATTTGGAACCCATCTTTATTTTACTTGGCGTTGCAATATAGCGTCACCACTATACAGGACAAAATTGTTGTTTTAATTTATCTCTACCAAGAAATCCTAAAAATCCAACACCCGCAATTTTTACAAGTCCGATTTTTTCAATCAGAAAGCCTAAAGCTTCTGACACCTTAGTTATTCCGTCAATTGCGATTCCTAAATCTCCACGATCTATGATTTCCTGAGCTGTCCCAACCCAAGTCTCTTTCAATCTGTTTAATTTGTATTCAAGAGAAGACTCTACAACCTGCATCTCGCGGTCACTTGATCCAGCGCTTTGCTCCATTTCCTGAAGTGCCTTTTCGACAGCACTGAAGTTCTTGATAAGTGAAGCTCCACCTTGCGCTTGTGTACGACCAAAAGCCTGTAATAAGAAGTCATTTTGCTGCTTCTGTGACATTTCATCCCAGATATCATGAATTTCTCTGAAATAATCTACAAGGCTCTTAAACTCTGTCGTAGAACCAGGTTTAAAAACAGATACACCTTGGGCATGTTGTGCTGTCTTCGTTAAATCAATTAATTTACCAGTGATATTTTGTAAATCTTCAGAATATTCACCTGTTGACTCATCAAAGCTTCGTAGTCTAAGTGCCACAGAACGAAGGGATGTACCGGCTTTTTCTGACGATTGTAGAACCTCTTGCATTCCTGAAAATAGCGCAAAGGCATCTTTATATGACGTACCAACAGCAGCTAATGCAGCAGCAGATCGTTCCATACCATCTACAATATCCTGATTACTTTCAGCCATTGTATTACCCAGCTGATTGATGTTTGACATGATTTCTTCTTTAACATCTTCTACAGGAATCGACCAGGCCTTCATAATTGAAACGAGGCCTTGTTGGGCATTGTCGGTACTCATGCCAGGAGAAATAGAAGCAAACTGAGAACTAAGTTTTGCCATTTCAGTAGAAGCCTGTTGAGTACTGAATCCTAAACGGCTCCAGGCGCTTGCCTGCTCAATAATCTGCTGAGTGCTTACACCCATCTGCTTGGCTACATCATTAGCATCAAAGTAAAACTCTTTTAACTGAGAAGAAGACATGGTAGTAGTTTTCTTTAAGTCTACAAGAGCAGTATCAAGATTAATAACAGTCTGAGCTGCCTGTTTTCCATACTGAATTAAATCATTCAGTCCAAAGTATGTACCAATCGTTCCCGCCAGTCCATACCAAGCTTTCTCTTTAACAATGTCCCAAAACTTCTTACCTTCCTGACCAGCTTCTCTAATTCGTTGTGATACCTTGAAGAATTCATCAGCAATATTGGTTACATCAGCATTAGCACCTAACGCTTTAAGTCTCTGAATTAACCCCTCTAATTCACCTTTGAACTCCTTAGACATAGAAGTATTTTTCTTCATGTAATCAGAAATTCTAGTAATCAACTTATCACGAGAGATAGCAGAAGAACCTTTTTCAATACCTTTGAAACTTGTCGCAGCTTTATCCAGCTCCTCACGCATGGATTTGAGCTTCTTGATCTCTGCCTCGTCTACTAACTCAGGAGACCTTTTTACTTTATTTAATTCTTCGCGATAATCATTAAGAGCTTTCTGATAAGTGGTTAAGGCTTGTGTATAATCAGAACTACGATCTTCTGTCTTGCGTTTATTGAAATCACGCATTTTAGCTTCATAGTCATCAAGCCCCTTAAGCATAGATTGAAGTTGTTTTTCGAGTGAATTGTCAGATTTAGTATTTCGTTTAATCTCTTCCTCAGAAATTTGCTGTGTAGTCTTTAAGCCAATCTGCAATAACTCATTTAAACGTTTCTGGGAATCATATAAATCAGAATTATTTTTTAGAATTTTTGTAGCAGATAGATATTGTTCCTGATATACTTTTTTCTGTTCTGTTAATTCTGAGATAAGGCTTTCGTCATCCGTATTTGCAATCTTTTCACGAATACTTTGAATTTGCTTGTAGGCATATAATTGATCTTTTAGCGCCTGGTTAACTTCCGATTTTCGATCTTGTTCTTGTAATTTCTGTTTTTCGGCAGATAACTCACGAATAGTCTTTAACTGATTTTGATATGATTGATTTTGATCCTTGAATTTTTGAGAATCAATATGACTTGTCCAAGCAGTAGCGTTTCCATCTTTATCCATACTGTAAGAAGTAGTATAAGTGGACATACTGCCATTCTTGTCAAGAACTTTCATTTGCGTCTTTACAAGATTGTCGTTTGAATCATAAAAATCAGTTATATCTTTTATAAAAGAATTAGCACTGTCAATATTTGCAATGATTTCAGATTGTAATTCTTTTAGCGCATTGCCTAGTTCTTTTTTGTTTACAACCTTTTTCTCATTATCATGATTTCCAGTATCATGTGCTTTGTATCCTTTTTTCTGATATTTTTTAATACCAGTTGGTTCAGATACTTCCGAATGATCAGAAGTTAAATCAGAATTAAGTGACACGTTACTTTCTTTCGCACTTGCAGCAACCTTGCCATTCGCTTCAACAAATTCTTTCTTTGCATCTGCCGCTTTTTTTGCGCTTTCGGCAATCTGATTCATCAATTCAGCTTCGAGTTGAAGAGGAGACTTAGATTCATCTACGGAAGTCTGGACACCGGCATTAGCTTTCGCAAAATCTTCTTTTGCCTGCGCAGCCTGATTAGTGGCCTGCTGTACCTGTTCCATGGACGTAGATTCAGATGAAAGATTCGTTTCAGAGGACGGGAGAGGAGTAGAAGATTTTAAAGAAGTGAGTTCTGTTTCAAGAGCCTGTACTTTCTGAGTTAAGGTCTCAATCTGCTGTAATGAATCATTTAACTGAATTCCTTCACCTAAAGATGTTTTGATGTCCGCAGCTGCACTAGAAACCTTACCTAGCTCAGTTACGATAAGTTTTAACTGCTCTATAACTTCTGTTAAATCTGTTTTTCCACCAAACAAATTATCCAATGGAGAACCTTCTGAATCAGCCTTCATGGCATTTCTAACTTTAGTTATTTGACCATAAGCCGCAGAAGCTTTATTCCAATATGATTTATCTGAATCCTCGTAAAGTTTATCATGACCATAATTTTCTTTAATACTAGCTCTGAGATTTTCGATAAATTTCTTATATCCTTCGATTTTACCGATTGTTGTATCAAACTGACTTGGATCAAATTTATAAAGAAGCTCAGAAGTATAATTATCTCCTCTATAAGTACGGAATAAATGTTCCCGTAAATTCTCATAAGCTAATAAAGCATTAGATGCCTTCTTCTGTAGTTCTTGCTCCATTTCATTATCAGAACCGACATCAATATTCATATTAAATTTCATATTGAGATTGCTTACTGCTTCTGATACTTTTTCAATTGTTTTTAAAAGAGGAGAGAGTTCTTCACCATCACCAACATCAGAAATAACAGAACGGAGAGAAGAGAGATGATCTTTAATGTCTCCAAATACATTTAAAACAGATTTAAGCTGTTCTTCGTCAAATAATACCTGACCAGATTTTTCAGAAGATTGGATATTTTTCATATCATCTGGAAGAGTATCTAATTTTCTATGAAAGTCTTCTACAGTAGTTAGTACCTGATCTAATGTATCCTGAAAAATTCTTAACTGTTCTAACCCGAAAGTATTATTAGAATTTTTAAAACTATCTTCTAAAAGATAGCCATATTCTGCTTTAAATTTAGTAATTGCTTCCTGAGCAGACATGGACCCATTTTCAATAGCATCAAAATATTCAGAGAACTTACTGGAATCGTAATAACCCCATTCGTCCATTCGTCCGATATTATTAAGTTTTAAAAATGCTTCAAAAGTTTCTTTTGCTCCATCTGTAAGATTATTTAGCTTGCTTCTTAAATCACTGACACCACTTGCATTTTCAGCATCCCTAAGTTCATCGCGTAAAGCAGAAACCTTATTTCTATAACGTTCAATTGTTTGTGCCTGCTGCTCTAATTGTTTAGAAAGCTCAGAAAAATTGCCTTTTGCTCCAAGTTTTCCAAAAATCTCTTCAATATCAAGCCCATATTCTTTAAACTGATTTAAAGCAACAAAAACATCTTTAAAATCCTGAACTTTAATAATACCTCTAAGTCCTTTTGACTTTTGTTCTGCCTTTTCAATTACAGTTCCAATTTCTTCAAAATTAGGTACAAGAGAAGCTGTATCTACTTTTAATGCTTTTAAAATATTATTTATATTTACAAGATTTTTTGCATCAGTATCCGACATACTTCTGTTAAATTTTTTATATGCTTCTTGTAAATCATCCAGAAGAGTATCAGTACCTTTAAAATACTTTGAAATGTTTTCACCGCTCAAAGATGTTTCAAGTGTTTTTAATACTGCGTTTAATTTTCTTTTATCTAAAATAGTCTCGACATCGACTACTTGTTTTAATTTATTAAGATCAATTGTGCCGCCGTCAGCCATTTATTTCCCTCCAATCATAATAAAGAATATAAAGATTCCGTGTATATCCTTAAAAAATCTTTTTGCATTTTTCCATTCTGGTATCGTTCTAACCTATTTTTAAAATCCTCTAACGGAGAAAGTTCTTCATATTCCGCAGGTCTTCCCCAATGTTTATAGTATGGATAAGGAGTTCTCCAATATATATCTCCGTTATGATAAGCGCCACCATGATAACCACCTCTAAATATGGTGTTGTATAATCCTGATTCACCTCTTGAATAAGAACCCGCAGAACGATGACTATATGTAATTTTATTAGGATTAAAATCATAGGAATATTCTTGTGTTGCTTTATCATATTTTGTCTCAAGCAAGTCGTATAAACTTCCACGTCTATTATAGAATTCTGGATTATATGATCCATAAAATTTATCTATTGCAGATTCATACATATTTTTTATTTGAATATCAACTGAATTTATAAACTTTGGAAATGTTTTCTCTATAGCCTTATTATTAAGTTCGATAATCTCATCTTTAACATACTTTTCAATGTTCTTTTCAAACTGAGCAAACTGACTTTTTAAGTTGCTTCCCATTTCTTCCTCCCGATCCTCATTCATATAAAATAAAAGACCCTACGAGCTGTGACACCCGCAGAGCCTGGTTAATATTGTAATAAAATTTCAATGTGCTATAATAGTAGTGCAAGAGCTTGCGATTTACTGTAACCCGTCAACCATCCTATTCACGTACCATTTGGTACAGAAAGGCGAAGGTGATTTTTATACTTCGTATAATTTACACAAAGCAGCTTACTCTACCAAATTTCGTGTCCACACCATGAAAGGAGGTTTTATGAGTGAAGCTGTATTAGTTTCTCTGATTAACGGAGCGACAGCAATTATTGTTGCAGTCATTGCTCTGTTTAAAAAATAGGGAACAAATTAATAATGAATAGGAGTTGAGCTAGATGACGATCTAGTTCGTAGAAGAGAAGTCCGTATCAAACCAGGTGCGGCTTTTCTGTTTTTATAGCACATTGTAAATTTATTTCACCCTCTTTAAATCAGCACCGCTACCTGCATACTTCTTGAATACACGGTCCAACGTCTTGCCCATTTTCTCTACAGTAGCATTATCTAAATTCTTCACCTCATCAGCCAACTTACCAATTACAGGATCGAGAAGAGTCCCAATCAGAGTCCCAAACCTTTCCACCTGACCTGCAATAAATGCATGAGGCTCATAAGCGTTGGTTCTTACATCTTCACGAGCCATACTGATTACAGTGTTTAATTCAGCCATTTCGCCTTCAGGAATTTTTACCATAATCTTATCCAGAATACCTGACTCTTTAAGTAGATCATATTCCTCATGGAAATTTTCACCGATAGTAATATTAGTATAGTTCTCAAGAACGATACGACAGAAGAGGAGATACTGTGCGGCGGAGTTTACGTGAACATTCTTGTTCTTGTCGTACATAGTCACTTCCATTAACTTTTCTGCGAGTGTTACCTTTAAGTTAAATGGAATATACTTCTTAATTTCCAGAGTATCTTCTAAATACTGATCCTTTAAATTTTCGTTAGCTCTGTTGTTATATTCAGTTGCAAGTTTTTCAATTGTAATCTTTGTCATTCCTTTTTCTCCTTTACATCAGGCGTATATTTATCACATTCTCCATCGTGGATTTCAGGCTGGATACGTCCTTCAATTGCTTTTTTCAGTAAACTACAGTTTCGTTTGTATCTTTTACATCCGATGCAGCGGGATTTGAATTCTTCCAGCTGTGGGGCATCGTCAAAAACCCCGATGTAATTCACAGGTCGTATCGTCAACTCTATTCGTGGATTCTCTGAATCGTAGTAGATGCGCTGCACACGTTCGCATGTCACGTTATCATCGACCCAAACAAGTCCTGTTTCTGTAATTGCATCAAGTAGGCATTTAAAATAATTATTTGGGTCTCGATCTATACGATCAAAATAAAAAACAGCATCTATATAAAAATGCTGTAGTGGATCTGGTTTTAAATTATAACCTTGTTTTTTAACTTCTTGTATTACATATTCTTTAAAATCTTTTTGATATTTTACCGCTTCAGGAGTCTTATAGCTCATAGCCATAGGTTTACCATTTTTCATAATAGCTCTGTAGGCTAAATAATGATTAACCGAAACTCCTAGAGGCGATGTTAATTTTAATGCATTACTCATTTTTCTCCAAAATAAAAATGCCCTTACCAAAGACTGGTAAAGACATTTATAATATGTTATAATATTTTTGCACTCACCGATCTTATGTCTGTAATTTCAGAAGAAAGTTTTGGTGAAGTTCTATGCATATGTGTATTTATCCGTATCTAGTACACGTCAGCGCTTACAACCGTTTTCGTTTAGGCAAATGGGAATGTGTCTGTGAGCACTGGCGGTCTTATCCTAACCGATAGATAATTGAGCGTTCTGTAGCCGGGGTCAAACTTTCATGTTCTTTTTATTGACACGTCTACCGTGGGAGAGGTGAGTGCATTTTTTAATAACACAACTTTCTTTCGCCAAAGCTGAGATGGATTATGGTAAGTTGCCACCTTTCTCGAACCTCCGCAGTCGCCGCATTCCATCACGGGTTCTGCTTCTCAGGTAATGAATGCATTTTAATGAGTGTGTGTCTCAAATCCTTTTATTCATATATATATATAGAGAGAGGGTCGATCTAATCCATCGGCTCTCTATAATTTATAATCTTTCCTTGTTTCTTTCCCAACAAATCTTCCATGTAATCGAACCAATGTATATTAGGAAATATTTTTTGATAATCTTTATACATTAACTTCTCATTATAATTCATATGTATCACATAGATGATCACATTCTTCATATGTCCACATATTCTCATGAAACCATCTACATCATGCCAATTATCAGCATTTCTCTCTATTAATATCCTGGTATTTATATGCGAAGTATCTATTGCTAATAACTTTACATATCCGTTTGAAACAACTCTTTCTTCTGCCATTTATTATCCCCTTCCATAATTTTGTAGTGTAATTATACCTTTGGAAATATATGGTTTCCATACCAAAAATATGGAAGAATTGGAAATAAATGGAAGAGCATTTTTGATTTGACAAAACTCTCCTTTATGAATATACTTAATAGTGCATAAGCAGGTACGCATACTTATGAAACTTTCGGCACATAAGAAGAAAGGAGAGTTCTGCTATGCAATTTGATTTGCAAACCATTTACTACATTACAATGATCAGCGTTACGGTTGTCAGACTGATACGTGACATTGTTAAAGACATCATGGATCGACATAAGTAACTAATTAACAATAGATTTTATTTAGCATGAGTTCAAGTATAAGGAGTCTGACCAATTCCTCCGAATAGCAAATATCTTATGTATAGATACAGAAGTAGAATTGCTAAATAAAATCACCTCTTGAATTTATCAATAATTAGTGGTATATTAAATATGTAGTAAATATGCAGAACTCAAAAGTTCGTGAACTGGTCATTCACGAGAAGAGTAGTAGAAATAAGCATCCAAGTGTATTGGGTGCTTATTTCTGTATTATAGGAGAGCAGCAGATCTTCCTGACTATTTTTTCACTGTTCATATCCAGTACCTCATCACAGGTATATCATCTGTTTTTACAGCCATTGTCTTGGCTAACCGTTATAATTTATGTTCACACCAAAGCTTATAAAGTTCATTCATCTGTGGAGATTTTTTCCATACAAAAACGATTCTATTTTCATTTCCACAAATGATATCCACTAACTGACCAGCAGACAAAGATGAATTTAAATATTTATAATTCTGCTGCATATTAGGAATATACCTTACTTCTTCGGTTTCATATTCAGTTTGAAAAATATCACTATATTCTTTTATATCCTGTCACTCCTTTAAAATCGTAAAAAATAGGCTATACTGAAATACTGAATAGTAAATCGGCATAGCCTACGACCTTAATAACTCACTATTCAATATCATTCTTTTTTACCTCATCTGTTTTAACAGATACAGGCTTTTTATACATAACTTTCTGAACCGTTTTCTTAGGTTCGTCCTCTTTTAGAATTTCTTTGACGACACGTTTTACGTCCGCATCAAAAGTTTCTAATTCACTTAAATCACATCTTGATAATTCATTTTTTGCTTTAGCTTTATTCTTTGTCTTTGTATACTCAGATAAAACTAAGAAAATCATATAATGATCTCTAGTATCGGTAACAGTACGCCATGGTGTAAAAGAAGTAATTTCTTTACATGTATGACACACATGATATCTTTTACCACAGATACTACATGTTGCATTTAATTCTTCTGACATGGTTTCCTCCGTTAATAATAATAAACCAGGAGAGAAATAATCCCTCCTGGTAGATCTAGTTTAGTTTTCGGAAACTAAGATAGAGAACAGTTTTGCATCATCGTCACAATATGCCTTCTGGAGATTGTAAGAAACTGCATGTTTTCCATCAGAAGTCAGATTTAATTCGACACTAGATGGGTCAACCTGTGCTCTTGGACAGTAGATAGCTCCTGCGAACATTTTATTGGTCTCGCATGGATCTCTAAAGATTGCATGAATTAACAGGGATTTTACCTTTGGTACACTATCAGTAGTCTTATCAACCTGAACTGCTGCTTCACTTTCTCTTGTATAATTTACAAATACACGACCAGTTACGTCTTCTGGTAAAGTGATTTTCTTACTAGCTGCATCGAGAGTAAATTTGCCATCACCAGCAACAGCTGCTACTTCATAGGTTTTTCCGAAAGTATTATCGCCGTTAATTACTTTGACATATTTTACTTCTGCGCCCTTTGTACCAACAGGAACATACTTTAAGGTTACAGTATGGTCAGATCCAATAGCAATTGTCTCAGATACTGGAATCTTAATCTTATTATCAGCAGAAGCAACAATCTTTTCTGTACCAAACTGAGATGCTGCCAGGTCAAGAGAGAAGAGTGAGTTACTAAAGCCAAAAGTACCAGTCTGAGCATTATAGAAAGTAGTAATCTTTGCTCCCATAGCATCAGTTACATCAGTACCATCTGCACTTGTCTGTAAACTTGGTTCCTCGATCTGAGTATATCTACCCTGTAATTCGTTTGTTGATGGATCGTACTCTTCAACACTTCTAATTCTTTCAAGAACTAATTCATTAGGATTAAAAGCCATTATAATTTCCTCCTTTAAATTTTTGTAATAAAAAAGAGAACCCTATTCGAGTTCTCCTAACCAATCTAGTTGCTTATTGCTTATGTCTTTTAGATTCACTCCAAAACCGGAATAACCAGACTGCAATAGCAAACTAGCATTTTTGATTTTTCCGATTCTTTTTACAGAATCCATAAATGCATTTATTTTCATATCCCAAATTTGGGAATGATTATATTTGAATCCTTCACTATTAATCATAGCTGAGATTAAATTTTTAAGTTGTGAATGATAAGGCTTATTTTTTGCCAATGTCATTTCTTCAATTGCATCCTCAATAAGAACCATTTTTGTTGATTCGTTAGCAGGATACTTAAAGTCTCTCTCAATAAAATGAGCTTTACTTAAATAATCGCAGATAATGTTATATGTAAATTCATCTATTGCAACAAGATCATCATCTACAATTTGATATAAAAATAAATCGTCAGAATCGACTCTTTTTTGAATTTGGAATTTTGTAAAATCCAAATCTCCAAATAGAAGAGAAGTTGCCTCTACTGGATAAATTTTACATATAAAACCTATAAAAAGTCGAAATGGAGTAATAGTAGTATAATCTATACCAGCTTGCCACAACTGTGCTTTCATTGATGCAGGAGTTGATAACAAACTATGGACCATAGAATAATATTTTTGTTCACTATAATCACAGATTTCGCCCAATGTAGGTTGATGTATTTTGATATGCTTTGATACTACAAAATCTTCTCCTCTATAAATTTTAAGTTCATCGTTGTCAAAATACTGTTCTTTTTCTACTGCCAATACTCGTTATTCCTTATTAAAGGGTTTTCGTTAAATGGAGTATAAGTAATTCCATTTAGATCTAATAATTGGAACACAAGAGTCCTTACCAAATAATGACTATCCGTAGTAGACTCTTTTGAGGAGATTAATTTTGCCTGCATTCCGAATATATTTGACCAATTAAAGCGTTCACGAATAATTGATCCAATAAGATCATGACGAGAAATACCAGTTTTAGAATCAAGTCGATCTGCTTCCTGGCAGAAAATAGTAAAGGTGATTTCTGTATATTTCTGAATATTGTTATAACGTGGTAACTCATCGAACATTACCTGATAACAAACATAATTTTTCACCTTCGTCTGCGTATCAGGAATAAAAAGAGCAGGTCGGATATTTGCTGAGTCACCAAAATATTTATCCCATTCCCCTAATGGTTCATGAGTTTCTGGGTCCCAATTTATATTCCCGTCTTCATCAAAAAGTTCAGACTCTAATTCTTTTTCATCCATTGCGTATAGCAATTCAGGACAGTAGAGTAGAGCATTTTTGATTTTATTTTTATATCGAATTGTTTCATCATCAGGAGTTTCACAATAAGCCCGAAGTTTGTTTAAAAGATCATCTTTTGTTATTAATTCAGCCATGTGCCACCTCCCTAGACGATTAACTGCAGTTGCAGTAGTTCGGAATCAAAAGATACATCACCTTTGATAACAGTACAATTAAATGTAATCAGTTTAGTTAGTTGTGATCTATCATCAGGAAACTTCACTTTCATCCGATTATAAGCTGCTGGACGCCAGGTTACTTTATCAGTCCAATCTTCATCATCTATGCTGCAAGACCAAGTAAAGGTTGCATCAGAATATTCTTTTGTAATATCATCATCGGAACCTTTAAAGATATTGAGCGTAAGCGTTTTATAACTGCCACCAACTTTAATGGAATCTGTAGATGCTGAAATTTTAGAATAGATAGATGGTAGGAGAGTGGGAGTAGAAGGATCGGTAGGTGTAACACCATCACTGAAATAATCAGCCCACATACCTATAATATAACCATCGGAATCCTTTTCGATATAATCATGATTTTGTTCAAAGAAAGTCTGATATAAAGTAAGACGTTGAATTCCTAATGGCTGAGAATTCTCAACCTTACTGATTTTCCATGCTATAGGATGGTCTGTAAAAGCACTTACGAGTACACGCATAGTTTTACTCTGATCATCGGTATACCAAATTTTGTCAGTAATTGAATTTAAAGGTAATAAAACTTTGTCCTGATTTTCTTGCGTTGTAAATCTAAGATCCGTCCATAAACCACTGTTATACGAGTTTTGGCTTTTTAAAACAGCCCACATCCTACGTTTAATACGTTCTTTACCATTGCGTTCTATCCACATAAAATTGTAATTAATTGGAAGAACCAAATACTTTGTGAACTGATTTGCTGGTTCACTAAGAATAATCATCCATTTCCTATAAACTCCCTTTTCATCAGGAATATCACAGTACAAACCTGTTGGAAATTCAGCACCGTATTTTCTTCGGAAATCCTGTTCGTAGTAATACAATTCGTCTTTTTTTGTAAATTCCACAGGCTGACTTGGTTTAAATTGAATGTAATAATCTACCTGATCTTTATCAATAGACTGATAGGATTTAACAATAAATTTCGCATCAATACAAGTTTTAGTGGTGTTTTCATATGTCATATGGTCTTTTTTATCTGGCTGATCATCATGATAATAATCGTAGATATAACAAACCTTGGATTGAATGTTATGATCCCAATACTGTTCCATATAGAAATCAGAATCTGCTTTTAATTTTTCTCCAAATGTAGGATAATTTTTACCTGTCGAATAAGAATCAATTCTCATTCTTCTTTGATAAGAATCATACACTGACATTAGTGATCACCTGCTTCCTTCTGCCAAAGCAATGCTCCAGCATCAAAAACAAGTTTCTTATATCGATTAAAATCAAAATGATCTGATTTCAAAATATATAAGGCTGATTCTAGTGATGTAATAATTTCTACAAAATCTTTAGGGTAGAGCAGTAATTCGTTATATCTGGAAATTTCAAAAAGAAGATTCTCATGATACTTAACTACATTTACATCTCCAAAATCATCTTTAGTATTCTGATCAGTATAAAGTACCAACCAGAAAATTTTCTTTCTTAACTTTTTTTGATAGTATTCAACCTGTGAAGGTTTAAATTCTCCATACTTATGTGGAACCATATTATCCATTTGTTCCACCATACTCTCCGAAGTAATAAGAATGACGAGTTAATTCTAATTCCCATTCTCTTTTTAAATCATCGAGCCTTTCCATATTTTTTGAATAGTTATTATTAGCAAGATTTTTTTCTTCTTTTCCACCAACGATCATGATGAAGTTTTTATCTTGTTCAAGTTTTGTGGGGAAATAACTAATAATAACACCTTTTGCCATAATAGCTTTCACATACTCTATGTCATAATATTCATCTACGCTATTAACCAACTCAAATGATAATTGCATAATTTCATCATCTAAAACATAGCTGGTAAATTTTTTGCGTAGAAGAGTATAAGAAGAAGCAGTATGTAACCACTGTTTTAAGGCTTCATAAAAATCATCTTTTGTATAAGTGGCGAGTTTTAAGTCATCAATCATACTCAGAGATTTTTTATAAATATCTTCATAATTAACAGAAGGCATAAACTATACCTCCTTTATCAATCTTCAATATTGATCATTTTTGCAAAATCTGTATGACAAACTTCATCAATAATTTTAATCTTTTTAATAGAATCGAAGCTTCCGTCTTCAATACGTTTAGCAACTTCAACAGTAATTGCTTTCTGTAAACCCTTTGGAAGAGATTCAAGAGTGGATTTAAAATATGTATAAGATTTATTTAAGACCTCATCAATATCATCCATCCCATATACTTTATCAGAATAAAAATCTGCAACATCTTTCCAACGTGGATTCTCTAAAAGATCTTCATCTTCAATAACAAATAATGGGTCATAAATATAGCTTGAATGTCTATTTTTTAATGCAAATAAATCTCCATATTCAATTTCGGCTTCATCACCATAATTAGCAAATACGTAATACATTCCAGATTTTCCAGGAACACCTAACCAACCTGGTGTTACAGAACGGCATAAAACTGGTTCCGTCTGTGTAAAGGTTTTTACTTTCTTTTTTTCTTCAACCTTTTCTTCAACCGTTGTTTTCTCAATTTCTACTTTAGGTGAAGTATTTGTTTTCTTAGTTACTGGCATAACAATTCCTTTCTTTCCATATAAATAAAGGTGAGAAGTGCATGACCTCTCACCTTTAAAGCTCATATTAATCTACGATCTTCCAAGTTGCGAAGTAACGTCCAATAATAGTACCTACACCAAGCTTGGTCAGATATTTGAACTCGTATGTCATATCGTTCTTCTCAGTAGAATCAGTTACTTCCTTAATCTGAGAATCGCCCTCATATACAAGTTTTACGAACTTATTATCTGCAACAGGCATAATTAACAGAATATTAGGATCTACCATCTTGGTAGTAGTATCATTCTTTGCAAATACCTGTGGAATTTCTACAATACGAGTACCTTCCCAGATACCAAGGCGACCCAGATTTCTACGATCTTTCTTATCATCTTCACTAATCCAAGATGCATCTGCTAAACCATATAATCTGGATAGAGCAGTCTTTGTACCCATAATTACAACTTCTGCGCCACGGTTTGCAGCCTGTACATCTTCTACCATAGTGATAAAAGTAGACTTAGCAGCAGCATTAAGAGCAGCGGTCTTGTAGAACTGTTCAGAACCTGGAAGAACCTGGGAACCTGCTGAAATTACAGCCTTATAAACCAGTTCGTTTACATAGTTATCCATCGCTTCATAAATCTTATTTACAAGCTTTGTCCAATCAGCACGGCCAGTCATAACTCTTTCAAATTCTTCGTATACACCTAGACCTACCCAATATGTAGGAATACGGAATGTTTCACCGATACCTAATCTCTGGCGATCAATATCCCAATGATTTCCTGAAATTCTACCTACTGTTAAAACAGTCTTATCTTCAGATTCAAATTCATTAGTATCATCCATACCAAGATTCTTTACTTCAACAAAATCATGGAAGAACTCATTATCCTGCCATCCAGAAGTCAGCATATCTTCAACGGTATCTTCAATAACTTCAAAGATCTCATTTTTATTACGTCTGATTGCTCTACGAATTTCTTTTGCAGAAGCCTTTTCGTCAACGCCCATAATCAGTCTAAAGGTGTCTTTAATTTCCTTATCTGCATCTGCTTTAGAAATTCCACCTTCAAACTCTCCACGAGTATAATCCTTTAATAATTTAGAAAAACCTAAATATCTATTTTCGTCATTCTCAAATGCAGATTTTACATTTGTACTAAAATTTAAGAAATTGTTCTTCATTGTTAGTTGTCCTCCTTTGTAAATTAGCCGTTCTTACGAACAAGTACCTTATAGAAAGTACCGCCAGTACGCTTAATAGCCTCAATAACTTCACCGTAGAAAGCATTAGTAGAAGTTTCTCCTTCAATAACTTTCATTCCATATCCGTCTGCTTCAACAAGCTTTCCTACAGCAACTGTTCCTGCGAGACCATTTGCTGAGATAGTAAATCTGTCACCTGCAGCTAATTCATAAACTCTCATGATTTCGTCTTTGCCGTTATAGAAGTTATATTCATATGTAGCTGCTAACGGTCTTTCGTCTGGACCAACAGGAACAGAAAGAATTAAACCAACACGAGAAGTAGCGGTAGGCTCAACCATTGTGTAATATTCATTTTCCTTGTACTTCATTGCATCAATATTTACTAACTTTCCATTATCAATATCTTCAGATGCTTTTACGTTAAAAATATGTCTTCCGTAATTAGTAGCAGTAAGGTTAGTAGATTCTGCTACAATATGCTTATCTACTGCTTTTAAATATGCGTTAACCATTAAAATTTCCTCCTTGTTTTATGAGCAATAAAAAAGACCGATCATTCGGTCTTACATTGCGTATGTATTTTGTTTTACTTATTATATTTTTCAAAAATTCCACCATAAGGTGATTTCTTTTTGGTTTCTTCTTCTGAATTAGAATTAGACATAAAGATCATAGATTTTTTAGACTTTTCTTCGTTAAAAGAAAAATTAGAATGTTCTGCGACATAATCAGAATGTAATACTTTAATCTTTGTTTCAAAATCAGCAAGAGAGTAATTATCCATATCAGATACTAACTGTGCAAATTCAGTATTCACAAAATTGCCATTATCATCTTTTTCTGTCAATACAGAATATTTATCAGAATTGATAATAGCTTCTTTCTGGGAATGTAACTCATTCTTTTCTACATTTTCTTTGAATTCCTTAAGTGCTGCATAATTCTGACGCATTGCTTCAAGTTCAGCCTTTTCACTTGCAGTTAAAAGTTCACGGAATAATTCGATACGTTCTCCTTCAAAAGCAATAGTATTATTTTCGTCACTCTTTGTATAACTTTGTTTATAAATTTTTGACTCATCATAAGATTCATAAACAAAGTAAGAATCGTAAACGTCAGAAATCCAATACCATGTATTGTCAGATTCTTCAAATGCCTCTAAGAGCTGGTAAAGTCCATAACGAATATCTTCATGACTTAATTCAAAAGAGCGAACCAGATTCTCTTCAAAATTCTGATTTTCTCCTTCATCACCAACGGAATTATTTTCTGGTGCAGAACCTGTTTCGCCATTATCTTCTCCATCATTGGAAGAAGAGCCATCAGATTCTCCATTGCCGGAATCATCACTAAACATTTCTGCAAATTTTGCTTCAAGTTCTTCGTCTGATAATTCAGCGTAATCAAAAGTTACATCTTCAATTGACTTACTATATTTAGCAAGTAATTCTTCAAATTTTGTCATGCTATCATTTATTCCTCCTTCCTTTGATTGTTCTTTACTGAAACAAGTAGTCTCTAACTTTTCGAGTCTTTCTTGTAATTCATTCATTTTTGATTCATAATCTGAAAATAAGCTATTATTATCTGCGCTAAAATCAGAAATATCTAACCTGGCATTTTTCATACCTTCTTCGACATTTTCGAGAGTATTTGGATTCTTTCCTAATAAAGTAGCACCCATAATATCCACATCAGATAAAATTAAAACTTTAGAAGCCACGTCATATGAGAGTTCGTTCACTGCCAATTCTACGCTAATTTTTGTTCCGCCTTTTCTTTGAATAATAGCAGCTGCATCTGTATAATCCGTTGGAATAGCACATTTCCCGTATAAAAAGTTATGACCTGTTTCTTCTTCAATTTCAAAATATGGTTCATCCGCAGTAAAACAACCAACCTGCTTTTCAATATAATTAACGCCATCATCAGTTAATTCCATGTCGTGAGATGTAAAATCCTTCAAAACTTCGCCAGTATTTTCATCAGTGTATTCCATAAAATTTGCTAAAATTGGTTTATAAGCTAGTTGTTTACTTGCTTTGATCAAAGCTTCATCTGTAACAGAAGATTTATTTCTATTTTCTCCTGAATGCATAAGCTTTACAGTGCAGAATAATAATATGTTATCTTTTTCTGATTCATCTACTTCAAACTGAGCAGGAACCTGAACAAAAATTTGCTGTCCTGTTTCTTTTGAGCTAAATGAACATGTTTTATTTTGATTTACATAGAAACTATACAAATCATCATATGATAATAATTTTTTCTTCATCGCTCTTCCTTTCTTAAAAAATGACAAAATAAAAGTCACTCAAGATTTGAAGAGTGACTAAATACTTAGCATATTGCTATATTTAATTTTTGATTTATCAATATCTTTTGAAAAATGTAATTTATCAGTATTCAAAAAAGTATATATACCATTACCTTCATCGATCTTTTGAAAACCAAGAGATAATAATTTTTCAGCAGTATATGAATCGGATACTTTTAAAAATTTTTCTTTCACAAAATCACCTCTTATCCATTGGCTTTTGTGCCTTCATTTTTATTTCCGTCACGAGTAGCAGCCCCTTCGTCTGATATATCATCACCTTTAGTTGGTGCGCCACCTGTATTTTCTCCATTGTTGGCAGAATCTGTATATGTTGTTTTAAGTGGAACAAGCAAATCTCTAATACCAGAATTCATACTCATTCTTAAACCACATTCTATTTCATAAGGAGTTTGTCCAAGAGAAGTGAGATAGAGCATAGGATTATTACCTAATGTTACACTATCCTTTAAAGAATTAATATAATCCTCACGGTTGTACCAAGTTTGTCGATGGAAATTGAATTGATAGTTCTCATATCCGTTTTGACTAAGCCAGTAATTAAAATTGTGCTCTAATCTGGCAATCCAGGTAAAAGTAAGAGATGCATCATTAGCAATTGCTTGTTTAAGACCAATTGAATTGGTACTAGACCCACCAGCGACCACTAACTGAGATGCGCCACAGTTATTAAATACATTTTCAATGGATTTCGAAAGCATATCTGTATCAGAAGTGGTATTGGATTTTTCAAAATCAACAACATCAAGATCCATAGGAGATCTGACTGCTCCAACGTTCTCAGGAAGAATTTCATCAATCATATTTTGAAATACTTCTGTCATTTCAAGTGATAATTTAAAATCATCAACCGCTGCTTTGTCTCCATCCATTAATGGAATTTTGCTTACTAATAATTTATAATTTTCCAATGCTGTTTTATCAGCCATAATATCAGCATAATCTTCACAGTCCATTAAAAGAAGAAAAATTCCAAGAAAAAAAGGAAGGCACAGATCAAATTCATCATCAAGTCCTGCTAACAAACATATAGTTCGTTCAGTCGGAATATAAAAATAACGTTTATTTTGTTTATCAGATTGATATTCGTTCCAGGCATCAATGAATAATTGATCCCAACATCCGGTAGTATCACCATCAACCCCTTCTACAAATTCCGAATTAGAACCTTGAGAAAAATAACTCATATCAAAAGCAATAACCCAGTTCCCTGCTACATCTTTTCCTTTGATTTTACAATACTGAGGGTCTAATGAATGAAAGAATAAACCATCATCGTTATCATAAACAAAACCATAATATGCTCCATTTAAAATTGCTAATGCGATCATTTGAGCAAATTCACTTTTAAAATTAATTTGCTGCATTTTTTGAATGACTGCATTATAATTTTTCATTGATTTTGAAGCATTATATGTTTTTTTAAGATCGATTTTCTCAGTCAGGTAATAATTATACGTAGGCATACAAGCGTAATATAGAATGATCTTTCTATATAAAGTATTAGATCTAAATAAATATTGAGACAGACCACGGATACGATCCTTATTAGTCTGTGGATTTTGCATATATTGTTTTACAAGGGATTTTGTATACTGAGTAAAAGAACGAGAAGTAGATTTAGAAACATTTTGTAAAAGAAGTTGTTTTGCCTCTTCAAAATTTAACATTCTTGGACGAGACGAAAACTGAACTGCCCGTTTTGGTTTTTCTTTTACCAATAACTCGGATGGTTTAGTTTCAATCTCATATGATTTTTTCTCTGGTAATGTAGTAATGTTTTTTTTAGGTCTTCCACGTTTTCTCTTAGGCGGAGAAACAGTAGAAGAGTGAGATTCTATTTTATTTTCGTCCAATCGGTTTCTCCTTTCTAAGAATATTTAGTTGATTTCTTTGGTGGTCTTACATGGAAATATTTAGATATATCAGATGTGGTAGAAGTGCGTTGACGCTGAGTAATAACTTTTCTACGTTCACACATGAGCGCATGTGAGGCAAGGCATGCCGTATAGGCACGGTCGTCATGGAGCTTATTTGCTTTTTCAGGAGCGAGTTCAAATGAGTCTTTTCCTGAGTCTCTTTTTTTCCTCACAATATTAACAAGCTCCTCTTTCAATGCGTCAATATTCGCTAAAGCAAGTTTATCCATCCAATCCAGTTTTATAATCTTTGTTTTTACAGATTGGATTTTGTTTAATTCTTCGTCCAATTTCTTTTCATAATCAGATTCATTTAAATCTTCCTTTTTAAGACGTTTAACAATTTCTTCTTTTTCTTTATCAAATTTCTGTTGATCAACATCAAATACGGTTAAATGATCCTTTCCATCATAAGAAGCGGTGAAACTTATTTTATTTTGATTCATAAGTTCGATCATTGCTTCGTACATTTCAGATTTATATTTAGCTGGATTTATAAGATGGACTTTATCAACGGCGTTTGGAAATTTTCTTATATATTCAGCTGAATATTCTTTGTCAATTAAACCTCTATGAATAATACCTGCAGCATCCGTCCAATCTGGCATAAGATAATCGGCTATATTAACACCACCACCACCAGATCCGGCATCAATATATATACCAATAATGTTGCCATAAGCATCGGCTCCACCATTGTAGTCAAGAATAATTTTTTTTAAATATTCAATCTGGTCAGGCGTCTGCATAGGTGACTTTATTTTTTTTCCAACATCAACAAGATTAATACAATTTACTAATCGCATTCTAGTGTCAATACTTCCATCTACTTGTTCGAAATCATAAATTTCTCCAACTAGGATTACAGAATTATCTCTTGAACGAGCAGGGTCATAAGTAATTACAAATTTCTTATCACCAGTGTCATTGTAAAGAAGAGGTTTTCTAATTTCTTCATTTCTAGTGATTACTCCACGTTTAATGACGGCATCATTACCAAGATCTGTACTAAACTGACAATAATATTCTCTTCTTGCTTTTTCTGGATTAGTTCTCATTTCTGTTTCTACGGTATTTCTGGATAGAAGAGGAGTAACCAATTCTCCTTTTAAAGTAGGTTTAAAAGCCTGTTCACAATCAATATGCAAAACGCAATAATCAGGATTTCCCATAATTTGTTGTTTTGCAAAATCTCTATACAATCTCCAGAATTGAGTGTCTGTAGAAGAAGCAGAACTTATATAGTATTTTTGATATGGCAAATCTCGTGGAATACATCGTTGTCTAATTGGATCAATTGAATTTCCATCAGAATCTTTACCTGTTTTTAAGCTCCTGTTTACTGCTGCAAATGCTCCGTAAACATTCATCATTTCATCTGACAAAAAGCCACTTTCGTCAAAAATTACGGTGCCGCGACTACCTCTTTTCGCATCTACGTTGCTATTTAATGTTTTTGTCATTGATCCGTTATAGCAAGAATAAGAAAAGCCGTTAGACGAGTGTGAAAAACCATCTCCTGCGGCATTTTTGATTTCTATTTCATTTTTAAAAATCGACCCTGTAGATCCATAAAATGTATCAATATTGTCATTTGCAAGTCGTTCCAATGTGGTAAAAGTTTGTTCGGCTTGTCCTCCTGTTCCGCTGGCAATATATGTCCATACATTACAGAAGCACATATCTTTTGCCATAATCTCTAAGTCTATAACTGTACTTTTACCATATCCACGGGTGCAAACAGCCAAAACATTAGGACAAATCCAGCTTCTTTGAACCAATAAAGCTTGTCCATCAAGTAGTTCTATATTGAAAAATAAATCTATCGCTTTTGTAGGATTACATTGCAGATATTTTTGGATATTTGCGATTTGAATATAAGAATCAATTTTTCGAGAAGAAATAGAATAACCATGAGGTTTTATATATATACCATATTGATTATAAAAATCTTTATCGTAATCCAATAATTCATTATTATAATAGTTTAAAATTATTTGTCTATTTTGATTCATTTTTATCCTCCTCTTGGGAAGATTCTTCTGAATCACCAAATACAGAATATAAGTCTCTTAAATCTTTTAATGCATTTTCATCTAGTAAATCTTTTTCTTTTAAAGTATCTCTTAAATCAAGATTTTCACGTAACAATATACGGTTAATTTCTTGATAAGCATCTTTTTCTCTACGAAGACTTGTATTAGTAACACGCATTTCTGCAATCATATCTGACCATTCGGATTCATCAAGTGCTAATTGTTTCATAATAGAAGCATCGCTGATTTCTTGAACCTGTTGCATACCACGGCAAGTATCAATATCGAATCCATTCACTTCGGCATCTCGTAAGTTTAATGATTTGATCTTTTTAATTTTCCCCGTCCAAGTATTTTCACCTTTTTTGGCGTTTTTATTATGTTTTAAAGAGATACAACTATCCTGCGCAAGACTTGTAATAACAGAAGTTATTTTCCCTTTGCTTTCCTGCAAAGATTTAATTGTTGCCGAATTTTTTTCAATATTAGAAACATCACACATTAATTTAGCAACAGTATCATCAATTTTTGATTGCTGTAAAAATCCTCGAACAATAGAAATAGCGGAAGATGTACGCATCATATCTTCATTTGCATCCTCACTAGAATCAAGAAGACCTAACAATTGAGAATATAAAAATGGTTGATCTGAAATATCCTCTTTCTCAAACGGATCATAACTGAGTAATCTAATAACATCTTCTTTATTTTTTAAAAAGCTATCATATGTATCTAAGCCTGCATGAGTTTCTATTAGTTTTTCTTCGGTTATTTCTTCTTTTTTATTAATATCATCTTGCTTATATTTGATAAAACCATCACTATCAGCATATGTCAAAGTGTTATATTGTCCCATTGAAATCTGACGAATATAGGCATTCCAAACATTTGATTTAACCTTACCAGAAGCAAGATTTTCAGTTTCTTGAATACTGGAATCCCATACTTTTTCGAGAAAAGGTTTATTCAAATAGCGAAGCGCGAGTCGTACAGATTCTTTGTCTGGTTCATGTTCTATACCATCTTTTCCAACTTTAAAAACTATTTTTCTGGTACATTCTCTGCAAATAGGAGTTAAACCACTTTTATTCATTGGGTCTGTACTCATGTAGAATCCATCCTTGGATTTATGAGTATCACACAGATAACACCATGCACCGTCTTTAAGAGATTTAACCTTTTCCTCTAATGTTTCAATTTTCTTCCTAGCTTGAGCAACTGTTATTTTAGTTGCTGGTTCTTTAGCTGTCGCCAATAACAGTCACTTCCTTCCTTTAATTCCAAACAAAAAAGAAGAGTAGTAACATACTCCTCTTAACAATTAAAAATTTCATCTATTATATTGTAGTTTTTTTGATAGTAATAACCACTTACTATCTTGATACCTCCCCTGCACTATTTGGTAGTTTAGCCACGTCGCAACACCCAGTTCTCTTTTGGTATCTTCCCAGGCACGTTCACGGTAGGATTCGAACCTACATGTCATAAGACACATTAGTTTTCAAGACTACGCCGTTATAACCATTTCGGTACATGAACTTAATAAAAAGCAGGAGAGTAGTGCTGATCCACTCAGATCTATACCCATCGAATCATACAGTATATAGACTTTAGCATCAGGTTTCCTGCGTATATCCCTGTCTTTCCAGAGTGCCAGACCGCCCAGCAGTCATTCAATAATCTTTCAAACTCAGATTTGGTGCAAGCACCACTTCTGATAAAAGTCTCCGTCAACTTTTGTTCAAAAAATAAGGAATCAATGCAGGCATCGACTCCTCGAAAACTCATAAGAGTTTTGTTCAATAACGCCGCATTTAAGCAGTAGCGACAGTGAATATTTATTTTACCCTTGTATTCACTACGAACAAGTCATCGCTCGGCAATTTTTTTAATCGGTTAGCCGTGTGACCGATGCTCACTGGTTGTTTGTATCCTCTAACTAAAACGCTGCCGTGGCATCGCCCTTACAACCTGGATATGGTGGTTTGATTGATGTAGGGGTGTTGAAGATAAAGTATTGGAGAATAGAAGATTAGAAAGTAAACTTGTCCTTGTTCTCCTTTACCTTTTTCTTATTAACAGTCAAGTAATGACGTACAGTAGTTTCGGTACTCTCATGATGTAAAAGTTCTGCTATATCCTGAATATCCATACCAAGCTCTTTTAAAATATTTGAACCACTATGTCTAAGATCATGATTATGAAGTGTAGGTACACCGATCATTTTTCCTGCCTTTTTACACCAGTCGTTCAATGTGCTATTTTGAATACATTGAGTTTCTGTAACGTGAGGAGTAATAAATACCCAGCCAAAATCATTGATATTATTTTCTTCTCTATATTTCTTCAATTTTCTTAGCAATTGCTCGACTTCCGGAGAGAAATATAAATCAACAACCTTTTGTTCTTTTTCAAGAACGTCATTGCACATACGCTCATCAAGATCAACTTGTTCCCATTTCAAATGAGACATTGCGTTTACACGAGCCATGGTAGATAACCCAAACATAATATACGTTTGCAGTTGTATGTCTCCATTTTCTTCAAGTTTTTCTCTTAACAAATTGACCTGATCAACACTTAAAAATGTTTGTTTGATAATAGCCATTCCTTGTTTTGGACGTTCTAGGAATTCTGTAGGAGATTCTTTAATCAATTTTTTCTTACGGAGAAATTTATAAAAAGCAGATACGGAAGCCATTACTCTTTTCTGTCTATTAACATTATTTCCTTGCTCTTTTCTCCAATAAAAATATTCCTCTATGTCTTCATCTGTTGCTTCCAGCACTGACAAATTAAATTGATTATCGTACATATAAATAAACCACTGTCTTAAATCTGAATTATACTGTTGAATACTATTATGAGATAAATCACGAATAGACATATCAATCTGATATTTTTGAAATAGTTTTAACGTTTCTGGATTGATATGTCCCAATTTTTCTTTATCGTACAATAAAATTCTTTTACTTTTTTCTGCCATTTTCTCACTTCCTTTACCCAAAAAATAAAAAGAAGCGAGATAGCAGTAAAATATATCACTTCTTTATAAATAAATATTCTATACTGAACAAAATTGCGTTTTCCGCAACTTTTTTAAAATGCGCAAATTTTATTTTTATACCACGTTGTCCGATATTTTCACAAATGTCCGATTATCCACCATTACATTGCTCCTTTTGGTGGATATTCGGACAAATCAAATACTTGATTTTTACTAATATATCAATGTTTTTTTGAGTTTTTTTGCGAATCGTTACCTCTATACACTCTATTACTTATTATTAGCGTTAGCCACATAGCTTTTCTTTTTCTGATTCTGACGTTCTAATGCGGCTATGCCGCTTCTTTTTATAAATACCATTTTGAAAATAAGTGTAATTTTTTACACCTTTTCGCTCTAAAAGGTGTAAATATATACACCTACAATGAAGACTTTTTATAGTATTTTAAGTAAAAATCTTACATATGGTCCTCTAATTCTATACTACTTGATGTCTCTTCAATATTAGCCCATTTACTTTTACTAAATAAATCTACAATTTCTTTTTCTATATCTTGACCTCTAAGAAAAATATAAGGGTTAACCACAAAACACTTTTTCGTCTTATTTGCATATGTATCGGATTGTCTTTCAACTTTCTTCATGATATCTTTTTTACATAATGAACTTATAATTCTTTTAAAAGTTTCATAATTTTCACCTAAGATATCACTTATAGTTTTGCCGTCAACGATCTTGCCATTATATCTTAAAATTCCGTCATTATAAGAAATGAAGGGTATGAGTGCCATAGTGACCGCATATTCCTTGGTAGGCAATTCTTTAAATAAAGCCGTAATAGGATGTACAAACACCTTGACAAACGCCTCCTTCTTTTGGAAATTTATTATATGTGTTTGTTTATAATTGTTCTGCTGTTGACGTACAATTTTGTCACCTTCATATATTTCACTTAATATTTTTCCATACTCACTGACAACTGTACCAACTCTAATTTTTTCTTTTGTATCAATCATTTGAATCACCACCTATCGAGAAGCTTTATAGTTGGCTACGATTTCTTCAAGTTCTGGTGATTCATTAAAATAGAATACGTTTTTCCCATTTTGATTTTCATTTGGACGCATATCCAGTAATACAAAACCATGCTGCATTAAAATACCTGCAAGTTTCATGTTAAAAATTGTTTTAATTTTTGTGTCTCTCATATGTTTTATTCTCCATTCATTTGATATAATTGCACATCACTCGCAAGAGTGGTGTGCGAGGATTGAGCCTCTGGCTCGATCCTATAGTGCCACAGGCACATACTTAGTTATTTTCCATTTCATAAATAAAACTTTGAATTAATGGGTAGAGCAGGAGTCGAACCTGCGGTGTTTCTGATGTAACCGATTTACAGTCGGTTGCCCTCGCCTCTAGGCACATCTACCCAAATTATAAGAGTGCGTAGCCATAATAGACCACGCACCCATACACAAAAAGACTAATGAATTTTCATATCTAAAATTACTTTGCTTCTTTAGCAACCTCAGCAGCTTCATCTGGATGAGCAGCCGCCCACTTGTCACATTCCTTCTCGAATGTAGTGCCAGGGAATGTCAGCCAACCCTTTGCCTTACATCTTGGACAATCATCTGGATGGCTCTTGCCCATACCAGGACCAAACTGAGACATATGCTGCTCATATTCAGCTTTCTCCATTGGGGACTCATATTCAATTTTTCTATGCTTGTAATCGTAAATCATACAAAAGCTCCTTTCATAAAAACGCAAAAATAGTTACTTATTTTCCTCTTCCTGTTTAGGAAGAAGTTTATCTACAGCTTTATCTAGCTGCTGTTTTCCATAAGATTCAATGCTCTCAAATGCACGATCTACAATCTGAGAGATCATTTCAACAGTAAAAATAGGACGCATATATACAGGCACAAAAGCATATAGTTTTTCCACTACATACTCATGTTTCATGCCACCGGCTTTTATTGTATCCTTATATACAGACTCAGCTTCTGAGATATAATCGCCAGCAACTTCTTTTAACCTGGAATTCGTCCTAAAATAAAGGCTCAGACCGCCAAGGATAACCCATACGACAATCTGAGCAATTTGAATAATTGTATTAATATCCATAATATTTTCCTCGAATTAATAACCGAGAAGCTTTAGAAAATCCTTCATCTGTTTTTCAGATAACTTTTCAGAAGTGTAGAATGTATGACTGGTATACTTACCATCTTCAGACTTACTTACGGTAAATCCATGAATATCATCATCTTCGTCAGTTTCTACATCCAGATTCATTTCACCGTCATGTAGCTCTGCACAATCTTCACAGTTTCCATCACATTCATCTGTAAGACCAAATAGAATAACTTCCTTCTCAAGGTCTTTACATTCTTCAATCACGTCCTGAGAGACGGAACCGTCCATATCAATGTAGAAAATATCTGCATCATACAGATCACCGTAATCATCCAGTGGGATGACAGTTACATAACCTTCGTCAGTTACGCTTAACATATATTCAATATCTGGATCGTCATCAGTAAGATCAACCCTCCAAATACTGGTTTCATCCAGATCCATAACCTCGTCAAAAATGTATTCGACCAGATCTCTGCCCGCGATCAGAGCTACAGTTTTATCTGTATGATATAAATGATGAATGAACTTATATGCTAATTCTGTGTAGTCATAAACAGTGATAATGTTTAAATTTTCTTTAACTTCAGGTGTTTTATTTTCAGTTACCTTTTTCATTTAAACGTATTTTCCTTTCATTCCTTATGTCGGATGCAATATGTACTATTTATTTTTTCTGGGATGGGAGAGTGTTAAATTAAGCACCCTTTACAGCATCCTTTAAAGCGGAGCCAGCCTTAAACTTAACAGTCTTAGTAGCTGCAATTTCAATCTCTTCACCAGTAGCAGGATTTCTACCAATTCTTGCAGGTCTTTCTGCTACATCAAAGCTACCAAAGCCGGTGATTGCAACCTTCTCACCCTTAACCAGTGCATCCTTAACTGCTTCAAAAACTGCATCTACAAAAATAGTAGTATCCTTTAAAGAAATCTTTGCATACTTCTCGTCCTGTACTGCAATTGTCTGTACGTTCTTTACTAATTCGGTCTTGTTCATAAAATAAATATCTCCTTTTTCTCGTTAAAATTTTTTAAAATAAAAAAGGGTAGCTGCTCCGAATGGAGTCAACTCCCTATGATTAGTTACGATTTTCTTTGCGGATGATCGAGAACCTATTTGTTTATGCGATTTTAGCTGATCGACAACAGCGGGTTTGTCACCCAAAAATATTGTGAATTCTATAATAGTATAGTATAATTGCTTCTGCGGAGTTTCTTCCGCATTCTAAGCTGCTAGTTTTTCCAAAAGATGAATAATCTTGAAGAAAGGCGGTGGTGTATAATGTTTAAGTGTGTGTACCCTTACATTGTGCATGTCAGTGCTTACTGGCGGTTCCGACTGAATAAGTGGGAATTCGTTAGAACACATTGGCGAAGGCTACCCAGTTTGTAGCCAAGCATCGTTCATCCTAGAGACAGGATCAACTCTCGTGTTCTTGTCATTTTTTCTAAGATAACTAGCAGCTTTCTTCTTTTTTATCCCGCTTCGGCAATTATGTCTACTTTTATACAAGTTCAATAGGGTAGTAACAAGCTACTCCTTTTTGATTACAGATACATACCATCTGAGATGGTTTTCCAGATAATCTCTTCTCAATAGTAAATTGATCACCTGAACCAGCTAAAGTACCACCTCGAATCATTTTTACTCCATTTGCTTCATCAACTGCACAAGTGTGCATGTGACCCATAATTAAGGCATATGGGAAATACCCAAGCATAGAGCAGAGATTATATGTACCTGCTTTAGAGAATGGGTCGTAGTCTCCGTGAACAACAGTGTAAAACTTTCCACGAATATCCAAGTCTACAATACCTACATCCAAATTTCTCTTTAAAATATGGATATTAGATATATGCTGTAAAGATAAACCAACACCCCATGTAATAATGTCATCAAGACGTTCATCGTGTAATGCATCTTCCTTACGCTCAATCCTGGTATGATTCCCAACTACACTTGAAATAAATACATTTGAAAAATGTTTAGACAATTCATAGCAGAAAGATGAAATAAGTTCGGTTGCAATCTTAATCTGTTCGATAACATTTTCTCTATTTGTTACCTGTAAACTTTTATGGATGGACCCTGAAATCATATCTCCACATAAAACCACATAACATTTCTCTGAATTATGTAACTCCCTAATAGCAATTACTTCGTTCAGTAATTTATTAAGCCTTTCAGCGGCAATATTGGAATTGTATTCTCCCCAAACAGAATTAAAGCACTGTCCAATATGAAAATCACTTAAGACAATTAACATATCATTATCAGATGTAACATCTACTTTTTCATGAGTCTCAAAATTAGTACGCCCAAGCTGAGAAAGTGTACTTTCCAGCAGGTCTAATTTATTTTCTACACGGGCATCAATATAATTCTGTCTCTGCCAAGCAGTTCGTTCATCTCTAAACTGAATTTTCTTTCGTTCTAGTTCACGGATCTGTTTATCCAACTCATTATTACGGTTTTCCTTAGAGAATACTTCTGTATTGAAATCTTTAGCATTGTTGTAACGCTTACGATAAGCACTCTCAGAGCGATAAACGGTTTCATCTTCCCTAAACGCCTTATTAATCAATGCAGCAATTTCGTCCCATGTCATATCTAAAAGGCCGTTTTCTTTTGCCTGTCCTAATCTCCAAATATACTGAAGTTCGGATTCTCCGTTTAATAAATCTGTATTAAACAATCATTCACCAACTCTCTTACGCATCTTCTTCATCGGAAGCAGTTGGCTCAGGAATATCCTCATCGACCTTTACTTTGATCACGATTTCTACTTCACTGCCCTCAAAGTCTTTCCACAAACAAGATAACTTCTTATCTTCACCGTCCACGGTAATAGTCATATTTTCAACATCAATTAAGCCTGCAGTCTTTAAAGAAGTAGTAGTGCTGCGTTTATATACTAGATTTGCCATTTGATTTTTCTCCTTTTACTCAAAAAATAGAAGAGTGGTATACTCTTCTTAGATGATTTCGTCTAAACTGGTAATAATCTTGTCAGCTACGCCATATTCAATTGCTTCGCTTGAAGATAAATACCAATCGTTTTCAAAATTTTCATAAAATACATCTTCTGGAATTTTTGTTCTTGACAGAACAAATTTTCCTAATTCTTCAATTTGTCTCTGATAATTTAGAATAGCAGCAACGACATCATTGTAGCTTCCGCTAAACTGACCTGCTCCTTTATGGATGAGAAATTCAGCCGTTGGGAATGTCAGTCTCTCATGACAAGCTAAATAAATAAAGCAACCGCTAGAAGCTGCCATACCAACATTAATGCCAATTACTTTTGTTGTACTTAAAGAAATTGTATCTACTAAGCAGTTGTTAACTTCTAAATCTCCGCCTGGGCTAAAGAAAATGACTTTAATTGGCTTACGATCCTTTACAGGGATATTGTTTTTATTATCTTCGGAATTCCACTGCATAATCATTTTTGCATATTCCAAAGTCATAGTAGTGATTTCATCATCAATCCAGATGATCCTATCATCATAATTCTTATAGAATTGTAAAAGACTAGGATCTGGAAGTTGTAAATTCTCTACGTTACTTGGAATTGCGATATCAAGATATGTAGCATCTAATTTCTTTTTATTTGGGATTTCTTTAATCTTTATTTTATTTAGAAGTTCTTTAATTTCCTTTTTGTTCATAGGCGTTAAAGCCTCCGATTTCGTAATATTTACTCTTTATGAGCATAAAAAAAGAGAATGCTTTTAAACATTCTCTTTGCCAAATGCATGGCTACTGGCGGCACGACCAGCTTTCCTATATAATTAAGAACATAATAAAAGAGAGTCTTTATTTAGACTCTCTGGATTTATTATATAAGTTTTATCGTTATTAAAAAAATAATTATCTAAAATAGAATTTATATTGTCTCGCTCCCAATATGGAATACGCATTAATGGAATATTATAATCTATACAATGAAGATTCTTTGCCTGATCACGTTCTTTATTTTCCGTAAAATTAATGCTTGCAATTTCGATGCCATCTCCATTAAAATCGATAGGCATGTAATGTTGTTCTCCATCAAATTCAATCGCCATATTTAGTTTTGGTAAGTAAAAATCAAATCTCAATGGGTTATCCCAATAGGCAGTATAAATTTCATGAGTGTCATGTTCATAAACATAATTATGCTCTTTTAAATAAGCTAAGATTGTTTTTTCTCCAATGGAACAAGTACATTCATTGCATTTCGTTTTACCTTTTAAAAATAATCCATAACTTGTAGTATAGGGCTGACCGCATACCTCACAAGAAATTAAAAGGTTATAATCATTATAAGATGTATAATTCGATAATAATTTATTTTTCCCATTTGCTTCTATGGTTGCACGTACTTCTTCTATTGAATATTTTTGTTTTTCAACCATAGATTCTCTGCCACAATAATAACATCCTCGTCCAGATTTAAGATGTATCCAATTATTCCATTGAATACCTTTATCTATATGTTTATTACAAATATAAGGCATTTTTGTTTCATTATTTACATAAATTGATGGCATCATAATACAATCATTATCTTTGAAAGTTGAAATCATTTTATTTAATGTTTCAACTTTTTTCGGGATATTTCTAGCTTCCCATTTTTCTTTTACTTTACCATGGATGTTTGGAGACGCAGTACCATATCTAATCTTTTTAACTTCAACACCTTTTATAGGCGCACAATCACGACATGCCACCTTGGAAACAATTGTCGTACCTCTATAATATTTTTTTACTTGCATAGAAAATATTTTTCCACAATAGTCACATTGTACATCAATAAATTTATCACTTGAATGGGGAATATCTTCGAACCTTACTTCAAATTTATCTCCAAACTTTGTAAACCGATATCCTTTTTCTTCATAATAAGATTTTTGTGAGCCATTCCATTCTACTAATAATTTTTCTGTAATAACCATTTCGCAACGTTCCTTTCGTAACAAAGATTAGGAAATAAGATATGTATTCTTTTCGATATCCCATTTCTCTAAGTTTTTATAAAGTAAATTATTTTTTTTAAATAAAAAGACCAAAAATCCTTTCGACTTTTGATCTGTATCAATTCTGATTACTGGACAACCATTTTCAATTAGAAAATTTGCAAGTCGTTTACTTTTGCATACAAACATTCAAAGATTTCTCCTTACATCTCATCTGCAATAGCAGCAATTTTACTTCTATAAATATTTTGAAGTTCAACTTCTCCATAGAAGTCCTGGCCTCTAAACACTTCTGACATTCTTCTCATACCATTGTTCCCACCGGCATATTGAGCAAGATCAACCTGTGCAGTGTAATCACCATCAATAATACAGATAGAATCTTCACCGATTCTTTGAAGAGCAAGTTTCATTAAAGAGATATCCATATTCTGAGCTTCTGTGATATAAACACCTGCATTCATACCGCTAGTGTCAAAACCACGAATATCTGACATAGGTAAGAGAGAAAGTTTTCCATCAAAAATTAACCGCTGGACTTCAATCATTCCACCTAGTTTACTGCTTAACATATTTCCAATCTGAGAATCGCATAGTTTCTCGTCTTTTGAGCCAGGATAATACCCCAGCTTTGCACTATTTGCAGTAGCAACTGTATTACAAAAAACAATAATTTTATCAATTTTATGTTTTTCTAACTGATAGAATAAGAAACCTAACCCAAGGTAACTTTTACCTGTGCCTGCAGGTCCTTTAATCATAGTTACTTGATTGGTCTGTAAACTATTTAAAACAAGTTGTTGATAAATATCTCCTTGATATGGATTAATCGTTCCGAAGAAATTAGTTTTAATGTTTGTAAATTTTACATTCTTGTACATTTCTCCGTCCCATTTCATTTTGTCAACAACTTCATTCTTTTCATTTTTTATAATGAGATATTGATTTGGAAGTAAATCATAGATATTTTCTGTAAGATGTTCATAGAAATAAGCCATATCTGGTTCAGATAATGATTTCTCAATAAAACCTTTGTATTCGTCATCAATATTGTTTTTTACACTATCAACATTAAGACCAAATACCCATTTAGCAATTGTTTTACATGCAATATCATTTGTGATGAATAATACATCTGGAATAGTTGTAGCACATGCACAAATTTGATTGTCTGGTGTGTTTTCAAGACCTTTTTCTTCAATAATATTTAAAATATCATTTGTCACAACCACAACATTAAACTTTTCTGGATTCTCATCAAGAATATGAAGAGTTTTTCTTGCAGCAAATTTTACTTCTTCATCTTTATTTCTTGATACTTTGATGTGTTCCATTTCGTGAAGAGAAGTAGAACTAATATAAAATTTTTCAGTATTTTCTAATAACTTATTCTGCAATAGCAGAAGAGCATTAGTATCATAAAAAATAGCGATGGTTTCCAACCGCCTTTCCTGTATATTTCGTTAATTATTGATCATTCAATCAATGAACGATAGAATTTTTAGCATTCTGCTTTAGCAGCCACAGAACTTCTCTTTCCTCGACTGCCCAATATCTCTTTGCTCTGGACTTATGTGTAACAGAAGAAATCTTCACACAGTCTCCATATCCAGCTTTTCTTAACATCTGGGCTTCACTCTGAGTAATCTTAATTATAATAAACACTTCTTTCTTTATATATTTCTCCTATGATGGGAGATGAGTAATGAATCCGGTTGGAATCGAACCAACGACATAGGGATTTTCAGTCCCTTACTCTACCAACTGAGCTACAGATCCGTGCAACGGGTGTCTTACCCGAAAGAATAGCGGGAGCTGGATTTGAACCAGCGTTCTCTAGGTTATGGGCCTAGTGACTTATCCTCTTGTCCATCCCGCAATAATTTTATATATGGCTGGATATGTTTACACATATAATTCCATTTAACAGCCCACAGGCTGACCATGTATGTAATTTCTAATCACGAACTTTATTAATCTGATCTAATACTTCATCAATTTCTGCTTCATATAATTTCGCACAGCAAGCATATAAATTATCAATATATCCGAACTGTTCTGCATATTTTATAACAGTAAGCTGATCTTTTTTCTTGACCTGCTTTAAGTTATAATTTTCAGTTTTCTGTTCTAAATCAATATGGAAATTTTCTCTGAAACATTTGTATAATTCCTTATACCTGTTAGCATAATTTCCGCTTCTACGTCTACAAATCCTATTGATAATATCCTTTTTCTTATAAAGTGGGACATCATCAGTAAGACCGTTAATTACTTCTTGTTTATGAATAATTTCTTTTTTCTGGGAATTGATTTTTTGATCTTTTAATCTGAGCTGTTCATTCTGACTTCGAATAGTCTGAAGAGTAGTAGAAAATAGAAGTTTAGTATTCTCATCTGCAAATGGAAGATATGTGTCTATGAATAAGTTATCATTGTTTATATATCCGCCAGTTTTACGAATTGTTGGAAGTACCTCAGATGTTACCCAGCGCTTAAAACGCTTGGCAGACTCAAGTTTACTGCCAAAAATCAGCGCATATAATCCAGATTCATTAATAATTACCATTTTCTGAATTCCACCAGGGGTCATCAAATCAGTGACTCCCTTATCTGTTCCATCAACATGTTTTGCTACGGCATTGGCAATAGATTTTCCTTTCCCATATCCAAGTGCTTCTGCTATATCTTTTCCCACGAACCACGGCTCGCCATCAATTACTAAAGTTCTTACTTCACCAAATTCTTCATTTTTAAAAATTTCTAAATCTTGCATAAATTATTTCCTTCCTACGCATTTGGGCAGCGCATCACCACATACAATATTTACAGTTACTTGCCGATAACTCTTGTTATCTTATGAGAGATGACTGCGGCAACAATCATCTCGTAAAGAAATATTTATGCAAAACAGAGGTAATCACCTCTCATAAAACAACAAGTTATTGTACGAATTTCTATTAATATATTCTCTCTTTCACACATGGAAAATTTTTGAGAATTATGATAGCGAGATAAAGGAATCGAACCGATATATCTCCGCATTAAAAGTACGGCGCTCTACCTTTTGAGCTAATCTCGCCAGACGCCAATAGGCATACTACAGGACGCAGTACACCCATCAGCAAAAGAAAAAATATAGAAGAAAGGGTAAAACATATGAATATCTACATCTAAAATTTTAAGTAGCCATAGCAGCCAAGTACAAATCTTTACGGCAATTACATAACCCGCATATAAACTTTCTCCTGGATTTGATAAAATTTTAAAATTTATACATTGAACTTTAGAAGAAAAAGAAGTTTGAAAAATGAGTTTTAAACATTGAATTCTGAGCTTTGAACTTTTATCATCTTATGTAATATACTATTACAAAATATATTATTTGATAAAAATTTGCATTAGGCGCACAATTTTCTTCAAATTCCAATATTTATTAACCTTTTAAGGAATATCTTCCTCTCCGTGATAACCCGCACGGAGAAACGGGATGTAAGTTCAAGATTTTCGCTATAACTACAAAAATATCACATTTTAAAAACTTACTTCGATGAAAGAAGTAGCATTACTCAGAGTAAGCTGAGAGTCAATGTTACTTAAGAAACCATCAATGTCTGCTTCAAGTTTCTGGATCTTATCATAAAGATCAATCGGGTCTACAAACTCATATTCGTTCTGTAAACGATATGGTTTTACTACTGCATCCTGTTCCTCAGTAGTGAGTTTCTTAGCGCTGTCTTTACCAACTAAGGTAGTAAGCAGACTATCCACTTTTTCGTCTACCTTTTTGTTCTCTTTATCAACTAAAGTAGTGGCAGCACTGTAATCCAGCTTCATCTTGCGTAAAAGGTTCTGTTCGTACTCAATGGAATTTTTACGCTCAATGCCTTCTGCACGAGTCATTTCCACACCATTTACTGTAATCTTTGTAATAGCATTGGATAATACAATTTTAGATTTTAACTCTGAATGATTTTTAATAAGATCGGTTGCAGATTGAAAATCTGCCTTGCATCTATCTTTAAATGTCTCTTTGGAAACGGCACCAATTCTATCGGATGATTTCTTAGCTGCACCACAAAAATTTGCGTTTACAATTGCTTTATTAATTCTTGCGTCTAATAATTTTAGTTCAGTTAAAGCTTCGGTAACTGTAATTTTTCTCATAATGATATACTCCTTTTTATCCTGATTGCATTTTTAAACGACTGCATTGTGCCGATGTTACGATTAATTACATTGTTTTCCATACCTGTTATATAACACCATAAAATCACTCAAAAATGGCGTAATTAAGCCAAAAACTAAGCTTTTCTATTTGTGGTATTACGTTTTTCGTTATATTTTTTATATCTAATTAAATCATTTTTTCTCTTACACTCACCACAATACATTTTCTTATTTCCTGTTTTTTCAATCAGTGCGCCACATTGTTTACAGCGAGTGTACTTATTATTGTGTCCACGCTTAACTCCATAATATTCTTTCTGATAATTTCGAATATAATAGGAAAGAGAACGATTTATGTACTTAACATAGAAATGATCTTCAGTAATAAAATCAAAATTATTTACAAGCTTTGTCTTATCTTCATACTCGTCAATCAATTTACAATTGTCAAAACACTTTCTAAGAAAACCCTCAATTATGATTTTGTACTCGTTCCAGGAAAGGGTCATTTTTTCTTTCTGAAATCTTTCTTTCGTGGTTAAAGCTTTATCCATAATGTCATCTATGACAGAAGTAGCATTTTCTTCGGTCATATCTACACCAGAAGCCCATTTGTAATACAATTGTTTTGGCTTTTTGAGCAAATCCATATATTCCTTATTTAGAATTACTTCTTTATCAAAATATTTCGTATAAATATTATTTATTTTTTGCCTTATAATTGAACACCAATTTTGATTTTTGGAAACAGATTTATAGTATTTATATTCAATCATGGACCATGCATCAAATACTTGTCCAACTGGTGTTCCCAGTAAATTCTTTGCTACCTTAAATCGAATAGCTTTCTTATATGTTCTTCTTTTATTTCCACATGACCAGATGGCGGAGCAGAACGAAGAGAAAACTTCGTCCTTTTGCTCCTGAGTCTGTAGTTCTTTGTATTTTTCTATAATTTCATATAGAAATGTTTCGTTACAGTCGTAAATATGTATCACCTACTTCAAATTCATAATATTTTCCAAGATATTCATAAGTATTATATGATTTGTATGGAACTTCTCGAATAGAAATATTTCGCTTTGGATTAGTATTATTTTTTAAATTCTCAATAATATATTCTCCATAAGCAGCCCAAGCTAAAGATTTACTGATTGAAAGAGAAGAGTATGAAGTTGCAATAACATAATTGGCAATAACATCTTCGTCAAGTTTAAGTTTTTCAGAAATATTATCTTTATATTTCTTTACAACTTCGTCCATACTAAAATCATTATTTTCATCTTTATGTAAATTTAGATGCTGCTTTATTTCATCTGCATACATATTGATGAATTTCTTACACTCTTTAATGACTCCTTTATCTTTTAGATTAAGGTCATTGTTGACGATTAAGCATCTTGTATCTATAAGATCATTAACACTGTTATCCCATTTAATATTCTTTTTCTCCCATGTCTCGATGTATTCACATAATTCATTCATAGGAGAAGGAGACCTATAGGCATTCAATTTTTCTTTCTCATCTGGTTCAACTCCCTTATTTTTACTAAGAATATTCTGATACGTTTTCATTTTTTGAGGATAATTATGAAGCAAGAAATACGGTAGCTGTTTTAAATGTTTTCTCAGACCACTATTCATATGCCACCTAAAACCGGTTTTAAGAAAATCAATTTCTTTGCCCTGGAAAATTCTTAGAAGAGAAGAGGAATCAGAGTATAACTTCTGAATATCTGGATTTGTTGTATACCGATTCTCAATGCTTGTTGCTACATTGGTTATTTCACCAATACGGTTATCTCTTGTCATTACTTCATACTCAATTAAATTTTCTTTCGTATATGGTTTTGACTTTGCTGTAACCTTATCTTCGACATCAAGAATAATATGTTTGTCAATTTTTGAACCAATAACAATTGGTTCGTTGCACAAAAAGAAAATATCCCCGTCAAAATCTGCCCCTCCCTGCTGCGGGGCAGATATATCATACATATTAAACATCACGACATCTTGATCTTTAAAATATCCGAACCATTTATTTAAAATGTCATTTCGCACAATTTGAATCTTGTTTACTTCAGATGGGTCCACAAGAGGAGATCTAAAAGAAGCACAATATCCTGGTTCAAAATTTGCAGTATATAATTCTCTTTCTTTTAAGCAACCGACTGGATTTTCTCCGACTGCATATTGAAGATAACCAATCATATCACCAACACCTGTATGATAAAAACCAGAACAATAAATTTTTCCTACTTTTGCCTCATCAATGGATTTTTTTAATTTTCTATAAATAAACTGCTTTACTGCAGGATCCTTCAACATTACATCATTGATCAATGCTGCTTCGAGATATTTACTTTCTGGCTCATATCCATCTGTATCATTTATACCCATGAATTTGTAGGTATAAAATTTATCTCCTTTAATAATCTTCTCGAATAGGTTAGTAGTGTATTTTGCCAATTTGATGATTTTTCCATCATTGTCAGGATTTAAAACGTCATATTCTTTTCTATTTTTATCTACAAAACTATTGATGTATTTCTCATTCCATAGATCAAGACATTGTAAATACTGAAAATTCATTCTGGTGTACTTGTTTAAGTGCTTTACATGATGGCTATACTTACTAATACCTAATTTAAACTGATATTTCTGTAATGTCTTCATATATTCAATCCATGCATCATTTCCATACTTTGATTTAAAAATCTTATGACCTTTAAACATTGAGATGTTCCAGATACAATCAATATCATCGATTTTATGCTCATATCCATAGATATCAGTAATAGTAGTGTATCCCCATTCCTTTAGAATTTGTTTAAATGGAACATATACGGAATATCCTTTTATAAATGGCAGACGAACCTGGTTTCCAATAACGTCATAGCCTAAATCCAACTGTGTACTAACAGTTTTCATAAATTCTCTTTCATGACAACCACATCCATCAAAAGGAGATAATCCTATATCTCTTAAACCTTCTTCAATTTCTCTAACTTTATATTTTTTGGACTCACCAGTTTCTTTATCTACGAAAGTTTTTTCTTTTTCTATGACATATTTGATAAGCTGATCATTTAAAGTTTTTTCATATTCACCGATGATAACAATATTTGGAATATAATCTTTAATGAGAGTACAGGAGCTAAACGGGAGACATCTTTGCGCTTCATATTTAGAAATAACGCACTCATCAATTTCAATATCCATTTGAGTGATCATGTATAATTCATCGAAAATTTCGTCACATACAAAAGCAGTAATACCGTCTTTTCCCTGAGATGCAGATTTTCCAAAACGAGAATAATGAGTACCGTTATACGTAAATCCATTATTAAGAATATCTCGCAGTGCGGTTTCTTGTTTTGGATTCTTTTTTGCGACTATAAGCATAAGCTCTTTAATATGTGTTGAAAATCTACCTCTTAGCCTTTGAATCTGATCAAACAATAAGGAATCACCTTGTTTAATAAGATATTCATTATCTATTTCTTCATTTTTACTTAGACTCAAATCATATTCTGAATCAATGAGTTTTTTGATTGGTAACTTAACCAAAGTGTATTGAATTGATTTTATAATAAACACCACCATTCATAATTATTTCTTCTTATTTATTCTCCCTATTATCCTTAATCTACTCAATTTTTTCATATGCGTATCCGTCATCTGTAGTATAGTAAACATGTTTTATTCCTATATCTCTAATAGCAGCCATACAAGATGGACAAGGTCGTGCCAGTTTAAACACACCCCCATATCCTGCACGGTATATGTACAGTTTTACCTTTGAGAAATTAATATCCATATCACGGATCGCCGCCAGACAATTTATTTCTGCATGAAGTCGAGGCAATGTTTTATAACCTTTGTCGTATTCAATATGTCTATATCTGTTATATTTTTTCTGTAATGGATGAGTTTTGACGGTATTACAACCGATAGAAATAATAGATCCTTGATAGACGGCTACACAGCCTACATGAGTTTTATGATAATCGGATAGGAGAGCAGTTTGATAAGCTTTCTGAAAATATTTCTGATCTGTCTTAGTTATCATGATTTTTTCTACTGTCTCTCTGTTTGGACCAAGCTTCACAAGATTTGTTGAAAGCAATATCTCGCATAAGGCATTCATCAATTTCTGTCATACTATATGGATGACCGTATGCATTGCGCGCGATTACACCTCCAAATGTGTGCTGGTACTTATGGTTCTTTGATTCGATGGTTACTGTTGTGTTCATTGTTAATTTCTCCTTTGATTTTTAAAATATTTTTATTCACGATGTTCACCTTTCCTATGTGAAACTCTTATATATTGTTATTCTCTAAAAGTTCTATTTGTTTTTCGATTTCCTTATTGCAATCATAGGTTTGATCAATTACCTGGTTGCCATAACTGTCTTTCGTGAAATGTCTGTAATCTGCAAAAACTTTAGGTGTAGTAATATATTTTTCACGAGTTGAGGTGCTGTCTTTGATTCTCTTCATAGCTTTTGATTTTATAATTTCTAATGCATCTAAAATTTCTACTATCCTACCTACGTAACGTTCTGAAAGTCCTGTTTCATCTGAAATGGTTTTATAATGCCGGTAACAGCATAATGGGGATGTTGAAGATCTATTCATATTTAGACGGAGATAAGATAGAAGCAATAGAATATATGAAGAAGACATACGGATCGTGTCTACGGAAGTTCCTTCTAATTCTTCTTTAAAATTTAAAATTTTTTCAAGCTCATCGAAGTAAATAATTCCAAAACGATCTGGTATATCAAATTTTTCAATATTAAGTTTTACCTGCAGGTATTTCACAGAATTAGTATGTTCTTTTAAACACTTTTCAAAGTCAGGAAACGTTTCAAAATAATTCTGGTCTGCAAGAAGTAGTAATGTATTATAATATTTCTGATTAATCTTTCCATCTCGGTAATTTGGCTTAAGTTTTGACCAGTGGCATAATTCTGTAGTAGAAAATGCCACTGTGTCATCAAGAGAACGCCTTGCACATAAGTATGAAAAGATAATCACACGTTTATCCGATAGGGCAGTATCATATATAATTTCTTTTGGAATCTTCACATAATTAGGCAAGACGTATCACCTCACTATGCTACAAATGAGCTTATTTTACTGCTATCTACCACTTTTAATGTATTAATGAGTATGTTTGTTATTTTCATATTCATTTTCAATCTCCTTTGCAATTTTATTACAATATAATTTATATAGTTTTATAACTTCATCATTTGAAAATCTAATCGTCATATAATTATTCTCCAAAAAGAAAATTCTTCGCATTTTATCTTTTAATTGCTGTAGTTTGTTTGTATGATTTGATCCGTCTATTTCAATTATCGTTCTCGATTTTCTATCTACAAAATCGGCAATATATCTTTTTACACCATATTTTTTGTATCCATCTTTACCTGTTCCAAATGATATTTGGCACTCCAAGTATGGATACATTTCTTTAAATATTCGTTCATGTTTCGTGGTGAATTTATCATTACAACCGCCATGTAAATTAGATTTTTCATAAATTAAATAATCTTTATAATTATGTACTTGGGTTATAACATTGTACAACGGTAAACTACTCTCAAATATTTTTTGAGATAAATCAGACAAACAAATGTTATTCATTTTAGAAAGCTTCTTTTTTAATAAAATCCAATTAAGACGTTCTTTGGAAACATCTATAGATTCTTGATACTTTCTATTAAAAACATTCAGTTCCTCAATGTTAATCTGTTGCATTTTTAATTCCTCCAATTTAAATATTTTATTTGTAATATCTTATTCTCCAAAATTTTAAAAATCTTTCTGTACATTTAGGTACATCATCTTATACCCAAAACTCGCTCTGTCAGATTTTAAAATAGAAGAGTAGCTTTACATGGTCTGAAGTCCCCAATTTGGGTACATTTATATATACCTAAAATTCACTTTATCCAACTAAAGCAAAAATACGTTTAGGTACATGTAGGATATACCCAAAAGTGTAAAATTCCTTCATTTGGGTACATGCCAGCTATCACTTTTGTGCAGTCCATATCAAGATAGACTCATATATATCAAGAGAAGAGTATTGTACATTCACAATAAATTGTTCATGTACGATTACGGGCTTCGCCCTATATTTTGTTCTCTCTTTTTCTTTCTCTCCATTTGTTTTCTTCCTTTTGATATTTGGGTACATATATGTGTACCTATCTGCAGGTTTCTTTCTTCTTGTTTATTTTCTCTATTTGGGTACATAGTTTATATACCTAAAATGAGTGGAAAAATAATAATATGTTCTTTAAATTGATTTCTTATGTATTTTTTTCATCTTTCTTTTATCCATTTCCACCTATTTTCACCTAAAACAGATTCGTATCCTCTTTCTTTTAAGATTTGGGTACATGCTTCAGCTCCGATCCAGTCATAGTCTAATGGTTCCTGGCAGCAGTGTAGGTAATAATCAATCTGTCCTATTAACCATTTATCCGAATTATTTTGTGATGCTGATAAAGTTCTTCTTTTAAAGCTATGTATTCTTGTTTATGTTCTTCATCAAGTGTTGACCATAGATCCACAGGATATAACATCATCTTATTTGTATCCTTTCTTATATAAGTCTTTGCATACTGCATAACCGATTGATGCCAAGTCATTGCCTTTTTTAATCTTTTCTTTCCAATTCTGCATACATACCTCTATAGAATTGGGAAATTTATAAGTCTTGTAAAATTCGTACATGATTGCATATAACTCTTTAAATTCTTTTACTGTATAAATCTTTGTTTCTTTTGATGTCATTTTGAATTACCTCATTTTCTGTTTTATTTTATTGCTATATTATTGTTCTCCATTTTAAAATTTTTTCTTTGGATTTCTTTTTGTCCTGTTTCTGATCAGAAGAGTAATTAACTTTCTTCATATGCTATTAGTAGATCTACGATCACTTTTTAAGGATTAAAATCCATTTGGATGGCCCAGGTGATAAGTTGCTATGGTGCGAGATTCAACTGTCTTATTTTTCTGTGAGATAAGATTTAGGCTAATGAATATCCTGGATGGCTATTCAGGTACATGTTTTGGGTACAATGTTTTGTCTACCCTTGGAAATTCTTTCTTCGCAGGCTCAGAAAGACCGTCCCTAATCATAGGGACTATTTCTTGTCAGTTTTTAGATAGGGGAGTAGTTAATGATCAGAATGAGATGTTCTACGAAATTCTTTACATGGGATTTGGTAACTCTGTGTGAGTTTTTGATACCTATTTTCGTTTCTAAGTATGCGAGTGGTAAGTTGGTAGGGTAGGAGAGTAAAATGGCTAGAATTTTTCTGAGCGTTGATTTAAACAAATGATATTTTAGAGATATGAATTAGGTACAAAAAATAAGACACCCTGATCAGGATGCCTTATCTACTATGATGCTTTATCAAAAATGGTTGTATATTTAGTTTGGGTTGTTTCCAGCTGCATAAGATTATACTGTCGCAGAAGTGTATCTACTACGTTTTCGAACAATACTCTAATGTGAGGTGAATGTTCAATGGCATCTAAGGTATAACATGTTTTCAGTTTATTTTCATAGCAATAATCTTCTTTTAGCTGATTTAAATCTATATCAGGATAGAGATTCTGCATTTCTCTGTAAAGGTTCTTATATAATTCTGTATAAGAAATATCAAAATATTCTGCTAAGAGCTGATACTTTGGGAACATCTTTGTGGACCAATAGGAATATTTACGCTGAGAGATTGATTTCTGTGTAGTCTTAAGATTATTGATCTCATTTTGCATAACAGTAATAGTAGTAGTGATGTCTGTCATAGCTTTTGTTAATTCGGATACTGTTTTAGTTAATGAAAATACTGCATCTGTGACTTGAGTAAAATCATTCATTGAGACCAGATCATTGTGTCGGTATTTTTCTACAATATCCCATACCCAATCCATGAAAAGGTTTGCTTTTGGCTGTCTGGACCAACGGCAGATTTCCATAACACCACGTTCTGTATAATAAACACGCTCTTGTTCTTCGCTCTTAGTCAGGTTAGTACCAATTTGGTACTGACCTAATTTCATTCTTATACATAATGGATCTAATCTATCCTTATGCTTAAGATGAATTCTTCTAATACACATTGATGGATCAGTATATTCTAACGCCTGACCAATCTGTTCTCTTGTAAGAAGGATATCATCATTCATATTACGATAGAAGCTGCAGGATAAATTATTAAAGGTTTCTGTGGTTACTAATTTTAATGTACTCATTTAGTTGTCTCCTTATGTATTTTTACTTTGTTAGTGGTTACATAAGAATATTCTCCTAATGAGTTAGGATTTGTTTACAGTTTAATTTGTAATAAAATCTTTCTTTGTATATTGAATGTTGTATGTTATAATCATGTATAAGTCATATAATTTTAGGAGGAGAGCATGAGAAGATCGTTAAAGGATTTGCGCGGTGTCGAAAAAGATTCATATAAAGGTTTGCCTGAAGAGCTGAGAGAGTTCAATTATTATATTCCTGATTGTGGCAATGTAATTATGGCTGTGCCTGAGTGTTTATTAGAGAAAGCAGAAGAAAACGGTGAACTGGATATGTTTGAGTGTCCGTTTCCTGTAAAGTATGTGTTGGAAAAAGGATATAGAATATATAAAAATCACGTTATTTGTGAAGGAAAGTATGATAAGTTTGTTGGATTGCAGGTTGAAGAGGATTATTATGAATATAATAGACCAAGTAAGAGTAGTGGCGGATCAATATATACAAATGCGTTGATTAATGCTCTCAAAGGTAAGGTCTTTCCATCTTATATAGGGATGTCAGAAGGCACATTATTTGATATGAGTGATACAGGAGCTACTTTGACCATGTTTATGTATGATCCTGAAAAAGATGAAATTGCACAGTTTGATAGGTCTAAACCAGTTGAGATTCGATTTGCTGCTATAAAAGATGTCATTATGATGACTATTAAATTGGGCAATTTAGAATGGTGGGAAGCACCATACAGTGTTCATTTAAGTAGGAATTTGACACGGATGCCGGTCATTGAAGATGGTAAGGGTATTAATCTTACTTTGATGTTAGTTAATATTAGAACTGGAAGAGTAGAAAATGTAAAAGTAGTACAGCTATCTACAGAATTTAGTGTTGCGCTATGCAAGGCTATTGATAAGCAGAGATCTACGAAGTTCTCGAATACAATGTATAATATAAATATTGATCGGTTATATGATATGTATACTGCGGATCAGCTGGCAGAAATGGGTACTGCAAGGTGTAAGATTGGTTAATGGTAGAGTGGATTTGTAGTATAGATATAATGGTAGATACGACAAGTTAATAATCGGATACGTTAGAACGATCCCTGGGTAATGGTATGTTATGTACTGTTACTTGGGGATTTTTTGTTGTGTAATTGTGTTGGGATGGATCGGAATGGATGAAGGGTATGTTTTGATGTGTTATGAGTTGAAAACATGGAATCGTAAATTCCCTTTAATATAATGAAGAAACACGTTTTAAGATTAGAATTTTAATTTTTGGGATGTTGCATTTTTTGAAATTTTGGTGCGATTTTTATTGAGATTGCGGGATTTTTACGATAAGGGGGCCGATAACAGTTTTTGAGGTGGTGACGAGGGGATTTTGGGCGTAGTTGTGGGGAAATGGAGTGTTGGGATTTGGAATGTAGATGGGAGAGGAGCGTGATACACCTGGATGAGTTGGAAGTGGTGGGTGATTTGGAAGAGATGTTCAAATTTTAATTTGAAAGTTTGATTTTGAACTTAGTGTGTAGATGAAACAGCTACCGGCTCTGGTGAAAACACTTTAGCACTTTAAAGTTTTAACCAGCCCCCATAAACAATAATAGTAATAATTACTGTTATTTTACACGGTTTTTTCCTATTTTACCGTAGCCGAACATATGTTCTGTTATTTGATCCGACTTCTGGCAATCGAACATATGTTTGCTTATTGACTGTGAGCTATGATAGTTTTTTAAACTTTTACATGTAGTATTGATAACTACATGTAATGATATTTAATACTATAAGAGGTAGTTCGACAGTGAAAAAATAATATCGAAAAAATTAAAATTGTTATTGACAATCACACTATCATGTGATATATTATAGTCAAGTTCATAAAGAACGACAGCGGGAACGCTGTTATAGCACTTTTAAAAGTTTTTAGAAAAAAGTGCTTGACAATCACATGAACGTGTGATATAGTCATTAATGTAAGAACAAAGTAGTTCAGTTCTTACAGCCGCTAAAATGCCCATGTGGGGCGGTGGCAAGTTCCTTGTCAATTTAATAGGAATAAAGCCCATGAATTGAAAAATTCACAGGCTTTAAAAGTTGGTTTGATAAACCAAACCGTAGCAAGTTCAGTTTATCATTCTATCTTTCATTTGTCAAGTCTGGCAAGTGTTTTCCTATTAATCGGCTACCAGTGACGGCACTGGTGGACTTTGCGCAACGGTCAAGATAACAATACTGGATGCCCGCAAGAGTGTCTAGCGTTTACGCAAGTAAGCGCATTGTGAAAATACCCGTTGTGGGTACATTGAAAAATAAACAACTTATACAGTGTTTTATAAAGCGTTTGGCATTTTCAACAACGGGTGAATTCCCCGTTAAAATGTCCGTGTAGCGTATAAAAGCGTTACACTAGCAAGCTGGACTTAGCACGACTGCGGTTGTGAACGTGTTCGCATTTGCGCACTTAGCTTGCTACTGGTGAAAATCCCACACTAGGATTCTGAAATCTTGCCTAGTAGTGACCCGTAAGAAGGTAGGAAGTCGGTTTAAGGCTGAGAAGCATTTTGGACAATAAATAAAATGATTGTAAGACGTGTCGTTATACATAGGTCAAGGGGCGGACTAGCACTACCAGTCTGTCCTTTGCTCGTGTGCATAACACGGCAACTACAAAAAATAATTTTAATTCCGCAATGCGGAGAAAGAGGTATTTATATGAAGATTAACTTTTTAGCAAACTTTGAGAAAGTAACTATCAACGCTATTGTGCCAGCGGTACAGTATGAGGCTAACCTGATGCTTCAGACTATGAATGATGAAGCAATCGCTAAACAGGATAAAATCATCTCTAATCAAAAAGGTGGTTACTCTGAGGACGAAATTAAGGTAGCAAAGGACAAAAAGAGTAAACTGGAAGCCGCTAACGCTGAACTTGTAATTGCTAATGCTGAACTTGAGCCACGCTACAAGTCTACCCTGGAAGTAGTTACCAGTGCTAACAATGGTCATGTATCTAATGACCTTGTAGCGTTCCGTAACATTTTACGGCTTGTGGCATGCTCTGATAATAGCAAGTTTTTCCGCTATGCCATTATCACAGATGTCGATTTTTCAACGTTTTATGACCTGTTTGAAAAGTGCCATTCTATCGATGGTGACTTTGATGACAATGGTATGCGTGTATACCTTAATCAGGCTTGGAACACCCATAAAGACATCAAAGCTGAGATTGAAAAAATCCTTAAAAAAATGTTTTCACTCGTTGCTGACAGTGATTTAACCAAAAAAGTTACTATCAGATTTAACAAAACAGACCTTGGCATCTTACATGAGTGTTACGTCACAGGTCTGACCGTTTCTGCTAAAAAGGATAAAAACGGTGAGGTAGTAGTGGGTGATTATAAATTTAGAACTGTAATCACTCGTAAGAAAGACAAGGATGGCAATGATAAGTTTGAAGGTGACAAGTTCAAAGAACTCATTGCTAAAATTGCGTTTGGAAAACTGTATGCATAGTTTTCACAGGACACAGCGGTTTAAGGGCGGTTCAACTCCGCCCGTGTCTAGTTATAGAAAATATAAACAATTTACGGAGGTAAAATAACATGAATATGGTTCAGGTACAGAAAATGTTAATAAACGTATACCGTGATTACATCGGTATGGGCAGAAGGCAGAGCGAAATGGATAAAAGCGTTCTGTCTTTTTTAATGCAGGAATATTCCCAGACTTGCATGGACTGGGAAGAAATCCAGTGGCTCTGGATCCAGTATCTTAAAAAGGGTGTATTGGATCTTCCAGAGGCAATGAAAAGAGCCAAATTAAGAATAGAACAGGAGACAGCGGTATGTGTAAGGTAAAAGTGTATCACACAATTTCCAGGGAAGTATTTCACGGAATGCAATTTGCACCATTTTCTATCCGTGCGGTATTTGAGAACGGAACAGAGCTTGTATGCTCTGAATTTTCCAGAACTGAAAGCGGTATAACAATGTACCTGTACAACGGAAGTGGTGCATGGAAACGTATCTGCAATAACGGCATTTATGCGGATTTAATGGAAAAGTATTACCGCCGTTGGTTCAAAGAAAAACATGATAGTCTGAACTATGCAGCTATGATGAAACATGACCGTAAACGCAAAACAGGTTCAGCTGGACAGAGGCTCACACCATTCTGCGGACAGGTCACAGACTATGAATGTGCGAAAATTCCATTGCATGACTTTCGCAGAGTATGGAACTAACAAAGGGAGGTAGCGAAATGTTAGAAATAAATAATGATATTAAGATTATTACAGACGCAATTAACACTTTTGGAAGTTGTACTATGCACATTCTTCCAAAAGACAAAGAAGAGAAATTAACAGAACTGGGATATGAAATATCCCGTAAAAGTTGGGGAATTATTATAAGATAATTGGAGGTAGCGAAATGATGAGTTTTGTTTGGGTAATGTGTGTATTTTTCGGTGGTATGGCATGTGGTTATTTACTTACTGATAATAAGGAGGATTAAGGATATGAAAAGAGAAATGACTAGAGGAGAAATGAGACTGTATTTAACTGGCAATGCCAGTGTATGGGTAGGTAAGACATTTGCACATGGTAAAAACATGCGCATGGTATCCAGGTTCACAGAAGAGGCAGATTATACCTGTGAGTATGATGGTGAGGATCTGGGTGATGGATTCTGCACACATGACGTAGACGAGGCACTTGACTGGTTATTCGGTGTACGGAAATCAAACTACCAGAAGCATTATTTCTACTTTGCGACTGGGGAAAATGTAAAATCAATCTGCTTTTACACATCAGAGGACGCATGGGAATTTGTAAAAGAATACGCAGATAGCGGTTATGACTGCGTAGTAGAAAGATATATATAAAGGCAGACCATGCTCTGCCAGCTCTGAGTTATGGAAACCGCTACGAGGTTCAGAGCAGACAACGGAATTTATTTCGGCTAATATCCATAGGTAACTTGTAAACCAGTATAAAAACCGTTATACTTGACTTATAAAAGTGAAAGGCGGTGGAAAGGAATGGAAGGCATGAGCGAAAGCGAACTGATTGCTGTATTAATCGATAAGTACACAGATTTACAGCGAATCAAAAAAGCAAACGGCGGAGTAGAAAACGCAGAACTTGATTATCAGATTAAAGTCACCACTGCGAAATTAGCTTCTATGAAGGTAAATGTAGAAGATTTAACTTTATAATCCGTCCGGGATTCAGGGGCAAGGGATATAAAAATTCCTTGCTCTTTTTATGCCTAAAATACAGGAGGTAAAGTGATATGTGTAAATATTTCAGCGGATGCAAAACAAAACAGCAGCTTAAAGTACGGTTTAAAACTCTGATTAAAGAGAATCACCCAGACAATGGAGGGGATCTGGAAACAATGCAGACCATAAACGCAGAATACGACAGATTAGTTAAAATTCTTCCAGATATTCCAGGTTCAGAAACAGAAATGCGTGATGAAAAAGAAAAATCTGCACGGAAACCAGAACCAGAAAAAACAGAAACCGATTTTACAGACTTATCAGACGCAGTAAAACAGGCTATAGCCAGAGCAACGCAGATACCAGGTATTGAAGTGGAAGTGTGTGGTTCTTGGGTATGGGTATCCGGAAATACTTACGCAGTTAAGAATACATTGAAAGAAATTGGCTTCCGGTTCTCAGGCAAAAAGAAAATGTGGTATTTCCATGAGGAAATTGAAGGACGGAAATACTTCAAACGTAAAAGAGAAATGGATATGGGATCTATCCGATCTAAGTATGGTACGGAAACTATGTATCATAGGGAAGTATGCTTAGGGTAGTGCCTAGTATGACGGCAGAAGAGAAATTTTCTGTCGTTGATAGTGGGTATTATTGAAAATCACATGTATATGTGATAGAATGGAGGTAATTATATAGGACGGAGGAAAGGAAATGATAGTATATAGAAAACTAAACAATTTGCTAAAAGAAAAAGGAATGACATGGAAAGATTTATGTCAAGCAGGAATTAGTGTTAATATGCCAACTAAATTTTCACTAAATAGAGTAGTGAAAACAGATGTTATAGATAAAATTTGTGCATATTTACATGTTCAACCCGGTGACATAATGGAATGGGTAGAAGATGAGGATGAATTAAAGCAACTTGAAATAGAATCGCAAATCGCAGCACTCAAAAAGCAACTCGCAGATCTTAAAGGAGACAAACCATAATGACCATAACCGGTGCATACCAAAAAGACCAGAACTTCACAACCATCTATACAGAAGATACCCTTTATACCATTGCCCGCAATACAGGTGAATGGAGTTACAGAAAAATGGGTGATTGGTTAGCTTGCGGAGGCAAATTAACACCTGAACTATTCCAGGAATGGAAAGCAGAATGTACTGAAACAGGTACGTTTAACCTTAAGGAGTAAAGTTAATACGCAATGTAATAGCATCTACCAGAGAAAAATCTGATAGGTGCTATTTCTTTATGGAAATCAGTGTCATAAGTGCCATCTTGACAATACAACAAATTTGATGTATTTTAAAGGTAGAATACAAAGGAGGAAGTTTTAAAGTATGACACGATCTTTTATTGAGACACCAACGTTTACATCAAATTGGAATGAATTAGGATTGACTGACGAGGATTTAAGAACTCTTCAAAATGATCTGTTAGAAAATCCTAAAATGGGTGATGCTATTCCTGGAACTGGCGGAATAAGAAAAATTCGTATTCCAATGGAGAATAAAGGAAAGGGAAAACGTGGTGGCGCAAGAGTAATATATATTGATGTAGAAATTAAAGAAATAATTTATTTTATCAATGTATATTCTAAAAACGAAAAAGATAATTTAACAGAAGATGAAAAAAAGGCTTTTAAAGCCTTGGTGAAAATTTTAAAGGAGAGATAAAAATGAGTAAATTCTTTGACGAAACAATGCAAGGTTTACTTGAAGCAATTGCAATTGACAAAGGACAAATTCCAATGAAAAAGGTAGAGGGCTTATCAGCCCCTACCTTACGGGCAGAAAATATAGAAAGTAATTTGATCGATAATATCATTGCATTACGGAAAGAGAATAATATATCTCAAACGGAATTAGCTGATTTGACCGGAAGTAATCAGCAAACAATTTCACGTTTTGAAAAGAAAGCGCATAGTCCATCATTAGTTTTATTTGTTAAAATTATTGATGCACTTGGATATGAAATGCAGATTGTGAAAAAATAATAAAATTCGTGTCATACAAATAAATACAAAAGAGATTATAGCATCTATAGAAATATAGGTGCTATTTTTATGCTCAAAAATAAGTGAAATCAGGAGGGAAAATATATGTGTGAATTTATTGTATTTTATAAAACAAGAAGTGGTAAATACGCAAGAGAAATCAAATTTATTTCTTACAATAAGGCAAAGTCGTTATTCAGTACCTTGAATAGAGATTTTAAGTATCTCATAGGTGTAGACGAAAATGGAATACATCATACACTATTGAGTGAAATCAGGAGGTAAAAGCGAAATGAAAAAAGAAGATTTATTTTTCGGACCATTAATCTGCGGAGCTACATTAATAGCAGCCAGTGCGTTCTTAATCGGAGCAAGTTTAGGAACTAAACAGGCAGAACGGGATTTATATCCACTGCCTACAGTCGTAACCGAAATTGATCGCAGTATAGATAAAGTAACTTGTACAGATTACAACGGATATGAGTGGTCATTCTACGGCTGTGAGGATTGGCAAGAGAATGACATCTGTACTCTGCTTATGGATTCACGGAAAACAGAGAAAATATATGATGACCGGATTGTACAGACCAGATATTCTGGCAATGTAGAATCCATGGTTGATATGGAAGCTGTAACCGACTTCCAGGCAAATGATGATTCGCTGTATTTGTACTTGGCAGATGGTACAGGTTACTATTGGGAAAGATAAATAGAAGGGAGAGTAAACATATGTGTCAGAAAGATTACAAAGAGAAACGGTTTGCAATGACTGCAGCAAAGCAGTTGGGTTATGGAGATACGGTCATAGAACGGATCAGACAAAGCAATTCGCTCTATGAGATTGATCGTATCATGAGAACCGCACGGCTTAACATGCCATGGAGATAGGAGGTAAGAAATGACAAGAGAACCAGAAGTAGTTATGTACTACACACTTGAAGAAGCTAAAAGATTGATCCGCCGTGAGGATGTACGGAAACGCAAACGGTTTTGGCGCAGTGCTAAACAGAAATTTGTAGGTGCTGCGCTGATTATGGTTGTAGCATTTACTGGTGAGATTGCAGCTATGGTGTTCGCTGTGATGTTAGGTTTGTACTTGATCTTTACAAAAGAAAGATGGATGTAAGCGGTTCATAAATTTGAGCCGCTATTTTTATACCCAAAATAAAAAAATCAAAGAGAAAAAGGAGAAAATATTATGTGTAGAATTGATGGAAAGAAACTTACTGTATTAAGAAAATCTCAGAAAATGAGCCAGGAGGATTTAGCAAAGAAAAGTGGTTTAAGTAGGAGTGCCATAGGTAATTATGAAACTGGAAGATTTAATGCAAGTGATGAGGCATTGGATATGATTGCACAGGCTTTAGGTGTTGAATCAAAAGAACTTGATAAAGATTTTATCCAGCTTGGAAAAGCTGTTATAGAAGGTAAAAATGATTCTCACCATATCCATAACACAGATAAGCGGTATTTAACTCCACAGGAAACTCAGGAAATCCTTGATAAATTACGGTCTTATAGTGACAATGTGTCACTTGAAGAAGCGAAACGAGCATTGACAAAAGCAAACCAGTCTACAGTAGGCAATAAGGTATATGCGGTTGTAGCGATTAAAGGATTAAATATTCCTGTATGGCAGAGAAATACAGACAAAGAGAAATGCTTAGAAATCAGCCAGAAATATGATGAAAACAAATATGATCCAATTAAAGTATATGCTTTCAATGAAAAGTTATACGTAGCTGATGGAGCGCATAGATTAATTGCTTACATCATGCGAGGAGAAGAATATATTCTGGTTGAACTTATGGATATTGAAACGGAAATTGAAGCAGCTCATACGTTCTTATTACAGAGTTTAGGCAGACGGAGAATGTCTCAGAATGATATGTGGAGAGCTGCTATTAAAGCCGGATTAGTCCAGTACGAAACATTACGGAAAATTGCTATTAAAAATAAAATCCAGATTAAGGCAGATCTTAAGACGATTAAGAACCCTGTCGGAACTATCAATGCAGTATCAGGGAAAATGTTACGGATTGCGCATAGTGACCCTGATGTATTAGAGAAAGTGTTCGCTCTTATTAAAACACTTGGTTGGAATGCATCTGATACAAGTCCATACAAAACTTATATCCTGTGTACTTTGAAAAATATGTACGCAAATTTCAGCGAAAGAGAGAATGAATTAGAGAAGTTGATGATGGAAAACTGTATGGGTGCAACCTATTTTGAAGAGAAAGTTGCAACTGTAAATACACAGACAAGACTGTATGACGTTTTAATGGAAGATATTTCCAAAAATGCAGAAAAGAAAACTGCATAAACATAATATTCAAAAGAAATATACATAGTTAGACTTTGCGGGCAAGGCAACTTGTCCGTGAAAATGTAATCATGTAAATGCAAATTCAAGGAGGAACATATATGAAAACAACAGTTACTTATCAGAACGTAGGAATGGTTAGTATGAGAGCAAGAAAGAAAATCGGTTTTGAAAAACCGGTTCTTTTATGGGTATCTTATGAACCGGTAATTGAAAATGAAAACAGAGTTATAAAAATCAATCTTAGAGGACTGGAAAATCCATTACCATTCAATTCTCTCAAGACTGATACATACGGAACTGGCAGGTTACATCAATGGTTAGAAGATCATGGATGGAAACTAATCGGTCAGTTTAGATAGGTAATCAGATAATGTACTCAATCATAGGTGCAAATGAACGGTAGAAACCTCTTAGTCGAAGGTACGTTTTTCTCAGAAAGCGAAATTGATTGAGTACATTAATGTGATTATGTATCACGAAAAATAAAAGCGAAAGGAGAATAAGTGTATGTGTAACAAAGTAAAAATGGCACCTGTATCTAAGGTAAACTTTAGGCAGGCTTTACGAGGGCATGGCTATGTACTTGACCGAACTAATGGCGGTCACGAGACCTGGAAAAAAGTAGTCACTAAGACTTGTACGATTCCAAGTCACGGAACGGATATTTCAGCACCATTAGCGAAACGGTTAAGCAAGGAACATGATTTAGATTTATTTTAAGGAGGGAAAAGAAATGGCAGATTACAAAGTACGGTTAGTTGCTGGGCGGTATTGTCTGGCAGAAACAAAAAATAATTGGATTGTAGGTTGCGGTTATAATCCAGACAGACCAGAAGGACAGCAGTGGGAGCAGGGTAAATATTTCTCTAAGGCAAATGGTTTAACTGGTCTCTTAAGTTTACACGAAGCAACGGAATATATGTATAGTCGTCTGGACGAAAACTACATTCCAAGGGAAAGGTTAATCGAATTGGCAACACGGTTTAAGGACTGTGCCAATGGAGATGAGGATCTTGAGTATGTAAAAGATGATATGGAAGACAACGAGCTTAAATTCTTTGAGATGGATGAGAAAACAACAGAAGATATGGAAATTGATGATGATATCTTGTTAGAGGAGAATGATTTATGATGCCTACATATTCATTAATCAATTATTTTGATGTATGGGGAAATGCAAAAGATGGTTGGGAAGTCAATAATCTCTGTACAGAGAAAACTGGGATCACCATTACTGATGATGCGACCGATAAAGAGATTTTAGATTATCTTGTGCAGATTGGTTTTCTCGCTACATCTGATATGCGAAAGGTAAAAATAGATACTACTGACGGTGACATGATGGAAATTTACGCAGTTAAAGGTATGCAGCCTTTAGGCAGATTGCAGAGGGAATGGAAATGAAAAAGAAACCACGGTGGAAAGATTTACCTTTTGATGAACGGATGGATAAGAAGTTAAAACAGCGGGGATTATCCGAAGAAACACGAGAAAGGGTAAAACAGAAAATTAAAAAACGGAAACAATTAGTAGAAGCATAAAATTCGTGTTTCATTAGATTAGAGGTAAGAGAAATGAATAATATTTTTGTGATTGATAAAACAACAAAATGCAATTTAGGAGTCCTTGATTTCACACCACGGATAGATGACAGGATTTCTATGAAAGCATCTGAAGGGAAAGAAATAGAAGTAGTAGTTGAGTGTGTATTATATGAGCCATTGGAACATGCAACATTGGTTTTTGTAAACATTGTCGAACCATATTACACAGCGTTAGTAAAAGCAATTAAATGGTAATAAAATTCGCATTTCATTAGAAAAAGGAAACAAATATGTATAGAGGATTCATTTGAAGATAGGAGGATATTATGAATCTATATGATGGTTGCGAATCAAATAAGGAAATCATTTATGGTTTTACTTCACTTGATTTTTACGATAAATTAGAAAAGCGACAAAATGAAATTTTATCACAAGGAAAGAAAGTTGTGTTTGTAGAATCAAATACAAGTGTTCATGCAGGTGCAAGAGTTGTTATATATTCTGATAAAATTCCTGAAATCATGCAGAATTATAAAAACAGATACGTCAAAATCAATGGAAAATGGACAAGAAATAGTCTTCTTGGATATTGCGATCGCTGTGGAAAGTATACAGAACTTATTTGTTTGAGCGATAAAGGAAGAACATGTGAAAATTGTTCAGACTGGGATTTCTAATAAATCTAAGATTTCTTTGAAAGGAGCGGAGCGAAAATGACAAGTGTTGAAAAGTCAAAAGAAGATGCACGGAACTTAAATGAACTTATGGATCATCTGATTAAGCTGATCGAATCGGATGACATGCGGTTCTCATTTGAATTTTGTGCAGGCGGTATAATGGGAATTTATGACAAAGAAAAAGCAATCGGTTATGCCGTTCACATTGCACCGATTGAATATGACGAAGATGGAAACGCAACAAATTTATAAGCAACCGCAAAGGCAGTTAGGAGAATAAATACCTAGCTGCTTATTTTATTACAAGGAGGAATGAATTATGTATGATTTTACAAAAAACGAAATGGAAATTGTTAAAGACAACTTGATGTCATTTATTGCAAACTTTGGTAAACCACGGATTAAGCGTGGAGATGATGGCGAAAGTTTCTATGTATTCACTGATGATTCAGATTCATGGAGACATTATTGTTATAACATTGATTATCTGAATGGATGGTTATACGGATGTGTGCAAGCAGTTTGTGGAAATCCAAAGCGAGATAAAGAAATGAGAGAAATGTGTGATAGTGCAGGTTTTAGAGAAAGATATGCAATCTTGTATGGTGAAAGAGGAGTGAAAAATATTAGTGGTCATAAATGCTATGTATTCACATACTCAGAAGATGACGAATACCAGGATGCAAACGGAGCACTTTATGACACAGTAACAAAAAGTTGGAGAGGTTAGAAAGGTTGGTTGATTAGTATGAAATATGTTCCGAGAAATGAATATTTTGATTTGATTAGAAAACTTGGTGTAAAGAAAACAGAAAGTGAATATGAGATTACAGATTTAGATTTATCTGTATATCCATTAAATGAAGATACAAAACGGATTGCAAATGTAAACTTTATGGAAGAGACAAAAGATAAAAACGGGAATTATATGCTAAGTGGGCATTGGATGTCTGATTTAAGTTATCAGTTCGCAAAGAAATGTAAATTTGATTTAGTTCAGGTAGATGGATATAGTTCGTATGCTTATTCGGATGAACAGATGGCTGTGTTTACATATACGGAGGGTGATATTTATCTCACATTGTTTACTGATAAAGCGAAATATGAAGCTGAAAAGGAAAGAACGATTAAATTTTATGAGGAGAAATATTGATATGAAAAAGAATACGGAATTATGTATAAGAGACAAAAATGGATATATTGTAGGCTGGGAAGCTGGGTATTCAGATGATGAATTAAAACAATTGCTAGAGCGACATAAAGACGAAGGATGGCATATAAGTTATGCAGAATATACAGAAGGAGGATTACGATAATGGCTTATAAAAGAAAAACAAAGGATTGTTATGCAATCGAAGGGAATTGTGGTTACGGATGGGATATTGAATGTAATTGTGAAGATAGAGCAGATGCAAAAGCACAGTTGAAGACATACAGAGAAAATGTAAATTATCCTGTGCGAATTAAGAAATGGAGAGAAAGGATTGATGATTAGTATGAAATATACAATAGACACATTAAGAGAGATTAACGCAAGATTTTGTGGTTCGCATATACTTATGAATTACGATGTAGATAAGGCAAATATGTATGTCGAACTTATAAAAAATACACGATCTGAAAAGACTCCAAGTGTAGGTGATTGCGTTAGATATACAAATGAATATGGAGATTACTATGGAGCAGCTCATATTGAAAAAGCAGATGCGAATGAAGTTTATATCTGTGAACAACCATATACACCTTTTGTTTATGAATATGAAGGCAGAATCAGTTGTAATACAAGTGGTGGAGCATGGACACATTTACCAACAAGAGAACTGAAATATATAGGTAAAATTGAAAAGAGATTTTGTGATTGGGGTAATTGTGGAGGCTGTGCAGATGGTGCTATTGATTTTATAGCAGAAGTAAGTTTATGGGAATATGTAGATAGTAAAAATCCTTTTGTAAGTGAAAATGGATATAAGTTCACAACAAAGGATTTTGATAAACAGTATATATCATTCAATCCTAAAGATGATTCACCTTATGTATATTTTGGAGAAGGTTGTGTCTGGAAAAGTAAAACAGATTTATATGCTTATCTGAGAACATATAGAGCAGAAATTTTCAAAGGACATTGGCAGAATCAGTTCATTGTGTGGACTTGGAAAGAGAAACAGCATCATATATCACCAACGGAATTTGATAGTCTTAAATTAGAAGAAGATACATTCCTGATGAATGGTGACATCATGAGATGTAAAAGAAAATATGATGAAATTACCCATACTGTACACACATATTATGTTTGGTATTGGGACGATCCAACTAAAGACTTCTTTGAGGCAAGTGCAGAACAGAATAAAATAAGAGAAAAATATTATACACTTGATAGAAAAATTCCAACATATATTGTTGCAAGAGAAGAATTAAAGTCTGGAATTGAAATTCCAAAACATAAGGAGGTGTAATAGTATGCAAATTCTTGATAAAGCCATTACACCAGATGGAATAGAAATTGAGCTTAGAGATTTAAGTGGAAAACATAAACTGCCAGATTATAACGGATTGGTAATTGTCTTTCGTACAATTGCAAAGAAAACATTTCCACCTAATCTTGGATGGTATGCAAAAAAAGGCAAAGAATTTCGGTCATGTATTTGTTGCTATAAAAATTATACATCAGATATGTTAAAGGCAGATTATGAGAAATTAAAAAATGGTACAAAAACTCTTGCAGATTTGAAATCATATTTTTGGAATGGAAATAGAGATTGTTATGTACTTGGGTTGGAATGGAGTAAAAGTTATGCTGAAAACATTAAAGGAAATGTTAATTGAAGCGGGTTATCCTGAAAGCGAAATGTATCATCCTTCGTATGGATCTGATTTGTATGTATATGTAACACCGCTTACAACAAAGGTAATTGAAGAATGGTGTAAGGCACATGATTACAGAATGGCTTGGCATTGTCCTACATTTAAAGACCAGATAACAGGCAAAATGATGTATGATTGTGCATTTCAGTGGTATGAAAATTAGCAGATAGGAGCGTGATTATATGGCATATTAAGATTTAAGTGAAAGGAAGAACCATGATGAATTTGCAGGTACTTGAAACGGTAAAAACTGAATATATAAAACTCAGAGATAAATACCAGAAGAAAGCAATAAAAGAGCGTGAAAAAGTAAACGATGTGTATGTGATGGTATGTGGAGAGAAATGTTATACAGAATCAGAAATAAATGAGTGGTATGCATGTGACTATATTACTTGTGAGCAGTCGAATAAATTCATTGAAAAACTCAATAAGAAAAAAGCCACAGCAGGAGAAATGAAAAACTCAATGACAGAGAGCGAAATGATTTGCAGAATCATAGATAATAGCATTTCAAATCTGAATCAGGAAGTTCATGATATCAAGGTAAAGCAGAAACGGGAAGCAGAAAAAGAAGAACGGTGGAAAATAGCACAAGCCCAGGGATGTTCCTACAGGGAGTTTTTAGAGTTGGAAGAAGTAAACAGAAGATCAGAGGAATATGAGAAGCTTATGGGCTTAAACTGAAAGTTAAGATTTGGAGATAGAGATGCAGAAGAAAGATACATACACCAGAGAAGAAGTAATTGAGATGTTGACAGAGATGCAAAAAGAAACAGCACACACTAATGGATTTTTCGCCGGACACGTCACTCAGTTATGGGTTATCAGAACCATGCTTGGTAAGAGAATTGCGGAACTGGGCGGCGAAGGCATCCAGGTCACAATCGTATAGATGGAATTTGAATTGTAGTAAATTATAATTTTCGCCATAAAAGTAAAATAGAAAATCGAGGGAAAAGTATGAATAAAACTATTGAAATTACACCGAAACTAGAAAAAAGGATAGTTGATTTTTGTGATGATGAACTTAATTATCATATCAATGAGTGTGCATATGGTTGCATTGAATACAAAAATGAGATTCTGGCACAATTACAACTGCTAAATCTTTTAGGTTATACGGAAATGAGTAATGAATACAAAAGACAATACAAAGAATGTTTGGCAGAAAATCATAAATGATTTTAGATACATTGAAATTGTAATTTCTTAGGAGGTAAACAAATGGTAAAATGGATTATTGTTCACACCAATTCAGATAATGGATGTATAGAATTTAAATTATTTTATGGTACGGAAATTGAAGTGCGACAATTATTAAAATCAATGGCCGTAAAAAGCGATATCATAACTAACTTTACAGAAAAAATGGATAAAGACGAAGCCGATATTTATGAAGAAATTTCAGATATGATTGATGATCAGGGTTTTGATCCAAAAAATAATACATATACAGTTATGGTGAGTGATCAATATGGAGAATGTGATGAAGTGTTTACGGCAATTGAGTTAGACAACATTAAGACAGTATAGAAATATATTTTAGGAGAATAACTAAAGGCAGATGCAGAAATGTGTCTGCCTTATTAAATAGGAAAGGATAAGTAAAATACTATGTTAAAATTTAAACTTAATGCAAGAGAACTCAAAGAAATGATGGAAAAGGCAGCAACAGTAATTAATAAGAAAAGTTGTCTTCCAGCGTTATCACGGTTATATTTCCAGATTGATGAGAACGAACATCTTAAAATCTGGGGTACAAATATGGAGCATTGGTTAGAAGTGAGAAGCGAAAATATTTATGACACACAGCCAGGAGTTGTAGGAATTGATATTGAAGATATGAAAATCATTTCTAAGATGTCAGGAGAAATTACATTTGAAGACATTACTAAGGATGCAGACGCAAAGATTAGTATTAAATGTGGAAAGAAAAATGTAACGATTCCTAGATATACAAATACAGATATTTTCTTACCAAGTATGGATGATACGGAAACTAAAATTCTTTCTGTTAAAGAGAATTGGTTACTTGATACAGTATCTAAATTAGTTGTATTCACTGCGGCGGATGATAAAAACAAGATGATGCAGGTTTTTAACTTTAACACAAAAGATAAACGAGTAGAAGCGCTTGATGGTCATAGAATTGGAATGAGATCACTTGATACCCAGAAGATTTTTGTTACAACGGAAAACCCATTTGAAACAGTAAAGCTTCATAATATGTGTGTTCCTGTTTTTAAAAAGGTAATGAGTAAGAAATCAGAAAGAGAAATTGATATTTACCAGGATAAAAAGTATATCAGAGTAGAAGGCAATGATTTTACTTATGTGACTAGAAGAATTAATGGAGAATATTACAAAGTAAAATCAATGTTACCTACAAATGAGCTTTTCAGATTTAAACCAGATAGAGAAGCGTTCTTAGAGGCAATGAAGTACGATTCTGATTTAACAAAAGATATTACAATTCCAGTTGTATTACATAGCGAAAACGGAAAGTTATATTCATACATTAAAACAGCAAGATATGAAGCATTTGATACTTTTGATACAAAAGAAAATACAATGAGTAATGATATTTATATTGGATTCAGACCAACATATTTAACAGATGTATTTTCAATCGCAGATGCAGATGAACCTGTATGTGCAGGAAGCAAGGACATAAATCCATTAATGATCTATGGAAATGAGTATAGTTTTCTTCTGCTTCCGGTAAATATTAGACAGGATAAAAACAAGATCATTGATGCAATCAAAAAGAATATTGAGAGGAATTAGGTAGCGAAAGCTACCTGATTTCATATAAGGAGAATGATATGGAAAAATATAGAATGGTTCAGGGAATTGGTTTGTACTGGAATCGCCGTTGGGAAATTCAGAAAAGATATACATATTATGAAAGAAAACACGGAGAATTAAAGGAAATCATCGGCTGGCATATGGTCTTTTGGTCAAGTAATAAAGAGAGATGTGAAGAAGTGTTTAAGAGGTACATGGACGAGGAGGACGAATAATATGACCATTGAAATGCTAGAAAATAGAATTGATGAGATTTTAAAAAATATATTCTACGTAAATGAAGATGGTGGCATTGAAATTTACACAGATTACAGAGATAGGGAATTATCAGATAGTTTTTTAAAAAAGATATTTGAGCATGATAATCCAAGAGAAGCATTTAATGATGAATTGGCTGAATGGGCCGATGATTATGAACAGAATTATGGAGAAAATGAATTAGAAAAAGATATCCGTAAAGAGCTAACAGAAGAAGAGGAAGAATATTTTACAGAACATTTTGATGAAATCCGAGAATATGTAAAAGAAAATACATATTTTTATTATGACGCAGATGATTTTAATAATGAAGTAAAAGTAAATATCATGGTAGATTGTGGTAATTGGAATTATGATTGTGTTTGTGATAATGTGCTGAATTGGTATGGAAATTCAGGAGATGGAAACATTGATAAAGAGTCGTCTATGCTGTGGTTAGCAAAAACACAAGGTAAAGCAACTGCATTAAGAAAAGCTTGTAAACAAGTACATAGGGATGACGGATATTATGTAGATAGAGATAAGAATAAAGACAAATTTATTGAAAGCTGCATACAGGAATTTGAAAATCTTCCATCACATATGGCAACTGTAACATTTCTTGTAAAAATGCCGTTATTTGATTTATTTGATTTAATCGAATTACAGAATAAAGAATATGACGAAAAAGGAAAATATGATCCACGAAAGAATGAAAAATCAAAATCTTATATAGTTCTTGGAAAAGAAACAATGTGTGGGTTATATGATACTTGGTCTGGCGGTGGTTCTGTATTAGAAGTAGAACTGGATAAGGATGTTAAACTTCCTATTAAATATGCAATCTTTTGTGTAGAGGGATGCAAAATGCATGGATATGATATTGATGAAGTTTATGGGCTGATTGATAGTTGTTGGAAAGAAACAGTAAAGGAAATAAAAGAGGTTGCATAAAACCTGATGAAAGAACGGTTTTAAGAATAGAAAGTGAGGAAGATATTATGAGATACTACGAAACAAAAATTGGAAAGATTATTGAAGAAGAATTTGATCCACGGATGGGTAATGCAGTATTTGCTTATATAATGAGCAACGGAATCGATGCAATTAAAGAATATACGGATGAAGAAATTGCCAAAATCAAAGGCAATGTATTATGCACAGCGGAGTTCAATCAGTCATTAGTTAGATGTGCTAGAAGAATCTGTAGGGAATGTGAATGGATTGAGATGATCGAATTTATTCGGCTGTACTTATGGTGTACTCCAACGGTACATGATGTGTATCTGTATAGAGAAGATTTTACAGAAGAAACTTTTGCAGAATTATTAAATTCACTTGACTTAGAAGATGAAGATGTAGGAAGCGAAATCAAATTGTTTGCAGTTGTTGATAAAGAATGAATTTGGAATTGAGGTGGAAAGTGAATGAGATATTTAACCTATTATAAAGAGTATCCAATATATGAGCCAGCAGAAGGCGGATATTATTACGCTGGAAATGAAGTAGCACAAAGCGAAAGAATGTCAAAGCGGAAATGTAGGTCACGTTTCAATGAAATATGGAAAGAATGTGAAAAGGAAAACATCGAAAATGGATTTACAGAAGATGTAGATTGGGCAGAGGTTTATAACCGAACTGGAATTCATCCATGGATTAAATTTGGTGATAATTGTATATACAAAGAGTCAAATTATGTTGGCCAAGGCGAAAGTTATGTAATCGAAAGAAAACTTGGAAGTCAAAGAAAAGGTTGGGAACCATATTGTTAGGAGGGATACAAGATGACAAGATGCTATATTTGCGGAGTTTCCGATGAAAATGTTCCCAATTATCAGCAGACATACAAAGGTAAAATAAATGGAAAGCCAAGACGGAAAACAATTCGAATATGTAATTGTTGTGGTGCTTGGTTGTCATATGAAGATATAAGAGAAAAAGTTTCAGAAAATCGTGGATGGGATCAAGAATAAATGGAGATGTGGTAATTATGATGACAGAAGAGAGATTTAAACGGACGAGCTGGAAGATGTCTTATGAAGAATATAAAAAGTGTTACTGTCCAGGCTGCAACAGAAAGGATTGCCCACATAGAGAGGCGTTCAGAAGAGTACCTGTTATTGACGGTGGCTTGGGCCTGTGTCCAAACTTAAATGGAAAATAAAACAATGAGAGAATATATAAGAGGTAGAGAAATCTGCCTCTTATTTTATTGGAGGGAAAATATGAAAGCGTATAAATTGTTACGAAAATTGTCAGATGGGAAATTATATCCGCTATTCATTCATAAAACATATTCAACACCATTTAATGAGTGGATGCAGGCGGAATGCTATCCAACAAAGGGGTTTGCAGTACGGAAAGGATGGCATTGTACAATTAGGCCTGAAGCACAACATTTGTCAATGCAGTTAGCAAATGGAGAACAAAGAGTTTGGTGCGAAGTTGAAATAGAGGATTATCAGTTCTACGAAAGACCTAAATGCCAGGGTGGGACATGGGCTTTGGCACAGAAAATGAAAATTGTAAAAATTCTAAGCGAAAATAAGGTTAAAGAAATATTAAATAAAAAGGAGACGGAATAGAAATGGTAAAAACAAAGGAAGATTTAACAGGGAAAAAGTTTGGTAGGTTAACAGTTGTAAATCAGGCATACGATTTTATTAGTGGTGGAAGAAAAATTGCTGCATGGAATGTATTTTGTTCTTGCAATCCAAATAAAATTTTTCGAGTAAGACAAAAGGACTTAAAATCAGGACACACAAAAAGTTGTGGTTGTATTGTTTCTGAAAATGCAAAAACAGTTGGGAAAATAAATGACGGGAAAAATGCAAAGAAATATAATTCATATAACCTAAACGGTGAATATGGTGTTGGATACACACTGAATGGAGAAGAGTTTTATTTTGATAAAGAAGATTATGAAAAAATTAAAAGTTATTGTTGGAGAATTGATACTCGTGGATATGTTACGACAAATATTGATAAAGTCCCTGTTTTTATGCATAGATTAATTTTAAATATTACAGACAAAAATATTATTGTAGATCATATTTATCATAATAAAAATGACAATAGAAAATCAAAATTAAGATTATGTACGAACAAAGAAAATTGCAGAAATGCAAAAATTGGTATAAATAATACATCTGGTGTTGTTGGTGTTTTTTATAACAAAAATAAAAATAAATGGGAAGCAACAATAAAGGTTGATGGAAAATCAAAATATTTGGGGAGATATGACAAAATTGAAGATGCAATAAATTGTAGATTAGAGGCACAAAATAAATATTTTGGTGATTTTTCGAATAAAAAGAATGGAGAACAACGTGTATAGGTTGAATGTGAAGTTGATGATTTTAGTACATATAATCGCCCAGAATCTCAGGGTGGAACATGGATCTTAGCACAAAGAATTAAAATTATAAAAGAGTTAAATGATGATGATGTTATGGAGATTCTGCAGAATGTAGCTTAGGAGGAAAAGAAAAATGAAAAGATATTTATTATGTGCTTTAGATGATGAGAATTACACAGAACCTAAATTTTATATTTATGAATCACGAGAAGAAGCATTTAAGGATGCAGTAGAAGATTGTATCAATGCAGCAGATGGTGGAGATTTTCAGATGAAAGTTGAAAATAATCAGAATCGTATTTCTGTTAATTTTGATCATGATAACTTCTTTGTTACAGAAATTAAAGAGCTGGATTTGGATGACGGAAATTATGCGATTATTCGGCACCATGCTTATGAGGGTGTTGGGTTTGAAGTATTATTTCAGGGAACATACGATGAGTGTGTAGAGAAACGAAAAGAATTTATCAAAAAGGCATTTGAAGAAAATGATTATTCTGGTGGAGATAATAGTGATTTCGATATGGAAAATGATGCTTGCATTGATACTGGTATTGAGTGGGAAATTTACTCAATTGTGAAGTTGCCGGAAAGTGAGGGATGAATATGACGACAATAAAGATTTATTGCAATAAGCGAAATCATAATAAGTATATTGAGGTTCGGAATGATGGTCACTATCACAATTCTGTGCGGCAATACATGGAATGGAAAGATGAAAATGTGAAAAATCTACTTGGTGATAGGCGGTTGCACCGATGGAAAATAAAAAATTTAAAGGCTCTATTAGAGGATTATGAGGAGGTATAAACAAGATATGGAAAATAAACAAGAAATGGAACTTTATATTAAACAGTTGGAAGAAGAAAATTTACGGTTAAAGACAAGTAATAAATCTCTCAGAACAAACAATAAGGGGTTATTAAATGGCCACAACAAGCTGCAGCGTGATTTATACAGAGTAAGAAATGAACGGAATGAATTACGAAATAAACAGTTTACTGATGAGGAGCTACGAATTCTTTTTATGGCAATAAAGAAATTACTTAAAGGTATAAGTATGGAGTTAAATGTTACTTATGACAAGGTGAATTATAATTCACTAGAAATGTTATTAGCACAGTCTTGGGCGGTAAGGCAGAAAGTTTATAAAATGCTGAAAGAAGAGGTGGAATAGAAAAATGACAGGTGGATGGGGATTTGAAACAATTTTTGGAACAATTGGAGAAGAAATCGAAGATAAAACTTTTGTCGTTATTCCAAAAGAAGATTCATTAGATGTGTTACGGAAAATACAAAGCGATCTTGCCATGACTCAAATCTTAGAAGGCTCTGAAAATATAGGAGATGTTCTATATAGATGCGAACTCATGGAAGAGGTAAATAAAGGCTTGAAAAAACTGGAAGAAATGATGAAATAGTCAATTTTATAAATGGAGGAATATTTTATGAAAATGAATAGTTTAGAATTAGCAAAGAGAATTATTGATTGTATTTCAGATGGTTATGATGATGAAGAATACAGAGGAGAGGCAACAGAACAATTAGAAACAGAATTAGATGTAACACCTTCTTATATTGTAGATGTAATTAAAAAACTCTGTGAACGTATCGAAGAGTTAGAAGCGTAATCGGAATAAATTAGAAGCTACGGAAATGGAGGGACAAAACATGGATAAACGGATTCCAGAATATACGATTATAACACGGAACAAAGTGTTAGAAAACGACATAGAAGATGTATTAAAAGAGCAGAATGAGAAGAGGGAGATTCTTGAATTAAATGAAGATGGCTACATTTGTCACTTCTTCAATGCTGGCCCAGAATACAAAATAGTTTCAAGTATTGATGAAGCAACTGAATATTTGAATATAAAAGACGGTGCAGATCTAGTTCAGTTTTGTAATGGAAATTATGGATTTGTAGCTTATTGCAACGGAAAAGAAGATGCTTTTGAGGTTATAGGATGAAACAAGAGTTTCATTAGATTAAAAGGAGAGTATAAACTATGGCATATATATTAGGAAGATTGATTTCATGGAATATAAAATTTGAAAAAGTTGATAGCAAATGCGTAAGAGTATATGGAAACTTTGATGGTTTTTCTGTAGTAAGAGAATCGGAACAGGAAAACTATATTGAAGTGGATGGAAGGCTTATTGACTATGAGGATTTTGAAGATTGGCTATATGTTATTAACCAATGAAATGAGGATTTACTGTGAAGAATGGAGGTAGATTTATATGAAGAAAATTACAGAAGAGTTAATTACAGAAGCTATGGAAAATGGATTTACAAGAGAAGATGCAGAAAGAGGATATGGCGTTTTTACATCTGATTATGGAAATGGTGCAGAACATATACAGAGGCTTGATTGCATGATGATATTCGATAGTGATAATGAAGCTGCTGAACAGGCTGAAAAAGACGGAATTAAAATTATACATGATATGGAATTTGATGATGAAAATTCAGCAGCTTATATTGATACACCTGAAAATAGAGAATTGCTGAAAGATTTAGCATTGTAGGAGGAATTGTTATGAACAGATATATTGTTGAAATTAAAAGAGAAGATGATGAAGAACCTTGGTTATTTTTAGTATTTTCAGAAGAAACAAGGGAATATGTAAAAGAAGTAATCATTGAAGCACAAAAGGAATTTCATTTCTCAGATACTTGCGAATTAATGGATTATGTTTGTGATACTTATGATTTTAGATGGGAAGATTTTGCATATGACATTAGTTTGGATATGGAAATTTAACTAATGAAACGATGATTTAGTTGGCTTAGAAAGAGAGGAAAATATGAGAACATTAAATTTAAGAATAAATTTCTTTTGGGATGACGGAGATGATATGGAGACATTTGAATTAACGGTGCCAAGCAACGTAAGTAATGCGGAAATACTGGACACACTAAAAAAAGAACATGAATATCTCTGCGAAGAAGACGAGGAAGACGTTTATGGGAAAACTGGAAGGACACCAGAAACATTACTAAATTATATATGTAATAAATATTATGGGTGGTCATGGCGTGATTTTCAATATGATATTGATGTTAATTTCAACTAAATAAAACGTAGATATCAGAAACGGAGGAAATATGATGAAGCGTGATTTAGTAGATGAATTATATAAAACAGCATATAAACGATATAGAGACAAATATCCAAATAAAGATTTTGCATCTATTCCAAATTTTTTAGATTCACTTTGGTTTAGTATTGAAGGCGAACTTAATAGAAATGGATATAATGCTGCAAGAAAATATGTCGAAGAAGCAGACTTAATTGTATTAAAGTAAATAAAACGGTAATTTCTTAATTGGAGGAAAATATTATGGATGATATGCAATTTGCGAAATATAGTTGTGAAATCAGAGAAGTATTAGAAAATGTATCAGAAGAAAATCTGGAAATACTTGTTAGAAATGTAGTTGCTTATGCAATTTCAAACAATCGTAGCAAGACAAACTGGACTGCACAAGAACTATTTGTAGATGTTATTCCAGATGAATTGATAGCGGAAATATTTAATGAAGAATAGTAGAAAGTGAGGTAGATGTAAATGAAGAAATACACGTGGGATGAAATTTATAAGAGAGCAGATGAATGTTGTTTTGGAGAGGATAATTTAAAGGCAAAGGATAATGCGAGAGAAAATGTGCGTTGCCTTGCACTTGAATACGGAGAAGAAGATTTGGAAAAAGCAGAGTGTCCAGAAGATGAAGTGGATTACTATTGTGATAAATACAATATTTTGTTTGATGAAAATGGTCACATAGTTGATGGATATATTGATTATGCCAAACTTGCGATTGCTATAATCAATGAGTTTGAAAGTGATAGAGAGGAATCAGGAAGAAGAGAAATCGAAAAAGGAATGAGACTTCTGCTTAGTAAGTATGTTTCTAAAAATGAAAGAAAAATTATTGATGATGTTTTTATGACTCTTACTGGTTGGAACTTGAAATCATTGTTAGAAAAATCAATAGAAATTGATGATATGGAAGTGTGATGTAGAAATTATGTAGATGAAACAGCAATTTAATAATTTGAAAGGAGATTATACTTATGAAAAAAATTATTAATGGAAAAATGTACAATACGGAAACAGCAGAGAAATTAACCAGTTGGGAACACAGTTACAGATCACAGGTTGATTGGTATGAAGAAATGCTCTACAAGAAGAAAACAGGAGAATACTTCTTATATGGAAATGGTAATGCCGGAAGTAAGTATGCAAGAGAGACAAGTCAGAACTGTTATTCTCCTGATGAGACAATTATTCCTATTACCGAAAGCACGGCAAGACGTTTAGTGGAAAGAAATGCAAGCGTAGAAGAATACATCAGAATTTTTGGTGAACCAGAAGAATAAGAGAGGAGAAATGATTATGTTAGGAAAATATTTGGATATTAGTACATCCCATTTAAAAGAAGAGACACTGAATAGTTTAAGCGAAAATAAAATGCCTTATAGTTATGATTATAAAGAGGGCATATTCATTAGCGTACCTGATAAAGACATTATAGGGAAAGAAATTCGTAATCTGCCATCAGATTTAGTTGTATTGTTAGAATATGCTTGGGAAAATGATGTGCTTTTAATCCGGTTGGATACGGATGGAGAGATTGTTGATGATCTTCCTGTATACGAATGGGATGAGGTAAAATGAAACGGAAAATTCAATAGAAGAAAGAGAGGATATTTATATGAATAAAGTATATTTAATTTGGTTGTCAAATGATGATATTGAACCTATGGTTGTCGGTATTGCAACAAACAAAGAGAAAGCTAATGCAATGAGAGACAAATTAGCATCTACGGATGGATTTGAATTTAATGATTATGAAATCGTTGAAATGAAATCTGACACTGTAATAATTGATAATATAGAATATAAATTTTAAGATGAAAAGCACATTTCTTGGAGGTGAAATTATGAATGAGTTATATATAAGTGACAGCAGTATTTGTTTCAAAACGAATGAAAATACATATGATAAGGCAATGGATAAATTTCTTAAAGCATGTGTTGATGCAGAAATTGATATTGTAATCGAAAATGCTTTTTTGAGAAATGAAAATGGAGATGAAATAGATGAATAATATACATGATAAGGTATTTATTTGTCCAAAGTGTAGCAATAAAACGTTATATCCTGTAAATGGAAACAAAGATATAATCGGTATTGGTTATCATGAGGTTTGTATTTGTGATGAATGTGCTGCTGAACTGTTAGCAGAACCGCAATTTGATTATTCAGTAAAATTTGTTGATATTCCAGAGGAGGAATAGAATGAAAAACAAAAAATGGACTTATGATTTTGTACCAGTTGGGATAAAGTGTATCAATTTAAAAATGAAAAATTGATATGGATTACTAAATTTTAATGAAAACCGTGTTTCAAAGGCAGATGAGAATAATCATCTGTCTTTTCTTTTTTGGAGAATATATTATCAGGAGGTATGGAAATGGAAAATAAAACATTAAAAATCTTGGAATTATTTGGAGGAATTGGAGCGCCACGGAAGGCACTAGAAAATTTAGGATTTGATATAAAGAGTATTGATTACGTTGAAATTCTTCCATTCGCAGTACAAGCCAATAATTCAATTTTTGATATTGCTTACAAACCACAAAGCGTTGTTGGATGGAATTTAAATCCTGATATTCTTATACATGGAAGTCCATGCCAGGACTTCAGTAAAAATGGTAGAAATAATATTAATACAGGACGGTCAATCTTATTTGAAGAGACATTAGCAATTATTGATCACAAGCTTCCAAAAAGACCAACGGTAGTTATTTGGGAGAACGTTCCGAATCTTCTTTCTGAAGGCAAAAAGGTTAATCATCGTGTTCATCACTATCACTATCTGAGTGAAATGGAAAGAATGGGATACAAAAATTATTATAAAATTTTAAATGCAGCTGATTATAACATTCCACAGGCAAGAGAAAGATTATATACGATTAGTATTCTGAAAGATCAATTAAAAGATAAAGAGTTTGAATTTCCAGAAGCGGTTGAGTTAAAGAAAGATATTAGTTGTTACCTTGAAAAAGACGTAGATTGGGATAAATATTCACTTAGTCCTGCGGAGAATGCAATTTTCTTTACAAGAGAAGACGGTCAATTATGCGTGAAAGAAGCAACAAAACTTGGGTATAAAGAAGTAAACGAATATGATGTAATTAATGTTGAGTTCCCAACAAGTACAACACGTAGAGGAAGGGTTGGACATGGTATATGCAAAACATTAACAACGGCTCCAAGACAGGCTATCTATTATGACGGGAAAGTAAGAATGCTAACTGCGAAAGAACATCTTCGGTTAATGGGATTTAAAGACAAAGATTATAATCATATGAAGAAAAGTGGATTAACTGATCAACAAATCAGTTATCTTGCAGGTAATAGTATTTGTATTCCTGTGCTAATGGAATTGTATAAGGAACTTATGAAATTGAACTTATTTAGTAGAAGTGAATGATGGAGTACGGAAAATGAGAACAGAAATTAAAAAGCAGACGGAAGAATGGTTGGATGAACGGTGGATGATCGCAAATATGGAAGAAGCAAGACCGCAGGATATGAGTTATTACGCCGGTGCTGTAAAGGCATTGGAGTTTGCTGGATATGAATGGCAGAGAGATGCAGAAGGCAAACATACATTATATATATAAGGGAGCGTGATGATATGAACAGGAAAGCACTTTATAGAGTAGTTTTCCATAATGAATCAAATGATGTTTATATAAGTATTGCAATGGAATATAACAAAGGAGATTTTTTGTTAGATGATTATGGAGAGAAATTATTAAATACGGATCAGAGAATTGCAGCTTATGATGAATTATCAAAATATGTGTCAGAAGATTTTATTCACGATACAGTAATAGATGATCTGGTAGAAACTATAACAAAGTAACTGATAAAAGTTAGATTTGGAGGAGAAATTATGACCTTATACGAATATATTAAATCAGCTCCTGATGGAGAAGAAATTGCAGTACATGATCAGGATTATGATATGGAAAGTTATTTTTATAATGATGACGCTGATGGTGATGTGTGGCAAATGGAAATGTTAAAATTAGCGAAGCTGCTAACAGTAATTGAGTCATACGGAAATCGTGTTACGGTTAACCTTTCCGATTTGATAATAAAGAAGTTAGACGAATTGGAAGCTGCAAATTTGTTCATTAGATGCAACACCAATGCAATTATGAACGATATGAATAATATTCTCGCAGGTTATGTAAGTGAAGAATGGCTAACAAGATTTGTAAAAGCGCTAAGTTAATGGTTACAGAATAATGCAAAAGTGGTATAATGAAGTAAAATATATAACCTCAAAACACACAATAAGGAGGAAATAAGTATGATCGGAACATTATTATTTTTAACTGCGTTAGGTGTTAGTGGATTAAGTTGTTTAAGTGACAATCATTATTGTAAGAAAACAAGTATACACAAAGAAGGAGATGATACCGTATGGTATGATCGAAAAGGTAGAGAAATTAGAAACGGAGAACGTACTACCTATAGAGTAAGAGAAGATAAATATGGGAATCTTGGTGGACAGGTAGTGGGAGTAAATAGTGGTAGGGTTTATGAAGATAGCCTTGCTAAAAAATATGCGTTTTACAAGGCAGAAGAAGATAAAGAAGCACAATGGGCAAAAGAGAATGGAAATCTTGCCTATAATAAATACTATCCTCAGTATAACAAAGCTTATACGACAGAGATTAGTACGGGAAAAATTATTTCCTGTCTTTGGGAATATAAAACAGAATGTGATGGGCCATCGAAATATAGAAAATTCTATTTTGATCCAGCAACAATGACAATTCCAAAAGGAACTGCTCCTGGAGATATAGGAGTAGAAATATCACTACATGAATATGTAGATTTGCATGGACCACTTATGTTCACAGGTGATTCATTTCCATATGATAGTGCGGTGAGAAGAAAACTTGGAGATTGGTTATATAGTTAAATGAAAACGCAGATTAAAATTAAGTATAAATGGAGGTCATTATGTTCATCGAATTGATCAGTTGGGCAATTGCTTTAGGTATTGTTTATGGACCATGGATGCCATGGAATAGACGGTAAATAAAATTGAATACAGAGAATACATGTAGGAAGGTTGTAAAATGCAGCCTTCCTATTTTAGTACAGAGAAAGGAATAAAAATAATGAGTGCAGAAGAATACGTTAGGAATGTAGCCAAACGGAAAGGATGGATCAAGTATTATATGCTTCACCGTCCAGTGAGTATCGGAACACAGCCACAGAAAGGATTCATGGATTTTATCAACTATGATAACAAGACAAATGTAAATGGTATATCTGCCTGGGCGGAAGTATATTATGATCGGTTACTGGATCAAGAAGAACTGGATAAATATGAGATGATGAAAGGAGAAGAGTTATGAGTCATATTGTAAGAATTATTTCAGAAAGAGAACGGAGACAACAGTCAATTTATGAACATTGTTTTCATATTATTGGCGCACCATATTATGAAACGCTTGGGTTTGGATGTGATAAAGAAGGCAATTTAACTCAGACGGATGATATGGAAAGTAAACTTAGAAATTACAATGATTGTGCCGATCATCCAGAAAAATGGGAAGATATGGGTATACGAAAAAGGTCTTGTTGGTATACAGAGCCAGCACATGCAAAATGCAGCTGCGGGTATGAGGTTATCCTTCAGGGAGATACATATTGTGATGGATGCGGACAGTTGTACAATCAGTTTGGACAGGTGCTAAAAGATCCAAGTGAGTGGGAAGAAGATTGGTAGAGAAATCTGGTGGCTATAATATTGCAACCTATGTTATAATATTTATGAGAGGTTCGAAATATGATGAAATATTTTTCAAAAAACAGGTCAAGAGTGGGATGAAATGGCTAGAAAATAAAAAGAAACTCTTTGTGTGCGGGGAATACTATATCTCTAGAATTAAATCAAGGATCAACCCCGCCAAAGAGTTTCTGAAAACATTATAACATAACTATCGAAAAAAGAAAAGAGGTAAAATATATGTCTTGGTATGAAGGAAAGCACTCATGCGGTCATGAGGGTGGTATAGAGCTTGTGGGCACAAAATCCTACAAGGAATGGAGGGCAAAACAGTATTTTTCCGATTTGTGTCCAGACTGCAAGCAAAAAGAAAAGAAAGAAAGAAATAAAGAGATTGCAGAACAGTATGATATGCCCGATCTGAGCGGAACGGAAAAACAGATCGTCTGGGCAAATACAATAAGGGCAGATTTCCTGGACTATTGTGAAAAACACGAATTGGCGGCAGAATTCTTAATCAATACAAAAACTGATGCAAAGTTCTGGATTGATAATCGGGATCATATCTGTGATAAAGAGTTTGTGCTGTGTTATGAGGATATTTTGGAAAGAAAGCTACAAGCATCAAGATTTCTGCCGGAAGATACGATCATACCCACAAGCCAGAAATATTATGATACAGTAGAGATTACAGAGTATGTAGATTTAGGTGGTGTTGATCGATATATAAAGCTTTGCTACATGAAAAATAGCGATTTCATAAGCCTTGTTAAAAGTAGAGGATATGAATGGAATCAGTACGTAGGAGGATGGTGTAAATCATTGCCAAAAATTGTAAAACATGATTTTGAAAATGAAGCGATTGAAATAGGCAAAATATTGTTAGATAATAGGTTTTCTGTTTGCGTTCATGATGAGAATATAAAAGCAAAATTAGAATTGATTAGAGAATAATATAATTAGGAAATAATAGATTCATTTGGAGTGGAATTGTCGTAAGGCAGTTCTGTTTCTGATATAATGGAGAATATAATATTGAGGTGATTTGTATGGAATATCCAAAAGAAATTTACTTGGATGGTTATACATATACGCAAATGTATGAACATGAAAAAGGTGGAATGTATTATCATTCAGAAGAATGCAGCGATGTTATTACAGGTTCATTTATTAGTTTATATCCAGATGGAAGATTAACATATTTATGGGATGGATATGAACATGAATATGGAAAATATGATTTTGAAAATAATAAAAAGATTGGAGGATTATAAATATGTTATATACAATAGTACATACAGTAATTAATAATAAAGGAGAACACCCAGAAGCAAACGCAAGGGTGCTTGGGATATATTCAAATGAAAATGTTGCTATTAATGAAGCGGAAAAATGGATTAAGAATACAAAGACTTCTGACATAAATGTAAAGAGAATAACAGACACAGAATGGTATTTTTGGTATGAAGAGAATGGAAATAGCTATGGCGGTTATGTAGATGTATATGGAAAAAGATTAGACGAGCCAATTGAATAAACCAATGAAACCAAGTTTTCTTTGGGAGGTATGAATATGATTACATTTAAGTGCTTATATAAATTAACAAAAGAAGAAGTTCAGGGAATTGTATTTGATATTAAAAATGGTAAATCTTATACTGTTTCAGGCTGGGAGGATTATTATGCTACAGATGCAGATATTATTGAGTATTATAATTCCCTTTAATAAAAATTACACATCTTGAATAATGTAACTTGGGATTATGTAAAATCACATAAAATCTAAGTTTCAGGAGGTTATGAATGCAAAATAAAAAATATAAGTACAAAGTGAGTAATATAGCGGATGATGAGACAAGCGGATATATAGAGTTGACACCAGACGAAGCAAGGATTGTGCAATATGCAACAAATGAAGAAAATTGGAATATTATAAAACAAGGAGAATATAGTGGTGGATTTGAAATTGACGTAAATAATCCAATTGAAATTTAACTTTCTTTTGATGATTGGAGGTAAAAAAATGGAAAATAAAAATTTAAACTGTTATGGATATTTATTAAATTGTCCAGAAGAAATGCTCGTAGATATCAATGAAACAATGAAAGATAAACAAACAACTATAAATTGGAACAATTTTAAGGTTGGTGATGCTTTTTATGCAGAAAATACTTACAGATGTGTAATGGTAGATCACGTCATGAAAAGAATCGTATTTACAACAGAAGAATATAAAAATGAGTTTGAATTAAGATATAATAACAATAAATATAAAAAGCCAGATATGAGAGAAAAGATAAAAGAATATATTGGTGAGCCTGATACAGAAATTGATAGGCTTGAGGGGTTTATTAAAAAATACTGATAGTCCATATGATTTACAGATTAAAGGTAGGCTGAATGCAATAATCGAAGTGAAAAATGATTTACTTGGTAGATTAGAAGAGGCGATATAGGTGGCAAGAATAATAGATAAGCCAAATAAAATAAAAGTGAAACTCATTGTAGAAGTAGAAGCAGAATTCTATGATGATGAGTCATCAGAAGAAACATTAAGATATTGTGTTGAACAAGACTTGGAAGATGCAGGATTCAATGTTATTGATGTTTCAGTCATGAAATGACGATTTTAAGTGAAAATGGAGATGGTTAAATGGATTTAGATAATATAACCGATATTGAAATTTTGAAAAGTGCATTAAAAAAGTACATGGTTCAAATGAAAAAAGATGCACATTCAAATGATGGCACGGATTATCTTTTTAAAGAAGGGCTTTGGTATTATGTTACTCAAGATGGAACAGGTGTGACAATTTATTCAGATAATATGGAACACGATTGTATTTTTGATTATGATACCGCAAAGAGATATTTAAATGTAGGATAAAAAATTAAATAAAGGTTGGTTTCATTGATGGCTTTGTGTATTGAGTGTGTATAAAAACGTTGACATTACGCAATAAGTGTGTATAATATATGTATAAGGAGGCAGACACCCCATGAAAAGAACGGAATTAGTCAGTAGACTAGAAAAAGGTGGTTTTGTCTTTGAGAGACACGGTGGCAGTCATGACATATATGTTCGGGGAAACGTTAAAGAAACAATTCCGAGACATAAAGAAATTGATGAGCGTTTGGCAAAGGCAATACTAAAGAGAAATGGACTTTTATAGTCCATTATTTCTTTAGTATTATATGAATATCAATAATTAGAGAATGGAGGTTTAAAAAGATGAAAAATGTATATCCTGTATTCTTTACAAAAACAAATGAAGATATATTAGTTGAAGTTCCAGATTTTGGAATTTTAACAGAAGGTAAGGATATGAATGATGCCATGAATATGGCACGAGACGCAATTGAATTAAAATGTGTATCAATGGAAGATGATAAAGAAGAAATTCCAACACCATCTGAACTTAAAGAATTAAATCCGGCAAATGGAACCTTTGCAGACGATGGAGAAACCGTGGTCTCATTTGTAGATATTGATTCTACATTATATAGAAAGAAAATTGATACAAAAACTGTAAGAAGAAATGTTGCCTTACCAAGCTGGTTAAATTATGCTGCGGATCAAGCAGGAATTAACGTGTCACGGATTTTACAGGAAGCACTTATGAGAACATTAAAAGTGGAGAATAGGATGTAGCTTAATGGAAAATTATATGAATCCGCCTGTTGATTACCAGTGGACTGATCGGGATATTATAAACGAATATCAACGCTGTCAAGATAAGAAACAAGTGGCAAAGATATATCTGATCAGTGTAAAGGAAGTGACGGAAATCCTAAAACGGAATAAGTAAATATGGTTTTATGTAGAAGTAGAGAAAATCTACTTCTATTTTTTTTATGCAAAATCGGAATGGATATGGAGAATACATAGATAGGAAACTATCGGAGGTAAATAGAAATGCAATACATAATAACTAATGGTGAGAAATATTTAAAACAGAATCCTCAAGCTGGATATTTGGTTGTGGATAATTTTAGTGATGCATCGATATGGCAAGTAAAAGAAAAGGCAAACAATGTAATAAAAACCTGTCCATTATGTAGGACTTATGATATGGAAACCATTGAACTTACAACAAATGATATTGAAGATACTCCTATCAACTATGATTTAGAAGAAAAGATAGGAGAAATTGAACGGTTTACGGAACAACTTCAAAGCCGAAGAATTATACTTCTAAAGTTGATACAGAGAGAAGATTTAAAAATTGTAGACATAGAACATGTTGCTGAGTTTAAAAATTTAGGAGCTGCGGCTGGCTATAAGATTTACAAATTACTACATGACTGCAAATGCAGAAGAAGGGATTATAAAAATGAGCTGAGGCAGATAGATGGTATTCTTGGTAAAACATTAAATGCAAAAGGAATTATATGTATGAAAAAAGCAATAAAAAGTGTACAGGAACAGAAATATGAGCCTCGGATTTTAAAAGAATTATTTCAGTAAAGGAGAATGATTATGGAAGAGAAAAGTAGATATGCAACAAAGAAAAAAGGTAAAACAGAAGTTCAGCCATTATGGAATATGGAAGATATTAAAGCGGTTATAGAATGGTTTGAGAAAAAAGAAGATTGGGATGGATATTTTATCACCATGTTAGAGCTTCTTCTTGGTAGACGTATTGGTGATACTATCTCTATGAAGTGGTCTGATCTGTATTATGAAAACGGAAAGAGAAAAGAAGCAATTAACACTATTGTAGAGCAGAAGACAGGTAAAGTCACTGAACTGCCAGTAAGTCATATGACATATGAAGCAATGGATATTTATTTGGACCATACCGGCATTAATCCAATGCAGCATTATGATGAGTTTATTTTTAAATATGAAGCGAAAACTGCATGGGTTCAGCGTTATGATAATCCTGTGTATGATAATACAGACATAGAAGAATGGTGCAGATTCTTAGGAAAGGATTTTACGGAAGATCGTAAACAGAAAATTTTAAAGGATTTTGAAAAGCAAAAGGAGTATAAAACATTAGGTGGTTATTTGTATTATGAAGTAGAATGGAATGACATTGTAAAGTGGCAGTCTGATGATTATAGGAAGAAACTAAAACAGGCTGCGAAAGCTATTGGTATCACAACTCCAGTCAGTACGCATAGCCTTCGGAAGTCGCTAGGATACTGGGTGTATAAAATGCATATGTTCGATCCTAACTGTTTGCTGACATTACAGAAGCTCTTTAATCATGCAGATCTTCAGACAACTATAATTTATATTGGTTTAGTGGAGGAACAGAAGAGAAGATATTTGGAAGATCATGGAGAGTTCATTAAGAACGTCCTGGCTGGCAAGGGAGATGAAATCATCAAAAACATGCCGGTCATTTCATTAAAATCAAACGACTTTGGAAATGTAATTATGAATGTTATCAAGGGAATGCAGGAAGGCAAAGAAGCAGTTGAGGTTTACCAGATTGCTATTAACATGGCAAATGAGAAGCGAATTGCGTAAAAGGAAAGCGGTGCTATTTTTTAGCATCGCTTAATTCCTTAATCTGTTCTATTAGCTTATCATATTTATCAGCTGATATAACAACATGTCGGCGCATAAAAGAGTGTACTATTTGGTTTGCAACGTCTTGAGCTATCTGCGCCATTTTTTCTTCATCTTTTGTATCGACATTTACTTTTATAGGAGTGCTTGGATCATTCGGATTATTTAAACTAACAGTAAATGTTGATTCTTGAGATTTTTCTTTTGGATGGTCGATGTCAAAAACAATGTCAGGTGAATCGCACCATTTTGTTATATCATCATTAATAAGAATATCATTTGGCGTACAGTGAAAAGTATTACATAAAGAAGTAAGGACATCGAAATTTATTCGTGTCGTTTCACTAGAGTATAATTGTTTTGCAGGATTATAATTTACACCTATTGCCTTAGCAAATTTGTTGATATTACCGTCAAACATGACATCTACATATTTTTTTATATTAAGTCTATACATGCATAACCTCTATATAAAAGAGAAAATTAACGTCTACAATAACAGTATACAATAAAAAAGTGAAAAAGTAAATTAATGTCTACAATAACACTTGACATTAATTGTAGAGTGTAATATACTAAAATTGTTCAAAGAAATGAATACTAAAGGAAAGGAGGATGCAGAAGTGGAAGGCGGTTATAAGAAGTTTGATGTAGTATTAGTAGATTTTGGTGAAGAAATATTAGCTGGCGAACAAGGTGGCATTAGACCGGCAGTGATTGTACAGAATAATATAGGAAATAGGTATAGTGTTTCTACGGTTGTGATGCCGTTTACGTCACAACCCAAAAGTTTAAAGCAGTCTACGCATTCTCTTTTTCCTGCGAATGAAAAATATGGTTTAACAAAAGACTCCTATCTTTTAGGAGAATGTATTAGACAGGCTTCTGAACGCAGAATTATAAAAAAAATGGGAACCATTTCTGACAATGCTGGTAGAGAAGAAGTAAAAAGAGTTTACTTCTCAAATTGGGGAAATGACTAGGAGGATATTATGGAGTATATATTAATGACAGTAGAAGAGGCAAAGAAGATGGCAAAAAAAGATGCTGTTGTTCTTGTAGCGGTAAATGATTTAGAAAATCCCAAGGATATAAGTGAATTTTCAAAGAAGAGATTTTTTGAATGTGAGAAAATGATTAAGGAAGCAGAAACCATCGCATCGGTCTGTGATGATTTTATTAGGCAGCTTAGATGTTATACGGAAAGACAAGATGCATTTCCTGATCTAAGACTAAAAGGGAAGGAGAGTGTGATCCTTTTGCGGGAATAAAATAATACCGAACAAATGTTCGATAAAGTAGTTGACAGAACAAATGTTCGGCTATATAATAGCAAATGTAAAGAGATTCCAGAAATGGAAACGGAAAATAAAAAAGACTACCATCTGATAATGTGGTTGCCGCCACAAAACAGATATACGGTAGTCTTAATACATAAGCACCCATCAAGATACTATGCAATACATATTATACTTTGTTTCATTTCATAAATCAAGTTAATCAAAGCAAGTATCTGCTGAAATTTTCCAATCTTTATTTTTACAACAAGAGAATATAAGCATAGGGCTGTAGTCAAGCGGTTAATGCAATAAATTATTGCATTTATTTTTAATACAAAAAAATATATAAGGAGTGATTTTTATTAGTTCAAGAGCGTTAGTTGATAACTATTCAAAAGAAGAATTAGAAAAAATTGTTACTAATTCATTTTCTATGGCAGAAGTTATTGAAAAATTGGGATATAAAACAAGAAATGGAAGTAATTTTAAAACAATTTTGAAACGAATTAAAGAATACAATATTAATTGTGATCATTTTAGAGTTCCTGAAAGAGTTGTAAGAACTTTTGAAAATACATTTTGTAAAGATAGTACCGCAAGTCAAAATACATTAAGAAGTGCTTTTATAAAAATAAGTGATAATACTTTTTGTAAAATATGTGGACAATCAAATATATGGAATGACAAAGAACTTACAATGATTTTGGATCATATCGATGGGAATAATCATAATAATGTGATTAATAATTTAAGATGGATATGTCCCAATTGTAATAGTCAGTTACCGACCTTTGCTGGTAGAAATTTAAAAGAGAGAAAATCTCAAATTGATGGAAAAATAAAATATGTTCCAATGATAAAAAGAAAAAAGAACATGAAAATATGTCCTATTTGTAATATAAACGAAATTTCTATGAATAGTAAAATGTGTCTTGAATGTTATAACAAAGACAGAAGGAAAAACATTCCTCCAAAAGAAGAATTAGAAAAATTAATATACATAAAATCTTTTGTAGAAATTGGCAAGAAATATAATGTTACAGATAATGCGGTAAGAAAATGGTGCAAATCTTATGGATTGCCGTTCAGATATGGTGAATTACATAAATATGGAGCCTAATTACATTACAAATCACACAATCGGTGGTCAATAAAAGACTGCCGGTATGGATCGTTAGCTCAGTTGGTTAGAGCAATCGGCTCATAACCGATCGGTCACAGGTTCAAGTCCTGTACGATCCATTGACGAAAAAGGAGGGAAAAGGAAAATGGACTATGTAATCAGAAATAATAGGGGAGTTTATATCAAAATCGATTCAGGTGGTAGACCTGTCTCATGCAATTTCAAAGATAGAACACTGATGGATCGCAACAAAGCAAGAAATGTTTTAAATTCGCTTCCAAAACATATGAAGAAAATGAAATTCTTCATGGAAGCCATTCCTGAAATCCCTCCGAGAGTAATTGAGACGCCACAGACGTATAAACCATCTGAGAATATTACTCGTTGGGTGGAACAATTTGGAACCTGCGGAGATATTTTCAACTCGGCTGTAAAACGAAGCAATGAGCTGATCGGTATTCTGTATGATCTTGATAAGGGATTGCTCAATATCCTTCATTCAATCGAGATTGAGAAGCCGAAAGATTTATATACAGGCTGGCAGCTCTATAAGGCTATCCGTGAAAACCGTACTCAGCGTAGAGAAACAAAAGATGAAATCCAGATTATCCAGAATGTTCTGACGAATATCAATCCAGAATGTGTTCAACGTGAACGGATTCAAAAAGCCGTGGATGGACTTTTCCATAGAAAATATACATATCGAATCATCGAAGGAAACGAAGATGATGAGAGTGAAACAGAAATACATAACAATTAGGTAGGTTCAATATGGGGAAAGTAGAAAAAATAAATCTGAATGAAAAACAGATGGAATTAGTTACATATTATTCTGAAAATGATATGGCGAGATTAAAACGGATTTGTAATCCAATCATTAATATGAAGAACGTAGATCAGAAGGATTATGATGACTTGTACAGTGATGCACTGAAAGTTCTTCTGGAAAGTGTTCAGACATTTGATGAAACAGCAGATTGTTCCTTTAATACATTTCTTACAGGAAATATTAAACGGTCATTCTATGATTGGAGCCGTGATCAGCTGACTTGGAAGCGGTGCAACCTGGAATATGAAACAGATGAAAATGGAGAGATTAAAAAAGATAAGAATGGAAAACCAATAAAAAAGAAAGTCTATGATGTTTCTATGGATGTTCCATTGGAAGATGGATCTGATTTAAGAGAAAAAATCCCGTCCAATTTCAGTGTAGAGACAGAACTTGGATTAAATGGAGATGATACTGTAGAAAAGGTAAATATACTTCTTGATAGTATGCCACGGTTACAGAAGCAAATTACTATTTTGAAAATGAGGAAAGTTCCTGTAGAAAAAATTAAGAAGATCTTAAATATATCGCAAAGCGATTATGAAAACGCAGTAGAGCGGATTAAGAGAAATGAAAATATGGAAATGTTTTTAAAAGACACGAAATATAATATGGAGGAATATAATATGAAAGACAGAGTAATTGCTATTAGCGAATCCGAAGATTACAGAATGGACAAATTACCAATGTTCACATTATTGCAGCAGAAAAAAGATGGTGACATTAACTGTAAATACATTTTACAGAGAAAACCATTTCAGTGGTCAGAAGAAGAAGCGAATCGTTATTTCTGTAGAATATTAAGTTCTCTTCCTGTTCCTGAAATCGTTTTATGTGAGCAAAAAGTAAAGGAATTGATTATTGCATATTTAATTGATGGTTTACAGCGTTTATCTTATGCGGAGGCATTTAGAAATAATCGTATTAAAATTGGAAGTGTAGGTGCAGAAAGACACTTAATTGAATATAGAGAATATTCTTTAGACGAAAACGGAAATCGAATTTTAGATGACAACGGATTTCCAACCTACGAATTAAAAATATGTGATGTTATTGGAAAATACTACAAAGATCTTCCTGATGAATTAAAAAAGAGATTTGATGTATTTAATTTCAATGTGACTAAGTTTTTTAACTGCACGGATCAGCAAATTGCGGATCACCTTCGCGACTACAACAACCACTCATCTATGAACAAGGAGCAGTTGGGACTGACCAAGATTACTACCGTAACAGCTGGGAAAATTAAGAAAATCTCTGAGAAGAATATGTTTTTCAAAAATTGCTGTAAAATCACTACAACTAATGAGACTAAAGGTAAACTGGAACGTGTAGTTGCCGAAGCAATTATGCTTTTGTTCCATAAGGACGATTGGAAAGCTAAATTGGAAAATGCCTATAAGTATGTAGATGAAAATGCAACAGACGAAGAGTTTGAACAGCTTAATTCTGATTTAAACCGTTTGGAATTAGCAATTGGAGAAAATAATAAGGAAGTTACCAAGTTATTTACTCCAGCTGCTATTCCTATGTGGGTGGCGGTATTCAATGAGTTTACAAAGTATAACATTGAAGATAGCAGATTTGTAGACTTCCTTAATGCATATGTAACCGATTTAAAGGATCGTACAGTAGATGGTGTAAGCATGAAAACTTTTAAATCAGAACAGAGTAAAAAGAGAACTACCATCATGGGAAAGATCAATCTGTTGGTTACTCTTATGAAAGATTATTTACATATTGAAGATACAGAAGAAACAGAAAATACATATGAAGAAACAACTGATGAAAAAGTAACTGAAAACGAGAATAATACAGTAGAAGAGACAACAGAAGATAATGTTACTACAGAAGAAATGGAATCAGTAGTAACTGAATCACAGTCAGAAGAAGATCATGAGTTACAGTTCGTAAAAGAGGTAGCTGATCCAAATGTAGAACAGGAAGATATTGAACTGTATAAGGATTTTATTGATGACTATCTTAAGTTAGACTCCTGTGTATACAAAGTTGGTATGCCGGTATTGTTAGCACTTATGGCATATGCTTGTAATGCAGAGAAAGACGAAGAGTTTAGTGAATGGCTCAATGAAATGGAAAAACAGCATAGAATTTTCACAGGTTCAGAGAAAGATAATTATGAGAAGTTGAAAGCAGAATTTCTTCAGTTTTTAGATTCTCATAACAATAAAGCAGCATAAAAAATACATAGAAAGAGGTAAAAGATATGGCAAAATTGACGGGTTATTATGAAGTGGCAGAAACGATTCAGAGTGGTGGTAGATATTATTACGCAATCTACGAGGATTATGTTTGTTATCAGGTAGGAGATAAGATTTTAGTTTCAGGAGCATGTCACAATATCTTGGAAATTACTTCTATTCTTACACCAGAAGAAGTAAAAGGCAAGGTAAATATCACAGCAGAAGTTATTTGTAAAGTTGATACAGAAGCATATGAAAAACGTGTTGAAGAACGTAGAAGAAAGATGAAACTTAAGAAAGAATTGGATAAAAGATTAAAAGAAATCGTTAACGAAGGGAAATATGAATGGGCAGCAGAGAAGAATTCTGAGTTTGCTAAGATGCTGGAAGAATATAAGAAGATGGGAGAATAATACATATGGAACACGTAAATAACATTATGAGTAAAGCAGATGTGGAAAGATTAAAATCAGATAATTATCAGCCTATTACAGTTACTGCAGGTTATCCAATTACAAGTCATGCAGTCGGTGGTGGAATTTCTGTTGAAAAGTTTGCGGAAAATATAAAGGGTTCTCTTTCTTTATCTATTAAAAAAGAATCTAATGTAAAAATAAAAATCAAAGATGTAAATATCATTGTAGAGAATAAAGTCGTAGAAGTAACTTTTACAGATGGAGATAAACAGAAATCAGTTTGCCGAGAGCCAGATGTGTTCAGTTTAGAGATGGCAATTTCTATTTGTATCACAAAACATGTACTTGGTGGAAGCAGTTTATATAATAAGGCAGTTCGCAATGGTCTTAAGTGTTATGAAAATAAGTTAAAGAAAGCAGAAACCGAAGAAAAAGAGAAAGAAAGAATTGAAAAACGCAAGGCGAAGTTAGCTGCTTATAAGAAGCGTAGAGCTGAGAAACGAAAAGAAGAACAGATCGAAACTCAGAAAGAAGCATATCTGAGAGCGATGAGAGATTTTAATAAGGAACTTTCTGAAGCTAGTTGCGAATAATACAATGGGCGGTAGAAATGCCGCCTTATTAGAAAAAATGCATAAGATAGGAGAAAAATAAAATGGTAACAGATGTGACTTATGAGCTGATGAAAATTGGAAACAATCTGACGGATGACACAAAGGCAAATGTAAATACTGCCGTGGATGACATTAATAACATCGTCAGAGAGATGATTGAGTCAGACAGTCAATTTCAGTTCAAAAAAGGAATTTTCCGTAGGCAGTACAATGCCGATGTGGAGTATTCTTCTTTCAATACTATTAGGATTCATGTGAAAGATGATAACAGAATCTACTATATTTCAGTAGAGAATTTCCTTAAAGTGCTCTCTTTTAGGATTTGGAATGAGATCGAAAGATGCGGCAATGGGTTCTATTTGTGGTTCGATAAACAATAATTTTTAAAAATAAATATAAATATATGGAGGTAATAACATGACACATGAAAAGATAAATATTTAAAAGGAGCGAAAAATGGGTGAATTGAATTTAATTCAGATTGCAAGAGAACTTTTAGCAATCCATGAAGAGTTTCCTTATCATTTAAAAAATTATGATGATAGCAGTATTCGTGATTTTGTTATGGAAACCTTCACACAGCTATGGGGTAATACAAGCGGAGGTTTTGAAAGCATGGGTGGTGCGGCAATGACTATTCAGAGAACTTATGTATTTATACCTACAGTTAATGATGAAGATTGCCAGGTATATTTTGGCGGAGCTTATGCATATTCAGTTCCATATTCGAAAGAATTTGAGGATGATGTTAAAGCGCATAACGTAGCTGGAAAATATCATAAAGGAAAATATTTAAAAGGAGATAAATAATATGGATGGATTTATGGAGTTTAAGGAAGCTTTACAGGAACATTTCAATGAAATGCAGAAGGATGCAGACAAATTATTCGAGGTGTTAGTAGATAAGGATGAGCTGTGGAATACTTATTTAAACAGTTTTCCAGCGGGTACTAACCCTATCTACCGTGAGAGAACTGAACATGATTGTAGCTGCTGTAGACATTTTATTAAGAATATTGGCGTGGCAGTAGTTATTAAGGATAACCAGATGCATACAATTTGGGAACTTAAATTAAATGACCCTACATATCAGACAGTTGCTAATGCGCTGGATAAATTCGTAAAAGCTCATGCAGTTTCCGATATTTATTTGAGTAAGTTCAAAAAGATTGGAACAGATTATAATTTTGAAGAAATCAATGGTAAAGCTCATAGATGGGATCATTTCTTCTTAGAGCTTCCAGATAAGTTTGTAAATCGTACCAGTTCTTCTAACGAAGAAATCAAAGGTCAGTTCCGTGATACCAGAAATGTGTTTAAGCGTTCTTTAGACGAAATTACTATGGATGCAGTTGATACGGTATTAGAGTTGATCAATTCTAATACTTTATATAAAGGTGAGGAATGGAAAACTGCTCTGACTGAGTTCAAGAAATACAAAAAGGAATATGACAAGTTAACAACAGCAACAGATAAGGCTCTGTACACTTGGGAAAAATCCATTAAAGCAGGCATGGCGATTGGTCGTATTAGAAACCATTCTATTGGCACTCTGCTTGTAAATATCAGTGAAGATATGGATCTCGATTTAGCAGTTAAAAAATATGAGCAGATTGTAGCCCCCGCCAGCTATAAGCGCCCAAAGGCAATTTTCACTAAAAAGATGTTAGAGGACGCAAAGAAGACCATTACTGAGCTTGGATATATGGATTCATTACAGAGAAGATTTGCAACTTTGAATGATATTTCAGTAAATAATGTTCTGTTCTCAAATAAGAGTGCTGCAAGAAGAATGGTTGGTGCAGATGATATTTTTGGCCAGATGGAAAAGGATGTTACTGTAAATCCTAAGAAGTTCTCTAAAGTAGAAGAGATTTCTGCACAGGATTTTATTGACAAGGTGCTTCCAACTGCAAAAGAAATCGAGGCATTTGTAGAGAATAAACATGAGAAGAACTTTGTATCGTTGATCGCACCAGTAAATCCAGATGCCAAAACTATGTTTAAATGGAACAACGGTTTATCCTGGGCGTATAGTGGCAATATTACCGATTCAGACATGAAACAGAATGTTAAAGCTGCAGGAGGTAATGTTAACGGTGTGCTTAGATTTTCCATCATGTGGAATGAGGCGCAAAATGATAATAGCGATCTTGATGCTCATTGTATTGAACCAGATGGTAATGAAATCTATTTTAGCAATTGCAGGAAACCACAGATGTCTAGGATGGGTGGGCAGCTTGATATTGACATTACTAGACCAATGGAACAGATGAAAGGTAAACCTTCAGTAGAGAATATTACATGGGCAGATATGTCACGTATGAAACCAGGCGTTTATAAGTTTTTTGTTAATCAGTATGCAGCGAGAGGAAGTAAGGGATTCAAGGCAGAAGTTGAGTTTAATGGTGAGATTTATGCATTTGAATACAATCAGCCTGTGCATGGTGATGTTCAGGTTGCAGAAGTAACACTTGATGCCAATGGTAACTTCTCAATTAAAGAGAAATTAGCAGGCAATTCATCTATTTCGAGTCGTGAGATTTGGGGTGTAAATACAAATCAGTTTGTCCCTGTATCAGTAATTAGTTACAGTCCAAATTACTTTGATGAGCAGGACGGAATTGGTCATAGACATTTATTTTTCTTCTTGAAAGATTGTGTAAATACTGAAGAACCAAATGGATTTTATCTTGAATTTTTAGACAATGATTTAATGAAACATAAGAGAGTATTTGAAGCATTAGGTGCTAAGTGTCATGTAGAAGATACAGACGATCAGTTATCAGGCATTGGTTTTTCTATGACTAAGAGAGCGGAACTTGTAATCAAAGTAAAAGGTGCAACTGAGCGTATTATGAAGATTAAATTTTAAAAATAAAGGAGAATATTATTATGACAACCAATGAATTATTTGTAAAAGCAACCCGTGAGAATTTTCAGTTCCCATTTAGAGGGATGGTAAATGTTATTGATCTTTGGAGCTTATCATTAACCAATCTGGATTCTGTGTTTAAGGCGCTTAACGCAGAAGTAAAGAAAACCGAAGAAGAAAGTCTTCTGCATACTAAGTCAAAGGAAGATGAAGAACTTTCCGAAAAGATTGAGATTGTAAAATATATTGTCGGTGTCAAGCTGGAAGAAATTAAGGCAAGAGAAGATGCCAAGAAAAATAGGGAAATGAAACAAAGACTTCTGGAAATCAAAGCAAAGAGACAGGATGCAGCGTTAGAGAATATGTCTGATGAAGAGTTGGATAAAGCTCTTGCTGAATTAGATTAATAGATTTTATCGAGTTAGATTAACAATACACTAGGGTTGGTTGGTGTCATAACTAATCAACCTATTTCTAAAAATATAGCAAAGGAAAACATGATTATGACAAATTATGAGAAGTATAAAGATGAGATCGATAAAATCTGGAATGATGGAAAGGTTATTGGTGTCACCGAAGATTGTAAGGTAACAAGCTGTGATGAAATTTTGTCTTGCAATGAATGTATTTTTAATGAAGAGTGTGATTTAAAATCACAGAAATGGCTCGTATCTGAATACAAAGATCTAGCAGAAGATGTAGATTGGAGCAAAGTAATAGTAGATACACCCGTATTAGTAAGGGATTATGAGACTGATAAATGGAATCCAAGATATTTTGCTGGGATTAATGAGGATGGAAATGTTATTGCATTTGACAGCGGCGCCACATCTTGGTCAGATGACGGAGAAAACCTTACTGTAAATTGGAAACAAGCCAAACTTGCTAATCCAGACGATTTGAAGAAATCTGACTTTCATCAGGAGAAGAAAGACTATACTGACAATGAATTAATCGATATGCTGGTAGCAAATTATGTTGAAAAAGCAGAAGATGATACATATTTCAGTCGGGAAAATTATAAAGAGTTTCTTGTATCAGTATATTGGTTCTGGAAAGCTAATATGAACAATTTCAATAAAGAGAAAATTGTCAAAGCAGTTAAATTAATGTTAGAAGTAGAATAGGAGACCATCATGAGAAAAGATAAAAAACGATTAATTGGTTCTGGATTATATCTTTGTGGATTTGTTTCGTATGTTACTTTTATGGGATTATTGAACAAGTGTGGAGCTAATGCTGGATTATATGGATTAGGTGCTTCCATTAGTGCAGTTGTTTTTTGCGGTGCATTGTATAGTTTACATTAGGAGGTTTATATGGGTAAAGTCGGGAATGTAGAAGTTGAATGGAGCGGTGGATATCCATGTTTGTGCCATGGCAAATGGACATTAAAAGTAGATGGAAGAGACGTTTCAGATAAGATTCCAGAAGATCTGAGAAAAGATGACATGAATACATATAAATCATATCGAAAATGGCATTTTAATGAAGATTATCGTGAAGAATGGGAATATTATAATGACGGTCTGAGATGTGAAGATTGGATTAAAGTCAATGGCTATTGGCTCAATAAAATCGTTGCAGATAAAGATATTCAGAAGTGTGTATTTTATGCAATCAATGAGGAAGATTGGAGACATAGTAGCTGTGGCGGATGTGTCTAAAAAGGTAAAAAACAAATTTTAATATAATAAAAGGAGAAAATGATTATGATGAACAATTTTTTAAACGGTATGTTTGGTAAAGTAGGAAGTGGTATGTGTAGACTTTCCATGAATGGTGGCATTGCAGTTAAAACATCAAATGGATATAAAACATACAATGTGAAGACTGGCAAACTTACAAACTGTAGCAATTTTGTATTTGATATTGGTGAAGAGTTTTTCTTTGTTATTCCAACTAATAAAGTAGAAGCAGGAGATATTATCCTGGTTAATGGTAAGCCCAAATGTGTTATCGAAGCAGATAAAACTAAAATTACAGTTATTAATTATGAAGATTCTACTGTGGAAACTATTCTTCCAGAAAGACATGTTTTTATGGGTAATACATATTTCTATGGAAAGATTGTATCTATGTTTGGCAGTGATATTCTTAAGGGAAAGAAAGGCACAAATAATATCTTTAAATATATGATGCTGTCTCAGATGATGAAGAGTGATGGAAATGCTTCTAGTATGATGAGTGGTAATGGTATGAGTTCTATGCTTCCACTTATGATGATGGGTGGTAATATGGGTAATATGTTTGACGGATTATTCGATTTTGATATGGACGTTGATACAGAAAATGATGAAGATGTAGAAGAGGAGGATGCATAATATGGGATGTGGTTCATGGACAAGAGATAGTTATGTAGGTTATTCAACAGCAAAAGGTATGAGTGTTTCAACGGATGGTATGATTAGCGGTTCTTATTCTAATCAGGATATGTTTAAGGCAAGGAATATTGATTCTGCACTTGATCCTAAGAATGTCATTAGAGAGTGTTGCGATACAGAGGAACATCCAAACACAATTCCTGTTATTCTTGCACTTGATGTAACTGGTTCTATGGGACAGGCTGCTGTTGAAGTGGCAAAGAAGTTAAATGTAATTATGACTAAGTTATATGAAAAGGTTACAGATGTTGAGTTCCTTATCATGGGTATTGGTGATTTGGCTTGTGATAGCTGTCCAATTCAGGCTTCACAGTTTGAATCAGATATTCGTATTGCTGAACAGCTTGATAAGATTTATTTTGAATTTGGCGGTGGTGGAAACAGTTATGAATCCTATACAGCAGCATGGTATTTCGGTTCTCGTCACACAAAGCTTGATTGTTTAAATCGTGGAAGAAAAGGAATTATTATTACAATGGGAGATGAGCAGTTAAATCCATATCTTCCATTTAAGGGTAGAGGTCATGGTTTATCAGAGGTAACAGGTGATAATCTTCAGTCTGATGTAGAGACTAAGGATTTATACGAAGAGGCTTCTCAAAAGTTTAACATTTATCATTTAGATGTAAATCATACTCGCAGATGGGATGAAGAAGAAATTGAGAAGTCTTACAAGAAGTATCTTGATGATACACACTTTAGAAGAGTAACTATGGATAGTATTACAAATGAGATTGTAGATATTATTGTTAGTGAAGCAGAGAATAATGTTACAGATATAGTTACTACACTTTCTAATTCAGAAGGAATTACTTGGTAGGATAGGAGATTTAAGAGATGAAAGACATTAAGATTGTGATAGGTGCTAATTTTGGAGATTGTGGAAAAGGATTAATGACAGATTATTTCTCACAGAAACCTAATAGTATTGTTGTTTGTTCAAATGGTGGTGCTCAGAGAGGACATACCGTAACAACGCCTGATGGAATCAGACATGTCTTTCATCATTTTGGATCTGGAACATTCACCCATGCAAGTACATATTTATCTGAGGATTTTATTGTTAATCCAATTATTTTTAAGCAGGAATATGATGAGTTGATGAAATTAGGATATATCCCGAATGTTTATATCAATCAAGATTGTATGTTGACTACACCTTTTGATATGATGGCAAATCAGATTATAGAGGAAAATCGTGGAAAAAATAAACATGGTAGTTGTGGCTTGGGAATTTTTGAAACTATCAAAAGATATAAAGCCGGTATAACTGATGTAGATGATCATATCAGGGAATATTACTTAGAACAATTTGAAAGAGAGAATATTATATTAACAGATGAATGGTCAAGAATATTCCTTGATAATGGTATATTTGAACACTTTTTAGATGATTGGGATTTTATGAATAATCACTCATTGGCTATATCAGATAATTATTTCTTAAATCAGTTTGATAATATTGTATTTGAAGCTGCACAAGGTTTATTGCTTGATCAGAATAACACAGAATATTTTCCACATCTAACACCATCTAATACAGGTATTAAAAATCCCAAGAGAATAATTGAAAATGGTGAATGGAATGAAGAGATAAACATTGAAACTTGTTATGTGTCTCGTACATATCTTACACGGCATGGTACAGGAAAATTTCCATCAGAGTGTGATAAAAATCAGATCAACAAATATATTTTTGATAAAACTAATATACCAAATCCATTCCAGGATACATTGAGATATGGAACATTAGATTTAAAAGAATTGTATAACAGATGCAGTAAGGATGTAGGAGATTTTGGAAATAAGAAATCATTAGCACTTATGCATTGCAATGAATGTGACTGGGATGACGAAGAATTGATTAGCCTATTTAAAGGTTGGAATATATATTATTCTGATGGAGAAACAAGAGAAGATATTAGATTGAGGTAAAAACATGAGATTAAGTGAAATTGCAGAATGGATAGTAAAAAATAATCCAGACTGTTGTATGGTGCCAAATTATACTGTTGTTAATGGTTGCAGAGAAGACTGGTATGAAGAATCATTAATCGAACCACTTATGAACCATTGGATGTACGAAGATTTAGGTTTATGTGATTGTGGTTGTCCTGAATATACATATGAAGTAATCAGAAAATTTTTACATATTCGTCAGGATTGGCGAGAAAATAAACTTGAATATACCGAAGTTCTTAATAGGTATAAAAGAGATTTACATGTTGATGACAATGACAACAATCAATTTGGATTGCTACAGTTCATGATGTATATTTTAGATGAACATGAATTCATAGAGCATGGTAGTAGTATCACAGGTTGTTGGCTTACCGAAAAAGGTGAAATGCTATTGATTACTTTAGATGCATGGCATGAAAAGAATATGAAAACAGAAGCCGATTAAATGTTGGTTTCAATAGGAGAATCTAATGGATATATTATTCGGTTACGACTGTATAGATAGTTGTGATTGCGATAAAAGTAGCAGTTGCAAATATGCTAAACATAAATTTATTCCATTTAAAATTTCACATTTACTATTTGTTTATCCAAGATGTATCAAATTGAGTGGCACAAATAAATGTCCATACAATAAAACAAGAAACTATACATGTGCAAGTTGTGCCAATAGTAATTCATTCGAAGAATGTGATATTCCTTTTAATGAGAGAAAACCATATATTCCTAAAGATAGGTGGAAGAAATATAGTAGATGTGGTAGTTATAAAAAATGTAAATGGGCAGATGACTGTTTATATGATGGTGTGTATGTAAGCAGAAATCAGCTCTAACTTGTTTAGAGTGTTAATTATTATCTACTACTTATTATATCTACTATTTATATCTGTGGCAGTTCTTGCAAAATTTTACATGAACTTCATCTGAGTTTTCAAAAGTTATTGTCAAAAAATGTAATAACATCCGCCATAGGAAAATATGATTATTCCGCTGCGGCGAAGCCGCCTATCCGGAACAATGGTTTCCTCATTCCGGACAGGTGGTGTAAAAGCACCCGTAATATTCAAAAATACAAAAGGAATAACAGAAAGGATATGCACCCGAAGAACCGAACTATATAGATATGTCGGTATTCGGTGCGGCAAGTTAAGATAGGAGTTGGCTATGTTATTAACAAATAGATTTCCAAACGAAAATCGCTCAGGTCTTCAAGAATACTATTGTGACTTAACACGAGAAATAGATCGGCTTCTTGGATTATCACCAGATCAATACTGGAAGCATTATATTCTGGCAGATAGCACAATGCTAAAGGACAAGTGTCTTGCAATTAGAATTCCTGGCGGTACAGTTGGTGGAATTTGGATTGATGATGAGAATATTATTACGAAGGTATTTGTAGACACTGAGTATTATGTTATTGAAGAATATCCAATAGATATTAATGAAAAACTGGCACATTTTGTAGGAGAGAAGATTGAATTTGTTGATTAAGAGAAAGGAATAAATATGGGAACAGATATTACTATGTTTGCAGAAGTACGTAAAAATAAAAAATGGACAAAGGTAGGAAGTGTATTTAAAAATCCTTGGTATCGCGAAGATAGAGTAATTGACGAATGGAATCGACCATATACTGATCGACCTTATGATAGTCGAAATTATGATTTATTTGCAATTCTTGCAGATGTAAGAAATGGAACTGGTTTCGCTGGATGTAAGACTTCTTATGGGTTTAATCCAATTAGTATGCCCAAAGGACTGCCAGAAGATATTACTGCTGAAGTAAAAGAACTTTTATGGGGTGATGGATATGCAAACTCATATTATACATTAAAGGAATTGAAAGATTATGATTGGGATCAGAAAGTCATTCATGTAGGTGTTATTAGTGAAGCTCAGTATATAGAAATGAAAAGAACAGGAAAGAATCCAGATAGTTGGTCTGGCAATGTTTCTGGTTGGGATATTGTTGTAGTGTCGGCAGATACGATGGATAAGATTTTAAATAAAACCATCAGTAGGAATAATCGTGTTAAATATTATGTACAAGTGGATTTTAAATCAATTACATATAGAGAGTGTTGTGACAATTTTTTAGAAAACACAATTCCAGCGTTAGAAAAACTTGTTCCTGATGGTGGTACAGAAGAAGATATACGGATTATCTTGACTTTGTACTGGATGATTATAGTTTGGAAGATGCAGATTATGATGATCAGCCGTTTAAGATTGAAGAAATTGAGAAAGAATAATGGAAATAAAAGATATAAGGTATGAAGGTTTTGGTGTATATAGAATAGATCTTGCGCCTAATAATGGAACAATTATTAAATTTGAAGCGAAGAATATACAAGATTGTAAAGAACAATTTATGAAAGATATAAGTCACGATTTTGATATTATAATAGATCGAAAATTGAAAGAAATTTAGGTCGTATTTACATATAAAAGGAGATAAGTTATGGAATTAGTAAATGTTAGTTTATTTGCAGAAGGATATTATAGTGGGGAGACTTATGAAGAAAATATTTGGATTAAAAAATCTTCATATGAGAAATTAAAAGATGATTTCCCAGAAGAAATTGGTTGCGGTGAATTAGATGGAAAACATAGCAATGTATCAGGTGGTGTTGAAGTTGAAGATGAATGGGAAACTGATGAAGACTATGCAAGAGCTGTGATGCCACCAAATGATGGTGATCTTCTTGAATATGAATTGGAATATTTATATGAAGAAAATGGTCTTGATTGGGCAACAGAGCGGAAAGAAATTAAAAAATATTTTGACAGTCTTGACGTATGGGTTGAAGTAAATATTAAAATTCCATCTAGTAAAAAAGATGAGTTATTAAAGTTCGTTGATAAGATTTGCAAAGAATAAATTGACAGGAAATTTTGTTTTCATACGAAAGGAGAATAACGATATGAAAGTAACACTTGAGTTGGATAATCTTGAGAATATAGTACAGACAACATTAGAAAAAAATCTTGAAAATGTTGTAAAAGAACAGATTGCTGATATTGTAAAAAAGACTGCTGATAATTTAATGAAAGATACTATCAATGCACAGGTTTCTGAGAATTTCCAGCACTTTGTTGACGAGTATATTACAACAAAGAAAATTAAGATAGGCGGATCTTATTGGGATAATGAACCTGAGCAGGAATATACAGTAGAGCAGTATATTAAGCAGCAGCTGAAGGAAAAGTTAGATTCAAAAAAACTAAAATTAAAGAAGCAGGATAGTTACGGTCGTTATACAAATAATTACGAAGAAGTAAGCTTTGAGACATATATTTCTCGTCAGTTTGATCCTTCTGAAGAAATTAAAAAAGAATTAGATACATTTATGGATGATATTCGTAAACAGGTAAATACAACAATGAAAGAAACTTTTGATAATTCTACCAAGTCCATGTTGTCTAATGCTGTTTTAAGTATTCTCAGCGCAAATGATACATACAGACAGATTGAGAACAATATTAAATGCATCGCAGATAAACAGGCGTAAGATATGGAAAAAGAAGTTTTTGAAAACGATTGGGAAGACTGTGAATATTGTAAATGTTCATATTATGAATATGATACTGGTTATAGTGAATATGAGTGTTTGTTAGATAACAAAGATTGTTTTGGTGGTGAATTAGAATTTGGTTGTCCATTATCATTCAAATACATAGTTGAGTAGAGAATAATTCTATAGAATATCATGAGTATTTCGCTCAGAAATCCAATATAAAACAATTAAATAGAGGGTGAATATGAAAATAGAAGCAATATCTACTCGCAGTCAGAAGAAAGAGTACGAATGGCTTTGCGTAGAAAGTAGCGTCCATTTTGACTGGAACGGATGTTTCTGCAGAAAACCATTTATGTATCTAATTGTTTGGAAAGATAAGTATTTTTCAGAGAAGCAATATGTTATCCAGGTGTCAGTTTTGGACTATGATGATTATTTTGTTGGATGTGCTTATTATCCTGGTCAGGATCGATTTACAGAGGTTTTACATGAAATCATTAACTGGATGAATGATTTGGAACATGGCGTTGTCGACTATAGAGAATATGTAAAAGACTGTGAAGGTTTCTTTCCTGACTGTGGGTGTGAGAGAGAATTGTATTAAGGAAATTAAATAATGAAAAATAATATAACGAGAGAGGAGAACACCTTATCCTAGTGAAACTAGGTTGCTATCAGATTAGTCTGGTGAATGATAGCGTAAAGTAGAACGGAGTGGCTGTGCCTCACTAAGCACTTAATAATGCATCCAAGCCGATTGTTATATTGCCGCGTACCAAGGATTTTGGTTTGTGGCTGGTGTGAAAGTTTGTTGGTTTAGTACAGGAATTAGTAGTTTTGTAGCATGTTATTTAGCAAAGGACGTAGATGAGATTATTTATACTCACGTTCCTAATCAGCATCCTGATAGTCTGAGATTTCTGCATGATTGCGAGAAACTTCTTGGTAGAAAGATCACAATATTGCAATCTACCAGATTTAAAGATGTTGATGATGTGATTATGAAGACTCGTTGTATTAATACACCATATGGTGCGCCTTGTACTAAGTTTTTAAAGAAAGAAGTGCGAAAACAATGGGAGAAAGAACATCCAGATCACCATATTTATGTATGGGGATATGATATGAATGAGCAGCGTAGAGCTGATCGTTTAGTAAATACCATGACAGATTATGATCATGAATTTCCATTAATCGAGAATAAATTTACGAAAGAAGATTGTCATGCATTGGCGAAGAAACTTGGATTAAAGAGACCAATGATGTATGAGTTAGGTTATTCTAACAACAATTGCGTTGGATGCGTAAAAGGTGGCATGGGCTACTGGAATAAAATTCGAGTAGATTTCCCCGAAGTTTTTGAACGCAGAGCCAAGGAGGAAAGAGAAATTGGTCATAGCTGTATCAAAGGTGTATTCCTGGATGAACTTGATCCTAAACGTGGACGTATGGATCTTGAAGTAATGGAAGATTGCGGAATCGCATGTCAGTTATTTTCAAGAGAGAATTTAGAGTAATAGAATAGATACAAAAAGGAGAAATGAATATGGGAGAGTATGGACTAAAATTTGCAATATATATATTTGAAGATGAACGTTATTATAACATATTATATAGCGATTTTGGCATCAAAATAATTATGCACACAAAAGAAAACGGTCATAATCTCCCGCATGTTCATATTCAATATCAAGACAAAGAGGCTGTTATTAGTCTAATTGATGGTAGTGTTCTTAAAGGAAATATAAAAAAATCAAGATATAATTACGCAAAAAGATATGTTATAGAAAATAGAGAAGAGCTTTTGCGTAGATATAATGAAATAATTATTGTTTAGAGAATAACCAACTGAAAGTTTTATTTCATGCGAATTAATGTAAATACACACAAAACAAAGGTGGTGATGATATGAAAACAGTAGTACAGACAGAATATCAGGATATTTACAGAGTTGTGGATGGTGTTCTGCTTGTTGTAAATAAATTTGAATCGATGTATGTAGAAGGCGTAGAGTATCCAACAGTGTATCCTGTTAATAGAGCTGGTATGAGATCATATAACAAGAATTGCCAGCAGCAGTTAAAGGTTCTTAAGAATGCGTGGCATTGTAAAGAATCATGGTATGAACCAGCATGGAGCATTCCAGCAGGAACAGTTTTATATAACAGTATGCCGGTTGTTTCTGTTTCTGATAAAAGCAAGTGGCAATATGAGATTAAAACCACAGGAAATATGTTTAGTGGAAACGCAGTCGAGATTCTTGAGATGTTGCACGATATTGAAGCTGTTGTTGGAAATGGAGAATAAATATATGAAGTTAAAAATTATTTCAGTCAAAGATAAAGCTGGTAATGAGAAAACAGAATTTATGGATGAGTTAAGAAAAAATCATCCTTCTATGTCTGGCAGGTGGATTTATCCATTTCTTGCCACTCAGGACTTCGGATCATTTCATTTATTATGGGACGATCAGACTGATAGATGCTTGGTCACATCTGCAGTAAAGAATCTTATTCAGGCCGATACTAAAGTGGTAGTAACAACACGAAATTCTGTATATGAGTTTGAGATTATTGGAGAATAAATATATGAGAGCAGAAGATACATTGCAGTTCATGATGGATTTCAATGGAAACTTATTTTGGAATCGTCAGAAATGTTTAGATCATTTGTTTTGTACGATTGGAAATGGATATGAATGGGAAAACGGTGAGCTTGTAGAGAAAGATTATGATACTAAACAAATGCTTTCTCGTTGGCAGCTTATTGAGCCTGTTAAATATGCAGAACCAAGATGGTTGACAGTAGAAATTCATGAAATAAAAGATGGAATGCAAAGAAGAGGCTTTAAAGAAAATCCAAAGTGGTATCCATTATCAAAAGAATATTCTTATCTCTATAATTATCCTGATGATATTAAACCTGACTGGTTGGCGCTGATTAAAGAATGTAAACAGATGCTTATTGCAGATGGTATTGAAGTCTGAAATATAAAAGGAGAAATTTTATGGATAAACATAATTTTATTTTATCAAGAGTAGATAAAACTAATGGCCACGAAGATTATTGGTTTAAAACAGACAAAATCTCAGATGAGGAGTTATCAAAAGATCATATGGAACAATGTATGATTGGGGTTACAGAAGTGGTTTATTCAAAAGATGAAGATATTGTTGGAATCAAAAGATTGTTTCCTTTTAATTTCGATGTTGTTTTATTGAATGATGAAAATTTAAAAGCCATTTTAAAAGAAATAATTGATGAAAAATAAAATTAAATGATCGTTTCATCGGAGAGGATGTATGATGGAAGATTTATTTGATGAGGTATTGATTACAACTATGGAAGATAATCTAAATTCTTTTGTAGAAGTAAAAGATTTGGCAGTTGGCGATGCGAATGTGTTTAGAGTGAGTGAATAGGAGAATAACAGTATGGAGTTATCACAAGATGAAAGACAAAAATTTTTAGAGTTAATAGATAAAGTAAGTCCATGTGCTGCAATTTCTGAAAAAGAAAATCTTGAAAAGTTTAAAGAGTGGCTGGATAGTGATATGTCAAAAAAAGTTACATTTGTTGAAGCTCCAAAAATATTTAAAGATCAGGTTGGAAATGACAAAGTGCTTCTTATACCAACAAATGACGAAGCTATAAAGCCAATAAAAGTAATATTCGAAGGAGAATAACAGTATGAACAAAAGACAGAAAAAGAAATTATTTAAACAGACGCTTATTAAGGTTAGAAAACTGTATCCACAAAAAGGTGATGTGATTTGTTTTCAGCCAGATTTAGATTGGATTGATGCTGAAACTATGTGCCAGTTTATGAAAGTTTATTCGAATAATGATGTTTTCGGTGAATCGAAGTTGGCTTTTGTACCTGCCAATATTAAGCAGCTTAAGTATAAAAAGAACGCTCAGATATATATTAACAAGCTGCAGAGTATTGTAGATCAGATGGGAGAATAATAATACAACTTAATTGAATTAAGAAACAAGTGATTAGGAAGGAGAAAATATGATTTATAAATTAGTATTAGGTGATTGGTCAGATGATGGACATGGAATTTCAAAGGATTTTTTATTTGAATGTAATTACGATGTACACAAAATTAGACAAGCATATAAAGATAGCTGTAAAAAGTTAGGCGTTACATTTAATCATAATAAAGATTATACAGGTCTTGGGTTAGGATATGGAAACGAGAGACAGGTGTGGACTGAATATGAGGAAGATGGTATTAGTAAAACAGCATTTGAAATTTTAGATAAGGCTAACTGTTTTAATGGAATAGAATATTACGAAGATAATGATAAATATTACATTGAGTGTGATGAAGACTGTGCGAAACTTATTATTAATTTTATTGCCTTATCTATGCCAGAAGATTTTACATACAAACTAATCGAGCAGGAATATGAATATATCAATGGTTATTGGAATGATGAATTAAATCATCAATTTGGATATGGATTATTTGATTAGCAGGAATGAAGCATTTCTTGTTGATTTTATCTAAGAGCGTTTCTGCTCACAATTTCCAAATAAAAGAGAGAATATATAAGTGACAATAAAATTTTAAAGGAGATGTCACTATGAGCAAAAAGAATTTTTTTAAAGGTCTTAAATTTCATTATCGTTTTAACGATAAGGAGTTATTAGACAAATATGAAACTATTGAAGATTTCTTAAATACGAGTTTTCCCAAGAACAATAATCCATTATCACCAAATTTGGATACAGAAATTTTTAAGATTGTTTGGAATAGACATTTACTTTCTGATTATATTCCTAACCAGATTAAAACAGTAAAAGATTTGTTAATTATTTTGAGTAATGAAGATATTTGTAATACTTTATTAACTAAGCAATTTTGCAAATCAAAACTAAAGCAAAAACAAAAACACGAGGACTTGATTCGCAAAGAAGTATATTCCATTGATGAAGTTAGAGAAAAAGTAAAAGACATTCTATTTGAAAAAGATAAGAGAAATGCAAAGATTGATTTCGATGGAGATTTGATTAAGGGTAACAGTCAAAGATATCAGACTTTTTTCACAAAAGGTTGTAAATGCGCAATTTGTGGAATTGAAGGAAAATATTTTGCAAAAGAAAGACATTTACAAGATAAAGCATATCATCTGAATTTATATGCAGTTGATGATAATGGTGATGAAATTTTAATGACAAAAGATCATATTATACCACGTTCAAAAGGTGGTATTGATGATATTAGTAACTATCAAACAATGTGTAAGCTTTGTAATGAAGCTAAAGGTAACAAATTAGAAGATTAAAAAGAAAGGAAAAATTAGAAAAGTTCCTATAGGATAAAGTGCGCACTACTTACTAAGGTAAGATGGAACTTGGAACAGAAAAAATTTATGGATATCGCCCGTATCAAAGAGGATACGGAGTTAACGGCAGCAAATACAAATGGTTTTCATGTAGGGGATCATGTAGTAATTCAGACTAAATTTGACGGAGCAAATGCATCTTTCAGATACAATGAAGAAACAGGGGAACTTGACACTTTTTCTCGCAAGCAGCCACTTACATATGACAGTACATTATCTGGTTTTTGGAATTTTGTAAAAACACTGGATGCAGATAAATTTAAGAAATATCCAAATTATGTATTCTTTGGAGAATGGGCTGTAAAAAATAAGATTATTTATAAACCAGAATATAGAAAAATTTGGCTTATGTATGATGTTTATGACGTAGAAAATAAATGTTATTTGTCTCAGTCAGAAGTTAAAAGGTTAGCTGAAGAGTTTGGATTTACATATATCAATACGTGGTATGATGGAGAATTTATTTCTTGGGAACATGTTAAAAGCTTCTTAGATAAAGTAGTTTATTCTGAGTCTATCGAAGAAGGGGTAGTGATTAAAAATATGACAAGGCTTAATGACCCTAATTCAAGAACACCATTTGTATTGAAAATTGTAAACGATCAGTTCTCAGAAGTAATGAAGCAAAAACCAAAAGAAATAAATCCAGAAGTCGAAGCAGCAAAGCAAAAAGCACAGGATATTGTTAATCAGATTGTAACACGTAGACGAGTTGAAAAAGAGATTTATAAAATGCGAGATGAGGGTATCCTCCCTGAAAAAATTGAACCAATAGATATGAAACTTGTAGCACAGAATCTTCCAAAAAGAATTTTCAATGATTGTGTTAAGGAAGAAAAAGAAATGGTAGAAACAGCTGGTGAATATTTTAGTAAGATGTGTGGATCTACAGCAATGAAACACGCAAAAAATATTATTTTAGGGAATTAAATATGAGTTGGAATCCAGTATTAAATAAAACTATTGAAATAAAGAACGAATATATAAAGAAATTTGGATATATTACATATGATTATTTAGATGGTTATACAAATAAATCTCAAACCTGTTTGGAAAGATGGGTAGAAGAGTTAAATAAACTTGAGCCAATTGATCAATATTCTGAGTATACTGATTTACTTTCTTGCTTAGAGTTGAATCAGTATAATGATTTTATTTTGTTAAGATACGCAAGATACAGTAACGTATATGATGGAGAAATTGATAATTCAGGTGAAGATTTTTGGGATAGATATAATGGATTTTATAGAGAATGTAGAAGTATTGTTATAGATATTAGAAATGAATGCATTATTCTTTGTCCATTTAAAAAGTTTTTCAATATAAATGAACTAGAAGAAACCAATTTAGAGAATATTCAAAGTAGAATTAGTAATGCAAAAACAGTTGAGTTCTCTGATAAATTGGACGGTTCTATGCAGACAGCTACTTGGTACGATAATCGAATTGTTATGGCAGGTAGCCAAGCAATCAATCCTGATAATTCATGGAGATTACAAGATGGATATCGGATGATCCGTGAGTTGTCTGGATATGAAGAAATGTTAAAAAATAATATTGGACTTACATTTATTTTTGAGTATATTTCATTAAAAGATGCTCATGTAGTTAAATATGCAAAAGAACAAGAAGGATTATATCTTATTGGTATAAGAAGCAATGAATTTGGAACAGAATATGATTATAAAACTGTTCTTGATATGGCGAACATTTATAATATTCCAACAACAAAACTTTTCGATAAAACATTAGACAAGATTATGAATGAATTAGATGATAAGTCTTCCAATGAGGCTGAAGGTTTTGTTGTCAACATTGATGGCTATAAAGTAAAAGTCAAATATAATGATTATGTATATATCCATAAAGCTCTATCTAAACTTTCTTCAATTAATCTAATTATCCGTTCTATCGCAGATGACAAATATGACGATCTTCTTTCAAAACTTCCTATTGCATACCATGAAAACGTAAAAAGAGTAGCAGCTATTGTAGTGAAATATATTGAATATACTGAAAAAGAAATAAGAGAATATTATAATAAGGCACCAAAATATGATCAAAAAGAATTTATGGTATATGTCTCAAATAATATTCCTAAAAAGTATCAAGCATATTGCAGAGAGTTATATTTTGGTCGTGAGATTAATGTTGTTAGAAGCGGAAATGATAAGCAACCACATTATAAAAAACTAAAAGATATGGGTGTTAAAAACTATTCTATAATATTTACTCAGGAGGAAAATGATGAATAAACCAACACTGACGGTATTCGTTGGGCTAAGTGGTAGTGGTAAGTCAACCATTGCCACTCAGATTGCCAACGAAAATTCAAACACAGTAATTGTATCATCAGATGCAATTCGTGAGGAATTAACAGGTAATTACGAAGACCAAGAACATAACGAAGAAGTGTTTAAGATTTTTCACAATAGAATTCGTAAGAATTTGGAAAATAAAAAGAATGTAATAGCAGATGCAACCAACATTACTATGAAGTCACGCAGAGCAATTATAACGAAAGTAAATGGATTAGATGTTGAGAAAATCTGTTATTTGATCCCAAAACCATATGAACAGTGCAAGATTGATAATAAGAATAGATTACATCCTGTTCCAGACGAAGTAATAGACAAACAGATCATGCGGTTTCAAGTGCCATTCTATGAAGAAAATTTCGATAAAATTATTATTCGTAAAGATGATAGTTGGGAAGAATACAAAATTGGAAGTATTAATCTGTTTTTGGCAATGTTTGGATTTGATCAGAAAAACCCACATCATAACATGACATTAGATGATCATTGCATGAATACATATAACTTGTTCTGCAATAAAATTCCGCATAAAACATTATTAAATCTCGAATATGTTAATGGGTATGCAATGGGAGCAAAACTACACGATTTTGGTAAAATCATGGTTCAGACATTTGATGAAAACGGTATTGCTCACTACTATGGACATTCTAGTACAGGATCGTATTTTATTCTTTCTCAAATGGTAAAACCTCTTGTATGGACAGACGATATGTTATTAGATTGTTGTTTTCTTATCAACTATCATATGATGCCGTTCAATTGGACAAGTGATGAAGCAAATAAACGTTGGAAGAAAAGATTTGGAGAATATAAATATCAGATGCTATTAGATTTCAATGAATGCGATAAGGCGAGGTAATCATGGGAAATATTTTACAAGATGAAGCTTATTTCTATCTGAATGAGTACAAAGATATTGTCAAAACAGAAGATGGATATAAGTTGCAGCCGGTATTTGAAAGACTTCACAATGGAGACATCGTAAGAACTGAATGTAGCAAGGCTATGAGTAATCAAAATAGTGCAGATAAAATTTGTTTTAGTTGTATTCACTCTACTGAACTTAGTTCAAGTCGGATTTGTAAAATACGAAGTAAGTTAAACGGCAATCCAAAACGTTTATGCTTAAGTTCATATGTTCATAATTGTGATGCATGTGAATATATTGAACCACTTACTGTTATTCATTCAGAAGAAGAAATGATTCAGTTTATAGAAAAAACGGAAAATTTTTTTTTCTTGTATCGAATATTATGAATCGTACTATGGGTTTGAACGTAAGTGGGATGAGGAAGGAAATGGAGAAATTTTAGAGACGGTTGGAGAATATTATAACAGAGGTGGCAAGTTTACATATATTCCAAATAAATATCCAAGTGTGGTCTATTTCGGATTAGTAGATGATGATTATCTATATAGTTGGAGTTCAGCACATCTAAAATGGATATATTGCGGAGAATGATAAAGTGAGGTTGAAGATATGATTGATAGCTCAGATGTGGTTTCTTATGATAACGGTTGGCAGGCTGGTTATGAAATGGGATTTTCAGACTGTAAAGAAAAGCTGATGAAGGTACTTAGATTAGTGGCTTTGAGAGCTGTAGAAAAAGAAAATCCTGGATTATACGTTATTCCAGAAGAAAAGTTAAGAAAGATTATGATCGAAGCTGGATTAGATGAAGAGTTCTTAGATTAATGTGTTATGTGGTGGCGGAATAGGTAGACGCACAGACGGTCAGGAGACAGGCACAATGAGTAAAAACATCCGGTGATAGCGCCTATGGGTTCGACTCCCTCCAATGTGAGCAGTGCACGGCTTATGCATGGTGCAAATCCATGCCCACATAGTAAAAATATAAAAGGAGAATAAGTATATGAAAATTAATTTTGTTAAAATTCATTTTAATCAAACTGAGTCGTATAAATACAAACCAATTAAATATTGCTGTCCTGGAATTATGAGATATCCAATTGTTATTGCCAATGAGGATCTACGGGATCAAAATTATGGTTATTATGGAACTGATGATATGCCGAGAGTATGTATCAGTGAAACAATTCACAGACAGGATTGGGATGATGAATGGGATGAAACTGAAAATCATGTTATTAATTATTGTCCATATTGTGGAGAGAAGATTGAGCTGGCAGTTGTAGATGAAAAAGACTGCGATGAGTTGTACCAGGAAGTGATAAACTTACGTAAGAAAAAATGGGCTGAATATATTAAAACAGATAGTAAGAAAAAAGCAAATAAATTAAGACAAGAAGTGGCTGAGTTGGATAATAAGATCAATGGATTGTACGAATTGGAGGAGTATAAAGAATGAGACAGAGAACAAGAAAGAAATGGCTTAAGAAACATGACCAGTATATTGCTCCGAAAGAATTATGGAATTTGGATTATACTGTGGCGAAATTTGTATTGCCAAGACTAATTAAATTTAAAGAAAATAGTTCAGGTTTTCCTGGTTATGACGAAGCAGATACTATGGATAAGTGGCAAGATATTTTACAGAAGATGATTACCGCTTTTGAATATATCGTCACAGATGACGATTGGTGGGTTGATGATCCGAGATATGATTATTCGGATGGCATTCATATAGAAATAGATAAAGATAAAAAAACATTATTTCATTTTCGTATAGACGATTGGGCCAAAGAGATTGAAAACAATCGAGATACAGAGCAGGATAGACGGAATGAAGCAATCAAAGAAGGGCTAGAGCTGTTTTCTAAATATTTTAGACATTTGTGGTGGTGAAAACTATATGTTGTGTGATAGATGTCCATATTTTGGTGTTTATCAAAAATGCAATACTATATATTGTATATTTGAAGACGAATCACCACAATATATAGAAAAAATTTCCGATGAAACCCATCTTTCATCCAGAAAAATTAGACTCACAGCCACCGATTATAAGAAGAAAAAGTCCCGTGATCGGAGAAATTCAGAGAATAAATATAAGACACATCTAAAATTTCTTTCTGATAATCTTAAAAGGTATCCTTCGCCTGTATATCCAGTTGATCGAAATGGTAAACCTTCAGAAAAATGGAATTTCCAAAATGGCTCATATACGTTAGGCGAAATCGCACGATATAAGAGATGCTGGCTTTCTAAAAAAGGACATGGAAATTTAGCCGGATATTACAAAAAGATGGCAAATCGTGCTGTGAGGAAAGATAAAAACATAATACATAGAGGTTGTTTTTATAAAAAAGTTTATGACTATTGGTGGAAAATAATTTAGAGAATATAAATGTGGAGGTGACATAGACGGAGAATAAATATATGAAACAGACATTAAAACCGTGTCCATTTTGTGGTAGTGATAAGTTAAAGATAGATAATCGTAAAGGAACATATTCTATTAGATGTAATAGATGCCACGCAAGAGGTTGTACGAGTAGTATTTGGAGCGACAATACTACAATCAGCGAAGAGGATGCTATCAATAAAGCAGTTGAATTATGGAACAGGAGAGTGGTTTTAGATGGAGCTAAATAATAAAACTAAACAATTATTATACATTATAGCTGCTGGTGTGGTACAGGCTACAATAATGATTATTATTTTCTTTGCAGAATATTATATGATTTGCATTGATGATAATATGACAGTGTTTCTGACGTCTATTATTATAAGTGATGTACTATTATATACATGGCACTTTCTGTATAAGAAAGTAGAAAAATTAGGAGAAGATGATAAAGATGAGAAATAAAATTGGAGATGTAATTTTAGTTTTAGGATTTCTTATTGGTTTGTATGTAGGTGGATGGCTGATGTTAATTAAACCAATTCTTGACTGCTATGCTGCATACGGATCAGGAGCATTAACATGGGGAATAATCGGATGGAATTTCTTGAAGTTCTGTTTTGCTGGTCCAGTGATTTGGTTTATTGCATGGGGTGGCGCAATTGTAAGACTGGTTGTAGTTAAATGGAATAAAAATAAAGAATAAGAGAGGAAAGACAATATGAGAAAGTTGACTGAAAATGAAGTAGAAATGTTAAAAGGATTAAGTGCAGATGATATTATGAAAGAACTAGAGAATATCTATAAAGATGATAAAGATACGCTGTTAAAAATTCAGGAATGCGAAAGTATCAAAGAGTCTTTGCAGTGGATCGAGACATATCCTGCTTATGCAAAGTCTTATGAAATGTTTATTGAACATTTACGTGAAATGATGGATCAGATTGGATATTATAATGAAGCATTAGTAAATCTTCAGAAGGAATAAGAGAATAAATAAGTGGCTGAGAAATCAGTCACATCTAGCGAATTAGTATAATCAGGTAGTACACTGAGGTTTGATCTCAGAAGTATCGGTTCAAATCCGGTATTCGCCGTTGGCTCTGATTCATCTGTGATGTGGAAAGTCGCAGAACGGTGGCAAGAGGATGTAAAACTTTAAAAACAAATTTCCCATCGGATTGTTATTGCTTGGTTGATGCGCAGACTTAAGCAACAGAGCCACTTAATAAAACGTTTATGGTTTCTCATTGGTGTAATAGGAAGCACGGCAGCTCACTCTGCAAAACTTGGTTCGAGTCCAAGATGAGGAAGTAATAAAAATAAGAAGGAGTGATAAATATTGAGTGTATTTGTAACAGGCGATTGCCATGGAGATGTAAGCAGATTCAGTAAAGATTGTTTCTATGAACAGAAAGATTTTAGTGGAAACAAAGATGAAAATTTTGTAATTATCTGTGGTGATTTTGGTCTTGTATGGCAGCGTGATTGTGAAAGTAAATCAGAACATTATTGGTTAGACTGGTTAGAAGATAAACCATTTACAACTCTATTCGTAGATGGTAATCATAGCAATCATAAGAGAATTGAAAAGTATCCAGTAAAAGAATGGCATGGCGGTATGGTTCATGAAATTAGACCACATGTTTTACATATGATGCGTGGCGAAGTCTTCAATATTCAAGGTAAAAAATTCTTTGTATTCGGTGGTGCAAGTTCGCACGATATTTCAGATGGTATTCTTGATTATAACGATGAGGATTGGCGAGAGAAAGCCAAGAAATTGGAAGCAAGTGGTAAATGGATGTACCGTGTAAAAGATCTGACTTGGTGGGAAGAAGAGTTACCAACTGATCAGGAAATGCAGCATGGTTTGGATAAATTAAAAGAGAATAATAATGTAGTTGATTATATTATCACTCATAGTCCACCTGCATCAGTTATTGCTCTATTAGGACAAGGCTTATATGAACAAGATATTCTTACGAAGTATTTAGAGAATATTAGAGCAGAGACCGAATATAAATATTGGTTCATGGGACATATGCATGTTAATAGGGCAATCAATGATAAAGATATGATTCTGTATGAACAAATCGTACAGATATTATAAAAAAATAAGAAAGAAAAGAGGAAATTAAGTATGGGAATCACATGTAAATCAATCGGTAAGATGGGAAGTATTATGGCAAAGCTGAATAATGAGCTTGCTAAGGAAAAGGCTGCAGCTAAGAAGGAAACAAAGAAAAACGACAAGAAGAAGGAGAATAAATAATGGAAGAGTTATTAGCAAAGTTATTAGAAAATCCTGATGTGCTGTTAGAAGCAGCAAAAATGTATGTCGAGAAGTATAAACCAGTGGCTTATGGTGTCGCACAGGAAGTTGTCAATGTATATAAAGATTATTCCGAGAATAAGGAATATTTCGCAGTTGTAGCAAAGGCTAAGAAGAATATGTATGACGCATATATGGAAGCCGGTTTTAACGAAGATCAGTCATTAGCTCTTATGATTAATGATAATCTGAAGTTGATGGACAATGTTAAGAGAATTGGCAATAAGAGTAGTTCTGTAAAGAAGGAGAAGTAAATGAATCCAATTATGTTTCCTTTAGTTATTATGGCAGCAATCATATTATGGTTTCTGTTGGCAGCAATTTTTAAACCTGTAGGTGCAATTTTAGAACTTCTTTGGAACGATGTTAAAAAAGCACTTAAAGGTAATGAAAAAGAAAAGAAAGAGGAGAATAAAGAGAATGAGTAAAGGTTTAATTGGTGGAGTAGGTTTAGCAGTATTAATTGCTGGTGGTCTGTTTGTAGGAATTAAGTGTACAGAGAAAATTCCAGCTGGATATGTGGGAATCGTATACAACAGCATGAACGGCGGGGTTGATGGAGAAGTTATCACACAGGGATGGCATTTTGTGGCTCCAACAAAAAAAGTAACTACATATTCTATTGGTATTGAACAGTCTTATCTTACATCAGAAGAAAAAGGGGATTCCCCAGCAGACGAAAGTTTTTCCACTCCAACATCTGATGGTAAGTCGTTAAAAGTTGATCTTGAATTTTCATATAAGTTTGATCAGACAAAGATTGCAGATACATTTATTATGTTTAAAGGACAGCCTGGAAAGTCTATTAAAGATACATTTATTAAACCAAAGATGAGAGCATGGATACAGGAAGTAACTGCTAAGTATCCTGTAACTGATGTATTCGGTGATAAACGTCAGGAACTGAACGAAGCACTTGATGTATATTTAAAGCAGAAATTTGAGCCTTATGGAATTGTCATTGACACAGTAAACTTTACCAATATTTCCACAGATTCTGAAACATCTGCTGCAATTCAGAAGAAAGTAACTGCACAGCAGGAATTAGAACTCGCTAATATTGAGGCAAAGACAGCAAAGGTACAGGCCGATAAGGATAAGGAAGTTGCTCTTATTGCAGCAGAACAGGAAAAAGAAAAGGCTTCTATTGTTGCAGAACAGAAAAAGATTCAGGCAGAAGGTGAAGCCGAAGCGACAAGAATTAAATCTGAAGCAGAAGCAGCTGCTAATGCTAAGATTGCGGCATCTCTTACTCCTGAACTGATTGAAAAACAGAAGATTGAGAAATGGAAAGGTGAAGTCCCACAGGTTCAGGGTAATGCTACTCCAATCGTAAATATGCAGTAGTAGTGAGGTGTTGACATTGTTATTTGGTTTAGGTGCAATTATTGTATTTTGTATTGGTGTCGCAATAGCTCTTATAGTTTTATTTGGAGTTTTCTATTTGGCACTACGAATTTCTACATATATTGGAAAAGTTTATTATTTGTTTTCTCAAAAAGAGAATAAATTAAATGACCTTTATGATGAATTGTTTAATTCTTCATATCCAAAAAGATACTAAATTAAAGAAAGCGGCATTTCTTCAAGAGAGAGTTTAAATAGTAAAAATAATTGAAACGAATCTTAGTTTAGATAAGACTGGTACAATACGAGATCATCAGTCTAGGATTATAGAAGTGCAAGATTGGGATATATATTGTAAAGCATATGAAAAATACAATGGCGAGTATTTAGAATTTCTTTCAGAAACTATGCCAGGTGCTACATTGATGTCAAATTGTAAAGTAACAGAGCTTGTATATGATGATATTCATTTAAGCTGTATTATCGAAAAAGGAATATTTAAAACAAAGCGCTTGGCATATAGAGTTTTCTCATTCGAAGCATAAATTTTTCAATCTTTAGATCAAATCGGATCAATAAATTCCAATAAAAATCAAAACTGAATAGCGAATAAATATATGGGTGGCACAGCATACCCTTGGGTTCTTATACTCAAAAACCACTGTTTAACATAGATGTTTATCTTATAGATTTACCTTCTGTGTTCCGCCTGAGAAGGCGTTTAGATAAATTGGTTATTAATAAAAATTATTATATTAGGAGGATTCATTTTATGAATTTCGAAATGACAGGAAAACTGAGTATTTCTAAGGAGACAGAGAAGTTTCATCCATGGAGCGAAAAAACATATCCGTCTGGTTGGGTTCGCAGACAGCTTATGTTTAATGTAACTTGTGGTGATAATCGTCACATGCTTACTGTAACCGCCGGTGCTTTTGAAGATGGACACGGTGATGTGTTTAGTTTTACTAAGGGCAGTGTAGATGAGAACGGTAAGAAAGTAAAAGGTGAATCAATCAGAATCCCATTTAAGGAAAGACTTACTTCTCCGAAACTTGCTGAGATTGCAGAATTCAAAAAGTTTATTGTAGATCTGGAATTACCTGGTAGAAGATATAAGCTTCAGAACATGGTAGATGGTATCCGTGAGGGCAAGGAAGTTACCGATGAACAGCTTAAAGAAGTTGGTCTCACTTCTAAAGAAGAAGCGGATGAAGCTTTAAAGAAGAGTATTAAGAAGAGACATGAGTTTATCTCTGAATGGGATTTTGCAGAATTCATCAAAAAAGTAATTGACAGTGGTAAGTATACAGATAAGAAGTTCTTTATTCGTGGCAATGGTGAATATCAGTATTCTGATTCTAAACAGCAGGTCTATGAGTCTTATATCCCAAATCGTATTTATTTAGCAGCAGATGATGCAGAAGAGTCTTCAACAGCAACATTCAATATTATCTATGGTGCAGATGCTCTTGATGAGATGAGCGTTGAAGAAAAGGGCAAGTATTATGTGAGTGGTTTCATGATGGAGTATGAGAACAACCGTAAAGCGAATATCCCAGTGCCAGTTACAATTACTATTCCTGTTGATCCAAATGCTGATGACAAGGGTAAGAGAAGAATTGAGTCTCTTAAGCACAAATTCATGGTAGATGACGATACATATAAGGAGTACGGAGTGATCGTCAATATGCTGAACGGTGCTCAGAAGGTAGAGATTACAGAGGACATGCTGACTGAGGATCAGCGAGAAGACTTAGATTGCGGACTGATTACTATGGATGATATTCGAGCTGAATTAGGCGGAAGTGTATATGGTGACAGAGTTAAAGAATATCAGTTCTTAAAACCAGCCAGAGGGTTTACCAAAGGGCGTCAGGATACAATCTATACTTCTGATGATATGGTAATTAAGCCAATTGAAACAGAATCTTCTGATGATGAGAACTTATTTGAAGAAGAAAGTGCAACTGATGATGATGAGCTGTAAGAGACTGGGCTTAAGCCCTTTCTCTTATAAAACAAAATAAATACGAATTTAAAGGAGAATATACATATGGCATTTGGAAAGAGAAGTAAGATCAGTGACAACTTATACGATTATTCTATCATGATTTGTGGTGAATCTGGTGTTGGTAAGACAACCGTAATCAGTGAACTTTGTGAAAAAGAATTTGGTCCTGATGGATATTTATTACTGAATACAGGCGATGAAGAAGGTGTTTCTGCTATTGATGGTGTTACATACGAAGATGTCCCAACATATAAGAAGTTCGTTGAGATTTGCAATGACATTGTAAAAAATAAAAACACCGAATATCCAGATTTAAGAGTAGTTATTGTAGATACACTTGATCAGCTCATTGCTTGTACGGAAACTCAAGCGATTGCAGATTGGAACAAAGAAAATCTTGGCAATAAGAATTTTAAACCCGCAAAGACTTTAAATAGTGTTCAGGGTGGATTTGGCGCAGGCTATGATGTCGTATTTGATATGATTTATGACAAAGTAAGGGCATTAGGTAAGGTTGGTGTGAAAGTTTGGTACACCTGTCACTCAAAAACAAAAGACATTATTGATCCTGTAACAAGCGCAGCATATACAACACTGACATCTAATATGGCTCAGAGATATTTCAACGATTTTAAGACAAAAGTTCATGTTGTTGGTGTTGCTTGTGTAGACAGATCTATTGAGGCTGAAGGTACTGGCAGAACAAATATCATTAACCACAAAGAAATTACTGTAAATAAGGTAAAAGACGAGAAGAGAAAGATTGTATTTAGAGACGATTCATATAGTGTAGATAGTAAGTCCAGATTTGCTGGCATTGTTAATGAAATTCCTCTTGATGCAGATGCTCTTCGTACAGCATTAAAAGATGCCATTAAGAATTCTAAGAAAAATGAATTCACATCTAAAAATTCTAAGCCATCCGCTCCAGTAAAAGAAACTCCAACGGCAATTTCAGAACCAGATTATATGGACGAAGAACTTCCATTCGATGAGGAAGAGAAGGAAGATATTGACGATACTGTAGACGAAACAAGAGATTATCCAGAAGACCTTGCAGATACAATTCGTACTATGTTTAAGGAATGTACTGATAAGGACGTAAAGGCTGACGTTAAGAAAGTAATTACTGAGTACGGCAAGTTAAATGACGTAGACGAAGAAGGGCTTAAGAAAATTTATGACATGATGAAAGGATGATCATCTTGCTAGTCAAGTGCAGAGCTTGTGGGCAAAAGATTGACAGGAATGATGCATTCAAAGTGGTAGTGGGCGGTAAAAACGCCTACTACTGCAATGAAGAAGAATACCTGGCTATTTTGAAAGAACGTGAAAACAAGAAAATGATGTATGACCTGATTAATCAGATTTTTGGTTATACGATTGTAAATACAGCATTATACAAAGAAATTAATCCATTAGTAGAGACATATGGCTACACAATGATTTCTTCATATCTAAAAGAAACTTTCGATTATCTTTATGATGTAATCCATCGCCTTACCAGTAAAGAATATGGAAAAATCAGATATTTCTCAACTATTCTGCGTAATAAACTTCATGACTATTCAGAGAATATTGTAGTGGAAGAACCTAAGAAGCTCGTAGAAGTATCTGTTGATATAGAAGAAGTTCGTTACAGAAGAAAGAAGAAAAAACGTAGCCTGGAACAGATAGAACAGGAAATTGGAGACTAATATGGCTGAGTTTATTACAGGTGTAAAAGAAAAATATCCAGCGGCACTTCTAAAAGGAAGAATTGAGGCAGAAGGCAATGTTATCAGTTGTTTCTTCAAAGATATGCTGCTTTTGGATGATACGACCTTCGAACAAAAGGATTTTATCACAGCAGACGGACTTTTCTATTTTTCTATGCTCAAAAATCTGCGTAAAAAGGGCTTTTATTCTCTGGATGAAATCACGATTTTATCCAATATGAATGAGGACGTTATTGGGCGTTATGAGGACTGTGGAGGCTGGGAAGCCATTCAACACCAAATAGATATCATAAATGTCCAAAATTTCGATACATACATAGATATCCTCTATAGAGAGAATATACTCCTACATATGCATGATGATGGATTTAATCTTCTCAAAGAGATCATGGTAAATGGCAAGCCGGTGGTGCCGCTAAAATTGTTTCGGAAGATGACAGCAGAAGAGGTAACGGACTGGTACGATGCAAGAATTAATTCTTACGGCACAGGATATTCCAGCAAGATTCTTGAAGAAGAAGAAATCGACTTTGATGACGAGTTTATTGAGTCATGTGCAGAAGGTGAGGAGAATGGTGTCCCATTTGATATTGCTGGCTATGATGTGAATGGTGAAGAGATCAACTGTTTCCCGTTTTTGTCTGGGCAGACAATGGGGCTGTTGGAAGGTACATTTAGTATGATGGGGGGATATAGTAGCTGTGGAAAGAGTAGCTGGTATGTCACAATCATTATGGCACTTCTTCATTATGATAGAAAAATTTTAATCATCTCTAATGAGGAAAATGTAAAAAAATTTAAAATCAAATTCATGGTTTGGCTCCTTGGAAAACATAATAGATATTTTAAGCTTACTAAAAAGAAAATGACTGCTGGAAATATTTCGAAAGAAGATCGAGAGCAGCTTTCCTCTGTTCAAAAGTTTTGGCGAGAAAATTATAAAGGTAAAGTTAAATTTATCGCAATTGATGATGCGAATATGAGTGTCGTAAAAAAGAAGATTAGAGAAAATGTTCTTAGGTATGGTTATGATACTGTACTATATGATACTTTTAAAATGCAAGAAGCAGACATGTCAAATGCAAGACAAGACTTAGCTTTAATTCGGGACAGTAGAGATTTACATAAATTGGCAAAGAAATATAATTTGATTATGCTTGCATCCGTGCAACTTTCTGAATCTACTAGAGGGCAATTATTTCTTTCATCTATGAACACTTCGAACTCCCGTCAATTAAAAGAAATTTTGGAGAATTATTTCTTGATGAGAAATATGTATCCAGAAGAATTCGATGAAAAAAGTAAATATTATTGCCGTCCATTTAGACTAAAGAAGATTAATGATAAGTGGATTGAAGAAGAATATAAAGTTGATCCAAATGGAGTATACAGATGTCTTTTTGTTGAGAAAGCACGAAACGGTGCAAACTCTCAGGATAACGGAAAAGCATATATTTTAAAATATGACGGTGATCACTCTATTTTTAGAGAAATTGCGCAATGTTATCCAAAACATGGAGAAATAAGATAATGGGAGCAAGAATAGATGAAACAAAATTAATCGGAGAGGTTTATGATCGATTAAAAATTGTAAAAACATATCGCGAAGGAAAACATATTATGTGTGATTGTGACTGTGCATGTGGCGGTCACAAATCTCATATAAGATATTCATCTTTAAAAGATGGATCTACAAGGTCATGTGGATGCCTTCAAAAAGAAATTGTAAAAGATTTGATGACAAAATATGATTTAGATAATTTGATTGGCGAAGAATATGGAGACTTAACAATTATAGATGCTTGTAGAAAGACAAATAAATCATTAATTTATTGTAACTGTCTTTGCAAATGCGGAAAAATTGCAAAAAACATCCAATATAGTGCATTGAAAAACGGGACAACTAAATCATGTGGATGCCTTCATGATAGATTATCAGCAGAACGTCTGTCAAAACAGCGAAAAAAGTATAACAAGTATCAAATAGGGAATGGGTATATGATAGGTATTTGTTATGATAATTCAAAATTCATTTTTGATACTGAGGATTATGACAAAGTAAAAGAATATTGTTGGAGAAAAGACACTAACGGGTATGTAGTAGCCTATGATCCATATACTAGAAAAACTGTTTGGCTTCATAGAGTAGTGATGAATTGTCCAGATGGGTACGAAGTAGATCATATCCATCATGTAGTTGATGATAATAGAAAATCTGAACTTCGAATTTGTAAATTACAGGAAAATGCATTAAATAAAACGACTCCTTCTCATAATACATCTGGTCATAAGAATGTTCAGAAAAAGGGAGATAAATGGTATGTTGTTATTAAGAAAAAATATATTGGTCGCTTTGAGTCATTTGAAGAAGCTTGTAGGATAGAAGAAGAAACTGAAAAACAAATGTACGGTGAATATAGCGTATATAGTAATTAGAAATAAAATAACAACTTGGTGGTGATATATGTTAGAAGATATTAAAAAAGAACTGTTAAAAGATCCAGAAAAAATAAAGGACGTTTTAGAGCATTATGGATACTGTAACATAGTAATAAGACCTACATATATGCAATTCGGAAGAGATGAACAGTCTTCTAAAAAGAGTATTACTATAAAGCTGGAAAACAATAACTGGCTTTATGTTCATGATTATGCCAGAAATATTCAGGCGGATATCTTCTCATATATCACCACTCAACGTCATGTAGAATTTGTCGATGTACTAAACGAAGTAAAGAAAGTTCTTAATATCACCGATTACTCAGATTATTTTGATAGAAGAGGAATTTTTGGCGGATTTTATGAGAAGATACGAAAACGAATTATAAGTAAATCAAAGATATACGATGAAGCAGTTTTAAATTCTTTTGCTTTTAATGGCAATCTAAGATTTCTAAAAGATCATATTTCACTATCAACCCAACGATATTTTGGCATTAGATACGATATTGAATCACAAGGAATTGTTATTCCAATAAGAAATGAATATGGTGAATTGATTGGAGCAAAAGAGCGCTTTAATTATGATATTCCAGATGGTGAGATGAAGTATTTTTATTCTTATCCTGGTAGATGCAGCACCACTTTATTTGGATATGCGCAAAATTATCCGTATCTTGTAGGGAATACGATTCTTATAGGAGAGGCAGAGAAGTTTGTTCTTCAATGTCATTCATACGGTTATAGGAATGCGGTGGCACTAATGAGTGGTAGTTTAAGTTCTCAGCAAGCAAAGTTATTAGTTGAGCTGCATCCACGGCAAGTTATCTTTATGCATGATCAGGGATATGAATATGAAAACATTAAAAAGAATATGGACATTTTATGTCATTATTCCAGATTTTCAGAATTTGAAATTGGATATTGGGATTGGACAAAATCATATTATGCTCCAAAAGTTTCTCCTACAGATATGGGGAAAGAAAAATTTGAGTACATATTAGAAAATGAAATTACAGTGACAGGAGATATGGATGAAGAAGAACTATAATATTTTAAATGATTGTAGAGGAATGGATGAAGAAGAGGTACTTGAGACAATTCTTGAGCAGAGATGTATTACAGATCCTGATCATTTCTTTAATCCTACAGAAGATGATCTATTGCCGTTAGATTCGATGTATCGAATTGAAGAGGCAGCGCAAAGAGTAATTAAAGCATTCCGTGATAATGAACTGATTGGAATATTGTTCGATACAGACACTGATGGTGTGGGATCTGGTGTAATTATGACACGTTATTCAAGGAATTATACGAATAATATTCAGACGTTTATTGATCAGGGGAAGCAGCATGGTCTTATAGGTCAGGATCTACAGCAATTTATAGAATTGGATTTACTTATTATCGTAGATAGTTTGGATAAGGATGTATCACAATACAGGAAATTAAAAGAAGCTGGTGTTGATATCATTATCCTAGATCACCATGCAATTAAAGAATCTGAGCCATATGATGAGTATTCTATCTTGGTATCATCTCAGAGGCATTATGGAAACCCACAGTTATCAGGAGCAGGCGTAGTATGGAAGTTCTGTAAATACTTAGATTTTTATAGTCATACATCATACGCAGACGAATTAGTAGACCTTGCTGCAGTAGGTCTTGTAGGCGATATGATGGATATGACTGTTATGGAAAATCGATATATTGTATCGAAAGGTCTTGAGAAGATTCGAACTATTGCAATTAAGAAGATTGTTGGCAGTTTTGAATTTAATTCCACAGCTATTGCTTTTAGTATTGCACCGTTAATCAATGCAGCAAACCGCATGGGCAGAAATGAAATTGCTATGGCTGCGTTTCTGACGGATGATAATAAAGATGCGTTAGCTTATGTAAAACAGCTAAAGCAATGTAAAACTGATCAGGATGAAGAAGTAAAGAGACTACTACCAGATGTATTAGAGCGATGTGAGAAACAGTCAAATAATAAAGTGATCACAGTTTTTATTGATACTCCATATGGAATCTCAGGATTATTGGGCAATAAACTTCTTGAAAAGTATCAACGTCCTATCTTGGTTTTAAAGGATGCTGGAAGTATCTATGCCGGTTCTATGCGGGCAGTAGGAGTCGATGATTTTAGAGCGATTTGTAATGAAAGTGGACTGGCACAAGTAGATGGTCATGAACTTGCCGCTGGTATCCAAATTAAAAAAGAAAATCTTGAAAAATTCTTGTCTTATGTCGAGACACATCTTCCAGAATTTAAAGAACCAGTTATTAATGTAGATATTCAGTTAGACGTAACCGATGTTACCAGGCGTTTAGTAGAGAATATTAAGAAGATAGATTATATTTCTGGTACAAATTTTAAGCCTGTACGTGCATTTATAGACGGCATTACAGAGTATGAAATCGGAAATATGAGTGATTATAAGCATCTTACTATCAAGCCAAATGATTTTCTTCTGATTATTAAATGGAATTTTGATGGATCGTTTGATGAGATGGAAGAACATGCAATGATGAATGATGAGCTAGAAGTGGTATGTGGACTTGATAGTGGATTTTTGGGTAGGAAGTTTGTGTTAAAAGCAGTATGTGATGAGATTGGGGAGGCTGATTAATATTTTTGACCTTGATTTAGTAAAAAAAATCATTCCAACGTTAAAATTTGAGTTTCCATATTCAGCAGAAGATTATGCAAAGAATTTATATCTTGAGAATTATCATTGTCATAAAGATTTTAGCAATACGTCAACACCGGATTGTGCTGAATCTATTGAGAACTATGCAAAAAGAATAAAAGAATTTAATACAAAATGTTTATATTCAGGAGAACATGGGTCCCAGGGCAACCAATTCCAAGTATATAAAGTGGCAGAAGCAGAACATTTAAAATACATTCATTCTACAGAAGCTTATTGGGTGAAGGATAGAAAAGAAAAAGATCGTACTAATTGCCATATGATTATAGCTGCGAAAAATGCTGAAGGTCGTGAGGATATCAATTTCGCCTTATCTATGGCAAATATTGATGGTTATTATTATAAACCTAGAATAGACTTAGAATTATTATTCAACATTCCAAAAAATAATGTAATCGTCACATCTGCGTGTATCGCAGGTTGGAATTATGATGATGCAGAAAAAATTTGGTTAAAAGTCCATCAGTATTTTGGAGATAATTTCTTTTTAGAACTTCAATATCATGATACTGATATGCAGAAAGAATTAAATAAAAGAATTATCAGAATTGCAAAAGAAAATGATATCCAAATTATTTGTGGTCTTGATAGCCATTATGTTTCAGAAGAAAATTCTGTAAAACGTGATCAGATTCTTAAATACAAGAATATTACATATCCAGAAGAAACAGGTTGGTACATGGATTATCCCGATACAAAGACAGTAATTCAAAGATTTAAAAAACAAGGAATTTTGACTGATGAGGAAATTCTGAGAGCAATCATGAATACAAATGTTTTTGTATCTGAATGTGAAGATATTACTTTAGATAGAAAGTTCAAAATACCAAGTGTCCACAAGGGTAAAACATATGATGAAAAATGTAATATCTATAAAAATATTTTAAATAAAGCTTATTCTAAAGAAAAAGAGAAGTCAAAAGAAAAAGCCGATGGTGTCAGATATGAAGCAAAACAAGTTATGGAAGCAGGTGTTGTCGATTATTTCTTAACAAGTAAGGCTATCGTTGATGATGCTGTAAATAATGAAGGAGGTATTTTAACAACTACGTCCAGAGGTAGTGCTGCTTCATTTATCACAAATAAATTATTAGGTCTTACTACTGTGGATCGATTCAATGCAGACATCCCCATTTATCCTGAACGTTTCTTGACAAAAGAACGTGTATTGGCAGGCCAAATGCCGGATATTGACCTGAACGTTGCCACCCAAGAACCATTTGTAAAAGCATCTAGGAAACTTCTTGGTGAATATAGCTGTTATCCATTAATGGCAATTGAAAAATTAAAAGAAAAAGCTGCATGGCAGCTATATGCTGGTGCAAATGATGTAAAACCAGAAGATGCGAATAAAATTTCAAAATATCTGGATGAATATAATAAAGCATTAAAATATGCAGACGATGAAGAAAAAGAGAATATTAATGTAGAAGATTATATTCCTTCTGAGTATATCAATTTATTCCGACAAAGTAATGAATATCAAGGAATCACTATTAATTTGAAAGTTCATGCCTGCGGTCACTTTATTTTTGATGGAGATATCCGTAGAGAAGTAGGCCTAATCAGTGCAGTTTCTGAAACTACTGGAAAAAGAACAATTTGCGCTGCTATTGAGGGCGGATATTTAGATGAATTTGGGTATGTTAAAGAGGATTTTCTTATCGTAGATAGTGTATATCTGACATACAAATTCTTTCATGCAATTGGAATGGAAGTTCCTACTTTTGATGAATTAAGACATATGATAGATGGAGATAATAAAACTTGGGATATTTATGAAAAGGGTATCACTTGTTGTATAAATCAATGTGAAAAAGAAGCGACTACGAATCGTGTTAAAAAATATAAGCCCAAAAATCTTGCAGAACTAAGTAGTTTTATTGCTGCAATTCGCCCAGGTTTTGCTTCATTGCTTAATACATTTTTAAATCGAGAACCATATACTACAGGTGAAAAAAAGATTGATGAATTATTATCTGATACCGCACATTTTATGATTTACCAGGAATCAATTATGAAGGTTTTATCTTTTCTACATCTTAAAATGGGTGAAACTTATGGGGTAATTAAATCTATCTCCAAAAAGAAATTAAAAGGTGAAAAGAAAGAACATCTTTTAACAGAATTAAATCATTCTTGGACAGAAGAATTCAATAATACCAATAATTTTAAAAATGTATGGAATGTAATAGAGGATTCTTCTCGATATGCATTTAATTCCCCCCATGCCTATTCGATGGGTGGTGACTCTGCATATCAGGCATGGTTTAAAGCACATCATACAAAAACATTTTACGAAGAAGCAATTCGCCATTATCAGTTAAAGAATAAAAAAGATAAGATCGATGCGTTGGTAAAAGAAGCAATTAAATTTTGGGGATACAAATTGGGAGATTATGAATTTGGCACAGATAATAGAAAAGTAAATATCAATGAAGAAAATAAAATCATATACCCTAATTTATCTAGTATAAAAGGATTTGGTGAAGGTGTTGCAGAAACTTTGTATCAGTTAGGTAATGAAAAATATGGTTCATTTGTTGATGTTATTACAGCTTTGTTATCTAGTTCTATTAATAAGACAATTGTAGATAAATTGATTCGAATAAATTATTTCAAGAAATATGGAGATATTAATACGCTTTTATCTATTATGTCATATTATGATTTATTATATGGAATTAAGCAAATTTCAAAAGAAAAGGCAGAGAAAAACAATATATCTTTAGCAGTTCTGAAAGAGTATGGTCATGAAACAGAAAAACAGTTTAATAAAGTTGATTCTGTAGGACTTTTAAATTATTTAATTTCTCAAATTCCATTCAAAGAGCTGACATTAAAAGAAACGTTAGATAACCAAAGAGAGATTCTTGGAATTGTCAATATTATAGTTCCAACTATGAACAAAAGAATTTATTATGTTTCTGAACTGGATATAAAAAAATCAATTGTAAATATTTCCCTCTATGAAATCTATAGTGGTAAAACACGTACAGTCAAGATGTGGACAAGCGCATATAACCGTGATCCATTCAGTGAAGGTTCGATTCTATATATTACTTCCATTGAAAAGAAAAATAAAAAAGAACCAACAGGTGAAATTAACCTTAAAACCGGTAAGAAGATTTATAAGGAAGTACCCGACAAGTTTGAATACTGGCTTGGAAAATTTGTAGTTAAGAATGACGTAGAGGGCGGTGAGGAAGATGATTAATAATTTCAAATATACAGATAAGGAGATGGATGAGTTAATCTCTTCCATCACCATTCTTATTGACACACGCGAAAAACAGGCAGATCACATCACAGATTATTTCGATAGGAAAGAGATTAAATATAAAAAGAAGGCTCTTAGTTATGGTGATTACAGTTTTATGCTGCCAGCTAATGAGGAACTATCCATTCCAAGAGATTTGTACTTTGATAAACAAGTAGTAGTAGAGCGTAAAGCCAGTTTAGAAGAAATCAGTGGTAATTTAACACAGGGTAGAGATCGATTTGAAAAAGAACTATGCCTTGCTCCGCCTACAAAAGTGTTGTTGATTGAGAATGCCAATTATTCAGACATAGCAACTGGTAATTATAACACACAATATAATAAGAAGTCCTTTTGGGCATCTATACATAGTTTCTGGTTTAAATACAATATCCCAGTTATGTTTATGCCAGATCACCAGTATTCAGGATTATTCATTCGAGGGTACTTTGAATATTATCTAAAAAATTATTTACATTAAGAGAATAATATATCAGGAGGTATGAACCAATGAAATTCATTTCAAAATTATTAACTCGTAATTTTACAAAGATTCCATTATTATGGATCGGTTTCAATCTACAGAAGTTCCGCCAAGATGGTCCAAAAGATTCTTGTTATTGTGAACTGCATCCTGAACTGCAGGATGATGAGCATATTATCACAGTTATAAAAGAATTGTGCGATTATATTCAAAAGAACTACGATATGGAGAAGATTGTATGACAGTAGAAGAAGCGATCCAAATTTTGCATCCAGAAACAACAGCGGAGACAATTAACCGAATGAGAATGGTGAACATGTCAGACGAAGAAATTTTAGATAAAGTAAATGAAGCATGTGTACTTGCATGTGAAATTATGAAGAAACACTTAAAGGAGAACGATGCCAATGCCAATTAAATTTCCAGATAAGACATCAATTTATTTCTTCAATAATGAAACAAACGAAAAACTTGGACAAGTTGATGATGTTAAAAGCATAGATTTTACAATTAATCAGAAGGATACAGTAGATCGCTATGGTAATCTCATTGATCGAGAAGAAAATCGTACATGCACATTTGATATGGTAGAACCTATGGATACCGACAAGTTATATAAAGTATTAGGAATAGACGAGGCAAGTATGCCAGATAAGTATGATATCCAGGTACTTAAAGTTGTTCAGTGTAGAAAACATAAAAAGAAGAGAATAAATAAGAAGTGGAAAAAGAAGTATGGATACCGGCAGATGTATGTCACTATGAAGGGGTGGAAAATGCACAGCAACCGCAATGGAGAGATTGAGTTTGTGAAAGACGGAGAATAAATTGTGCTTTCATCGTGAGGATAATGTGAATGAATGATCGTCCGAAAATACCATATACTACATCATTTATGGAAAAATATATTGTTCCAGAATCACGAGAAATTGATTTTGATACGGTAGAGATTTGTAAACTAAATAAAGATGGGACGCTTGGCGAAGATGTACGTGAATTTATAGTTAGAAGAAATACATTTCCTAATGTGATTATCCCTGAAGGGCAGATTAAAAATCAAGAATATTTCATAAAATACATATATTCGTCAAAAGAAGATATTGCTTCATCGAAGGCTACAAATAAAATATATCGTGATTTTAGTTTGCCTACAGATTTTCAAAAACATAAAGAAATAGCGTTAGATCTACTTAAGAATAATAAGCAATACGAGACAGCAAAAATTGTAGAAAAATTATTTGAAGATGAAGTGCTACGCAGACAGTTTTTTGGTGTGTTGAAAGTGGAACCAAAAATAGAAGGAGAATAATTGTATGACAAAAGGAAAAATTGATCAAATCACTAGATCCCAGTATCCCATGCGGAGAATTATTACAGTGAGAGCGATCTACGATATTTCTGATCCAATATTCAGAGAACAAGGAATGTTAACCAATCAAAAAAATGCTGAAGATATGGTATTAACTAAAGTAGGAGATATTTTCTTACAGGATGATGACATCATTGATCTGTAAGTAACATGCGAAGATATTTAGACAAAAGGAGAATAAAAAACATGGAAGTAGCGTCAGAAGTGAAAGTTTTTCGAGTAAAAATGAAATGTAATAAGTGCAAAGAAGGGGACATGGTATGTGGAAATACTGTTTTATCATTATATCCTCCATTATATTCGCATAAATGCAATAAGTGTGGGAATGTCGAAAATTACAAAAGGAAATATCCATATACAAAATATGTTCCAGTAGATGAAGAAGTGTAGGTGAGAATAAATGAAGATCAAAAATATCAAAGATGTAGAAGCTTTTTTAGCGACAGTAGATAAGTGTAGTGGAGATGTGATCTTGACATCCGTATACGGAGATAAACTTAATCTCAAGTCTAAGCTGACGCAATACATTGCTATTGCAAAGCTGCTAGGAGAACATGGTGAAGAGTTGGAGCTGTGGTGTTCTGATAAGAACGATGAGAGCAAATTCTTTGAGATGTTTGCTGAACATCCTAAGATGGTATAGGAGAATAATTATATGTGGGATACTATAGGTTCTATTTATTATGTAGTTATGATATTTTCTGTTCCAGCAGCAATAGTTACATTACTTTTTTCCGTTGTTGCAATTAGTGAAGCTGATGAGGAAAAATATTTAAAATATTCTTTTGCTTTTATAATAATTTTTTTAATGTCATTTGCATTTGAAGTATACGGAAATGGACATCTCAATAATATTCCATGGGAAGAACCTGAGAGACCACAGGCAGTAGAAAAAATAGTATCTCTTTCTGATAATAATTTAATGTCTGGCAAGTTATATCTGAGAAGAGGGTATATAGAACAGGATTTATGGTATCAGTACATGGTTGAATTAAATGACGGCGGGTTTGTGGCGAATAAAGTAAAGTCAACTGATACTACCTTATATTATAGTGATGGCAATTATAGAGTCGAGTGGTATACAAAAGAAAGGCATTGGTTATGGTTTTATGAAAAGGAAAATTACCATAAGATTTTTATTCCTGCCGGTAGTATCACAGATGAATATTTTATAGATTTGAAATAGGGATTTGACAATTGGTAATAGAACATAAAGAGGGATTTAAAAAATAAAATGAGTACAAAAGGCAATACATACACGAACACTGAAAAGCGATTATATTTTTTATCAGACGATGTAGATAATTCTTCTATTGGACAACTTACGTGGAGTATTTTATATCAAATTGCAGAAGATGATGAAAAAGATAAGAAAGAAAAGGATTATAAGAGAGAACCGATTAAACTCTATATCAATTCATATGGCGGTGCTGTTTATGATATGTGGGGATTAATTGACATAATCCAGAATAGTAAAACTCCTGTTTATACATATTGCACTGGATACGCAATGAGTGCAGCTTTTAAGATTTTTCTTGCTGGGCATAAAAGATATTGTTATAAACATTCTACATTTATGTATCATCAAATGCATTATTATAGTAGTGGAAAATATCAAGATCATGTTGAAGACAGAACCGAAAAAGATTTAATGAACAAAGAAATTGAAGAATATGTAATCGAAAGAACCAAACTTACCAAAGAGGATATCGATGATATTCGTGAAAAGAAAAAAGATTTTTATATTCATTCATGCGATGCGTTCAAATATGGAATTGTAGATGAAATTTTGTAGGGAGGTACGTTTATGCCAACACTTTATACAGCATTTATAGAAGATAGGACAATTACAAATGGAGCGGATTTTTTGAAACTTTGTACAAGAAATTTTGGAATTGCATTTGATATAAGAGATGAACCACTTCCAATTTTACCACCAATTCATTTTGAACCAGATCCGTATTATGAACAGACATATAAAAGAGCAGTGGAAAGAAATAATAAAGTTCAACATATGACTTTTGAGGAAGCAAAACAGGAGATAATCGAAAAGTGTAAATCTGAAGCCGAATCTTCCAGAATATATTATGAAGATTGTATTGAAAATAATCATAAGTATTTAAAAATTAAAAAAGAAGTTTTGAATTGGATACCGCCCACTAAAGAACATGAAAATATTAAAAAATTTGCTTTAGAGCAGATCGATACTTGCATCACGTCAGAAAAAGATCTTCGTAGATATAATCTTGATGCAGATCTAAAAGATGCGGGATTGTACTGTACCGATAAAGAAGTACAAGAGTATTTAGATGATAAAAAGCAATACGAAAAAGATAATGTAAAAAGTGCGTATCAACGTTGGCAGGAAGCTATCAAAGATGCTGAAATGAAGAATCTTTGGATGAGGCAATTTCTGGATAGTTTAGGAACGATTTCTAATGAAATGTCCGTTTCAGAAGAAGGTGAATAAATGGGTCTAATTGTATTATTTGTTATGGTACATATCATAGGAGCTATTATTGCTATTATTATTCATTGTAAAAACGGCACAATGGAAGCTGCAAGCAAATATGGTGATGGAATTAGACTTGCAAAACCATCAGATGTTATCTTTATAGATTGTGCGTCACAGGAAGTTTTATGGTTGATGAAGGCAGTAGATAATATAGATTATTATATAAACAGAAAATTTGAAGAGTATTTTATGGATAATTGTGAGAGGTGAGATATGTATTTTTTCGAAGATTGTTTAGTTTGGTTGAGATCTGCTATGGAACATAGAATGGGCGCATATAATGTATCATTTTTGGAAGAAACTAATATGCATGATATGGCTATTACAATGTCCGCTGTACCTGCATATGCGTTACCAAAAAAGTTCACAGTAGGAGATATTGTTACATTAGGTGATATGTGTGGAAGATATACTTATCAAAGAACAGTCGCCATAAGAATATTTAAGAAAAATCTTGATGAAAAATATAAGATTATTGATGTAGAATATGCAAATTTCCCACGATGGCAATTTTGGAATAAGAACAAATATCCATTTGTATATTGGGTAGAAAGGGTAAATGATGTTTTATAATAAAACCTTATTAGATGCTAAGTCTAAAATTGAGAAACAATTTCGCCAGGATAAAGAAAAATATGAAATCAACAAGCAGAAATTCTATGCTAATCCTATACATTGGGATAATAATAAAAGAAAAAGAGCTGGATTACATACACTTAGGGGTGACTGTAATAAGTACAGAGATAAAAAGTTTCGATGTTTTAGAATAAGTCACGATCTTTTTGAACTGGTAGATAATTTTGTTGATGAATATTTAAAAGCTGAATGGGCTAATAATCCTCCATTTAATGGATTTGTAGAACTAAAAAATTTACAAACAGACAATACAGAAGGAGAATATTTATATGAAGCCAGTAGTATATTTTGATTTTGAAGATATCGGAGCTGGAAAAGTTTCCGTTGACAAGAAACGATTAAAAGAGATTCTGGATGAAGTTTACCATGCCGGATATGATGATGGTAAGAATTCTAATGGTGTTCATTGGACTTTACCTGTTCCAAGTAATCCTATAACGCCAAATATGCCTTGGGAAATTACGGCAAAATCACCAATTAATTTAGAAAAACCGACATATAAGACGAATATTACTTGCGAACATACGAAGGCTGCACAGTTACAGGAGAATATATGAAAGTAGCATTAACAGGTCATAGACCACAAAGATTAGGACTGCCAGAAGATGAATCAGATATCGCCTGGAAGAAAATTGAAGAATGGATTATAGAACAGCTTTTTAAAATGAATGAAGTTTCTTATTTAAATGGAAAAAATTTGGAAGTTTATTGTGGTATGGCTTCTGGAAGCGATTTTGTATTTGGAACTGTAGCCGCATTAGCAAAAGTAAATAGAATTATTCCATTAGTGTTACATTGTGTTCTGCCATGTAAAAATTATAATTCATCGCATCCATTTTATAAAGACATGAAGAAGTATGCAGATGAATGGGTAGAATTATCAGATGAATTCTATAAAGGCTGTGATAATGTAAGAGATCAATACATGGTTGATCATTGTGATGTATTATTAGCAATTTGGGACGGAAACAAATCTGGTGGTGTTTGGTCTACGATTCGCAAAGCTCAAAAGGCTGGTAAGGAAATTGTTTTTTGCCCTAAAGAGGTGTTAGAACATGACGGAAATTATAGCAGTCAGAGATGTTGAAAATCATAAGATTTACATTCTTCCTACGGCAGACGATAAACCTGTGAAAGTTATTTTAGAGAAGGATGCAAAAGAATTTGTAGATGATGCGACAGTGTATACGAAAGATGCCATATATAAAGTAATAAATGAAATAAAAGCGGTCAATGGTAATTTAGATAAAGCAGTTGATAACCTTATCAAAAATCATATCAAATTAGAAGTCGTATCTATCAATGAGCGTTTCTGCTCAAAAATTCCAGAATAAACTAAAAGAATAACAATACGAAAGGAGCAAGAGATTTGCTGCAGCGTAAAATCATGATTTGCTCTAAGTATTAGATGTTAGAAATCAATAAAATCTACAATGAAGATTGCCTTGAAGGTATGAAGAAAATTGATGATAAATCAATAGATGCAATCATCACAGATCTTCCTTTCGGAATTACCAGTCGCAATAAATGGGATTCGGTTATTCCGTTTGAGTCATTATGGGAACAGTATGAAAGAATTATCAAAGATAACGGTGCAATTATTCTATTTGGGAGTGGCATGTTCACTGCTGATTTAATGGAGAGTAATCGTAAGCTTTGGAAATATAATCTTATCTGGCAAAAAACACAGCCAACCGGATTTCTAAATGCCAAGAAAATGCCGTTACGTTCTCATGAAGATATCTGTATTTTCTACAAGAAACCACCTACATATAATCCTCAAATGACAGACGGACATGAAAGAAAAGTGTCAAAAGCAGCACATCATGTAAATGCAAAAGAATCAACGGATTATGGTAAGAGTGAATGGCAAGATTATGACTCTACAAAGAGATACCCTAAGTCAGTATGGACATTTGCCAAGGATACGCAGAAAGCAGCCTTCCACAATACACAAAAACCCGTTGCGCTGATCGAAGAACTTATTAAAACATATTCTAATCCTGGCGATTTGATTTTGGATTCTTGTGCCGGTAGTTGTACAACAGCAATTGCAGCTATGAACACAGGAAGAAATTATATTTGTTTCGAAAAGGATAAAGACATTTTTGAAATAGGAAGTAAAAGAGTAACAGAATATAGCAATTAACATCTAATAAATAAGAGAATAACAAATCAGAAAGGAAAAAGTTAGGGTAGCTACTAAGGACATGTCACCTTTCTGGTGAAGAAATGAACAACAAGAAAGTATTAGCGGGTGCAAAGCTTGCAGGCGGCAATCCAGAAAATGGAAGGGTTGAAGATGATTACTATGCAACTAATCCAGAAGCAGTAAAAATGTTGCTGACTAAATATACATTTGATGCACATACAATTTTGGAGCCTTGTATTGGTGGTGGGCATATCGCTAATGCAATCAATGATTTTTATACAACCAAGAGAGAAATTACAGGGATGGACTTAGTAGATCGAGGATATCCTGGAACAATTGTTGCTGATTTCCTTACATATAAAACTGATAAAAAATATGAAGGAATTATCACAAATCCACCGTACTCGCTCGCAAAGGAATTTGTAGAAAAGGGTATGGAGTTACTGGAAGATGATGGTCAAATGGCTATGTTTCTCAAAATCCAGTTCTTGGAAGGTGCTAAGAGGAAGGAGTTATTTGACAAATATCCGCCGAAGTACATTTATGTTTTCAGAAACAGAATGGCGACTTGGAATAGTGGATTAGAGAAAGACCCAAAGACAGGAAAACGTTGGGCGACAACTATGTGTCATGCTTGGTTTGTTTGGGAGAAAGGAAGTACATCTGAACCGGTAGTAAGATGGTTATAGTATGTAATGCTACTATATATAGTGACTGCTATTAGGATAATATACAATATATAGATGCAAAATTATGATGAAAGTGAATTTTGAGGAGAAAACAATATGAAAAAATGTGTAGTTTTAGAAATTGAAAGTAGAGTAGAATTTGAAAATAAAATGAACGAGTATTTATCAGAAGGGTACAAAGTAGAAGCAAGTTCTTGCAATAGCAAATATTATAAAGCAATTTTGGTACTAGAAGAAGAATAAACTGCGCTTCTGAGAAAGGTGTTCTATGGGAAACAAATGTAAAGAATGTATTTATTATCATAAAAACAATGGTACTTGCCAGCTTAAAAAGTGTTCAACTACAGGGTATGGATATGTAACAGTTGCGGATACATTATCTTGTAGATATTCAAAAGTGCAATAGGAGACGGCAGATATGGATAAAATAGATCAAATCAGAAAAGAAATTTTTACATCCATGAAGATTTTGGATACATCTATGAAAGGTATTAAAGAATCCGAAGAGTATAAAATTGCACAAGCATATAATCAAGGATTGAGGGATGCTATGGCTATTTTTGAAAAAGAGATGAAATACAATCATTGAAAGGATCAAAGATGAATATTTATTTTATTATTTTCTGCTGCATAATGATGCTGAATTTAGGTATAGCACTAGCAAATCATGGAATGACTGGGAAATATAACTTTTTTACAACTTTAGTTTGTGTGATTATTTATATTGTATTAGTTTATGCGGCGATCAAACATGGGTTTTAGGAGATAAATTATGGGATATTGTATTAGAAATGCATTTTGCGATTTTTGTGACGCCAGATGTCCTGATTACATAGTAGACGAAAAGGATTGGGGAAAATTATGCAGTAAATACCATACATGGTGTTTGTATGAAGAAATAAAAGGTATGCAATATGTAGATGCCATGAAATATATGAAAGGTTGTGAATAAATGAACGACATCAATTTATCAGATTATAAAATTGTTGTAGACCCCGTAGAACTTCAGCGAAAAATCATAGACTACATAGCATCTGATGAGTTAAATAAAATGGTTGCTTCTACTGTGTTTGAAGGTGATGAACAGTGTAAACTTGCAATTATACATGGGATGGCAATTGCGGCAATGTTAGCCAGTCAATGTACACCATATTTCATTTATAAAGATTATCTGAAAGAAGATTAAATCGCACTTTCATTGGAGAATAAAATAGTGGGCAAAGCAAAAAGAAAACCAAGACCACAACCACCAGGTTACTTCTGGCTATATAGAGATAATTGTTGGCGGTGTAAAAACAAGAATAACTGTACTAATTGTAAAGCACTTAAACGGCAGAGAGCGAAAGATAGGCAAAAAAAGAAAAAAGATAGTAAATGGGTAGCTACAGAAGGGAAAGAATTATGACATACGAACAGTTGAAAAATATTATTGAGAAAAATAACGTTCCAGAAGATGTACATTTGATGTCCAATAGTGGCTGGGAATGCTGTGCTACAGAGATGGATGGTGTTTTGTGGAATCCAATTTATAATGAAATCCATTTTACACAAGATACAGAATTTTATACAGATGCGCCATATCATTGGCCATATAAAGAAGATGATAAAGGTAGTAAAAATGGAGAACATCGTGACGGTTGGATTATTTTAAATTAGAAGGTAAAGAACAATGAAAATCTTAGAATACAAAGGTTATAAAACCAGAATCGTCTACAGTCAAGAAGATAATGTCTATTGTGGAGAAATTATCAATATCAATGATTCCGTTAGCTTTCATTCTGAGAATATTTCCACAATCGAAGATGAATTTCATAAAGCTGTAGATGATTATATAGAGTTATGTAAACTCATAAGGAAAGAACCTCAGATTGGACGGTGACAAAATGGCAAAGTTTTCAATTTTAAAGACGATTCTTGACTCAGAGAAGATTATGACTGAAATCCAATTATATGAAAATTCACAGAAAAGATCTCCATACATATTTGTGAATAGTAAGATGATCGATTCGTTTTCAGTCGCTTCACCAATGGATAGTCCAGGATTAGGAACAGATTATTTAGGAAAATATAAAGGATATAAGGTATTCCGTAATGACGATCTGAAATATGGTGAAATGGAGTTAAGATAATGGCAAAACAGTATAAGTATTATGCTTGCTGCAAGGATATGTATGGGAACAGTATAACATGTACAGGAAAAGATACGGTAGCAGAAGCATACAAGGATTTAGAAGAATTAAAAGGACATACGACTAATGGAATGATCTTCATTGGTGTGATTAAATGTGCTGGAAATCCATTAGGGCATATTTGCCACTTAAATACAAAGGAGTAGAGTGTGGGAAAGAACAAACCAAGGCATGATCCTAACAAATGGCAGAACAAATTAGGAGATAAATGCTGTTATTATGAAGGATATAATGAACATTTTTGGTGCGAACATGGATACGATATCACTAAATGCGGTGGCAATCCTCATAATTGTTGCAAGGTCAAATATCAAATTTTAGCAAGCAGAAGTGATATTCAGAAAAATAATGGAGTTGGAATTACCCATAAACATTATTAACGAAGAATAGAACGTAAAGAAATGGAGTGGATTTCTCAATGTCAGTTATTGAGGTTTGCGATATATGTAAGAAAGAAGTCAAAAAATATAATGGTATTACAGTCAAGGCATATGATACACATCCTGGACCAAAGGATGATCGACAGACTAATTTTGATATTAGAATTTGCAGCGATTGTAAAAATAATATTATAAAATATTGCAAAAAGAAGAAAGTTTCTATAGTCAGTAAATTCTTAGAACAGTTCAGCTCAAATTTCCAAGAAAACAATTAAAAAGGAGAACATATAAATGGAAAAGTTATTATCTGCTGCTGAGGCAAAAGCTATGACAGAGCAGAGTATTGATAATTTAACATCACAGAAAATGGCAGAGATCAATTCAGAAATTCGAGCAGCTATAGACAAAGGAGAATTTTCTATTAGTGGAGATGATGCGTTAAGCTTTGCTATTATAGAAAAATTACGAAAAATGGGCTATAAAGTAAAAAGTGATTCTCAGTATAATGAATCTTTTTGGAATATTTCTTGGCGCTAAAAGTTCAGTTTTATCAGAAAGGAAAAAATGCAGAAACAAATCAAAACTAAAAAAGAAATCGTACAAGTTACACACGAATTCTATTGTGATAATTGCGGGAAATTCTTGGGTTCTTCAGAAGAATGGGACGATGGTTATTATAAAGAATATGGTTCTTTTGAAAATAATTTATGTATCAATAGTAGTTGGTATAGATATAGGAAAAATTTATGTGACAAATGTCAAAATGAGTTTGTGGCTAAATTAACAAAAACATTAATTGAATTAGGATACGCAAAGGATAGGTGAAATTGCATATGAATTCAAAAAATATTAAAGCAATAGAAGATGAATGTCTTTGTATGAAATGTCTAAAAAACAAGGCTACTCATATATATCCTGTTTCCTGTAGAGGATATGGAAGCATCTATGACATGATGGATACAAGATTCCAGTGCTGTGATGAATGCGATAGACCAGAATATAGAGAATGGTTTTTCGAAGCACCGACAGTTAATGAAAATGAATATGCAGAGAATTATAAATATGAAGATAATATTTATGAACTGATTAAAAGTCTTCCGTTGGAGAGTCAGGAATTATTTGAGAATAGATTTGATAGAACAAATGATATCTTTATGGAGTCGCAAGATTGGATTGATTATGAACTTGGTGAGCTACCAAAAGAAAAGTGTGAAGAATATAGTTTGTATTCACCAGAAGAAAAAACAGCATACAGAGAAAAGTTTTCCACATGTGAGCAAGTAGTAAATGTTGTTTATAGCGATGATTCAAAAGGTTCCAGATGTCCATTTGGTGCTTTTGGAGATTATGATCAGAAAGTGTCTGTTAATATATGGGAAGAATGCTATGGTTGTAAGTATTATAAAAAGAGAGAACATCCTATTAGAACAATTAATGATGATGATTTTTCTGATTGGAAAGATTATATGATCATGAAGATTCGTGGAAAGGAGTTGGCAGAAAAATTTGGAGAATAAATATATGAAGAAATATGTAGGATATTTGACTAAAGCAGGAAAATATATCTCTACAGGATTATTTTTCAACATTAACAACTGGATTTATAAAATCATAACAATACCATATGGTGGAGGTGCCTAGTGAAGAATACAATGCTGGATTTCATGATGGGAATGATTTGTATTTTATTAACAATAACAGTAATCGGAATACTTGCATTACCAGATGTATTAAGTGCTTGGTCAGTAATGAGAATGAATGAAAAATGGGAGGAGAATGAAGACGATGAGAGTAACAGTTAAAAGTATCACAGGATTTTATGGGGCATTTGTATCTATGTTTATTAGTAAAAGAACATGGACGCCTGAGTTAGATGCAGAAATTGAAAGAGTATGTGATTCTGTTTTAGACAATCACGGGAGGATCAAAGCAAATGCCAATTCTAAAGATGTGGAGCAATTTAATAAATGGTTAGGAATTCTTTTAAGAATGGGCAAGCGACATATTACAGTCATTAGATTTATTGAAATTGAAATGATGGTAGAAGGTATTCATAGAGCAGGTCAGGATGATGCGGATAGCCACGCAATGAGATTTAATAATAGGATTATCCGTAATAGTACAAGATTAGCCACTTTTAGTGAAGGTGAAAAATCTACCTACTATGAAGATAAAATTCTCACCGATGGAGAAGTGTGTAGAGAATTAGGGCTTAATCTTCCAGAAGAAATTGAGCATGATGGAAAAGTATATGTTAAATCAACAAATGGATATATTTTAAAAGAATATGAGAATAACAAGGATGTTAAACGTGGTCTTTATATGTTAAGTATCCCTAGCAATTTCTTTGGTAAAATCAATCTTTGTGAATGGGGACATGTATTTAAAGAGCGCTGTGCCGATGGTGGAGCTAATCCAGAAGTAAAAGAGTGGGCAGAGCAGATTACTGAGCAGCTTACTAAATTTCATGAACAGATCACTAGGGATTATATTTTAAGTATTCAGAATTAAGATTTGGAGGAAATATTATGGCTAAATATAGAAAGAAACCCGTGGTAATGGAGAAATCGGAGAACTGATTACCCATAATGCAAAGGTTTTTGATAATCTGCCATTAAAAGTTTTAAATACACATAAATTTGAAATCGAAGGTGAAGCAATTATCACCAAAGACGATTTTGAAAAAATCAATAGTAAATTAGTAGAAGATTATAAATATAAAAATCCAAGAAATCTTGCTTCTGGTTCAGCACGTCAGTTAGATAGTAAGATTGCAAAAGAACGTCATGTAAGATTCATTGTATGGAAAGTACCATATGGATTTACAAAGTTTACAGATGGTTTTAAATATGCCAAAGAGCAAGGTTTTGAAATTGTACCGTATATTACATATAATAGTAATAAGGATAACATCAATGAAATAATTGATGAATTAAAAGCTGTTGCAGAAGAAAAATCATATCCTATAGATGGTCTTGTTATTACATACAATGATGTTGAATATGGTAAATCTCTTGGTATGACAGGAAAATTTCCTAGACATTCTTTAGCGTTCAAGTTCTATGATGAGGAAGTTGCGACTACATTAAAAGATATTGAATGGGGAATGGGCAAGACTGGAATTCTTACGCCTGTAGCAATCTTTGAATCAGTAGAGCTGGAAGGAACTACAGTTGAAAGGGCTTCATTACATAACATTTCTGTTATGTTAAATGTTTTAGGTAGTCCATACAAAGGTCAGGAAATCGGCGTATGTAAGAAAAACCAAATTATTCCTCAAATAACATGGGGAGAAAAAAATGATAACTGTAGTGCAAATATTCAATTTATCCACATTCCTGATACTTGCCCTATTTGTGGTGGTAAGACTCAGATTATAAAAGAAAATGACTCCAAACAGCTTTTTTGTACTAATCCAGATTGTAAAGGTAAACTCCTTGGAAAACTTACTCACGCAGTAAGCCGCAATGCATTAAATATTGATGGCCTGTCAGAGTCAACAATCGAAAAATTCATTTCTCTTGGTTGGCTCACTTCTATTAAAGATATTTATCATCTACATTCCCATGAAAAAGTAATGAAAACTCTTGATGGTTTTGGCAAAAAATCTGTAGATAAACTCCTTGATTCTATTAATGTAAGCCGTAATACAACTCTAGCTCGTTTCTTGTATTCGCTTTCAATTCCACTTTTAGGTAAGACAGCAAGTGCTGCAATTGCAGAAACAGTAGATGGTGATTACGGAACATTCATTCATGTAATGACTATAGAAGGAGCAGATTATTTCAGACATCTGCCAGGTGTAGGAGATTCGCTTATTGATTCTATGAATACTTATTTCAAGAAACATATAGATGATGTAATGGATCTTTCTACAGAGTTTATCTTTGAACTGCCAGTATCTCCACTAAAAGAAGCTATGAATGCCGTAGATTCTAAGAAGCTGGAAGGTAAGACATTTGTCATTACTGGTGGTTTAAATCACTATACCAATCGTGATGCTGCAAAGACGGAGATCCTGGCTTATGGTGGTAAGGTGTCTGATTCTGTAAGTGCCAAGACTTCATACCTTGTAAATAATGATATTAATTCCAGTAGTTCGAAGAATAAGAAAGCAAAGTCGCTTGGAATTCCGATTATCACGGAAGAAGAACTAATAGCAATGATTCACTAAGAAAGGAGAATATATAAATGGAGATGACTATCCAATTAAATAATGTTCAGGATGCAGGTTTATTTGTTGCTCAGTGCAATGAATACGCAGAGAATATCGACTATAGATTCGACCATTATATTGTAGATGCTAAATCATTGTTAGGTGTGATTTCAGCAGGATTTAATAAAAAATGTATCGTTTCTATCAATACATCTGATTCTGTTGTTCTGGATAAATTCTATAAAGACATGGAAATGTGGAGGAATAACATATGATTTTTATTGCAGGCAAGACTTGCAGTGGAAAAACGAGAATTGTATCTGAATTTTGTAAGAAGTTCGGATATAAGAAAATCGTTACATACACTACAAGATCTATTAGAGATAAGGAAGTAGATGGAGTTGACTATCACTTTATTTCCGAAGAAGAGTTCAAGAAAAAGATTGAAGAAGGATTTTTCGCAGAATATAAAGTATATGATGCAGAATTTGGCAGATGTCATTATGGTGTAGCAGCAGAAGATGTGACAAATGCTGGTCCAAAGGATTTACTTATTGTAACACCGGCTGGATATAGAGATATAATTGAGAACTATTCTGTACCACATCGGCTACTTTATATCTATGCTAATAATTCTACCATCAGGAAAAGATTAAAAGATCGTGGAGATGATGATAAGGAAGCAGAGCGTAGAGTAAAGACTGATAATGATGATTTTAAAGGCTTTGAAACTGTAGCAGATAGAATCTGTTACAACAACTACAATGACGATCTTAACCAGACATTAAACTATATTAATGAATATCTGGAGGATCATGTATGATAAGAAAGAAATTATTTTTAGATTTTGATGGTGTGATTGCAAATACTATTGAAGGAATCATTTCTTTATATAATGAAGATTTTGCCGCTTATCCTAATTTCCAGTATGTCCCTTGGTGGATGGTGGAGACATGGTGCTTTAAAGAGTGTAAATGCGCCACACCAGATTATATTGATAATTATTTTAATCAACAGCGTTTCTTTGATAGGTTAAACTTCATGCCGTGGGCAAAGGAAGTTATCTCAATTCTCTGTAAAGTCTATGATGTAACAGTCGTATCTCATGGGTATTCACCTAATTTATTTCTTAAAGAAGCCTGGCTCAAAGCTCAATTTCCCGATATTAAATTCATTGGTGTAGATTTAAATAAACATAGTGATAAATCATGCGTAGATATGTATGGTGGTATCTTTATTGATGACAATGCTAACAATCTTAGAACATCAAATGCTCAGTATAAATTCTGTTTTGGGGATTTGTACGAGTGGAACAAAGACTGGTATGGAGAAAGATTATATAACTGGACAGACGTATATCTTAAGCTGATCGGTGGTGATATTAAGTTTTGATCACTAATTCAGAAATGCTTGCAAAGGAATTACTTAAGGAAAATGATTTTATCACTGTAATGCTAAATAATAGAGAATATATTATTGAGAACATCGGAAGGGTATTTGGATGTGGTGACACACCAAGTTCTCATAGGTGTTTAAAAATTAGAGAAACAGGAAGTGGGTGTTTGTTAAGATGACAAAGAATGATAAGAAGTTGCTTATTGAATTGATCTGTGAGAAACAGACCAAGATGATTGCCAAGGATCATACAAAGTATTCGTCAGAAAAATATAAGCATTTGGAAAAACTTAAAGTGCTAATTAAGGATATGTGAGGTGGTATATATGGCTGATATTACCATGTGTTTAGCGGAAAAGTGTCAAAAGAAGGATAAATGTTATCGATGTACAGCAGTTCCAAATTATCACCAAAGTTGGAGTGATTTAACGAATTTCTGTAATGAAGATAATAATTATAAATTTTTCATCGAAGATTGGCGAACAATCGTAGATGCATGTAGGAAATAGGAGGATAAGAGATGCAGGTTATTAAAAGAGATTGTACAGAAGTACCATTTGACAAGTCTAAAATTTCTTCTGCTATTTTAAAGGCAATGAAGAATGGCTCAGGCATTGTAAAACCTAAAATTGCAGAGGATATTGCGACAGAAATTGAACTAGAATGCAAGGATAAAGACGAGGTAAATATTTCCGAAATTGAATCAATGGTTTACGATAAACTAATCACAAAAAAACAGCGTCTTACTGCAAAAGCATATGAGGGTTATAGAAGCATCAGAGAATTTCAGCGTGAAAATAGTAATACGACAGATGATGAAATTTTAAGATTAGTAGAAGACCTTGATGAATATTGGAAAGACGAAAATGCCAATAAAAATCCCGTGTTAAATCCAACTAAAAGAGATTATATTGCTGGATCGGTAAGTACAGATGCAACCAAAAGATATTTACTTTCACCTGAAATTATTCAGGCTCATATGGAAGGACAGATTCATTTTCATGATGCAGATTACTTTATCCAGCATATGCATAACTGCGGATTAGTTAATCTTGAAGATATGCTTCAGAATAATACTGTAATTAGCGAAGTGTTAATTGAAAAACCACATGCATTTTCTACTGCTTGCAATATTGCTACACAGGCAATTGCACAGATTGCTAGTAATCAGTATGGTGGACAAAGTATTTCCTTAGCTCATCTGGCTCCATTTGTAGATATCAGCAGACAAAAAATTCGCAAACAGGTAGATGAAGAATTAACCTTAGTTGAAAATATCTATGTATTATCTAAAGAACAGTTAATTAATAATATTGTCGAAAAACGATTAAAAGAAGAGATTGAAAAAGGAATTCAGACAATCCAGTATCAATTGGTAACTCTTATGACAACCAACGGACAGGCCCCATTTATCAGTATTTTTATGTACTTAAATGAAGCAAAAAATGAACAGGAAAAATATGATTTAGCTTTACTAATCGAAGAAATGCTTCGTCAGCGAATTTTAGGAGTAAAAAATGAAGACGGGGCATATGTTGCACCCGCATTTCCTAAATTAATCTATGTTCTTGAAAATGATAACATCCAGGAAGATTCACCATATTGGTCTTTAACACAGTTAGCTGCCGAATGCTCTTCTAAACGTCTTGTTCCTGATTATATCTCTGAAAAAATGATGCTTGAATTAAAAGGCGATGTTTACACTTGCATGGGTTGTCGCAGTTTTCTTACCGTAGATCGCTTTTCTAAAACATGTGGGAATATTTCCAATTCTAAAAATTTTGATCCAACCAAACATAAATATTATGGAAGATTCAATCAAGGTGTAGTAACAATTAGTTTACCGGACATTGCTTTGTCTTCTGAAGGCGATTTCGATAGATTCTGGGAGATTTTTGAAGAAAGAACAGAATTATGTCACAAAGCATTAAGAGCAAGGCATGATCGTTTGTTAGGAACTTTATCAGATGTAGCGCCTATTTTATGGCAGCATGGTGCATATGCAAGATTGAAAAAGCATGAAAAAATTGACAGACTTTTATATGATGGATATTCAACAATCTCATTAGGTTATGCTGGTTTATATGAATGTGTAAAATATATGACAGGTCATTCCCATTCAGATGAAGGCATTGGGGAAGAATTCGGATTAAAAGTTATGCAGGCATTAAATGATAAATGCAACCAGTGGAAAGAAAAAGAGAATATTGATTATAGTTTATATGGATCCCCAATTGAGAGCACAACGTATAAATTTGCAAAATGTTTAAAATCTCGTTTTGGAAATGATGTCTTTGTAAAATTAGATGGGTTTGACAGAAACTATATCACGAATTCATATCATATTCCTGTATTTGAACCTATTACTGCATTTGAAAAATTAAGAATTGAATCAAAATTCCAGAAATTAAGTCCAGGAGGAGCAATTTCTTACATCGAGGTTCCGAGTATGAATCATAACATCCCAGCTTTATTGGAAGTAATTAAGTTCATTTATAACAATATTATGTATGCCGAAATCAATACTAAGAGTTGTTATTGTGAGAAATGTGGATATGATGGTGACATTCCGTTAGTTGCAGATGAAAACAACAAATTAAAGTGGGAATGCCCTAATTGTGGGAATACTGACAATACTACGATGGATATTGCTTTCAGAGTATGCGGATATATTGGAACTGCAAAAAATGGTGGAAACCAAGGAAGATATGGAGATATCCACGACCGTGTTTACCATCTTGACGATGTTGAAGATGAGGAGATTTAAATGAGATATGCTTCTATGAGATCTATGGACATTACAAATGGAGAGAACATAGGAGTATCTTTGTTCGTCCAAGGCTGTCCTTTTCAATGTTACAACTGTTTTAATTCAACAGCATGGGATTTTAATGGTGGAAAAGAATGGAATAATGATACAAAAAAACACTTTTTAGATTTAATTGACAAACCGTATATAAAAAGAATATCAATTCTTGGAGGTGAACCATTAGCGTCTTCAAATCTTGATGGTATCTTAGATCTTTTGCAAGAAATTCGCACTGAATATCCTGCTTCTCCAAATTTGACCCCTGAAATTCATTGTAAAATGGGTGATTTTTCATCACAAAATTTCGATCAAATCCGCCTTTTATATCCCGCAAAAACAATCTGGCTATATACCGGTTATACATTGGAACAGATTTTACAACCATTGCTTATCAATACAATTCCAACAGAAGAGGAAGAAAAGCGTATTGACATTGTAAAAATGGTAGATGTTCTTGTAGATGGACCATATGTAGATGCACAGAGAGATGTAACAACGAAGTGGCGAGGTAGCAAAAATCAGCGTGTTATCAATATTCCAGAAACATTAAAACAACAAAAGGTGGTCTTATATTGTGACTAAAGAAGATGTTCATAAAAAAGACATCCTTTACTATGCAAGAGCAATTCCACAGACAGGAATTTTTGAAGTCTGTGAACTAATTATCCGTACTGTGGAAGATGATTATTTTGTAGGGAGTGATAAGCGTGATCGTCACGCTTACCTCCTACATTATACTGATTTAGATAAAATTGTATTTCAGGACAGGAAAACAGCCTTGCAGAAAGTAAAGAATGCAGAAAAGAATAAATCAACGGTGAAACACGAAACATATTATGAAGAATATTAAGGAGTGAGATTACGAGTTTTCTAATAGATAAATTTAAAGGAGTCTACAGAATTCTGGTTCCTATTGACCTAAGCAAAAATGACTTTCCACGAAAACTGAATGGAACATATGAAGATATAGACCTGTATATTGCTTGCCAGAATAACATTCAGATTTTTTATCAAGGAAGAAATGTGCTACAAGCATATATCCCGTCTATTGGTCGTGGAAACAACATTATCAAAGCAATCAATGAGATTGATCCAAGCATGATTTTCAATATCAGGAAAACTGATGCAGAAGTAACATTCGAATTCAAGTTTGTCGATTCTGACAAAATTATCCCATTATTAAAACCTAGAACAAGTGGCGCTGGCATTAGTCCTTATAGTGCGAAAAACTTATGTCGCAGCACTTATATTATCCCAGACGAAGATTTAGTTGTCTACAAAGAAATAGTGGCTAAATTACCTCGTGAACGCTTTATAGAGCTAACACATAGCACCAATTCATTTTTAAAATCATTAGTCACTAAAAAGCTCACTTGGGAGCAGCTTCGTGCGGATATGAAACTAAAAGGATTAAAAGGTAAAGAATATATTCATTCTATCGGTAAATGGGATAAGTACATTTCGTATCTAAATAAAAATATTTTGGAGAATAAGTAAATGGAGCTGAGATTACACAAAAATGTAACTCCTGACATGCTTATCAAAGCTGGCTTCAAACCATCCTATTCATTGAAGAATATTTTTCGTTTTAGAGAAAGATTATATAAGGATAGCATTACACTAACTATCAAAATTGATCTCGCAGACGATGAGTTTCCTATTGAATGGGATGTACTTGATGCCAATACAGGAATTTCATATACGACATTCTATTATACACCTAATACCTGCAGAGACCTCGTAAGAGAAGAAGTTATTAGGAATTTCAATGAGGTTGTCACTGAATTAGATAACAGAAAAATTTTATATATGGAGGAATGATAAATGGAGAACATGAGAGTAGCAGAATTTAAAAAGGTTAGCTTAGAGCAGTTCAAGAAAGATATGGTTGATACTTTTGGGCATAAGTATTTCGATGAAGAAATCGAAGAATTTTATAATCACATCAAACTTCCTGTCAGAGCAACTGCAGGCAGTGCCGGTCATGATTTCTTTGCACCATTTGATTTCACAATTGAACCAGGTGAAACTTTGAAGATTCCTACTGGTATTCGTTGCGAGATTAAAAATGGTTGGTACTTAGCAATTTATCCAAGATCTGGTCATGGATTTAAGTATGGCATTAAGCTGACAAATGGAGTTGGCATCATAGATATGGATTACTTTTATTCTGATAACGAAGGTCACATCATGATTAAACTTGCTAACGATTCCTGCATCAATAAAACATACAGTGTTCCACAGGGACAGGGATTTTCTCAGGGTATCTTTATGCCGTATGGTTTGACAACGACAGACAATGTAACCGAAGTTCGTAACGGTGGTTTCGGTTCAACCACTGATATTCATGAAGCTGCACTCAGAGGATAAAAATAAAATAAATCTGAGAATATAAATATGTCGGATGGTGGAGTGAGAGATAGGATATGGTATCCGTGTTCGATGAACAGTCGGTGGTTCGATTCCATCCAGCTCCTTTTAGATATCCGACTTGCTATAAGGCTGTAAGAGGTTTTATAGCAATTGCGCTGACGAGCGTTTATATATAACAGCCAGTCTGGTTAATACACATACGAAAGGAAGTTATAAAAATGGTTAAATTACTTACCACAGGGATGCTTGCGATATCCCTATCATTATGTACGCCTGTCTTCGGGCAGGCAGAAGAACTTAATACACTAATCGAGGAAAACTACACTTATAAATACGCAACATCTGCCAACGTCAATATTCGAGAGGAACCGAACACAGACTCTACTATTTTAGGAAAGACTCTGCTAAACACAGAATTTCAAGTAGTAGAAGATGTAGATGGTTGGTCCAAGATCACAACAGAGGCGGGTTACGCTTACATAAAATCCGAATATTTGTCCGATACAGAAACTGAATATATTCCATTAGGAAGGTTTAAAGTTTCTCACTATTGTATTGAACCACATAAACATATTTGTGGTACAGGAACAGGTTTAACCAAGCTTGGTACAAAAGTACATCCTGGTTCTTTAAGCGTAGACCCACGTATCATTCCTTTAGGAAGTACGGTTATGATCAACGGAGTAGAATACATTGCTGAAGATACTGGTGGTGCTATTAAAGGTAACAAAGTAGATATGGCAGTAGCAACACATAAGGAAGCACTACAAAAGGGTGTGTATTATGCTGAGATATATTTGAAGGTGAAGTAAATGAATGAAGTCGAATTACAAAATAAATTGAATTTAACCATAGAAGAAGCTGCACAATATTCCAATATTGGAACTAAAAAAATACGTGAACTTACAAAAGATAAAAGCTGTATATCGTTTATTTTAAAAGTCGGAAATAAGACTTTGATAAAAAGAAAAGCTTTTGAAGCATGGCTAAATAATCAATATTATATTTAATTTGATTAAAGAAGGGATAAGTGTTATATTGTTGATATGCAAGTATAACTTTATCCCTTCTTTTGAGTATAAGGAGAGAAAAAAGATGGGAAAAGATCTAACAGGAAAAGAGTTAGGAACAGGAATAAAACAAAGAAATGATGGTAGATATGAAGGGAGGTACGTAGATAGATTTGGTAATAGAAAATCAATATATTCAGCTTCTTTAAGGGAGTTAAAAACAAGACTTAAGAATTTACAAGCAGAGGATATATTGGAAATCTCCATCAAAAAAGATCTAACAGTAAATGAATGGTATAAGATGTGGATGGACGAATATAAATGTGCGCCTATCAGAGTATCCACAAGAACGTATTATCGGCAAATTTATGAATCTAAAATAAAAGATGTAATTGGATCAAAAAAGTTAACGGATATACAGCAGATTGATGTCCGTCGCCTTTTAAGGGGGTTAAAGGATCAAAATTCCAGTTTTGAAATCTGTGATAAGGTTAAAGCGATATTAAATGATATGTATGATAAAGCTATATTAAACCATTACGCAAAAGAGAATCCAGCAAAAGGCATAAAGTTAATAAGAGATGAAAAAAGTGACCCAAAAGTATTAACAGTAGAAGAACAAAAAGCATTCTTTACATGCTGTGCAGGGACGTTTTATGATAATGCTTATATAGTTCAAGTAAATACTGGATTACGTCCAGGTGAACTTTTTTCATTAAGAGAAAGTGATATAGATTTTATTAAAAAAACCATTCATGTTACTCGAACATTAACGTATTACAAATTTGAAGAACTTGGCGATACAAAAAAAGAATTCCATTTTGGCCCACCAAAAACAAAATCGAGCATACGAGATATACCAATTAATAAGCAATGTGAGATTGCATTAAAAAAACAAATCTTGCAAAAGAAAGTAGTCGAAGAAACAACTTGTAAAGAAGTAGACCCTCAATTTGCAGATCTATTATTTACAACGAAATATAATATGCCACTCAATGTACAAACTTACGTGGATTCCATTAAAAGAATTGTAAACGAGATTAATCTTACTAGATTCCCATTAGATTACATGGAACCATTTTCGGGTCATACATTTAGACATACGTTTGCCACAAGATGTTTTGAGGCGGGGATAAAACCTAAAACAGTGCAAAAATTCTTAGGGCATTCAGACCTGTCAATGACCATGAATTTGTATACTCATGTACTGGAATCATTCAAAGTATCACAGATGGATTTATTAGACGAATTTAATGATAATGTCTTAAATTCAGAAGAATCATACCCGTTTAAAATAATAAGGGGTAACATGGAAAGTGGCAATAAAGTAAGTAAAAATATAGTATGATTTTGTGGCTAAAACGTGGGGTCAAGCGTGGGGTCAGACACTAAAAATGGGGTCAAATATATACAAGAAACCTAGTGTTTATGCGGATTTGCTCTAATACATTGTATACAAACTGGCTGAACTTCTATGTATATCAGATGACACCGTATCTGCTGGATGATGGGGAGTA
>PPYE01106069.1_pt1 | contig 185039 bp, 220 predicted proteins | sample 1559881 | NCBI WGS metagenome assembly PPYE01 (sample SAMN08240022, study PRJNA423297) | Human gut metagenome, whole genome shotgun sequencing project.
CATCAATGGAAAAATGAGAAAACGGTACAGCCGAAGCTATACCGTTCTCTCTTTCCTCACGATGTTTTCTTATCGGGAGTAGCCTTCCGGCCACCGTTTTTTTGTCGAAAAATGAGTGCATTTTCCTCTTGCAATTCGTTTTTAATTGTTGTATCCTAAGCACTGTCAATTCAAAGTGATAGTCAATTCAGGTTGACTATCTAAGCATTTTCAAGAAAGGAGAACCACATGCAGACCAACGAGATCCAGGAGCTGCTGCTCGACACGATCCCCGCGTGGCACTACTGGTTTGCCCGTCCGTTCAAGCGCATGCTGAACGACGGCGTCAGCCTTGACATGTACTACTGCATCCAGTCGATGCGCCGCAGCAACCGCACGATGACGATGACAGAGCTTGCAAACTTTGCCCGCATGCCCAAGCAGCAGATGAGCAAGCTCGTCGACAAGCTGGTCGAGGGCAGCTTTGCCGAGCGGCTGAGCGACCCCGACGACCGCCGCGTCATCCGCCTGCGGGCGACTGAGAAGGCCGACGAATACGTGGCGAGCTTTTTAGAGAAGGATGCGGCGGAGTTCCGTGCGTTTTTCGACCAGCTCGAAGGCGAAGAGCGTGAGACCTTCTGCACGGCGCTTCGCACCATCCACGACACCTTTGAGGCCAAACGCAAGCGCATGATCGCGCAGGGCAAGCTGCCCGCCTGCCCCCCACAAACTAAGAAAGGAGGCCACTGCCGATGAATATGATCCATCGCTTCATGGGCTGCATCCGCGAGTATAAAAAGCCCACGATCCTGACGCTCTTGTGCGTGGTCGGCGAGGTCGCGATTGAAGTGCTGATCCCGTTTTTCACCGCCAATCTTGTCAACGAAATCAAGGGCGGCGCGGAGCTCAGCGGCGTTGTGCGAGTGGGCCTTGGGCTCATCCTGATGTCGCTCGTGTCGCTCGGCTGCGGCGCGCTCGGCGGGCTTTACGGCTCGCGCGCGAGCGCCGGCTTTGCCAAAAACGTCCGCCACGATGTTTTCACCCGCGTGCAGAGCTTCGCGTTTGAAAATATCGACAAATTCTCCTCCGCCTCGCTCGTCACGCGCATGACGACCGATATCAACAATGTGCAGATGTCCTTTATGATGTGCATCCGCATCGCGGTACGCGCACCGCTGATGTTCCTCTTCGCCGTCATCATGGCCTATATCATGGGCGGCGCGCTGGCGACGACATTCCTCATTATCATTCCCGTGCTGGTAATCGGACTTCTTCTGATCGCACGTAAGGCAATGCCCGCGTTCCGCGCGGTGTTCCGCAAGTACGATAAGCTCAATGAATCGGTCGAGGAAAATGTGCGCGCGATGCGCGTGGTCAAGGGCTTTGCCCGCGAAGGGTATGAAAAGCAGAAGTTCGCCGCGGCCTCGCACGATATCGCCAAGGACTTCACCTTCGCCGAGCGCGTCGTCGCGCTCAACGCGCCGCTGATGCAGTTCTGCGTATACTTCAACATGATCTTCGTGCTATTTGTCGGCTCGCGGATCATCATCACGAACGGCGGCACGACCATCGACGTTGGCCAGCTCTCGGCCATGCTGACCTACGGCATGCAGATCTTAATGTCGCTGATGATGATCTCGATGATCTACGTGATGATGACGATGTCGTATGAGTCCTTCGTCCGTATCTGCGAGGTACTCGAGGAAGAGCCCGCGCTCACCGATCCCGCATCTCCCGCGATGGACGTGAAGGACGGCTCCATCGACTTTGAAAACGTCAGCTTCAAGTACTCCGCACAGGCGAAGAAATTCGCGCTGCAGGACATCAACCTGCACATCGACTCGGGCATGACCGTCGGCATCCTCGGCGGTACGGGCTCGAGCAAGTCGACCCTCGTGCAGCTCATCCCGCGCCTTTACGATGTGAGCGAGGGCTGCGTCAAGGTCGGCGGCAGAGATGTGCGCGAATACGACCTTGAGGCGCTGCGCGGCGCGGTCAGCGTCGTGCTGCAAAAGAATGTGCTGTTTTCCGGCACGGTCAAGGATAACCTGCGCTGGGGCAACGAAAACGCCACCGACGACGAGATGATCGAGGCGTGCAGGCTCGCGCAGGCGGACGAATTCGTCCGCTCCTTCCCCGACGGGTATGACACCTATATCGAGCAGGGCGGCTCGAACGTCTCCGGCGGACAGAAGCAGCGTCTCTGCATCGCCCGGGCGCTTCTCAAAAAGCCGAAGATTCTGATCCTCGACGACTCGACCTCCGCGGTCGACACGCGCACCGACGCGCTGATCCGCGAGGGCTTCCGCACCTATATCCCCGAGACGACGAAGATCATCATTGCCCAGCGCGTCGCGTCCGTGCAGGATGCCGACCTCATTCTCGTGATGGACAACGGCCATATTGCGGACATGGGCACGCACGAGGAGCTCCTCGCTTCGAGTGAAATTTACCGCGAGGTCTACGAATCCCAGACGAACGGAGGTGAGCAGGATGAAGCGTGATCCCAAGAATTCCCGCCGCCCAAACGACGGCGCGGCGAACCTCGCCATGCTTAAGCGCACGGTGAAAAAGCTCTTTTCCTACTATCCTGTGCTCGCGCCCGTCACGTTCGCGTGCATCCTGTTCTCGGCCATCGTCACGTCGATCCCGTCGCTTTTCGTGCAGAATGTCATTCAGGTCATCGAAAAGTGGTACGTCTCGCGCGACTGGGTCTCCGCCAAAGCAGAGCTCATCCCCATCCTGTCGCTGCTCATCTCGCTCTATGTGCTCTCGATCATCGCGATCCTGGTCTACAAGCAGCTCATGGCCTATATGACGCAGGGCTTTCTCGACAAGCTCCGTCAGGAGATGTTCGGCGGCATGCAGGATCTTCCCATCCGCTACTTCGACACCCACCAGCACGGCGATATCATGAGCTTCTACACCAACGATATCGACACGCTGCGCCAGCTCGTGTCCGAAGCCATCCCCGCCTTCATCCAGTCTGGCGCGATCGTGCTGGCCGTGTTCGGCATTATGCTCTATTTCAGCATCTGGCTGACGCTCATTTCGGTGCTCGGCGTGATTCTGATGATCGTCGTCACCAAGCGCGTCGGCGGCGGCAGCGCCAAATTCTTCCTGCGCCAGCAGCAGGCCGTCGCCAAAACCGAGGGCTATATTCAGGAGACGATGACCGGCCAGAAGGTCGTCAAGGTCTTCTGCCACGAGCAGCGCTCCATTGAGGAGTTCGACAAGATCAACGACGCCCTCTTTGAAGACAGCTACCGCGCCCACGCCTATGCCAGCGTGCTCGGCCCCATCATCGGCAACATCGGCAACTTCCTCTATGTGGCTCTGGCGCTCGTGGGCGGCGTGCTGCTGCTTATCGGCGTTCCGAACCTGAGCCTTTCCGGCAAGGCGCTGGATATCTCGATTCTCGTCCCGTTCCTCAACATGACCAAGCAGTTCACGGGCAATATCAACCAGCTCTCCCAGCAGATCAATTCCATCGTCATGGCGGGCGCAGGCGCGCAGCGCGTCTTCTCCCTCATCGATGAAAAGGCCGAGACGGACGACGGCTTCGTCACGCTCGTCGACGCGAACATCGCCCCCGACGGCACGATCACCGAGAGCGACCATCACACCGGCCACTGGGCGTGGAAGAACCCGAACGACAACGGCAAGGCCTCTTACCGCGAGCTGCGCGGCGACGTGCGCCTCATCGACGTGGACTTCGGCTACGAGCCGAACAAAGAGGTCCTGCACGACGTCTCCGTCTACGCAGAGCCCGGCCAGAAGGTCGCCTTTGTCGGCGCGACCGGCGCGGGCAAGACGACCATCACGAACCTCATCAACCGCTTTTACGACATTGCCGACGGCCAGATTCTCTACGACGGCATCGACGTCAGCAAGATCAAAAAGGCCGACCTGCGCTGCTCGCTCGGCATCGTCCTGCAGGACGTCAACCTCTTCACCGGCACGGTGATGGACAACATCCGTTATGGTAAACTCAACGCGACGGATGAAGAGTGCATCGCCGCGGCAAAGCTCGCCGGCGCGGACGATTTCATTACGCGCCTTCCGCAGGGCTACGCGACGGAGCTCGCCAACAACGGCGCAAACCTCTCGCAGGGTCAGCGCCAGCTCATCTCCATCGCCCGCGCGGCGGTCGCCGACCCGCCGGTCATGATTCTCGACGAGGCGACCTCGTCCATCGACACGCGCACCGAGGCCATCGTCCAGCGCGGCATGGATCAGCTGATGGAGGGCCGCACAGTGTTCGTCATCGCGCACCGCCTGTCCACCGTCAAGAATTCCGATGTCATCATGGTCCTCGACCACGGCCGCATCATCGAACGCGGCAGCCACGAAAAGCTGATTGCGGAAAAAGGAACCTATTACCAACTCTACACCGGCGCATTCGAGCTTGAATAACTCAAAAAAAGGACACATCCGTACGGATGTGTCCTTTTTGGATTTCGCATATCGTCCAAGTCCTCCCGCTATATTGTGTTGAACGCAATTTTTAAGGGAGGAATTCTATGTCTCGTTCCTTTTTCCGCACCTACGGCTTTCTGAGCGCGATGCTGCTCGCTATCGTACTCGGATGCGTGCTGGGCGCGCTGTGGCCGGGGGCGACGTGTCTCGCCCCGCTCGGCACGATCTTCATTAACCTGATGTTCTGCATCGTCGTGCCGCTCGTGTTCTGCTCGCTGAGTAGCTCCATCGCCTGCATGAAAAGCCCGAAGCGCGCGGGGAGGATCATGGGCACGACGCTTTTGGTCTTCATCGTCACGGGCCTTATCGCCGCAGTCATCATGCTCTTTGCGATGCGCCTCTATCCCCCGGTCCTCGAGCCGTGGGCGGACGCGGCGGCGGGCGCGGTCGATGAACAGGCGAGCGTCGCACAGCTGCTCGTCAACTTCTTCACGGTCGAGGATTTCGCGGCGCTGCTGTCCCGCCGCGCGATGCTGCCGCTCATCGTCTTCTCCATCCTCATCGGCTTTGGCGTCAATTTGAGCGGCGGCGCGGACTGCCTGACGGCAAAAGTCCTGCAGGACATGACGAACTGCCTTTTGAAGGTCGTCTCGCTCATCTCCTACTACGCGCCCGTCGCGTTTTTCGGTTTTTTCGCCTCACTCGTCGCGACCTACGGTGCACAGATCACCGCGGCCTATGGCCGCGCGATGCTCGTCTACTATCCGCTCTGCTTTGTCTACGCGCTCGTCGCGTTTCCGCTCTACGCCTATCTCGGCGGCGGAAAGGAGGGCGTGCGCGTCATGCGGCGGCATATCCTGCGCCCCGCGGTCACGGCGCTCGGCACCTGCTCGTCCGTCGCGACGATCCCGACAAATTTAGAGGCCGCGGAAGACAGCGGTGTCCCGCGTGACATCTCCGACCTCGTCCTGCCGCTGGGCGCGACGATGCACATGGACGGCTCGTGCTTCAGCTGCGTGCTGAAGATCGCGTTCCTCTTCGGCGTGTTCGGCATCCCGTTTGAGGGCGCGGGGCTCATCGTCAAAATTCTGCTCGTCGCCGTGTTCAGCTCGGTCGCGATGAGCGGCATCCCCGGCGGCGGGTACATCGGCGAGTACATCATCTGTACGCTCTTCTTCCCCGCGCAGATGGCCATTGCCTACCCCATCGCTGTGACGATCGGCAACCTTGTCGACCCACCCGCGACGATGATCAATTCCGCTGGCGACTACGTCGTGTCGTTCCTTGTTGCACGCTTCACCGAGGGAAAAGACTGGCTCGAGCGTGCGCAGAGGGAAAAGGCCGCACACTAAATTTTCCGTGCGCTTTCCGCGCAGGCATGCTATAATGCTGTTCGTTAACGAAAGAAGAAAGATTCGCCCGCTGCGCGCGGGCAGAAAGAGGTTTTTATCATGGAAGTTGGTCTTTCCATCGCGCAGATGCAGCGCGGTATGGACGTGGAAGGCTTTTATCTGCTCAAGGCCGCCTTTGCCAAGGTGACAGCCAGCGGCAAGCCGTTTTTGAGCGCAGTGCTCGCCGACACGAGCGGCACGATTGAAGCAAAGGTCTGGGACTACAGCGGCCCCATCGGCGAGCGCGACGTAGGCAAGGTGCTCAAGGTGCGTGGGAGCGTATCGGACTACCGCGGCATGCCCCAGCTCACAGTCGACAAGCTGCGCCTCGCCGAAGACAATGACCGCGTCGACGTCTCGAAGCTCGTGAGCGTCGCGCCCATCGACCGCGAGGCCGGCTATGACGAGGTCAAGGCACTCGTTTCGACCATCGAGGACGCAGACTACCGTGCCGTGTGCGAGGAAATGCTGCGCCGCCACGAGGCAGCGTTCCGCACCATTCCCGCCGCCAAGAGCGTTCACCACGGCTTTTTGTCCGGCCTTCTGATGCACACGCTCAACATGCTGCGCCTTGCCGATTTTCTGTCTGCGCAGTACGCGGACACCGTGAATCGCAGCCTGCTTCTCACCGGCACGCTGCTGCACGACTTCGCCAAGGAGCAGGAGTTCACGTTCTCCGAGCTCGGCCTTGTGACGGATTACTCGACGAAGGGCCAGCTGCTCGGTCACCTCGTCATGGGCGCGCAGGAGGTCGCGGCGATTGCCGCCGAGCTCGACCTGCCCGAGGAAAAGGCGACGCTTTTGGAGCACCTGATTCTCTCGCATCACGGCCAACCGGAATTCGGCGCGGCGGTGCTGCCCCAGTGCGCGGAGGCAGAGCTTTTGTCGCTCGTCGACCAGATCGACAGCCGCATGGAGATCTACCGCGAGGTGCTCGCGCCGCTCAAAGCGGGCGAATTCAGCCAGCGTGTCTTCGCGCTCGACAACCGCCGCGTTTATAAGCATCAATAAGGATGGCAGCGCCAGCGGCGCTGCACGGGGCAAAGGGGGAGATTCTCTTTCAAAAGAGAATCTCCCCCTTTGGAACCCCCAAGAGAAAGGCAGGGGGCGTTTCGATTTCGCCCCCTGCACCCCCTAACGACCAAAAGGGAGGGGCCTCGCCCCTCCTTTTTGGATAATCCACCCCATGGCACTTCCGGTAAGAACTACGTCTACTTTGGATAATTCCGTTTCAGCAGTGCGTACCGAGGCGGCATTGCTTCGCTCGCCGCGCTTCTAATAGAAAAAACGACCGCGTCAGCGGTCGTTTTACTTTGTTCTGGGATAGGGGGTGTCCTGGTCGGTCAGGCCGGCGAGGTAGTCCATGCTGGTTTCCAAGGCAAGGGCGATGCGGCGGCACTGTTCAAAGCTCATATTTCGTTTGCCGGTCTCGATTTTTGAATAATCGCTCTGGTCAATTCCCGTCAGCATCTGCATTCTGACCTGTGAGAAGCCTTTCTTTTTGCGCAGTTCTTTCATACGAGTCATCTAATCACCCCAACAAAATTATGGCAAATTGACCTATTGATAATAGGGTGATATTGACCTATAATTGTGTAGAGGTGATAAGATGACGACTTATAAAACGCTATACCACTTGATGGTACGCAGTATGAGCGAAGCCATCGACCTTTACGACGAAGGTAAAGGCATTCTTGCCCGTGAAGTCCTGAAAAAAGCCCTGTTGGACGCAGAAGACCAAGTCATTTCACACGACATCATTTCCGATGAGCCCATCAGCAATGACTACAGCAGTGCCGACCCAGCAAAAGGCTAAAAAAGCAGCACCCCTAAGCGGCGAGCGCAGCAATGCCGCCCTGGCAGGCACCAACAAGTCTGCCAAAATCCAAAGTAGGCGGAAATTGCGTAAGGGTAACAAATCGCAGGCAAAGCGACAGCGAAGATAGGAGATAGTCAAGTCGTTTAGATACAAAAAATAGCAGGCACCCGATTCCGCAGGCTGCGCAGCTCTTCAAGCCCAAATCTCGCAATGGCGGGGTCAAGGGGCAGCGCCCCTTGCGTTCTCTTGGGGGTGTAAGGGGGCCATTCTCTCACGTGAGAGAATGGCCCCCTTTCCCGCGTCCCCACACGGTGTGGGGACCTTATCTTCTTCCCTGCGCCTTGGCGCTCAAATACAGCAACGCTTCGACCACTCCCCCGCCGACGGCGAGGGCCTTGTCCGAGATCGTCGTGCAGTATTCCGGCTTGCAGCGCGGGTCGACATCGCCGGACTTCATCCCCTTCTTAACGGGCACGCCATCGTCCAGCACGCCGCGCAGCACACCGCTGATGGTGCACTTCATCGGCTGACCCTCGACAAAGCCGATGGTCTCGCCCTCCTCGACCGTGTCGCCGATGCGGTGGACGGCAGTAAAAATGCCGTCGCACGGCGCGCGCAGCACGCGCTCGCCCGCAAAGCCGCCGATGAGGCCGGGAATGTTCGTGTTCGGCAGTGCGCTGCCGGAGTAGATGACGCGCCCGAGCGTGTGGCCGCGCATCGTCTCGACGACCGCGTGGCAGTCCTCCCCCGCCGTGAAGCCGGGGCCGACGCCCACGACGATCGGCGCGTCGTCGATCTTCGTGCCGAGATTGCGCTTGGCAAGAATCGCGTCCACGAGCGCGTCCGGCGCGAGCTCCTCGCGGCAGGCGCACTCAGGGTCGGCCAAAACAGGCAGGGAACCCTCGCGCAGCAGCTTCTTCGCCTCCGCGGCATTCTCCGCGCGCACGGCGCGCAGACCCTCGACCGTCGTTTCCCCGTGGACGATGGCATCGGAAAATGCCACCGTGCGGCGGATGGCCGTCGGGCGGGCGAGGTCGGTCATCACCACGTCGATCCCGCAGCGCCACAATCTCATGGCCGCGCCGCTCGCGATGTCTCCTGCGCCGCGAATCAATGCAAGCATACATATACCCCCTGATGCAGACTGCCCGCGATGACCGGGCAGGAAAATTCATTTGCCATGGCCTGCGCCGCTTCATAATCGGCGGCAGACTCCACCTTGTTGATATAAACGCGGTCGCCGTAACCCTCGGCGTTGACGACGCGCGCGGCGAGCTGCGGCGTGACGACCGTCTCCTCATCCACGCCCGCGAGCTGCGCGTAGAGCGCGCTGCGGCGGCAGGTCTCGCGGATGGTTTTGCCGACGCCGTCGATGCCGATGACCATGATGACACGCTGCGCCTCCTCCGGGATCACCGGCTCATGGGAAGCGTGCGCCTTGAGCGGCAGGCGCTTGGCACCGTCCGCCTCGACAAGCACAAAATCCGCAAGCTGCGCCAGCGTGCCCATTGAGAGCCACGGCGCGCAGAGCTTGCCGCTCTCCGCCTGCGAGGCAACACAGACGATGCCCGACCGCTCCAATGCCGCCGAAACGGCGGCCTCGTCCGCATCCAGCAGCGTTTCATACTGCTCCGGGCGGTAGATGTGCGTCGTGGTCGTGATAATGACCTTTCCCTTTTTCGAAAGCTCCCCGGCGAGCGTTTCCATCAGCGTCGTCTTTCCGCCGCCGCCGATGATGGCCGTCACGCCGCGGCCAACGTGCAAAAGCGGTGCGATCTGCATATACGCACCCTCAGTGCCGCTGTCCGGCGAGGCGCGCGCGGTGCTCGATCATCTCCGCCGCGATGCTGATGGCGATCTCCTCCGGCGTCTCAGCCAGGATCGGAAGGCCGATGGGCGCGTGGACGCGCGCGATGTCCTCTTCGGTATAGCCGTCACACTTGAGGCGCTCACGCGTCTTGGCGACCTTTGTGCGGCTGCCGATGCAGCCGATATAGGTCGCATCGCTCCCCAGCACCTGGGAGAGGATCTCATAGTCCGCCTGATGGCCCGGCGTCATCACGACGGCATAGTCGTTCGCCGTGAGCGCCACCTTACCGGAAATATCGGAAAAGCTGCCGAAGATGACCTCGCTCGCCATGGGATAGTTTTCTTTCTTCGCAAGCTCCTCGCGGTTGTCGTACATCACCACGCGGAAGCCCACCGTCGCCAGCACCGGCACGAGCGCACGGCCCACATGGCCGCCGCCGAAGATATACACGCTGCCCGCGTGGCACAGCGGCTCGACATAAATGCCGTCTTTCCACACAGCCTTGGCGGAGAAATAGTCTACCTTGTCCTGCGGGATCTCCTCGCGCGTGACAACGTGGAACTCGTTCACGCCGTCGCCGTCAAGAGACAACAGCAGCCAGAGGTCGACATCTTTATCGAGCATTTCGCGCCAGCGCTTGAGCACCGCGACGTCCGCAGTCTGCTCGGGCGCGAAAAACTGGAAGTAGACCGTCACCGCGCCGCCGCAGATCATGCCCGTGCTGGCCACCTCACTCGGGTGCAGGTTGTAGAACTTGAGCTCGTTGCTGCCACCGCTTTTGAGCGCGTCCTGCGCGCGCTGGATGCTCAGCCGCTCCACTGCGCCGCCGCCAATCGTGCCGAGCACGCGGTCATCTTCAAAGACAGCCATCTTCGCGCCCGCGCCGCGCGGCACAGAGCCCGAAGACGCCAGAATGCTGCACAATACCACCCGCTCGCCGCGCGAAAGGGCCGCGAGCATTTCATCAAGAATCGCTTTCATATTTTCATGCTCCTTTGCAGAGAATCACGCTGCTATTATGCACTGCATTATAGCAAAGCGCCGCGGCAAACGCAAGCCGCGGCGCACAAAAGTCGCATTGATCGTTATTTTCCATTAAATCAGGGGCGCGCATATCTGGCGCAGCTCACTTGCTGCGCTCGATGCGCTTGAGCTCGCCGAAATACTTGTCGTGCGCCTCCTGATAGGCGCGGTTGAAGACCGGGTCTTTGCCCTGGTGCAGCGCCTGAATATAGTCGTGGTGGTTGTTCATGATGTGCTCATCGAACATCGAGAGCGTGAAAACGCCGACATTCGAGCACTGGTCGGCGATGCGCTCCACATTGACGAGGATATCGAGGAACGTGAGGCCCGCGTATACCGTGCACTGCCCGTCGCGCACGCGGCGGATGTGATTGGCGCGCAGCGTGGCGACAAGGTCGTCCACGACCTCCTCGACCGGCTCGATGTGGCGCGCGGCCTCGTAGTCCGTGGCGGCAAAGGCCTTGTAGGTGTAATCTAAAATCTCGCCGAGCACCTCGCGCAGCACCATGAGCTCCTGATGTGCCGTGGGCGACAGGCTCGCGCTGCGGTCAAGGAACTCCTGCGCATTTTCCGTCAGGTTCACGGCGTGGTCGCCGATACGCTCAAACTCGCCGAAGCACTGGATATAGTAGTTGAGCATGTCGCTTCCGTGTCCGCTCGGCATGTGCGGCGACAGGCGGATGAGGTAGTTGTCCACATGGTCGGCGAGCTTGTCGATGTGCTCCTCGTTCTCGTTGATGACCTCGATCGTGTGGGCGTCGTACTGCTCGAGCACGCCCATCGCGCTCATCACGCCTGTGCGCGCAAGGCGCGCCATGGTAGTGATGGCCTCACCCGCGCCCGAGAGCGCGATGGCTGGAGAGGTGAAGAACTTTTCATCGAGCAGCGAAAGCTCGTGGTCGACATTTTCACCAAGGCGCACATCGTCCTTGACGAGCTTGCGCGAGAGCTTTTCAAACTGGCCGCACACCGGCAGCAGCACGATGGCCGAAACAAGACGGAACACCGTGTGCACATTCGCGATGCCGCCGGAGGAAAGCGCCTCGTCCCACAGGGCATCGAGCACACCGAACGAGTGCAGCAGCATCAGCCCCACGATCACGAGGATCGAACCGGCGATGTTGAAGAGGATATGGATCACGCCCGTACGCTTGGCATCGGCCTTCGAGCCGATGGAGCAGACGATGGCCGTCGTCACACAGTCGCCGATGTTGACGCCGATGATGATGGCGTAAACGGACGAAAATGTCAGCGCGCCGGTCGTAGCAATGGCCTGCAAAATACCGATGGTCGCCGACGAACTCTGCAGCAGGAACGCAACGCCCGCGCCGAGCAGGAAGCCGAGCACCGGCTTACCGGAGAGCTGGTAGAACATGTTGGCAAACGTCTCAGATTCCGACAGCGGGCTCACCGCCGCGGTCATGCTGAGAAGGCCGGTGAAGAGGATGCCGAAGCCCATCGCGATCGAGCCGATGGTATCGGACTGGCGGGTCTTGACCGCCATTAGAAAGAGGATGCCGATAATCGCCGCAAGGGGCGCGAGCGTCGAGGGCTTGAAGAAATTGAGCAGCGATGTCTCCGATGCGTTCACGTCGAGAAGGCGAATGATCTGGCCCGTGATCGTCGTACCGACATTCGCGCCCAGAATGACGCCGATCGACTGGTGCAGCGACATCACACCCGCGCCGACAAGGCCCGACGTCAGCACGATCGTCGCTGTAGAGCTCTGGATGACCGCCGTGACCACAAGGCCCAGCAGAAAGCCGACGAGCGGATTGTTCGTCACCTTTTCCATCGCGCGCTTGAAGGCATCGGACGAACCTTTTTTCAGTCCGTCGCCCATCAGGCGCATGCCGTACAGGAACAGCGCCAGACCGCCAAAGAGGGTGATCAAGTTGAAAATCGTCATAAGCGTTTCAAACCTCTTCTTCTGTATTATGCCGCCGCGCGGCGCAGGTTTCGGGCTGTAAAATACCCAACTCTCACCAGATACTATTTTATCAGGTGAGGGCAAAATTGCAATCCTTTTCCCAAGATTTGTTACAAACAGCAAAAATGATTTATCCCTTGCATTTTTGTGTGCGCGTGGTACAATATTTATAGACAAAAAAAGGAGGCTTTCAACCATGTTGAACGCAGGCAACCCCATCGGCGTGATGGACAGCGGCATCGGCGGTCTCACCGTCGTGCGCGAATTACAGCGCATTCTCCCCGGCGAAGATATCATCTATTTTGGCGACAGTGCCAACTGCCCCTACGGCAACAAGACCTCTGACCAGATCTTCGAGTTGAGCAGCCACATGCTCCAGTTCCTCGGCGACAACGGTGTCAAGTGCACTGCCATCGCCTGCAACACCATCTCCACCATGGCCGACCGCCTGCGCCCCTGCTTCGACTACAAGATCGTCAGCATCGTGGAAGAAGCTGCCAAATACGTCCTGCGCGAGCATCTCAAGAGCGTCGGCCTCATCGCGACGGAGTTCACTGTTGCCTCCGGCAAGTACGCCGAGCTCATCCATGAGGGTGATCCCGAGTGCAAGGTCGTCGGCAAGGGCTCTCCCCTGCTCGCGGCACTCGTTGACCGCGGCGACTTCAACCAGCACGACATTAACACCGAGATCCGTACGCAGGTCGACAACATTCTCGCGCGCGAAAAGGTCGAAAACCTGATCCTCGGCTGCACGCACTATCCCATCGTGGAAGAGAACTTCCACGAGTGCTATCCCGAAATGCACCTCATCAACCCCGCGCTCGAGCAGGCAAACGCCGTCAAGGCATACCTCACCGAGCAGAACGCGCTCAACCCGCAGAAAAAGGGTAAATTCGTCATCTGCACGAGCGGCGACCCGCAGGTATATGTCAACGTCGGCAAGCGCCTCGGTCTCTTCGAGGCGAGCGAGCTGAAGGTCGTCCACATCTAAGTTGGTCCAAATTGAAATGAAAAGCGGAAAGTCACAGGACTTTCCGCTTTTTTGTGCTGTCTGATGGACTTTTTGCATACCTTGTGGCGAGGTGGTCTGTTTTGAATACATTTGAGGCCGCGATTTTGCGCGATTTCGGCGAGCGGGAGGACTTTGAGCGCGTGCTCACACATGCGCTGCGCCGCGGCTGCGGCGGTCGCATCCTGCTCTCGCTGATGGCGGACGGCTCACTCCGGCTCACCGGCACGAAGGACCCCGACATCTCGTTCGGCGCGGTGCTGCTCGACCTGACCGCGCCGGTGGTGCCGTGCAGCGAGGAGTCCCTCGCCCTGCGTGTGCAGGTGATCGACTGGCGGCGCTGCGCGAGATGCTATGACGAAGCGCTCGCGCAGCGATCTCGCCATCCCCTGCCGTAGCTGCCGCCATCGCGCAAAAACTGCCCGCCGCAAAATTGCGGCGGGCAGTTTTGTCCTTTATTTCAGGCAATCCAAAATTGCCTGCACAGTATCCTCCACTGTGCCGTTGTTGTCGACGATGTGGTCGGCAAATCTTTCGTAGCAGGCCTTGCGCCTGTCGTACATCGCCGCAAGGTCGCCCGCCGAAAGAGGCCTCCCCTCGCGCGGCAGCTGGTCGATATCACGCTTCAACCAGAAAATGATGCCGTTCTGGTGCAGAAGATCGTAGTTTTCCTCTCTCGTCACGCAGCCGCCGCCCGTGGCGATGACCGCTCCCGAGCGCTTGCCGAGCGCGGCAATGGCCTCGCTCTCGAGCTCTCGGAATTCCGCCTCGCCGTGCTTTTCGATGAGCTGGGCACAGCTCATACCGTTTTTCTCTTCGATCTCGGCGTCGCTGTCAAGCGCGATGCGGTCAAGCTTCTCAGCAAGGCGCGCGGCAACGGTGCTCTTGCCGCTGCCGGGCATGCCGACGAGCACGATGTTCTGCATCTCAAGGCTCAGCTTTTTCCAGATGCGCTCGGTCTCGCTGTCGGGGATGTCGCGGTTTTCAAAGACCTCCGCCGTGCGCTTAGCCTGCGCGACGAGCATGTAGAGCCCGCTCATATAAGGAATGTCGAGCTTTTCCGCCTGCAAGACAAACGCTGTACGCGCGGGGTTGTAGACGATATCGAGCACACCCTCGAGCTTCGGGAAGAGCGACAGGTCGACGGGCGACACGCCGCAGTTTGGGTACATGCCGACGGGCGTGGTGTTCACGATGACCTCCGCGTCCGCGTGACGATCCAGATTGTTGTAGTTGTCCTCCCCCTTGCGGGAGATGATGGTCACGCTGCGCGCGCCCATCTCCTCGAGCACGGCACAGACCGTCGAGGAGGCGCCGCCGGAGCCGAGCACGAGCGTCTTTTTGCCATCGATCTGAACGCCGCTCGCCCTGACCATACCGGCAAAGCCGTAGGCATCGGCGTTGTCGCCGTACAGCGTGCCATCCTCGCGCCTGACCAGCACGTTCACACTCTGGAGTTTTTGCGCAATGGGTGAAAGCTCTGCGCAGTACGGGATGACGGCCTTTTTATAGGGAATGGTGACGTTCATGCCGTCAAAGCCGCCGCCCGTCAGAAATTCGCCGAGCTTTTCGGGCGCGACCTCATAGAGCCGGTATTCATAGTCCGCCAGCTCCGCGTGGATAGCGGGCGAATAGCTGTGGCCGAGCTTTTCACCGAGTAATCCACAGCGCTTCATTCAAACCACCTCACTGTAAGAGCCAAGATACGTGAACTCCTCGCACAGCTCGGGCAGCTCGCCCATGAGCTGGGTGAACTGCGGGGCATAGACCGAGGTTTCAAGGTCGAAGTAAAACATGAACTCGAAGTTGCGGTCCGGCATCGGGCGGCTCTCGAGCTTGTTCATGTTGACGCCGAGCGCGTTGAAACGCGAGAGCACCTTGTAGAGCGAACCGGGGTGGTGCGGCAGCACCATCATCAGGCTCGTGCGGTCTGCACCGGGGTAAATTTCGAGGTTTTTCGCAATGCAGATGAAGCGCGTGAAGTTATTGCCCTGATCCTGCACAGAGGCGGCGAGGCAGTCAAGGCCGTAGAGCTCTCTGCATGCGCGGGACGACAGCGCCGCCACATCGTCGCGGCCGGACTCGGCCACCATGCGCGCCGCCACCGCGGTATTTTCGCAGCGGATGACCTTCACATTGGGAAACCCCTGTAAAAAGTGTGCGCATTGGCTGATGGCCTGTTCATGTGAGTAGATCTCACGGATGTTTTCGAGCTTCGCACCGGGATTGGCGAGAAGATTATGGTCAACCTTGATGCGCACCGAGCGCACGATGCGGAAGTTGTGCTGCGTCATCAAGTCGTAGACCGCGTTCACGCTGCCCGCCGTGCTGTTTTCCAGCGGCAGCACGCCGTAGCGGCAGAGGCCCTTTTCAATGGCGGAGAACACCGCCTCGAAGGAACTGAAAAAGAACGTGCTCGGGCGCTTGAACAGCCGCTCGCACGCCTGCTCAGAATACGCGCCCTCCACGCCCTGACAGGCGACGGCGGCGTCCTCGGGAAAGAGCTGCGGCGTCTTTTCGATGGCCTCGGCAATTTTCGCGGGCAGATCACCCTTCGTGCCGAGAAGACAGCTCTGGCGGCTGCGGCTCAGCTCGAAAATGAGGGAGTAGAGCGAGGAGACGTATTCGCGCAGGTCGTCCGGCGTTTTGTCCAGAATCTCGCGCATTTTCTCCTTCTCGCGGCGCGCATCGAGCACGCGCAGGCCGTTGGCCTTTTTATATTCCGCGATCTTTTCAGCGGTCTCCATGCGCTGGGCAAAGAGCGCGATGAGCTGATCGTCGATGCGGTCGATCTCTTTTCGATAGTCGTTTAAGTCCATGTTCCCTTACCTCATTTCCTTTTTGCGCGATAGATACGCGTCATAGACTGCGATGGCGGCTGCCGCCTCCACACAGGGCACGGCGCGCGGCACGATACACGGGTCGTGGCGGCCCGTGATGGCCATCTTCTCCGGCGTCATCGTCTGCAAATTGACGCTCTGCTGCTCGCGCGCGATGGATGGCGTCGGCTTGAACGCCGCGCGGAACACGATGGGCATGCCGTTCGTGATACCGCCAAGAATGCCGCCGCAATGGTTCGTCTCAGTGATGATCTTGCCGTTTTCGACCGTAAAGGCGTCGTTATCCTCGCTGCCGCGAAGGCTCGCCACGCTAAAGCCCGCGCCAAACTCAACGCCCTTGACCGCCGGAATGCCGAAAACCGCCGAGGCGATGCGATTTTCCATACCGCCGAACATCGGATCGCCAAGGCCCGCGGGCGCACCGAAAACCGCGCATTCGATGACGCCGCCGACGCTGTCACCAGCCTCGCGCGCCGCCGCGATGGCTTCGCGCATCTCCTCGCCGCGCGCATCGCTGACGACGGGGAACTCCTTGCCAGCAAGCGATCCTGTCAGCTCGCCCTCGTCAGAAATGCCCGCGATGGAGGCGATGCGGCTCACAAGCGTGATGCCGTCGCGCGCGAGAATTTGTAAGCAGATGCCGCCCGCGATGCACAGCGGCGCGGTCAGGCGGCCGGAAAAATGTCCGCCGCCTGCGCGGTCCTGATAGCCGCCGTATTTGACCTCGGCGGTATAGTCCGCGTGGCCGGGGCGCGGCGTGACGGCAAGATTCGCATAATCCTGCGAGCGCGTGTTCGTGTTGCGGATGATGGCCGTGAGCGGCGCGCCGCAGGTATAGCCGTTCACAAGGCCGGAGAGGATCTCCGGCGCGTCGGCCTCCTTGCGCGGCGTCGACCAGACGTTTTTGCCCGGCGCGCGGCGATTCAGAAAGCGCTGGAGCTCGTCCAGATCAACTTTCTCGCCCGCAGGGATGCCCTCGACCGTCACGCCGATGGCAGGGGAATGCGACTGGCCGAAGATGGTCAAATGCAGATTTTTGCCGTAGGTGCTGCTCATAAACCTTCTCCTTTCAAGCTGCTAAAATCCTCCCAAAAGCGGGGATAGGACTTTGCCACGCAGCCGTCGTTGTCGACTGTGATCTCGCCCGTCGCGGCGCAGGCCGCCGTGGCGGCAGACATCGCGAGGCGATGGTCGTTCTGCGTTTCGACCGCGCCGCCGTGCAGCGCGGGAACGCCCGTGATGGCAAGGCCGTCTTCTTTCTCTTCGACTTGTCCGCCGAGCGCGCGCAGGAGATTCGCCGTGCTCTTGAGGCGGTCGGACTCCTTGAGCCGCAGCCGGTAGGCGTTTTCGACCCGCGTCTCCCCCTCTGCGACCGACGCAACGACACTCAGCACGGGGATGAGGTCGGGGATGGGCGCGGCGTTGATCGTCACGCCATGCAGCGCGCCGCGCCTGACCGTCACGGCGTCGCCGTGCTCCGTGACTTCCGCGCCGAACCGGCGCAAAACGTCCAGCACGCCGCGGTCGCCCTGCGAGGACTGCAAATTCAGCCCCTCGACGGTCACGCCCTCTTTCGACAGCGCACCCATGCAGAGGAAGAACGCCGTGTTCGACCAGTCGCCCTCGACGACCGTGTGCTTCGGCAGATGACATCTCTGCTGACCGGGAATCGCCCACATCGCCCCCATTTTGGAGATGGTCAGCTTGGAAAGCTGAAGTGCATCCTCCGTCATGGCGACGTAAGCCGCGGATTCCAGCGGGCCGGACACCATAAGAAGACTGTCTCTGATCAGCAGCGGCAGCGCCATGAGAAGGCCCGAAATATATTGAGAGGACACATTGCCTGCGATCGTATAGTTTCCCCCGATCAGCTGTCCACTGCAATACAGCAGGTCGCCGTCCTCGCGGAGCGTCATGCCATGCTCTTTTAAAACGCTATCCAGCGGGGCGAGCGGGCGCTGGGGCAGCCGCCCCTCGCGGTGGAATACCGCCTGCGCGCCGAGCGCGCCGACGATGGGCAGCAGGAAGCGCAGCGTCGACCCGCTCTCGCCGCAGTAGAGGTCGCAGCGCCCCTCGGGCACTTTTTTGATTTGAGAGACGAGAAAGCCCGTCTCCATTTCTTCAATTTTCGCGCCGAGCACGCTCAGGCACTTCGCCGTGGCCGCGATATCGGCGGAAATGCCGTCGCAGACGACCTCGGTCTTCTCCTCGCCGAGCGCCGCGCAGATCAGCAGCCGGTGCGCCTGCGATTTGGATGCCGGGATGCGCACACGTCCCGTGCGCACGCCGGGTATGATGGTTCTTTTCATCGGATGCCACCGTCCTGCATCCAGTCGCGCAGGGCTTCGACGGGGATCGTCTCCATGCGCACCTGACCGATCTTTTCCGGCACGATGAGGTGCATCTTGCCGCCGGAAATCTTCTTGTCGACGAGCTCGGCCTCATAGAGCTTGTCGAGTTCGTAGCCCGTCTCGGTCGGCAGACCATAGCGGTGCAGAATGTCGAGCAGGCGCGCCAGCGTCTCTTCGCCGCAAATGCCGCGCTTGACTGCCGCGCGCGTGACCGTCGCCATGCCGATGGCGACCGCCTCGCCGTGCAGAAGAGAAAAATCGCTGCACTGCTCCACCGCGTGACCAAACGTGTGGCCCAAGTTCAGCGTGCGGCGGCGGCCGAGGTCGTACTCGTCCGCGCCGACGATGTCGCGCTTCATCTGCACGCAGACCTCGATGACGTGCTCGTACTGCTCACGCACGGGCGTTTTGTAGAGTTCTTCAAAGAACGCTGCATTGCCGAGCATCGAATACTTGATGATCTCGGCGCAGCCGCAGCGGTACTGCTCCTCGGGCAGCGTTTCGAGCGTGTTGGGATCGCAGATCACGATGCAGGGCTGATAGAAGCTGCCCGCCTGATTCTTGCCCGTGGGCAGGTCGACGGCGGTCTTGCCGCCGACGGACGAATCGACCGCGGCCAGCAGCGTCGTCGGGATCTGGGCAAAGCCCATGCCGCGCTGATACGTCGCCGCGGCAAAGCCCGCGAGGTCGCCCACCACGCCGCCGCCGAGCGCAACGACCACGTCGCTGCGGCTGAAGCGGTGCTCACCGAGGAAGTGCAGCACATCGGCGTAGGTCGAGAGGTTCTTGCTCCCCTCGCCCGCGGGGAATGTGAAAGAGTGCACACGGTAGCCCGCCTTTTCAAGGGCCTTGACCGTGCGCTCGCCGTAGAGCGCGTAGACCGTGTCGTCCGACACGATGGCGGCCATGCCGGGGGCGCTGACCTCCCGGAGAAGCTCGCCCGCGCGGTCGAGTAAGCCGCGCTCGACCAGCACGTCGTATTCGCACGAGGCCTTGATATGGATGCTTCGCATCAGCCGTCCACCTCTTCCTTTCTCTTCTTGCCCTCGTCCAGAAGTCGGATAAGGGTCTCTTCGTCGTCATGTTCCATGGCGGTCTTGTATTCGCTCAGGTGCTCGATGTAGCAGTCGATCTCCTTGAGCAGGAATTCCTTGTTTTCCATGAAGAGCTCCGCCCACATGTGCGGCGCGAGCCAGGCAACGCGCGTCATATCCTTGTAGCTGCCGGCGGAAAAGCCCTTGTGCTTTTTCGCTGTGGGGCTCTTGATGTAGGCGTTGGACGCCACATGCGCCAGCTGCGAGGTGAAGGCGATCATCTCGTCGTGCTGCTCGGCGGTTGTGACGGAGTAGCTCCCAAAGCCCGCGGGCGAGAGCAGGTCTTTCACATGGCTGAGTAATTCAATGTCGTCAAAGCGCGGCGGCACGAGCACCATCGGCGCGCCCACGAAGAGATTCGCCTTGGCGTACTTGAAGCCCGAGAACTGCGTGCCCGCCATCGGGTGACCGCCAAGGTACGTAATGCCGTACTGCTCGGCGATTGGGAAGCACGCCGCGCATACCTTGCGCTTGGTGCCGCAGCAGTCGATGACGACCGTGTGCTTGTCGATCTTTGCCGCGTGATTTTTGAGCCATTCGACCGCCGCCGCGGGTCGGACGGCCAGCAGGATGACATCGCACTCTGCCATCGTCTCGTCCGTCAGCGCCTCGTCCACCGCGCCGCTGATGACGGCGAACGACAAGACATCGCGGTCGATGTCGTGGGCGAGCACACGCTCGCCCGCCTCGTGGTATGCCTTGGCGAGCGAGCCGCCGATCAGGCCGAGGCCGACGATGCCGGCGGTCATTCTGCCACCGCCTCTCTCACGCGGCGCACAGCCTTGGCGAGGTCATCGTACTGCTCGGGGCGCAGGGATTGCGCGCCGTCGCACAGCGCATGAATGGGGTCGTTGTGCACCTCGATGATGAGGCCGTCAGAGCCGCAGGCGGCAGCAGCCAGTGCCATCGGGCGCACGAGGCGCGCAATGCCGGTCGCGTGGCTGGGGTCGACGATGACCGGCAGGTGCGTGAGCTCCTTGAGCATCGGCACAGCCGCAAGGTCGAGCGTGTTTCTCATGTAGTCGTCGTAGGTGCGAATGCCGCGCTCGCAGAGGATGACCTGCTCGTTGCCGCCGGCCATGATGTACTCCGCGCTCATTAAAAGCTCCTTGAGCGTGCTGGCGAGGCCGCGCTTTAAGAGGATGGGCTTTCTCAGCTTGCCGAGCTCGCGCAGCAGGTCGAAGTTCTGCATATTGCGCGCGCCGACCTGAATGACGTCCACATCCTCAAAAAGCGGCAGGTAATTCGTGCCCATGATCTCGGTGACGATGGGAAGGCCGGTCTCCTGACGGGCGATCTTCAGCAGCTCGATGCCCTCGGCCTTGAGGCCCTGGAAATCATAAGGAGAAGTGCGGGGCTTGAATGCGCCGCCGCGCAGCATGTTCGCGCCCGAGGCCTTCACGGCCTTGGCGACCGCGACGATCTGCTCTTCGGATTCGACCGAGCACGGGCCCGCGATCATGCAGAAGTTTCCGCCGCCAACCTTGACGTCGCCCACCTGCACGATCATGTCGTCGGGATGGAACTTGCGGTTGCAGCACTTGAAGGGCTCTGTCACGCGCTTGACGGAGTCGACGATGCTCAAACTCTCGATCAGGTCCATGTCGACGCGCGCCGTGTCGCCGATCAGGCCCAGCACGGTCTGGTACTCGCCCTCGGAGATGTGCACGCCAAGGCCCTGATTTTTGAGCCAGTTGATAAGCTGCTCGCGCTTGTCCTGTTCTGCGCCACGCTTGAGTACGACGATCATAATAATTTCCTCCTTATTGACCGTGAAATATCGCCACAACGAAAAAATGCGGCACAGGTCTAACCTGTGCCGCATCAAGCAATCTCTTTTCAGAGCCTTTTTGCATCTTTGCATCACAAATTAGCCTTACTACGAATCCATAGTAAAGTAATAATAGTATGCAAAAACGAAAATGCTCTTCATCTTGTGTTGTTTCTCCGTTCGTGGAACTTTGTTGGTCTCAGTATAGGAGCCTTAACCGAAAATGTCAACCGACAAATTATACAAAACGGATGGGTTTTGCTTTACTCCGCTCAAGTGTTTTGACAACTTTCGCCATTCACACGTCCGCGCCCTCGGCCTTGTCGGTCTCGCGGCGCTCTTCGATGGCCTCTTTCAGGATGATGTCCTTGACCTTCATCAGTCGGATCGTGTTGGCACGCTCGTTTTCATCGAGCTTCATCGTGATATACTTGATGTTTTGCTGCATCTGCGGAATTTTGACGTATTCGAGCGCGTTGACGCGCCGTCTCGTGCGCTCGATCTCGGCGGCGAGCAGCTGCGTGGCCTTCTCGACCTCGGCAAGGCGGAGCAGGTCGGGCAGAATGTCGCCGAGCTCGCGCACCGCGTCGTCGAGCTCGCCGCTCGTCTGGGCGAAGCCGTACGGATAAATATTCCCGCCGTCCTCGCTCGCGAGCTTGAACTCATAGCGCGGCACCTCGACGCTCATCACGTTCTCCGTGCCCGTTTCGAGCGAAACGCTCTGCTTGGGGCACAATAGCGCCTGCTCAAGCATTTCCGGCGACATCAGCGCGCTCGCCACGGTGAACGAGCCGTAGGCCTTCGTGAGCGACTGCTCCACCTTCTGCCGCAGCGCTAAGTCCTCGCGCACGACCTCCATGAACTGCTTCATCAACTCGTCGCGCTTGTCCTTGAGAAGTTTGTGCCCACGCTGGGCGGTGCGCAGCCGCCCCTTGAGGCGCGTGAGCTCCATGCGGGTGGGATTAACAGTGGTCGTAGGCACTTTTCTCCCCCCTTACTCTTCCTTTTTGAGATACTTGTCGATATACTCCGGTTTGATGCGCTTGAGCTCGCTGCGCGGCAGAAGGGATAAAAGCTCCCAGCCGAGGTCGAGCGTCTGCTCAATGGAGCGGTTCTCGTCCGTGCCCTGCGCGACATAGCGCTTTTCAAACTCGTCGGCAAACTTGGCGTAGAGAAGATCCGTCGGGCTCAGCGCCGCCTCGCCGAGGATCGACACGAGCTCCTTGTTCTCTTTACCGGTGGCATAGGCCGCGAAGAGCTGGTTCATCGTGCCGGAATGGTCCTCGCGCGTCTTGCCCGCGCCGATGCCCTTGTCCTTGAGTCGGGAAAGGCTCGGCAGCACGTCGACCGGCGGATTGATACCGCGGCGGTACAGCTCGCGCGAAAGGATGATCTGCCCCTCGGTGATATAGCCCGTCAGGTCGGGGATGGGGTGGGTCTTGTCGTCTTCGGGCATCGTCAGGATGGGGATCATCGTGATCGAGCCGTCCTTGCCCACCTGACGGCCCGCGCGCTCGTACATCGTCGCAAGGTCGGTGTAGAGGTAGCCGGGATAGCCGCGGCGGCCGGGGACCTCCTTTTTCGCCGCGCTGATCTCGCGCAGGGCTTCTGCGTAGTTCGTGATATCCGTCAGAATGACGAGCACGTGCATACCGCAGTCGAAGGCGAGATATTCTGCAGCGGTCAGCGCCATGCGCGGCGTCGCGATACGCTCGACCGCGGGGTCGTTGGCAAGGTTCGTGAACAGCACCGTGCGGTCGATGGCGCCGGTGCGCTTGAATTCGTTGACGAAGAACTCAGATTCTTCAAATGTGATGCCGATGGCGGCAAAGACAACGGCAAAGTTGCTCTCGCCGTCCAGCACCTTCGCCTGTCGCGCGATCTGCGCGGCCAGCTGCGCGTGCGGCAGGCCCGAGCCGGAGAAGATCGGCAGCTTTTGTCCGCGGACAAGGGTATTGAGGCCGTCGATGCTTGAAATGCCGGTCTGGATGAACTCGTTGGGGTAGTTGCGCGCCGCGGGGTTCATCGCAAGGCCGTTGATGTCGCGGTGCTCGTCGGCGATGATCTCGGGGCCGCCGTCGATGGGCTGACCCATGCCGTTGAAGACGCGGCCCAGCATGTCGCGCGACACGGCGAGCTGGAGCGGATGGCCCAAAAAGCGGATGCGCGAATCGGCGAGGTTGATGCCCGCCGACGCTTCAAACAGCTGCACGACCGCGCGGTCGCCGTTGACCTCGAGCACCTTGCAGCGGCGCGTGCTGCCGTCGGAGAGGACGATCTCTGCCAGCTCGTCATACGTGACGCCCTGCACATGGTCCACGACCATCAGAGGGCCGGAAATTTCGCGGATCGTCTTATATTCACGGATCATTCTTCTTTCTCTCCTTTCTCAGCGATCGCGGCGATCTGCTCTTCCATCTCGACGAGCAGGTTCGCATAGGCGTCCTTATACTGGTCGGCGGGCACGCCCTTGGCGCGTCCGATCTTCTCGCGCGCGGGGATGGCGAAGAGCTCGCTTAAATTCCCGCCGCGCTCGGCGGCGCTCAGGCATTGCGTGTCGTACTGGCGGATCATCGCCAGCATGCGCGCCTGACGGTCGTACTCGGAATAGGCGTCGTTGTCGGCAAACGAGTTCTGCTGCAAAAAGTCCTCGCGGATCATACGCGCGACCTCAAGCGTGATCTGGTCCTTCGCGCTGAGCGAATCCTTGCCGACGAGCTGCACGATCTCGTTGAGGTTCGATTCCTCCTGCAGCATCGCCATGGCCCACTCGCGGTTTTCGAGGAATTCGTGTCCCAGGTGCTCGCTGTACCACGGGCGCAGGGAATCGAGATAGAGCGAATAGGAATTCAGCCAGTTGATGGCCGGGAAGTGGCGTCGGTAGGCAAGTGACGAATCCAGTGCCCAGAAGACCTTGACGATGCGCATCGTCGCCTGCGAGACAGGCTCGGAGAGGTCGCCGCCCGGAGGCGAGACCGCGCCGACGGCGGTGAGGCTGCCCTGCCGCTCGTCGCTGCCGAGGCATTCGACCACGCCCGCGCGCTCATAGAACTGCGCGAGGCGCGAGGACAGATACGCAGGATAGCCCTCTTCACCGGGCATCTCCTCGAGACGGCCCGACATTTCGCGCAGGGCCTCCGCCCAGCGGGAGGTCGAGTCCGCGATGACTGCGACGGCGTAGCCCATGTCACGGAAGTATTCGGCGATGGTGATACCGGTGTAGATGCTCGCTTCGCGCGCCGCGACCGGCATATCCGAGGTGTTAGCGATCAGCACCGTGCGCTTCATCAGACTCTCGCCCGTGCGCGGGTCGACGAGCTCGGGGAATTCGCGCAGAACGTCGGTCATCTCGTTGCCGCGCTCGCCGCAGCCGATGTAAACGACGAGATCCACGTCCGCCCACTTGGCAAGCGCATGCTGCATGACGGTCTTGCCGCTGCCGAACGGCCCCGGGATCGCCGCCGTGCCGCCCTTGGCTACGGGAAAGAACGTATCCACAATGCGCTGGCCGGACTGGAGCGGCGTGACGGGCGGGTACTTCTTCGTGTAGGGACGGCCCACACGAACAGGCCATTTCTGGATCATCGTAAGTTCCTTCGTCTCGCCCTTGTCGGTCTCAATAACAGCGACGACGTCCTCCACAGTGAAGCTGCCGGACTTGATCTCCTTCACAGTGCCGCTCATCTTGGGCGGCATCATGATCTTGTGCAGGATCGACGGCGTCTCCTGCACCGTGCCGAGCACGTCGCCGCCGATCAGGTGGTCTCCCACCTTGGCGACAGCGGTGAAGTCCCACTTCTTCTCGCGGTCGAGCGCGGGGACCTCCTCGCCGCGCGGCAGGAAGTTGCCGCCCGTCTTCTGGCGGATGACCTCCAGCGGGCGCTGGATGCCGTCGTAAATATTCTCGATCAAACCGGGGCCGAGCTCAACAGACAGCGGCGCGCCGGTCGTCACGACCTCTGCCCCCGGGCCGAGGCCCGAGGTCTCTTCATACACCTGAATGGCGGCGGAATCGCCGCTCATCGTCAGAATTTCGCCGATGAGGTGCTGCTCGCCCACGCGGACGACATCCGCCATATTCGCTTCCGAAAGTCCCGACGCCACGACCAGCGGGCCGGAGACCTTAACGATCTTTCCCATAAGGCTTTTGCTCCTTTTTTACAAAATGTCCGCGCCGACGGCCTTTTCCGCAGCCGCGTGCACGCCCGCTGTGCCGATGCCGAGGCTCCCCTCCCTGCCCGGGATGAGGATGACGGCGGGCGAAACATCCTCGCGCCGACGCTCGATCTCCGCGGGGATCTGCGCGGCGAGGTGTTCGGTGATATAGATGATGGCGTAGTTTTCCTTTGCCATGCGGTGGAGGGCGGCTTTCGCCTGCTCGCCGTTTTCCGCGATGCAGGTGTCGAGCCCGAGGGCGCGGAAGCCCAAAACGCTGTCGCGCCCGCCGATAACTCCGATCTTATTCATGCTGCCGCCTCCCTTAGAGATAACTCATGCGCAGCCGCGCGCGGATGTCCTCCGCCGCGATGCCCGCGATCTTGCCGGATAAAATGGTGCGCACGGCGGTGAACTCCGCCTCTTTCGCGCCAAGATAGCCCGCCACGACCTCTGGGCCGAACGGCGTGCGCCGCGCCCGCTGCAAATAGGACATGAGCGCATCGTCGCACGCGCGCTCAAATTCCGTCAGGCCCCCGCCGCTGTCAAGCAGTTTGGCCGCGAGCTCGCCCGCACTGTCAAGCGGCGTGCCGTGTGTGAGCGACGATAAATGATCGCCGCGCGCGCCTTTGAGCTGACCCGCCGGAATGTGTCCGCCCGGCAGCATCGCCGCAGCAAGCACATCGTCCTCGCAGCCCATGCGCCGTGCTCGCACGAGCGTACGCAGGTTGACCGCGTCGATCTGCAAGGCGACATAGTCCTTCAAAAACGTGCTGCCCGTCTCGCTTGCGAGCGCGCTCATCTCCTCGTAGCAGGCGCGATCGAGCAGCAGCTCCGCCATGCGGACATCGCCGCTGTGGCCCGCTTCGCTCTCCGCCTGCGCCATCGCGCGGCTCATCGCCGCGGAAACGGCGCTCGTTTCGCCGCGGAGCACTTCCTGCGCGTCGAAGCGGCCGCAGTCCATCGCAAGGCGCGAGACGTCCTCGCCGGTGCGCTTGCTCTTGAGTGCGAGCTTTGCGTTGTGATAGTCGTACTTGATCTGAAAGAGCTCGATGATGCGCTTGTCCGGTGCCAGCACGCTCACCTCGCGGTAGAGCTCTCTGCGCGCCTGCGAGAGCGCGTGTTCCACATTTTCGAGCGTGCATCGCTCAAGCGGCGCGTAGCCGCATTCCAAAAGCGTCTTGTAGCTCTCTTCCGGCGTGGCGGCGTCGATCATCCGCTCGGCCATCGCCTGCGTCAGGAGCTTCGCCTCGCGCGCATGTAGCGCCGCGGAGACCGCTGCGTAGTCCGTATCCCGATACTGCTGCATCCGATCCCCTCCTTATTCCACGAAGAGGAGCTTTGCCGCGCCGCGCTCGGTCTTCTCTCGCGAAAGGGCGAGAAGCGTTTCAAACGAGCAGTTCACGTCGCATTCTTCACTTATAAGCACGAGGCCCGCGCGGATATCTGCCGCTTCGCCCGCAAGCGTATAGTGCGCGTTCAGCTCCTTGTTCGCTCGCTCGACGAGCGTTTCGCCCATCTCATCGCGGTCCTTTGCGCTCAGGGCGATTTTCTCGTCGCCCTTGCCGCCCGCCGCTTTCAGCAGGTGAACCAGCAGCGAAAGATACTCCTCGCGCGGCATGGAGCAGAGGATCTCCAGCGCGCGGTCGTAGGTCTCGGCAAGCACTTCCTGCTTGGCGCTGAGCGTCAGCTTGCGTGTCTCCATCTCCGCCGCGGAGCAGAGGCGCTCATAGCGCTCCTGCGCGGCGAGATGCGCGTGCCCGCCCGCCGTCTCGCGCTCTTTTTCCGCGCGTGCGGCACTCTCCTCGCGGATGCGCCGGAGCTCCTGCTCGGTCTGCGCATTCAGCTCGCTCAGCGAGCGCGCCGCATCCTCTTTCATGCGCGCGGTGATCTTTTCCATTCCGTTCATTGCGTTTCCGCCTTTCCGTGGGCGCGTCAGCCGATGTTGAGCAGCATCATGATCGACGCCAGCAGCGAAAGGATCGCGTAGAACTCGACCACGATGCACAGCACCATGCCCTTCGACCAGTGTTCAGGCTGGCGCGCCAAGATGTTGATCGATCCCGCGGCGACGCGGCCCTGCGCAACTGCCGAAATGCCGCCGCCGATGGCGATGGGCATGCAGGCCGCGAAGTAACGAAGGCCCTCCTGAAGCGACATATCGACATACGTGCCGTTGAACACGCCCATGCGCATCAGGCACAGAAAGCCGATGACGAGGCCGTACAGTCCCTGCGTGCCGGGGATGACCTGCAGGATCATCACCTTACCGAATTTGCTCGGGTCCTCGCAGAGAAGACCCGTGCCGGCCTCGCCGGCAAGACCTGTGCCGCGTGCGCTGCCCGCGCCCGCGAGGCAAACAGCAAGACCCGCGCCCAGCATACCGATGGCGCCGCCCGTCGTCAGTTCAAAGATACCCATTTTTTATCCTCCTTACGGTTTTTCCGTTTTTTCTGCAATTTACTGTAGATCGACATATTCCGTGTCCAGCGTCATGGGGCGGAATGGCTTTCCGCCGTCGACGTAGAACTTGTTGAAAAATTCCAAGCACTGCAATCTCAGATCGTGCACGTAGCAGCCGAGGAGATTGAGCCCGAAGTTCATCGCGTTGCCGAGCATCGAGATGATGATGAACGCGATCACGTTCCCCGGCATCGCCGCGAGCATGTTGAACACCTGCGCGATCACGCTGCCCGCGAGCATCAGGGCCATCAGTCGCGTGTAGGACAAAATGTCGCCGAAGTAGCCCGTCACGTGGTTATAGAGTGAGCCGAACACGCCCGTGAGCTTGCCCCAGCCTTTGCCCTGCACGATGGGGCCGAGCAGCACCAGCGCGCATCCGACATACAGCACTGCCGCACCCTTGCCGAGCGCCAAAAGCGCGATGCCGATAAACACGGTCCACCACGTGATCTCCTCGAAAAAGGCGTCGAGGAACTTTTTCCGCTTGCACTTTTCGATCAAACTGATGGCCATGCCGGTGACGATCTGCACCATGCCCAGCGCCATCGAGCCGATCAGGATCATCGTCAGATCGTCGAGCGGGTCGAAGAGCTTCGGCAGCGCGAAGACCGTGCCGGGGCTGACGATGGCGACGAGCTGCGTGAGGAAATCGCCGAAAAATCCGCCTGTCAGCGCGCCCATGATGAACGTGCTGATGCCGCAGAGGCCGAGCAGGCTGAACAGCTCGCCGCTCGTGCCCTTGGGCCGGTATTTTTTGCTGATGATGACCGAGGCGATCATCATGAGTAAGCCGTAGCCCATATCCGCCATCATAATGCCGTAGAACAAAATGAAAAACGGCGCCATCAGCGGGTTCGGGTCAAGCGTGCCATAGGCCGGGAGCGAATACATCTCCGTGACCATATTGAGCGGCCGCGTCAGCTTGTTGTTTTTGAGCTGCACCGGCACCTGCGGGTACTCGTCCTCTGTCGGCTCGCGCGTTTCGATCGCGCAGGTAAACGGCTTGAGCGTTTTCTCGATCTCCGCGCAGCGGTCGGCGGGCAGCCAGCCCTCCAATAAAAAGGCCTTGTCAGTGCCGACGAGGCGGCTTTTCGCCTCCTCGCGCCGCAGCGCGATGGCCGCGCGGTCGCTCGCTTCCAAGAGCGCCTCCCGCTTGCCGCCAAGGCCCGCAATGCGCTGTTCGATCTCCTGCCGCTCTTTTTCGAGCGCAGCGAGATTTTCCGCAAGCGCCTTGTCGTTTTCCTTCGCCGTGCCGGTCATGCCGCGAAAGCTCACGGTCGAAAACCCGAGGTCGCGCAGCGCGCTCAGCGCCCGCTCCTTCACGCTCCCGTGACACATCACGAGAAGATATCGCAGCGACCTGTCGCTCGAGGCCTGCTGCCAGGTGAGAAGCCCGTCCAGCGAATCGGCCAGCGCTTTGAGCGCATCGTTCGTCACATTCAGGCCCACCGTGCCAAAGAACACCGAAAGCGCGCCGTCCGCGCCGCCGAGCGGCACATCGACCGTCAGCCACGGGGCAAGAGTCGCTCGCAGCGCCTCATTTTTCGTGCGCTCGCTCTCGATTTCGCCGAGGCGGCGTGTGTCCTTGTTGATCGTCTCCGCCGCGGTGCGGGCATTTTCCTCGCTCTCGGCGCTGAAAAACGCCGCGCGGGAAACGCCCTGCCGCTTGCGGAACATGCCTTTTTTCTCCGGCGCAAAGCGGTCGAGCGAGGCAAGCGCCGTGCGGTACGCACGCGACGCTTCCTGCGCGCTCATCAGCGCCTTGTCGTCGGGCTTGGCAAAGCCTGATTTCAGTGCCTCTTCGCTTCCGTCGATACTTGAGATCTCCACGCACTCCATTTCCTGCATGGCCTTGAGCAGCGCCTCGCGCTCGCTCTCCATGCCGAGGAGGCGGAGATGCTTCATTGCTACGATTGCCATTTGTCGTTCACAACCTCTTCCGCGATCCACTGCGCCGCACGCTCAAGGTTTGCGCGCGCCGCGCTCTGCATCTTTTCGCATTCCGTGCGCGCCTTGGCGAGGATCTTTTCCGTCTCCTCACCGGCGCGCTGCTCGGCCTCCGCCATCAGCTGCCGCACCTCCACGTCGGCGTTGCGGCGGCTGTCCTCGATCTCTCGGGCAGCGGCGCGCTGCTCAACGGCGATGCGGCGCTTGGCGTCCGCCTGTGCGGCGGCATACTGCGCTGCAAGCTCTTTTTCGAGCTCCTGCACCTGCTGTAATTCTTCCATTGCCATGTTGTCGTTCACCTCTTTTAGCACTGCGGCGGGAAAATGTTTCCCGCTCAGCTTTTTCATATTATAGATTGTTTCAATAAATAAATCAATATTTATTTTTCAAATACGTCATGCAATTTAGTGATCGTTTTGTGCATTTTTCTTTACAGCTTCTTTATAGCACACTTCGATACCCGAATCCATGGACACTCGCTACCTTTTGTATAGGAACGTACACCCTTTACAATTTGTTCACTTACTGGTATTCTGCCCGTTTTTGCCAAGGCAACGCGCGCCGCCGCACTTTTTTTCAGGTGAAAAAAAGAAGCGAGAGAGATGGCTCGTCCATCTCTCCCGCTCAGGGATCATTCTCAATTTCTGCCCGCTTACAGGTCGATCGCGCCATCCTCCGCGGCGGCGTCGCGCAAAAGCGGCGCGCACTCGTCGAGGAAGCGCAGCACTTGCTGCTCGCAGCGGCCGATGTAGAGCTTGGGCTCCATGACCTGATCGAGCTCCTCGCGCGTCATGCCGAACGCGGGGTCGCCCGCGAGGCGGTCTAAGAGATCGCACGGCTCGCCCTCTTTCATGCGGGCGGTCGCGGCCATGGAGTGCTGGCGGATCTTCTCGTGCAGTTCCTGACGGTCGCCGCCGCGCTTGACGGCCTCCATCATGATGTTCTCGGTCGCAAGGAACGGCAGATACTCGCGCAGCGTGCGCTCGACGATCTTTTCGTTCACATGCAGGCCGTTCGTCACGCTCTGGCACAGGCGCAGCACCGCGTCGGCGCAGAGGAAGCCCTCCGGCAGCGAGATGCGGCGGTTGGCCGAGTCGTCGAGCGTGCGCTCGAGCCACTGGGTCGAGGCCGTCATCGGCGCGTTGGCCGCATCGGCCATCAGGTAGCGGCTGAGCGAGCAGATGCGCTCGGAGCGCATGGGGTTTCGCTTATAGGGCATCGCGGACGAGCCGATCTGGTTCTTTTCAAACGGCTCTTCGACCTGGCGGTCGTGCTGGAGCAGGCGAATGTCGTTCGCCATGCGGTAGGCGCTCTGCGCGATGGAAGAGAGCACATTCAGAATGCGGCTGTCGGCCTTTCTCGGATAGGTCTGGCCGCTGACAGAGAAGCACTTTTCAAAGCCGAACTCCGCGGCAATGCGGCGGTTCATCTCGTCGACCTTGTCACCGTCGCCCTCGAAGAGGTCGACAAAGCTCGCCTCCGTGCCCGTCGTGCCGCGGCAGCCGAGGAAGCGCATCGAGCCGATGACAAAATCAAGCTCTTCAAGGTCCGAGCGGAAGTCCTGCATCCACAGCGTCGCGCGCTTGCCGATCGTCACGGGCTGCGCGGGCTGATAGTGCGTATAGCCGAGCGTCGGCGTGGCGGCGTATTCGCGGGCAAATGCCGCAAGATTCACCATCACGCTGAGAAGCTGCCCTCTCAGGTATTTGAGGCCGTCGCGATAGAGCACCAAATCGGCGTTGTCCGTCACATAGCAGCTCGTCGCGCCGAGGTGGATGATACCGGCGGCGGAAGGCGCCGCCTTGCCGTACGCGTACACATGCGCCATCACGTCGTGGCGCACCTCGTGCTCGCGCTTTTCGGCGACCTCGTAGTCGATGTCGGTGATGTGCGCAGCGAGCTCGTCGACCTGCTCCTGCGTGATCGGCAGGCCCAGCTCGTGCTCGGCGCGGGCAAGCGCCACCCACAGTCTGCGCCACGTCTGGAAGCGCATGTCAGGGGAAAAGAGGTGCAGCATGTATTCGGACGCATAGCGGGACGAAAGCGGGGACTCGTAAATATCCTTGCGCATAGGGTTCTCCTTTTCTTTCTCAGCGGTCGCTGTTCGTATTTTATATAGAATGAAGCAAAGTTGCAATAGAAAAGTAAAGAGGGGGCCTTCGTCCCCTCTTTACTTTGGTGTGTCAGCGGATGATGAGGCTCTCGCGCTCCGCGCCGACGGAGACGAAGCCGATGTGGCAGCCGATGGCCTTTTCAACGTATTCGACGTAGCTGCGGGCGGCTTCGGGAAGGTCCTCCCAATTACGCGCGCCGGAGATGTCGCACTGCCAGCCGGGCAGATACTCGACGACGGGCTTGGCGTCCTGCAGCAGCACGGGGAACGGGAAGTCGTCGGTCTGCTCGCCGTTTAATTCATAGTGTGCGCAGACGGGGATCTTGTCCATGTAGCTCAGGACATCGAGCTTCGTCAGGGCGATGTTCGTCGCGCCCTGCGTCTCCACGCCGTAGCGCGTCGCGACCAGATCGATGGGGCCGACGCGGCGGGGTCTGCCGGTCTTCGCGCCGTACTCCGCGCCCGCGTCGCGCAACTGCTGCGCCCCTTCGCCGAACCACTCGCAGACGAACGGGCCCTCGCCCACGCAGGAAGAGTACGCCTTCACCACGCCCACGACCTCGTCGAGCTTCGCCGTGGGAAGGCCCGAGCCGACGGGCGCATACGCCGCAACGGCGTTCGAAGAGGTGGTGTAGGGATAGATGCCGTAGTCCAGGTCGCGCAGCGCGCCGAGCTGGGCTTCAAAGAGGATGGACTTGCCCTCCTTCTGCGCGTTTCTCAGGAAACGGCCGGTGTCGGTGATGTAGGGCTTGATGGCGCCGCAGTAGGTGTTGACCCACGCCATGAGCTCGTCCATCGTGTAGCCCTTTGCGCCGTAGATCTTCTGGAGCATCAGGTTCTTCCACTCAAGAAGGTCGGCAAGGTGCTCCTTTAAGTGCTCGGGGTGCAGGAGCTCGCCCGCCTGCACGGTCTTTTTCTGGTACTTGTCGCCATAGAACGGCGCGATGCCTTGCTTGGTCGAGCCGTACTTCTTGTCGGCAAGGCGCGCTTCCTCGAGCGCGTCGAGCTCGCGGTGCCAGGGCAGCAGCAGCGACGCGCGGTCGCTGACCTTCAGATTCTCCGGCGTGATGATAACGCCCGCGGCGCGCAGCGTCTCCATCTCCTTGAGCAGGTTTTCGCAGTCCAGCGCCACGCCGTTGCCCAGAATGTTGACAACGCCGTCGCGGAAAATGCCGCTCGGCAGCAGGTGCAGGGCAAACTTGCCCTTTTCATTCACCACAGTGTGGCCCGCGTTGCCGCCGCCCTGATAGCGGACGACCACGTCATAATGGTCCGTGAGGTAGTCGACCATGCGGCCCTTGCCTTCATCGCCCCAGTTGATGCCTACGATCGCGCAATTTGCCATTGTATTGATCCTCCGATCCGGAGCGGGCCCGCTCTGCGAGTCCTGCTCAAATTTTTCAACCGAGTTATTATAGTCACATTTTCCGCCCATGAAAAGAGTTAATTTTGCATAGCTATCATTAGCACTACTTATGTCTTGTTGATTTTTGCGTCAAATTGAAATAATGTGCTATTCCGCTTCATTCAAGGTGTTTCGTCAATAGTGTCCAAAGTTGAGGCTCTGATATTGTTTCCTTTTTTCAGCACTTAGGACTTGCAATGTTGAGTCTCATGTGCAATAATTAGTTTGCTGTTATGAAGGTCACCACAAGATATAGTGTTATGTAAAGGACATACCAAAAGAAGAGGAGACGGGAGTACATGAGAGTTATCAAGCGCAACGGCGCAGAAGTAGAATTTGATATCGTCAAGATCATCGCCGCAGTGACTAAGGCTAACGACGTTGTGGACGAGGAGGCTCGCATGACGCCCGTCCAGATCCAGCGCATCGCCGAGAGCGTGGAGTTCTCCTGCCAGAGTCTGGGCCGCGCACCCACGGTCGAGGAGATCCAGGACTTTGTCGAGCACCAGATCATGGCGCACGGCGCGTTCGAGGTCGCTAAGCGCTACATCACTTATCGTTACAACCGCTCGCTCGTGCGCAAGAGCAACACGACGGACGACAAAATTCTCTCCCTCATCGAGTGCAACAACGAAGAGGCCAAGCAGGAGAATTCCAACAAGAACCCCGTCGTCAACTCCACCCAGCGCGACTATATGGCCGGCGAGGTGAGCCGCGATCTGACGAACCGTCTGCTCTTGCCCGAGGATATCGTCAAGGCGCATGAAGAGGGCATCATCCACTTCCACGACACGGACTACTACGCCCAGCACATGCACAACTGCGACCTTGTGAACCTGGAGGACATGCTGCAAAACGGCACCGTCATCACGGGAACCCTCATCGAGCGCCCACATTCGTTCGCGACCGCGTGCAACATCGCGACGCAGATCGTCGCGCAGGTCGCCTCGAACCAGTACGGCGGCCAGTCCATCTCGCTGACGCACCTTGCCCCCTTTGTCGACGTATCGCGCCAGAAGATCAGAAAGCAGGTGCTCGCCGAGGTCGAGGCCCTCGGCGTCGACCCCACGGAGGACAAGATCACCGAAATCGTCGAAAAGCGCCTGCGCGAGGAGATTCGCCGCGGCGTGCAGACCATCCAGTATCAGGTCGTGACGCTTCTGACCACGAACGGTCAGGCACCGTTCATCACCGTTTTCATGTACCTCAACGAGGCGAGAAGCGAGCAGGAAAAGCGCGACCTTGCCGTCATCATCGAGGAAATGCTCGAGCAGCGCTATCAGGGCGTCAAAAACGAGCAGGGCGTGTGGGTCACGCCCGCCTTCCCCAAGCTCATCTACGTGCTCGAAGAGGACAACATTCACGACGACTCGCCGTATTATTACCTCACACAGCTCGCCGCCAAGTGCACGGCGCGCCGCATGGTGCCCGATTACATCAGCGAAAAGAAGATGCTCGAGCTCAAGGGCGATGTGTATCCCTGCATGGGCTGCCGCAGCTTCCTGACGCCTGACCGCTTCACCGACGCGGGCGTCGGCAACATCGCGAATGCCGGCAACTATGTTCCCGGCAAGCACAAGTACTACGGCCGCTTCAATCAGGGCGTCGTCACGATCAACCTGCCCGACGTGGCACTCTCCTCCGGCGGCAACATTGAAAAGTTCTGGACGATCTTTGAAGAGCGTCTTGAGCTCTGCCACCGCGCGCTGCGCTGCCGTCACGACCGCCTGAAGGGCACGCTCTCCGACGCGGCGCCCATTCTCTGGCAGTACGGCGCGTGCGCAAGACTCAAAAAGGGTGAGCCCATCGACAAGCTCCTCTACGACGGCTATTCCACGATCTCGCTCGGCTACGCGGGACTTTACGAGTGCGTGAAGTACATGACCGGCAAGAGCCACACCGACCCCAGCGCAACGCCCTTCGCCCTCTCCATCATGCAGAAGATGAACGACAAGTGCAAGGAGTGGAAAACCGCCGAAAACATCGACTACTCCCTCTACGGCACGCCGCTCGAGTCCACGACCTACAAGTTCGCCAAGTGCCTGCAAAAGCGCTTCGGCGTGATCGAGGGCGTGACGGACAAGGGCTATATCACGAACTCCTACCACGTCCACGTGACGGAAAAGATCGACGCGTTCACCAAGCTCAAGTTCGAGGCGCAGTTCCAGCACCTCTCCCCCGGCGGCGCGATCAGCTATGTCGAAGTGCCCAACATGCAGCAGAACCTTGAAGCGGTTTTGCAGGTGATGAAGTTCATCTACGACAACATCATCTACGCCGAGCTCAACACGAAGTCCGACTACTGCCAGGTCTGCGGCTGGGACGGTGAGATCGACATCGTCGAGGAGGGCGGCAAGCTCATCTGGCGCTGCCCGAAGTGCGGCAACACCGATCAGGACAAGATGAACGTCGCCCGCCGTACCTGCGGCTACATCGGCACTCAGTTCTGGAACCAGGGCCGCACGCAGGAGATCAAAGAGCGCGTGCTGCATCTGTAAGGCTGCGCCATAAAATTGCTGTTTAGGTGGGAGCGCACCGCGCTCCCACCTTTTTCTGATAAGGAGGTCATTTCCCATGCACTATGGTGAGATCAAAAACTGCGACATCGCCAACGGCCTTGGCGTGCGCGTGACGCTGTTCGTCTCCGGCTGTACGAACCACTGCGAAAACTGCTTTCAGCCGCAGACGTGGGACTTCTGCTACGGCAAGCCTTTCACGAGTGAAACGGAGGACGAGCTCATCCGCCTGCTCTCCCCCGATTATATCAACGGCCTCACGCTGCTCGGCGGTGAGCCGTTCGAGCCTAAAAATCAGCGCACGCTGCTGCCGTTTCTCCGCCGCGTGAGGCGTGAGCTGCCGCAAAAGACGATCTGGTCGTTCACGGGCTTTACGTGGGAGGAGCTGCACGACCCCACCGCATACCCGCGCTGCGAGGTGACGGACGAACTGCTGTCACTGCTCGATGTGCTCGTCGACGGGCGCTATGTGGACGCGCTGCACGATATCTCGCTGCGCTTTCGCGGCTCGTCGAACCAGCGCATCATCGACGTTCCGAAAACGCTGCAATCAGGTACGCTGACGCTCTGGGACGAGCGCGCGAACATCTGAGAAAAACATAACAAATCCGCGGTTTCCATTCTTCGTCAAATTTTAACATTTCGCTACTTGCATTTGAAACGGCGTTATGTTATATTCCCACTATGTTAAAGAGCTCTAATTCATACTAACAGGAGGTTTTTTCAATGAAACATCTCGGTTTATTTGCAGCAGGCGTGCTGTTCGGCACCGCCGGCCTCAAGATCCTTTCCAGCAAGGATGCCAAAAAGGTCTACTCTCACACCACCGCCGCGGTGCTGCGTGCCAAGGACTGCGTGATGCAGGCCGTCACGAACGTCCGTGAGGATGCTGAGGACGTCTACGCCGACGCCAAGGACATCAACGAGCGCCGCGCAGCGGAAGAGGACGCCGAAGTCATTGAGGACGCGTCCGAGGAAAAGGCGGACGAGGAATAAATCGCAGGAGAGCCGCGACGCGCGGCTCTCTTTCACTTTCGGAGGAATTGATACACTATGAAATGCAAAATTCTGCACGAATCCGCCGGGCGCATACGCGTGCATCTGAATTGCCGCCGCATGACGCTGCATCAGGCGGACGTTCTGGAATATTATCTGCGCAATGTGGACGGCGTGCGAGAGGTCTCGGTCTTTGACCGCACGCAGGACGCCGTGATCGTTTACCGCGCGGACCGCGCCGCGCTCGTGCACGCGCTCGCGGCGTTCTCGTTCGACAAGGCCGAAACAATGGACCTTGTCCCCGACCATACAACGCGCAAACTCAACCGTGAATTTGAAGACAAACTCTCGTGGACGGTGATCCGCCGCGTGATCTCGAAGCTCTTCTTCCCGCTCCCCGTCATCACGGCGCTCGCCATCTATCACTCGATCAAGTACATCCGCGAGGGTCTTTCCGCACTGCTGCACGGCAAGCTCTCCGTCGCCGTGCTCGACGCCACCGCCGTCACCGTGTCGATGGTGCGCGGCGACTTCTCAACGGCAAGCTCTGTGATGTTCATGCTCCGCCTCGGCGAAATCCTCGAGGACTGGACGCACAAGAAGTCCGTCGCGGACCTCGCGGGCGCGATGTCGCTCAACGTCGACCACGTCTGGCTCAAGACGGGCGAGACGGAAACGCTCGTTCCCATCGGCGATATTCAGGCGGGCGACTGCGTCGTTGTCCGCACCGGCAGCCTCATCCCGCTCGACGGCAAGGTCGTCTCCGGCGAGGCGATGGTCAATCAGGCGTCCATGACAGGCGAGTCCATGCCCGTCCCCAAGCGCGAGGGCAGCTATGTCTACGCAGGCACCGTCGCCGAAGAGGGCGAGTGTGTCGTTCGCGTGGAAAAGGCGCTCGGCGGCGGCCGCTATGACCGCATCGTGCGCATGATCGAAGAGTCGGAAAAGCTCAAATCCACGGCTGAGGACAAGGCCTCGCGCCTTGCCGACAGGCTCGTACCCTATACGCTCGGCGGCACGATCCTGACCTATCTCATCACGCGCAACGTCACAAAGATGCTGGCCGTGCTGATGGTCGACTTCTCCTGCGCGCTCAAGCTCTCCATGCCTATCGCGGTGCTCTCTGCCATGCGCGAGAGCAGCAGCCATCACATCTCCGTCAAGGGCGGGCGCTTCCTCGAAGCCGTCGCCCAGGCGAACACCATCGTCTTTGACAAGACCGGCACACTCACCTACGCCACACCCAAGGTCGCGAGAATCGTCACCTTCGGCGGCAATGAGGAAAGCGAGATGCTCCGCCTCGCCGCGTGCCTCGAAGAGCACTATCCCCATTCCATCGCCAACGCCGTCGTGGCCGAGGCCAGGGACCGCGGATTGACGCACGAGGAGTATCACTCTCAGGTCCAGTACGTCGTGGCGCACGGCATTTCGAGCATGGTGGACGAAAAAACAGTGCTCATCGGCAGCGCACACTTCGTCTTTGAGGACGAGGGCTGCCGCGTGCCGGAGGGCGAAGAGGACAAGTTTGAATCGCTCCCGCCCGAGTATTCGCACCTGTACCTCTGTATCGCGGGCGAGCTCGCCGCGGTCATCTGCATTCATGACCCCCTGCGCAAGGAGGCGAAAGCCGCCGTGCGCGCGCTGCACGAGCTCGGTATCGACAAGGTCGTGATGATGACCGGCGACAGCCGCAAGACTGCCGAAGCCGTCGCCGCTGAGGTCGGCGTCGACGATGTCTACGCCGAAGTGCTGCCCGAGGACAAGGCCGCGTTCGTCCGCAGCGAAAAGGCCGCGGGCCGCAAGGTCATCATGATCGGCGACGGCGTGAACGACTCCCCCGCCCTGTCCGAAGCCGACGCAGGCATCGCCATTTCGACCGGCGCCGCCATCGCGCGCGAGATCGCGGATATTACCATCTCGTCCGAAGATCTGTTCGCGCTCGTCACGCTGCGCTCTCTCAGCCAGGAGCTCATGGCCCGCATCCACCGCAACTACCGTTTCATCGTGAGCTTCAACTTCTCGCTCATCGTGCTCGGCGTGCTTGGTATCCTGCCGCCGACGACCTCGGCGCTGCTGCACAACATGTCCACACTCGCCATCGGCCTCAAGAGCATGACGAACCTCCTGCCCGAAAGCGAGCAGAACAGCGCCAACTGATTTTTCCCGATAAAAAAGCTCCGTGCCAAGGCACGGAGCTTTTTTGCTATACAAGTTTGATTTTACGCAGGGCCGCAGGCCTTGATGGCATCGTCGACGATCTTTTCCGCGTCTGCGCCCACGATGTCGAGGTTTTCGGCTTCCAGGAGCTTGACGGTCGGAATGCCGAAGCAGTCCTGCGCGATGGTCTTCCAGTAGTCGTAGCCAAAGCGGCCGTCGAACGGTCTGCCGCTGGTCGTGACATAGTAGAGCTCGCTTGCGCGGCACAGGCCGACGGGCTCGCCCGCCTCGCTGTACTTCGTCACGATGCCCGTGACGTAGATATTCTCCAGATACACCTTGAGCTGCGCAGGGAACGACAGGTCCCACAGCGGCGCGGCGATGACAATTCTGTCCGCCGCGGCGAACTGACGGGCGTAACGGAACATTTCATCGTCATACTTCTTTTCCGCGAGCAGCGCGTCGCGCTTTGCGATGTCCGCGTACCCCAGCGGGTGCAGCGGCTCGTCATAAAGGCGCAGCTCCTCGTATTCGCCGAGCGCTTTAAGCAGCGCGCGGGCCAGTCTTTCCGTGCGCGATTCTCCGCGCGGGCAGCAGTTAATAAAAAGCGTCATGTCCTTTCTCTCACAGTACGCAGTAGTACATGATAAATGTGTTCGCCACGCCGAGCAGAATACCGGCGATGACTTGCAGCGGCGTGTGGCCGACGAACTCCTTGAGCTTCGCCTCCGGAAGCTTTTCCGACGCGAGCGAGTTGAAGGCCTCGACGATGTCGTTGATGATGACGGCCTGACGCCCCGTTTCGAGCCGGACGCCCATCGCGTCCTTGCAGACGACGATGGCGAAGATGAACGCCATCGCGAATTCAAACGAACCGAGCCCGTAGACGAGCGCCGCCGCGGTCGCGAGCGACGAGACCGTGGCCGAATGGCCGCTCGGCATCCCGCCGTCGCCGATCAGGCGCGTAAAGTCGATGCTCTTCGTCACAATGGCATGGATGATCGTCTTGATGAGCTGCGCCCAGAACCACGACGAGAGACCGATGAGCAAAAAGGGATTCGACAGCAATTCCTGAAACCAATTCATATGTTTCCGCTTCCTTTCGCGGTGCGGGCTTTGTCACCCCTTGGATGTTCCTTATTATACCACCGTTTTCCAGTTCGGCAATAAACTTTCTTTTAACTTCTTCCGCAGAAAATATAAACCAGCGCAGGCTCACCTGCGCTGGTTTTTCTTTACGACGCCTGCGCGAACTGGCTGTTGTAGAGCTCGGCGTAGAAGCCGTTTTGCTCCATCAGCTGCTCGTGCGTGCCGCTCTCGATGACGTCGCCGTCGCGCATCACGAGGATGAGGTCGGCGTTCTTGATGGTCGACAGGCGGTGGGCGATGACAAAGCTCGTCCGGCCCTTCGTCAGCTCGTCCATCGCACGCTGAATGAGAAGTTCCGTGCGCGTATCGACCGAGGACGTTGCTTCGTCGAGGATCAGCATCGGCGCATTCTGGAGCATCGCGCGGGCGATGGTCAAAAGCTGCTTCTGTCCCGCCGAGATCGTCGTGCTCTCGCTGAGCACGGTGTCAAAGCCCTGTGGCAGCGAGTGGACAAATTTGTCGAGGCCGCAGGCCTTGCAGACCGTTTCGAGCTGCTCGTCCGTGATACCCTCCATGTTATAGACCAGGTTCTCGCGGATCGTGCCCTCAAAGAGCCACGTGTCCTGCAAGACCATACCAAAGAGCTCGTGCACATCCTCGCGGCGCAGGTCGGTCGTCGCCACGCCGTCGATCGTGATGCGGCCGCTGTTGACCTCGAAAAAGCGCATCAGGAGGTTCACCATCGTGGTCTTGCCCGCGCCGGTGGGGCCGACGATGGCGACCTTCTGGCCCGGATGGACCTCAGCGGAGAAATCCTTGATGATGATCTTGTCGGGCGAATCGGGGTAGCTGAAGCGCACGTGGTCGAACATTACCGCGCCGCGCACGGCGTCGAGCTTCTCGGTCTTGCCGCTCTCGTCGCCGAGCTCTTCACTTTCGAGGAAGTCGAAAATGCGGTGCGCGGAGGCGGAGGCCGTCTGCAAATTCGTCATGCCCTGCGCGATCTGCGTCAGCGGCGTGGTGAAGAGGCGCACATACAGGATGAACGAGACGATGACGCCGAATTCGATCGTGCCATTGATGGCCAGCACCGAGCCGAACACGCACACGGCAACATACGAGAGGTTGCCGATCACGTTCATGAGCGGCTGCATCACACCGGAGAGGAACTGCGAGCGCCAGTTTGCGTCATAGACCGCCGCGTTCAGGCCGTCGAAGTGGTCGAGGACCTTATCGACTGCGCGGCTGATGCGCACGACCTCATGGCCGGAATACATCTCTTCGACATAGCCGTTGAGTTCGCCGAGGCTCTTCTGCCGCGCGGTGAAGTAGCGCTGCGACTTCGACATGATGGCGACGATCAGCACCATGCCAAGGAGCGTGATGCACAGTGCGACGAGCGCCATGCGCCATTCGGTCACGAACATCATAATAAGGCAGCCGACAAACTGTGTCGCGGCGCTGATGATGGTCGGCAGGCTGTTGGTAAGTCCCTGCTGGAGCGTTGACACATCGTTTGTGATGCGGCTCAAAATGTCGCCCTGCGAGGTGGTGTTGAAATACTTCTGCGGCACGCGGTTGATCTTTTCCGAGAGTTCGCCTCTCATGCGGTAGGACATTTTCAGCGTCACGACCGCCATGATATAGTGTTGGATGAAGCCAAACAGCGCGCTCAGGCAGTAAATAATGGCAAGGAACACGCCGATCTTCGCAATGGCGGCGAGGTCAATGCCGGTGAAGAGGCCGTCGGACATAATGGTCGCCATTTTGCCGATCTTGTCGGGGCCGATGATCGTCATCACGGCGCTCAGCGCCGCCAGCACGAGGGCAAAAATGATAATGCTCATGCTCGAGCTCATATACGCGCCCGTGCGCTTGAGCGCGCCGACGGGATTGCTGTTTTTCTTTTTCATCTTCTCTCGCCCCCTTTACGCGAGCTCCGCAGCGCTGAGCTGGGAGGTCGCGATCTCGCGGTAAACGTCACAGTTTTTCATCAGCTCTTCATGCGTGCCGATGCCCACGGTCTCGCCGCGGTCGAGCACGATGATCTTGTCTGCGTGGCGGATGGTGCTGATGCGCTGCGCGACGATGATCTTCGTCGTGTCGTGCAGCTGCTTGGATAGCCCCTCGCGCAGCTTCGCATCCGTGCGGTAGTCCAGAGCGGAGAACGAATCGTCGAAGACGAGGATCTCCGGTTTTCTCGCCAGCGCGCGGGCGATGGAAAGGCGCTGCTTCTGGCCGCCGGACATGTTGCGGCCCATCTGCGCCACATGGTGCTGCGTGCCGTCGGGGAGCTTGTCGACAAACTCCTTCGCCTGCGAAAGCTCGACGGCCTGCGCAAGGCACTCATCGTCCGCCGGCGCTTCGCTCTCGCCAAAGTAGACATTGTCGCGGATGCTGCCGGCGAAGAGCACCGCCTTCTGCGTCACGTAGCCGAGCTTGTTGTAGAGTGTGTCGAACGTGTAGTCCCTGACGTTCACGCCATCGACAAGCACCTCGCCCTCCGTCGCATCGTAAAAGCGCGGGATCAGGCTCACAAGTGTCGTCTTGCCGCTGCCCGTCGCGCCGATGACGGCAAGCGTCTCGCCCCTGTTCACACGGAAGCTGATGTTCGAAAGCTCATCCTCCGAAGCGTGCGGATAGCGGAACGAAACGTTTTTGAACTCCACTGTGCCGTGCTCTTTGCATTCGCTCACGCTGCCCTCGCGGATATTCGCCTTGCGCTCGAGCACCTCGTTGATACGCTCGGCCGAGACCTGCGCCTGCGGCAGCAGCATGAAGATCATCACGAGCATCATAAAAGACATCACCACGTAGGTTGCATACGTGCTGAACACCAGCACGTCGCTGAACATCGTGAGGCGCGCTGCGGAATCGGTCAGCGCGATGTTGTTGACGAGCGCCGCACCCAGCCAGTAGATCGTGAGCGCCAGGCCGTTCATACCGAGCGTCATCGTCGGCTGGACGAGGGCGAAGAGCTTCTGGTTCTTTACCTGCACATTCATCATGTCAAGGCTCGGCTTGTTGAACTTGTCGTTCTGGTACTGCTCGGCGTTGAACGCGTGCACCACGTTGATGCCCGTCAGGTTTTCGCGCGCCACACGGTTGATCTGGTCGGTCAGCTTCTGCACGATGCGGAAACGCGGGATGCAGATGCTCATCACCGTTATCACCGTCACGCAGATGACCACGACGAATGCCGCTGTCACGGCGGAGAGCTCCCAGCTCTTGCCGAGAATTTTGATGATGGCCCACACGGCCATGATCGGCGTTTTGATCATCATCTGCAGGCCCATCGCCACGATCATCTGAATTTGCGTGATGTCGTTCGTCGTTCTCGTGATGAGGCTGGCGACGGAAAAGTCCTGCATCTCCTCGCTGCCGATGTCCATCACGTGGCGGAAGAGCTTTTCGCGCACCGTGAAGCTGAAGCCCGACGCCGCCTTGGCCGCAAGATACCCGCAGCCCACGGCCAGCACGGCGCTTGCGAGCGTGCAGCCAAGCATTTTCACGCCGACGGACAGGATATCCGCCGTCGCCCCCGACGTTTTGATGAGCGTCGTCAGATCGGTCATGTAATCCGGCAGCCGCAGGTCAAAGTAGACCTGCACCGCCACAAGCACGGTGCACAGCAGCACCATGAGCACCTCTTTACGGCGCATGTTTTTGAGTAATTTCAGCATTGTTGTTCTCCTGATTTCTTCTTTGGGCCCTCAGCGCTTTTCCTTGCAGATGCCGTTCAGATTGCCATCCATTCTTTCAAGGCAGCGGCGCATCGTCGCCAGATCCTCCTCCGGGATGCCCTCGAGCAGACGTCTTCCGAACTGCCACTGCACCTGCCGTCCGCGCTCAATGAGCGCTTGCGCCTGTTCGGTGCAGATAAGCCGCGTCTGCCGCCGGTCGCCCGGCATCTCCCGCCGCTCGAGAAGACCGTCATTCACCAGTCTTTCCACATGCACGGAGACGATACCCGGTTTGTGCCCGCGCATGCGGCAGATGTCCTTCGCCGTGTTGTGCTCGGGATTGTTGGCGAGAAAGAGCAGAATATCCATCGCTAACGGCGGCAGGCCGGTCTCCTTGCACAGTGGAGTTAACATAATGTGATAAGCCTTTGTCATCTTGTTGGCGTGGCTGAAAAGCGTTGCCCCGCGCATCGGTTCCTTCGGCATCATATCGGTTCCTTTCCGACCTCATTCGGTCACGCGCCGCGCTCGCTCGTCATCGAATGATAATCTTCTAATTTTAGAACGTCATCATTATAGTTGTTTCCATTCCAATGTCAATAAACAAATTGTGAACGTTCCAAAAAAGGGCGCGAAAAAGCGCCGCCTTTCGGCAGCGCTTTTTTCGTATTCTGTTACAGAGACAGCTGGATAAGGCCGAGGATGAGCATATGTACCGGATAAAACGCGTAGCAGGCATACTGAAACACCTTGCTGTGGTGTCCCTGCCGCCCGCGGTAGAGCCAGATGGGCACGAGCGAGAGCAGTGCAAGCCCCTGCTCGCAGACCTCAAACTCCAGTCCAAAAAGCTCGATCGGGAAAATCTGTCCTCCGATGAGCGACACATTGATCCAATAGAGCGCCGCGATCTGCCCGAGCAGCTTCCACCACTCTCTGCCGTGGAGGAAATAGAACACAAACACCGTCAAAACGCCCATGCCGTAATAATCTACCATGCCGAGCGTGCCGAGCGCAAAGCCCAGCACCGTGACCGCAGCGCAAGTCAGAAGATAGAGCCATGTCTTCCCCTTTTCCCGCACGGCCTCCATCGCCCGAATGCCGAGAAGGCCGATGAGCAGCGTCCAGATGACATTCTGGTGCACAGGGTAGAACCACGTGCCGCCGTACATCAGGTCAAAGGGAATTTCCGACAGCAACGCAAAAATCAGCATCCGCTGCGCGTATTTTTTGAAACTGTGCGTGTGGAAGTAGCCCTCCACCGCCATGAAGGCAAAAATGGGGAACGCGAGACGTCCCACGCAGGTCATCCACTCCTGCGAAAGAAAAAGCGTCGCCCACAGGTGGTCGAGCAGCATGAAGGCCATCGCTAAAATGTGCAGCGCCGCGGCGCTGAGGTCAAACTGTTTTTTCATTGATCTCTCCTGTTGATTTCTCTCTTTTCCCCGCTGTTGCGCAGACTTATTTTATTTTATCAGATCTCGCGTCAAAAGTCACGCTTAATTTTTGCGTTTCTTTCTCTGTGCGCCGTTTATTATTAAGTGCGAAAGAAGTTATTACTTCTGACGCGCTTATTTTTTATCCCCAAAAACGCAGGGAACGGAGGCGATACGGAATGAACAGCTACAATATCGGGCTTGAAGATCGGAAAATCATCGAAGAAATGTATAACGCGGGCGCGAAGCCGTGCGAAATCGCGGCGCGCATCGGCAAATGTCAAGCGACGATTTACCGGGAAATCAAGCGCGGAGAAGTGCCGGAACTGAACGCGCGCTGCCGCCCTGCATACCGAGCAGAAGTTGCAGAAAAGCGCGTGACCGAAGCATACCGCAAAAGAGGTCGCCGGAAAGCGACAGAATGAAAAAGGAGGCTCATACCATGAAGAAAACTGAAAACGTGTATATTACGCACGTTCTTTTCCCGTGGGAAACATTCGCTGCGCAGAGCGAACGCGAAGCACGGGAGCGGGCAAGCGGCGGCGACCGTTGGACGGAAGATTTTCTGCGGGAAGTCCGGGAAAACGTTCTGCGATACGCGAACGAGCCGTTTTTCCCGCCGGATGAATTCAAGCACGCGGAATTTATGAACACATCCATGCGAAACTCTTGCCTGAACGACGTTTACAGACTCGTACCGCTGCATTTCCGTGAAGAAGTATTTGCGGGTGTTTCCTTCCCGATTTGGAATCAGGGGGCGCGGGGATGAACGTTTTCGACCGAATCACGGCAAGCCCGCAGGCGTTGGCGGATTTCCTGCAAGCAATTCCGGCGATCAATGCGCCGTGGGACGATGCTTTTCATCGCATCTACTGCGATCAGTGCGCAGCGGAAAACTGCGACAACTGCCCGAATGAAGCCCTTCGGGGCAGCGCGCTTTGGTATTTGACGCTTCCGGCGGAGGCGGAGGAATGACCCGCGCGGACTATACGCGGACGTGTGCCGGATGCGGCAGCGTCGTAACGGAAGATTGGGTAAATGGTCAAAAGTGTTTCAGATGCTATGAGCCGGGGCAAACGTGCGGTTACATCGTCGGCATTGAACGGTTTCTGCCGTACGTCCCGGCATGGTGTCCAAAAATGGGCGGCTGCTTACGACCGCCGGAAAGATACGAGGTACAAAAGACATGAAAAAGCTGTATTCAAAGCAACTCGGCAGCGAGGTCTACGCGCTTGCGCCGGAACAGTTGAAAGTATTCGCGTCGAGCGGGTACGAAGTCCCCACGCCGGAAGCCGTCATTGCAGACGCGGGCGCTATCCGCATCGTTCCCCCGGCAGGAAAGCGCGCGTATGCGGTATTCAAATTCACGACAGGCGCTTTTGTCGTTCGCACGTCCGCCGAAACGATGACGATGCAGGAAGTCGGCGCGTTCGTCGGTGAGGTCGTGCAAGCGGCTATCGTCTGCAAGCTGGCGGAAAATGCTGACCCGGACAGACCGAAGCTGGAAGCGGCGGGCGGTCAAATCGCGTCGGCGGTCGCGGCGCTGACGGCGGCGATCAGGCGGGCGACCGGCGAAGCGCACGCGGGCGGCGATCAGGCAGCGGCGGAAAGCCCGGAGGTAACGGAATGACATTCGGCACGTGTAGGTATTGCGGGCAAGTCGTGAATCTGGACTACGAAGAAGAAACGCAGGCGGAAGCCGATATTGCCGATTCCGAAAAATGCGAATGCTACGACGCACGGCATGAACGGAATCTGCGCAAGCAGATCACGACGGCGCAAAACCGCATTCGCAAGATTTTCGGGGACGATGCTGCAAAGCTGGGCTTTTCCCCGATTGCTGCCGAAGAACCGCTGCAACTCCTGAACGCTATCGCGGAGCAGACCGCACGCGGGTTTATTACGTCGGCTACGATCAACGTGCGCGGGCTTTGCAAGGCGAAAATCACGATGACCACAAAAGAGAAAATCAAGGTCGAGCGCAGCGAAACGAAAACGTACCAGTTGGAGGAATGACGGCAAATGAACGAAGCGTATAACATTGACTGCATGGAATTTATGCGCCGCGTTCCGAGTAAATATTTCGATTTGGCGGTTGTAGACCCGCCGTACGGGATTGAAAAGGGGTTCAAGACGACAAGCCGGGTTAGGCGCTACGGGCAGACAAAGACCGCGAACGACGATAAACCGACGGCGGAATACTTCACCGAACTGTTCCGTGTCAGCAAGAATCAGATTATTTGGGGCTACAATCACTTGTCGGATTTGCTGCCGCCGACGAAGGAATTCATTTTCTGGTACAAGCGTCAGCCCGTGGACAGCTATTCCGACGGCGAATTAGCATGGACGAGTTTCAATAAAACGGCGAAATGCTTTGACCATGCGTATTTCGGGAACGTCGGCGCGGATGACGTGCGGATTCATCCCATGCAAAAGCCGGTTGCGCTGTATTTGTGGCTTTACGCGAAATACGCGCATCCATACGACAAGATTTTTGATTCACACCTTGGGAGCGGGTCAAGCCGAATTGCCGCTTACGATATGGCGCTTGATTTTATCGGGTGCGAGATCGACGCAGAATATTTTCAGAAGCAAGAACAGCGTTTTGAAGAACATACAGCGCAGCAGCGGTTATTCCTATGACCGCCGCAAGGAGGGTACATCATGGTAACAATCGGATGCGGCAGGACGGTCAAGCCCGTCACGTTCAGCGTCTTAGGCAAAGACGACAAAGATAAAGCCGTTCGGGGTACGGTTTCGTACATCCATCCGGCGCGCCGCTATTGCATTCTTGAATTTGCCGTGCGGGGCGGCATTCTCCGCGAATCATTCCAACTGATAGACGGCGAAATTGCCGAATAGAGAAAGGCAGGGGCTTACATGGAACGCAGACCTATGAAGCTATACCTCGTCAGACACGCCGAATACGGCGAAACAACCGCAAACGGGCGCTGCAAATATGATGCGATCATCGCCGCCGCGCGGCAATGGCGCGCCCGCTGGACGCAGATAGCCCGCGAATGTGAATTTATCGTGCTTGCCGAAGAAGAACCGGCAAGCACAGAGCAATGACCGCGCAGCAGCGGCGGAAACGCCGCATGATACGCCGGTTCGCGCCGACGGTCGCGCTGTGCGCCGTCATTGCAATCATTGCGGCGGCTTGTGTCTGCGCGCTGGCGCGCCCGGTAGAGCGGGACACGCAGCCGGAAGCGGCAAGCACGGAAACGGTTGCCGCAGCAACAAAAATCGCGCCCGCGATCACAAAAGCGGCGGAACAGATCACGAAAACGCCGGAAACGATCACGCCGGAAGCACCGGAAGAAACAGAGCCGGAAGAACAGCCGGAGGAAGCGCCGGAAGAAATCAGCCGTTATGCGGCGCTGAACGTCACGGAGGACGATATTGATATGCTGGCAGCGCTTGCATGGCACGAAGCGCGCGGCGAACCGTTCGACGGGCAAGTTGCCGTTGTCCTGACTGCGCTGAACCGCTGCTTGTCGCCGGAATTCCCGGATACGGTCGAAGAGGTCGTTTTCCAAAAGTACGGGGACGTTTGGCAATTCAGCCCCGCGCCGTATCTTTGGACAGCAGAACCGACACAGACGCAGTACGACGCAGTTTATACCGCGCTGCACGACACAGATTACATTCTTCCCGCCGAAGCGGTATTTTTCAGCACAAAGGCATACAACGACAATATCGTTGCAGTCATCGGAAATCACATCTTTTGTTCTATTGAGGAGGTCACACAATGAAAATCACACGCAGGACAGAGCAGGAAATCAATATTTCGGAACTGAAAGCAGCGATCAAGGAGGGGCGCGGGCTGGAGGTCATCCGCCCGTACGACGAAATCACGCTTACGATGGACACGGGCGAAACGATCACGCCGGTTTGCGGCTACGTCGGCAAGCATAGCGCCCGATTCGTTTTCAAAGACTGCCTCCGCGAAATGTGGCAGATGAACAAGGAAACGACCAACAAAGGTGGATATTTCAGAAGCGAAGCCCGCAGACACGTCCTCGAAGATATTCTGCCGCATTTGCCCGCCGAACTGCGCGAAGCGATCACGCCGCGACACATATGCGAGGAAATCGACGGCGAAACGTACGAATATTTTGATTCGTTGTGGTTGCCGTCGGCAACGGATGTTTTCGGCAATGACCCGGATGGATGGTGGAAAGAAGAAACAGACAGCTTCCAGTTACCTATTTTCAAGGCGGAACGCGACCGCGTGAAGGAAGTCCCCGGAAGCGGCACATATCCGTACTGGCTCCGTTCCCCGCTTGCCAGCAGTTCCGCGGGTTTCGTGATTGTGAATACTGGCGGCACGGTCAGCGGCAGCGGCGCGTCCTACTCGCGTGGCTTTGCCCCCGGCTTTGATTTGTAAAATTCGGAATTCAAAAACTTCCCCGGCTCAATGCCGGGGAAGTAGCCGCAAGGAGGCAAGATCATACCATGAATATAGGGCTTATCGACGTAGATAGCCACAATTTCCCGAATCTTGCGCTTATGAAGATTTCCGCATTCCACAAATCGCACGGCGATCATGTCGAGTGGTGGTGGGGATTCGGTGACTACGACATTGTTTATATGTCGAAGGTGTTTGACGATACATATTCAAAAGACGTTGACGAACCCTTGAATGCAAGAAAAATCATAAAAGGCGGAACGGGATACAGACTTAACGGAAATCTGCCGGAAGAAATCGAACACATTTACCCTGATTATTCCCTATACCCGGAATTGACGAAAGACACAGCATACGGGTTTCTGACAAGAGGTTGCCCGCGACACTGTTCTTTTTGCATCGTTGGCGACAAAGAGGGCTTGCGGAGCAGAAAAGTCGCAGACTTGTCGGAATGGTGGCACGGGCAGCGATATATAAAGCTGCTTGACCCGAATATAACAGCCTGCAAAGATCGGCTTGACCTTCTGCGGCAACTGGCAGATAGTGGCGCGTGGGTCGATTTTACGCAAGGCGTTGACTGCCGGACATTGACGAAGGAAATCATTCTGTCCCTGAACGCCGTGAAAACGAAAATGATTCATTTTGCGTGGGATTTCATGGAACAGTCTGACGCAGTAGTGAAAGGACTTGAATTATACGCGCAGCACGGCACGATCACGGACGAACGAAAACGCCGGGTCTACGTGCTTACGAACTACAATACAACGCAGGCAGAAAATCTACATAGGATTCACACATTGCGGAGCATGGGCTATGACCCATACGTTATGATCTACGACAAGCCACATGCGCCGCGTGAAATACGACTTTTGCAAAGATGGGTAAACAACAAGATCATTTTCAGGAAATGCGAACGCTTTGAAGATTACGACCCGAAGCGGCGCTGACGGAGGCTGAAATGAACAAATACATTGGAAAAATCATCATCGTCACAAATATGCGGAAAATCCCGCGTTCGTGCGCGGAATGCGGCTACTATGACGGCATGGGAAACCGACCCGGCGGGCGCTACAACGACGGCATTTGCACGGCGGGTGCGTCGATTTACAGTACACGCGGCATTCGGGTAACGAAAGAACGGCTGAAAAACTGCCCGCTGCACATGATCGGGAGGGATAACAATGACTGATGAATACATAAGCCGGGAAAAGACGCTGGAACTGCTCAAAAGTCTGAGCAGTCGGGACTATCGCCGGAAAAAAGGCACAATTCAGGATGCAATCAAGATGATTTCTTACGCCGTGTACACGCCCGCCGCCGACGTTGCGCCGGTGCGACATGGGCGGTGGATTTACCATGATGACGGTGTATTCACTTGTAGTGAATGCGGCAACGCAGAATCTAACGACAGCTATTATTGCAGACTATGCGGGGCAAAGATGGATGGTGTTTGACGGTGAAAATTGAACGTGCGATTGAAATTCTGAATCCCGCGCATCGGGAGCATTACGAAAGCATTGAACCGGTAAACGAAGCCTGCCGCATGGGGATTGCGGCGTTGTCGTACCGCGTTCGGGAAAAACCGGAATACCTTCCAGCGCGCCCCACGCCCGCTTTAGCCTGCAAGCGGTGCGGCAGCGTTAAACACTTGCACAATGCAGACGGCGCGCAGAACGCATTCTGCGGGCAATGCGGACAGGCTATTGACTGGACGGATGCGGCGGAAAGGGACACATAAAAAAGCCGCCGACGTTTTCGCAGAACGTCGGCGGTGCTTGCCTCGGAAAAGACAAGGTTACTCATACCTTATATATAATATCACGTTCCGGGGCGATATGCAAGCGAAAAGCGGCGGGAAACCGCTATTTTCGGGCTTGTATGGGATAGTAACTTAACGACCACAGAGCCGCCGGAGGTAAAGGCATGAAAACAATCTATCGGGAAAAGCGCTACTACTGCGGGGAGTACCTCGACGTATATATTTTTCCTACATACCGGCAATCGAACGGACGGCGCAGCCGGAGCAAGCCGACAACCGCCGCGCAGAAGAAATTAAATCAGCGCCACAGGGAAGAAAAACTTGTCAGACTGCTTCACGCGAACTTCACGCCGGATGATCTTGAAATTCACCTGACATATACCGTTCAGCCGGAAAGCGAAGAAGAAGCCGCACGCAATGCCCGCAATTACATACGTCGCATTCAGCGGATGCGGAAGAAAGCCGGATTGCCGCCGCTGAAATACATCGTCGTGACAGAACGCGGCGGAAAGACCGGGCGTTATCATCATCACATCACGATCAACGGCGGGTTAGATCGTGACACGGTGGAGGCGGCTTGGGGCTTGGGCTATGCGAACAGTCGCCGTTTGCAATTCACGGAAACAGGGCTTGCCGGTCTTGGGCATTACATCGTCAAGAAGCCCGTCGGCAAAAAGGCTTGGAATGCGTCAAAGAATCTGATTGACCCTGACCCGAAAACACGCGACGGGCGCATTTCCGGCAGGCGGGCGGAAGAACTCGCACGGGACACGACCAACAACGCCGAATATGAAAAGCTGTACCCCGGCTATTTCCTTGCGGAAGCTGGCGCATTTCATAACGACGTGAACGGCGGACGGTATATCGTCGCCCGGTTTTACCGCCGGGACGGTAAATTTATAAAGCCACAGCGAAAAACAAAAACGAATCGGAGGCGGAAAGAATGACGGTAAATGAATTTGCACAGGATGTCCACAAAAACGCCGTTGCGCACGGTTGGTATGATGCGCCTATCACGTTCCCGGAAGTCGCGGTTATGATACACGCTGAAATCTCGGAAGCCGTGGAAGAATGGCGGAGCGGAAACCCGGTTATCTACGGCACGTGTGCGCTGTCGCCGGATAATTGCAAGTTTTCAAAAATCTGCGATAACGTCGGGCATCCTTCGGGCGCTGATACGGAGGGGAACTGCAAGCCGGAGGGCGTTGCGGTCGAACTCTGCGATGCGGTCATGCGCATTATGGATTTCCTTGCGTTCATGGGCGTAGACATTGAAGCCGTGCTTGTGGCAAAGCACGAATACAACAAAGGGCGCGAATACCGGCACGGCGGGAAGCGCGCATAAGGAGGCGGGCTATGATTAACTATTTTGACGCAGCGGAAAACACGCTGCGATCACGTTCAATGCTTGAAAAGGCATTGAAAAACCTGATGCGGCGGCAGGAAAGAATCATGCGCCACAATGCGCCGTCTGGCTATCCGTCGTTAGATACGTCGAAGCCGTACACAAGCACGAAAAGTGTAAACGATGCGCTGACAGATTGCATTGAGATTGCCGAAGTTGCGCGGGAGATCAACCGCACGAAAGACAAGATCGACGAAATCGACAGCGTATTGCAGCAGCTTGACCCGCAAGACGCGGAATTACTGCGCCTATGGTACATAGAGCGGAAAAGCAAAGAAGAAATTGCCGCACAGGTGAACTATGCGTCGCGCACGTCGATATACGATTTGCGCAATAAAGCCGTTGCGGGCTTTGCTGTGCTGTACTTCGGCGCGGATGCTGGGGCGCTGCTCTGACCGCGCCGGACGCTTTTGAAAAAAGTCTGAACAGAAAGTTTCGGAAATCCGTGCTATGCTGATAGCCGTAAAGGGAGGTCGAGGAAACCTCGCCGCCGTGCGCCTTGCGCTTATGCGCAGGGCGTTCCCTTTACCCTTTTGCAAGGAGGCAGCGGAATGAAAGCATTTGCAAAAGCATTCTACGAATCGGCAGCATGGCGGCGGACGCGGGCGTACATCCTGAAACGCGACGCGGGGCTATGCGTCAGGTGCGGCGCGCCCGGTTGCATCGTCCATCACAAGACGGAATTAACGCCGCGAAACATAGATGACCCCATGATTACGCTGAACGAAGATAATCTTGAAACCGTCTGCCGGACGTGCCACGCGATCATTCACGAAGGAACGCCGCCGCTTGCAGACGGTCTTGCTTTTGATGCAGACGGAAACGTTATCGAATCCGCAATATCCCCCCCGGTGCGCCGCTGAAAATTTCCGGCGGCGTAACCGCGTTTCACCCACGTTTAGAACCGCCCCGGTCGCGCACATGAGGGGGGGTAACGCAGAATTCAGGAGGTGGCATACATTATATGGCGGAAGAAAAAAAGACATACGAAGATATGTCAAACCCTGAAAAAATTGACGCGAAAAAACGGAAAATTAAAAAGCTTTTCCGTGATTTACCCACAGAAAAGAAGCAATTCGCGGAGGGTTTAATCAATCAATTCGCGGTCACGTCGGTTACGCTGGAACGCCTTGCCGACGCGATCAACAACGGCGATCTTATCGAAGATTTTGTGCAGGGCGCACAGAAAATGCGTCGGGAGTCCCCCGCCCTACGCGCCTATAACACGACGATCAAATCGTTTTCGACGCTGACAAATCAGCTTATCAACCTACTGCCGGAAAAGGAAAAGAAAACGGCAGGCGATGAACTGATGCAGTTTATTACGAAGCCGAAAGCGGCGGGCAGATAATGAACTATGTGCGCGAATACTGGGGGCGGATTTCAAGCGGCGAGATCGTCACAAGCCGCCGCGTCAAAGCTGTCTACGGGCGGCTGATGCAGGAAATGGACGCGCCCTCGGATGATTCGGCGTATTATTTCGACGAAGAAACCGGGGAACGCCCGATTTTGTTCATTGAGCAATTCTGCAAGCAGTCACAGGGTACACTCGGCGCGGCGTTGAAGCTGGAATTATTTCAAAAGGCGTTCATTCAGACGCTATTCGGTTGGCTTGAAAAAGATACGGGATACCGGCGATTCCGCGAAACGCTGCTTTTGGTCGCCCGAAAGAACGGCAAAACGACGCTGCTTGCGGCTATCGCGCTGTATCTGCTTGTCGCGGACTATGAGGGCGCGGCGGAAATCTATTCCGTAGCGACGAAAAAAGATCAGGCAAAAAAGACGCTGACCGAAGCCGTCAACATGGTCAAGCAGTCGCCGGAACTGCGCGCGATCATCAAAAAGCGCCGGAACGATATTTATTTTCCGGCGACGGCATCCATCTTTGAAGCCCTCGCGTCGGATTCCAACACGCTTGACGGTCTAAACTCCCACGCGGTTATCATCGACGAATTGCACGCCATTCGTGACCGCAATTTGTACGAAGTTATGAAGCAATCGACCTCCAGCCGCCGACAGCCCATCGTGATTATGATTACCACATCCGGCACGGTACGCGAATCCGTGTTTGATAACATTTACGAATTGGCGTGCAACATAGCCGACGGCAAGATCACGGAAGATACGTTTTTGCCGGTGCTGTATGAACTGGATGACCGCGCCGAATGGACAGACCCGCAAGCGTGGATAAAGGCGAATCCGGGACTCGGCACGATCAAACGTTATTCTACACTGGCATCATTCGTCGAGCGGGCAAAGAAGAACCCGGAAGATTTACCCGGCGTTCTCTGCAAGGATTTCAACGTAAAATCCGTGACAGCGGCGGCGTGGTTAAGCTACGACGAAGTAAAGAGCGACGCGACGTTTACCATGCAAGACGTGTATAACACGTACGCAATCGGCGGTTGTGACCTATCCGCGACAACTGACCTGACGTGCGCGACGCTCCTGATTCGCAAATCAGGGGATGACCCGCAAATTTACGTTTTACAGCATTACTTTTTACCGGCGAAGAAGCTGGAAATGCTGGACGAACACAACACGCAGGAAGCGCCCTATAAAACATGGGCTGACCGTGGTTTGCTGACGGTATGCGACGGCGTGCGCGTGGACTATTCCGATGTTACGGCGTGGTTCTGCCAGATGCGCGACGAATATAAGATCGACACGTACAAAGTCGGATATGACCGCGCCCTCGCGGGTTACTGGGTCGATGAAATGACCTCCAACGGCTTTGAAATGGTCGCCGTTGCGCAGGGTCCGTTTACATGGTCGCAGCCGATGCGCGAAATGGGCGCAGCATTCGCAGACAAAAAAGTGAATTACAACAAAAACCCCGTTTTGCTTTGGTGTCTGACGAACAAGGCAGTCAAGAAAAGCGGGGTCAACAATATCCAGCCCGTAAAGATTTCCGACAAGCGCCGCATTGACGGCGCGGTTTCGCTCCTGAATGCGTGGGTCATCTATGTGCGGGATTTCGAGGACTATATGTATTTGGTGGGGTGATAACATGGCAGAAAAACGAGGGCTATTTCAGTCGATCTTCGGGAAGAAGCAGCAAAGCGACAAGGATTTTCATGCGTACAAGCTGCTTAGTTCGTGGGAATCGACCTTTTCGCCGTATTCCGGCAATATGTGGGATATTAACACGGTTCGTTCTGCCGTGGACGCATTCGCCCGCCGCGCATCGACCGCGCAGCCGCGCCACGTCCGGCAGTCCCCGGAAACGACGGTATCCGTCAATGACTACGTTGACCGCATCTTGCAGTATCAGCCGAATCCGTACATGACGGCGGCTGATTTTTATTACAAGCTGGCGGCACAATACAAGGTCTATAACAACGCCGTCGCGTATCCCGTCTTTGACAGCCAAAGGCGGCTTGTGGCGATCTATCCCATCAACGCGCAGTTTTTTGAATTGCTTGAATACATGGGAACGCTGTATTGCCGGTTCAAATTCGCAACGGGCGCGTCGTATATCTGCGAGTATTCCCGCATTATCCACATCCGCAGACATTTTCTCGAAAACGATATTTTCGGGGATGACAACCGCCCGCTGAATCCTGTTTTGAAAACGGCGAACACGTTCAATCAGTCTATGTCGAAGTTTGCCGAACTCGTCGCCGTCATTCGCGGCATCCTGAAAGTTTCAAACGCCGTGAAAAATGAGGATTTGAACCGCCGCCGTGACGATTTCGTACGGGACAATTTGCGCATGGAGAACAACGGCGCGGGCATCGTGGTCACGGATTCCAAGTATGACTATACGCCGCTGAACGACAAGACAACGCCGATTCCGGCAAATCAGCTTGAATACATCAAGACAGAAATTTATGACTACCTCGGCGTTTCAAAAGAGATCGTCGAAAACACGGCTACCCCGCAGCAGGAACAGGCTTTTTACAGCGGCGAAATCGCGCCGTTCTTCCGCAAGCTAACGCAGGCGTTCACGAACGTGCTGTTTACAGAACGGGAGATCGGACACGGCAACCGCATCATTTTCGCCGCAAATTCCGTGCAGTTTGCAACGCTGCCCGAAAAGGTGACGGCGGCGAAATTCCTGACGGAGATCGGCGCGGCGACGCTTGACCAGATTTTGACGATGTTCGATATGCCGACAATCGGCGGCGAAGAAGGTGCGCGCCGCGTCCAGACGTTGAACATGGTAAATGCAAAACTTGCCGACAAGTATCAGACGGGCGCAGACGGCGAAACGCCGCCGGATGACCCGAAGAAGGAAAAAGACCCGCCGCCCGCAGAGCCGGACGGCGGAGAAGCAAAGGAGGCTTAACGTTATGGGTATGAAACAAGGGCGCGAATACCGCGCCGTGCAGGATTTTTCCCTCGTTCCCCGCGCAGAAGAAAAGGACGAATACCGCGTGCGCGGTACGGCGGTCGTGTTTGATACGCCGACGGTTCTTTTTGAATACGACGGCGTGAAGTATTCCGAGGTCATTGACCGCAACGCATTTGACGAATGCGATATGTCCGACGTGATTTTTAACTACAATCACGGCGGCAAGGTGGTCGCCCGTCTGCGCAATAAAACGCTTACGCTGACCATCGACGAACGCGGCTTGCACATGGAAGCCGACCTCGGCGGCACACAGGCGGGGCGCGAACTGTATGAGGAAATCGACGGCGGGTATGTCGATAAAATGTCCTTTTCCTTTTCTGTGCGCGAATCCAAGTATGACAGCGTAACGCATACCCGCACGATCACAAAGGTCAAGAAGCTATACGACGTGTCGGCGGTGGATATTCCCGCGTACAAAGACACAGAAATTTCCGCGCGCAGTTTCTTTGAAGTGGAGCATTCAAAGGAACTGGCGGCTTTGGAGCAAGCCGCGCGCAGGAAACGTCTGGTAGCTTTGACATACTGAAAACCCACATTTTTTGAATTTATGGAGGTAAAAACATGAACATTGAGAAAAGACGCGCCGAAATCGCCGCGCGCAAGGCTGAAATCCGCAAGCTGCTTACCGATGACAAGAACGCCGACATTGACGCGCTGGAAAAGGAACTGCGCGAACTGAATGAGGAAGATGCAGGACTCGAAAAGCGTCAGGCAATCGAACGTATGCTGAATTCCGGCTCGGCTACGGGCAATCCCATCGAAAACCCCGTCGCCGCCCGCAGCCTGCCCGTAGAGGATACGGAAAAGCTGTATCGTTCTGCATGGCTGAAAACCTTGCAGGGCAAGTCCCTGACGGACGATGAAAAGCGCGTTTATGAGCAGCGCGCGTATTCGACCGCTGCAAACTCTGCGCTGCCCATCATCCCGGAAACGACTGCGAATCAGATCATCAAGAAAATGTACGAGGTCGCCCCGATTTTGCAGCGCTGCAAAATCTTCCACGTCCCCGGCAATTTCAAATTCGCCGTCGAAGGTACGAACAGTGACGCGGCGCTCCACACGGAGAACGCAAGCATTACCGCCGCTTCCGACAGCCTGACCTCCGTTTCCCTGACGGGCTACGAAATCGTCAAGCTGGTCAAGGCATCCCGCGCATCTTCCGAAATGGCGCTGTCCGCGTTTGAAAGCTACATTGTCGAAGTGATTGCCGAATCCATCGCCCGCAAGATCGAAAATTACATCTTCACGGGTACGGGCAGCGATCAGCCGGGCGGCGTGAAGGTCGCGGGCAAGGGTACAAGCGGCGCGTACACGGACGGCACAGATCAGGTGACAGTTGCAAAAACGGCATCCCTGACAGAAGAAAATGTAGTTTCGCTTTACGGTATGCTTGCGTCCGGCTATGAGCGAAATGCCGTCTGGTGCATGAACAAGGCGACGTTCTTTACTGATTTCTTCCCGCTGATGAACAAGTCGAAGAACAACCTCATCGAATTCGCAGGCGGCAAGTATTACATCATGGGCGCAGAGGTCTACTTCACTGGTTCGCTTGCGGCGCATGAAGCGTACTACGGCGATTTCGAGTACATCATCGGCAACTATTCGCAGGACATTACGGTTGTCCGCTCTGAGCATTCCGGGCTTGCAACCAACAGCATTGATTACCTCGGCGCGTGCGTCTTTGATTGCAAGCCGGTTGCCGGACTCGGTGCATTCGTGCATCTTACGAAAGCAACGGCGTAACGCGGAGGGCTGAACATGGCAGTTAGCAGCGAATATGTCGCGGCTATCCGTCAACGTTTGCGGCTGACAACCGACGATTTCGACAATGAAATTACCGACCTCATCAACGCCGCCCGCGCAGACCTTGCGCTCGGCGGCGTTGTTGAGGAAAAAGCGAACGACGAAACTGACCCGCTGATTCTGAAAGCGGTCGAAACGTATGTAAAGGCTGAGTTCGGGCTTGACAACGATGATGCGGAGCGATACCGCGCATCGTACAAAGAGCAGCGGAACGGTCTGACGCTATCGGATAAATACATTGTCGCGGAAGGAGGTTAGCCCGTGTATTGGCGCGATGTCGTGATACTCCGCGCCGTAGTCACGGACACGGACGCGGACGGATACCCGGCGGAAGTCGTGAAGGAAACGCGCGTTTTCGCGGACGTGCAATCCGTCAAGCGCACGGAATTCTACGCCGCAAAGCAGATCGGCATTGATCTTGCAATAACCGTGAAAGTCCGATACGGCGATTATGGCAATCAGGAACGTTTGCTGTTCAGCGGCAAGGAATACAAGGTCGAGCGGGCATATACGGACGCGCGCGAATTCTACACGCTGGAATGCTCTGAATTCAAGGAGGCAAGCGCATGAATGTCAACGAAGCGCTGAAAACGATGTTTTCCGACCTCCTGCCGGTCGCCGCTGATACCTACAAGGGCAAAGCGACGGAATACATCGTTTTCAACTATACGGCTATCCCGGAAGATTTCGGGGATGATGATGCGCAACACTGGCGCTATCTGACGCAGGTGCATTTATACGCGCCGCATGAAAAGAATTCGCTTGCATACCGGCGGGAGATCACGCGGCGGCTTGTCGCCGGGGGCTTTACGCGCCCGACGATCACGCCCGCTTCCGATGAAACCGGGCAGCATTACGTTTTTGAATGCGAGATTTCCGGGGGCGTTGACGATGGCTGAATTATCGACACAGGGGCTTGACGGTCTGATTGACGATATGACGGCGCTTATGGAACTGCCAGACGAAACCGTTTTGGAAATGCTGACGGCGGAGGCGGAAGTGGTCGCCGCCGCGCAGCAGTCCGAAGCACAGAGCATGGGCGTATATGCGACCGGCAAAACGGCGGGCAGTATTTCATACGACAAAAAATTGAAGGTCAAGGGTGCAAGCCGCGCAATCTACGTTTCACCGAAAGGGACGCGCAGCGACGGAAACAAGCGCCGCAACGCCGAGGTCGCATTCGTCAACGAATACGGCAAGGCTGGACAACCCGCCCGCCCATTCATCAACACAGCAAACGAAAAATCGGCAGACGCAGCCGTTGAAGCGGCAGCGGGTGTCTATGACAAGTATTTGAAGTCTAAAAATCTTTAGGAGGTTACATTATGGCACAGTTTGGAGCAAAACGCCCTGTTTTTGCGCCCATCAAGACCACGCCTGACGGCGCGTTGCCGACGTATGATTACGAAAAGAAAGTCACAATCGGCAAGCTGGTCAAGGCGGATTTGACCGTTACGAACGCTTCCGGCGAACTGTACGGCGACGATGCGCTTGCGGAAAAAGTCGATATGTTCGCGTCCGGCTCTCTGGCGCTGGAAACGGACGACAAGACCGACGAAGTACAAACCGCCCTGCATGGTGCGACGAAGGACGCGGAAAGCGGCGAAGTCACGGACTCCGACGGCGACGTAGCCCCGCGCGGCGGTCTTGTGTATTACAAGGTCATCATGCGCAAGGGTATCCGCTATTTCAAGGGCATCTTCCATCCCGAAACAAAGGCAATCCTCGGCAACGACAGCGCCGCAACAAAGGGTTCGTCTATCACGTTCGGCACGTCCAACACGACGTTTACGATCTTCCGCTGCAATTCCGGCGCATGGCGCATTACGAAGGAATTCACAGGTGACGGCGCGGAAGCGAATTGTATTGCGTGGTGCGATACGAAACTCGGCAAACCGGCAACGGGTGGCGGCGGTTAAACAATCAGCAGAGCGGGCGCGCGGGTCAATTCCGCCGCCCGCTTTGGCGCTATGGAGGTAAAGACAATGAAAGCGGCAAAAATCACGGTTGCGGGTACAACGTATTTCCTCGTCATGGACGGCGAAGCGATGTTTACCATCCGCGACATTTACGGCGGCACGCGCCTGATGCTGGAAAAGATGGAACAGGACACGCGCGAAGGTTTCCTTGAAACGTGCAACGCCGCCGCTATCCTTGCAGAGCGCGGCGAACTCGTCCGCCGCCGGTTGGGATATGAGCCGGGGCGCATCCCGGAACGCGACGATTTCGCGCTTTTGACGCAGCCATATGAAATCGTCCCGCTGAAACGTGCGATAGCAAACGCAATCAAACTCGGTTACGGGCGCGAGATCACAGCCCCCGGCGACGATGAAGTTGACGAAGGGCTTGAAGAATTGAATCAAAAAAAAACAAGATTCGCCGTGCGGACTATTACAGAATAGCCGTTTTGTGCGGCATTTCTCCGGCTGACGCGCTGTTTATGCCGCCGGGGGAAGTATTTGACTTGTGGGAACTGTACCTTATCGCACACGGTAAAGGCAACAACGGGGAGGGTAACTGATGGCAACGCGCACAATATCAACGAAATTGCAGCTTGACGGCGAAGCCGAATACCGCGCGTCGCTAAAAAATATCAATTCCGAACTCGGCACGCTGAAAAGTGAACTGAAATTGACAGAATCGCAGTTTGCGGGGCATTTGAACAGCTATGCGGCATTGTCTGCAAAGGGCGAAACCCTCGCGGGTATGTATGACCAGCAGGAAAAGAAACTTGCCGCGATCAACAAAATTCTGTCAGAAGCAAAAGACGCGCAAAGCAAATTCGGGAACGAAGTCCAGAGCGCGAAAGACAAAATTGCAAAAACCGAAGCCGCTTTGAATGCGCTTGCGGATGCGGAGGGGGACACTTCCGAACAGCAGGCAAAATTAACAGCGGAACTCGAAGAATACAAGACGGAACTTGCAACCGCAGAAGCGAATCAGCAGAAAGCGACGGAAGCCGTCAACAAATATCAGACGCAGGCAAACAGCGCCGAAGCCGAATTGAATAAACTCGGCAATGAGATTGACGAAAACAATAAGTGCATGGACGAAGCCGCAAAATCTTCCGATAAATGCGCTGATTCCGTCGATAAATACAGCGGCAAGGTCAAGAAAGCCGACGAAGATACGGAGAAGTTTTCCGAAAAGCTGAAAACCGGGCTTGTCGCCGGTGCGACGGCGGCAGCGGCGGCGTTTGCGGCGATCAGCGCGGCGGCGGTCAAGCTGGGCGTTGAAGTTGTGACCGCATATGCGGATTATGAACAGCTTGTCGGCGGCGTGGAAACGCTTTTTCAGGACAGCAGCGGCAAAGTCTTAGACTATGCGAACAACGCCTACAAAACGGCGGGTCTGTCCGCAAATGAATACATGGAAACCGTGACCAGCTTTTCCGCAAGTTTGTTATCCAGCCTCGGCGGGGACACGGAAAAAGCCGCAGACTACGCGGATAAAGCGATTACGGATATGTCAGACAACGCAAACAAAATGGGGTCTGACATGGACAGCATTATGAACGCCTACAAAGGATTCTCAAAGCAGACGTTCACAATGCTTGATAACTTGAAGCTGGGCTACGGCGGCACAAAAGAGGAAATGCAACGGTTGCTTGATGACGCGGAAAAGATTTCCGGCATCAAGTACGATATTTCCAGCTACGCCGACATTGTAGATGCTATTCACGTCATCCAGACGGAAATGGGCATTACGGGAACGACGGCGAAAGAAGCGGAAGAAACGATTTCCGGCTCTATTGGAATGCTGAAAACGTCGTTTCAAAACCTCATTACCGGCATGGGCGACGCGGATGCAAATATTGACCAACTGTGCGATAACGTCGTAAATTCGTTCAAATCCGTCGTAAAGAATATTTCTCCCGTCATTCAGAATCTTGCAAAGACGATTCCAAATGCAATGGAGGGGATTCTGGATGCGATCAGCCCGCTAATTCCTGAATTTCTGGAACTCGGCGTGAATCTGTTTGAAGCCCTGTTAAACGGCATCATAGATATGCTGCCGGAATTGAGCAGCACGGCGGCGGAACTGATTACGACGCTGATTACGGGCATCGTGGAGGCGCTGCCGCTTGTAGTCGAAGCGGCGGCGCAATTATTGACCGCGCTTGTTGAGGGTATCGGGGCGGCGCTGCCGACGCTGATTCCGGCGGCGGTGGAAGCCGTCACACAGCTTGTGCAATCCCTGATTGACAACATTCCGCTGCTCATTGAAGCGGCGTTGCAGCTTGTCACAGGGCTTGCGGAGGGCATCATTGAAGCGATTCCCGTATTGCTGGAGGCGCTGCCGGAACTGATTGAAAGCCTGGTTTCGGCGTTGCTTGAAGCCGTCCCGCAGATCATCGAAACGGGCGTGACGCTCCTGACCGCCCTCGTCACAAACCTTCCGACGATCATTCAGACGATCATTGCGGTATTGCCGCAGATCATCACAAGCGTCATTCAAACGCTTTTGACGCATTTGCCGGAGATCATTGACGCGGGTTTCAAGCTGCTTACGGCGCTGATTGACAATCTGCCGGAAATCATTTTGACCATTGTCGAAGCGCTTCCGGAAATCATTTCTGCAATCGTAAAGGCTTTGACAGACAATATACCGCTTATCGTAGAAACCGGCGTGAAGCTGCTCACGTCCCTGATTACGAATCTTCCGCAGATCATCGCGGAAATCGTGCGGGCAATGCCGGAAATCATTACTGGCATTGTCAATGCGCTGTCAGAGGGCATTTCACAGGTCACGGAAGTCGGCGCAAACCTTGTGCGCGGCTTGTGGAACGGCATTCAGTCCCTTGCCGGTTGGCTTTGGGATCAGGTTAGTAGTTGGATTTCCGGCATTTGGGACGGAATCAAGGATTTCTTCGGAATCGCATCCCCGTCAAAACAGATGGCATGGGTGGGGTCTATGCTTGTCGAGGGTCTTGCGGGCGCAATCGACAAAGACGGCAAAAAAGCCGTTGCAGCCGTTGACGATATGGCGGCGGGCATGATTGCGGAAGTCGAGTCCGAAATGGCAAAAGTCAACGCATCCCTCGCGGATGGCATTGGGGACATTGAAACGGGCTTTACCGCGCGGGCGACCATTCAGGAGGTCGCCGCGTCTATTCCGTCATCCCTGAACGCTGGACGCATGGGAGCGGGCGCGACCGCAGGCGGCGAAACGACCGTTACAAATCATTTTCACATTGCGGCGCTGCAAGTGAGGGAAGAAGCCGACGTGAAGAAGGTTGCAAAGGAACTCTACAATATGCAGAAAACGAAAACGCGCAGCAAGGGGGTCGTTACGTAATGATTGGATTTACATTCAACAACGTCCACAGCCGGGACATGGGCGTAGTATTCAAGTCCGATGACAGGACGCTGCTTCCGGCAAAACGAATCACGCAATACAAGATTCCGGGCAAGTCCGGCACGTATGACATTGCAGACGGCTACGACAACCGGCAGATTTCATGCACAGTCGCTTTTGTTGGAGCGGGCAACGCATACGCGGGTGTTCGGCAGACGGCGCGCGCCGTCGCGGAATGGCTCTCCGGCGACGGTCTGCTTATTTTCGATGACGAACCAGAAAAGGCGTACAGCGCAAAGGTCATTGACGGCATCGGAATTGAACAGATTGCCGTTACCGGGCATTGCAGCGTTACGTTTTTGTGTGAGCCGTTCGCGGAATCCATCGGCTACAACCAGAAAGCCGTGCAGTCCGTTTCCCTGCCGGATACGGTCACGATTAACGTAAAAGGCACGCAGGAAACCGACGGGCTGATTTACATTACAGCGCGCGGCACAATTACGAATTTGACCGTTACACGGTTAAAGGTGAATTAAAGAACGGAGGTATTTCAACATGAGCGCATTATCAAACGTCCACGCGACAAGTCTACTGAACACATCCTTGCGCAGCGGCACGTACTACCTTGCATTGTTTCTGACTGACCCGACGGCAAGCGGAAACGGCACGGAAGTCAGCGGCGGCGGATACGCCCGCAAGATCATCACGTTCGGCACGCCGTCGCTTGTGTCCGGCAAAGAACAGGTCACAAACAGCGCTGCCGTCGATTTCGGCACGATGACCGCAGACCTCGGCACGGTCGCGTATTGGGGCATCTACGATGCACAGTCAAGCGGCAATCTGCTTTGGTACGGCTCGTTTTCGCGCAGCAAGAACGTGTTGAGCGGCGACGCAATCACGGTTTCGACGGGGGCAATCGTCTGTACGCTGTCATAAGGGGGCAAGACCATGTTTAACCGCTCTGCATACAACAGAACATCGTTCAACCGTTCATCGTCCATCGTCTTTGAATGGCTTGCGACGGCGAACGCGGAAACGGATGCGTCGGCGGCGGTCAAGATCATCCGGCATTTGAACGGAGCGGTCGAAGCGGTTGCAGAAGCGCGCGGCGTGATTATCCGCGTCGTGCTGCCGTCTGCCATTGCAGAAGCAGAATCATCCAGCGTGGGTGATTACATCCGCATACTGTTCTTTGACGCGATGGCGGAAGCCGTAGCGACGGCGACCGCAACAGGTGTTTCAACGTACGGTTCGATTACGATGCAATTCCCCGGTCTGACCATGACAGCCGGTGACGAACTGATTATTGACACGGGGCATATGACGATCACGCTGAACGGTGCGAATGTCATTGACCTTCTGAGCGATGACAGCGAATTTTTTAAGCTGAAACCGGGCGAAAACGACATTATCGTAGAGGGCGGCACGACGGCGGATATTAAAGTTTTGTGGAAAGACAGGTGGCTATAATGAAAGTCCCACAGATTTTTGACCGCAACATGAAGCGCCTTGCGTTCCTTGACAACGCCGTTTCCGTCGGCTATTCGCTGGAAATCAATTCGTTATGGACGGCGACGTTTACGCTTCCGGCGGACGATGACAAGAATGCCTATTGCCAGCCGTTGAATTTCGTTGAAATCTTTGACGGCGACGAAAGAATTGACCTATTTCGCATCATCGGGGAAGATTTGGAGCGCAGCAACGGCGCGACGCGGTTCTATGACTGCGAACACGTCCTTGCTACGCTCCTGTCCGACGTGCTGTTTCAGTACCATCAATACGGCGGGGGCGGCATCAAGACCGCCGACGTGCTGAACTACGTGCTTGCGCGGCAGACAACGCGCAACTGGGTTTTGGGCGATTGCGATTTCAAGCGGTATTTCGAGTACAACTGGGAAAATTCAACGCTGCTTGCGGCGCTGTTCGCCGTGCCGGAATGCTTTGACAGCGAATATATGTGGACATGGGACACGACTGTTTACCCGTGGACGATTTCGCTTGTAACGCCGTCGGACGCGATGAAAAGCGAAGTCCGATACGCGAAGAACATGACCTCGATGAAAAAGACCGTGGACGCATCCGGCATCGCAAACCGCATTTATGCCCTCGGTTACGGCGAGGGCGTGAATCAGTTGACCATTGCGGGCGTGAACGGCGGCAAGCCGTATGTCGAGGATGCAATGAGCATTCAGCAGTACGGGCTATGTTCGACCATCCTTGTAGACAGCCGGTATGAAGTCGCGGAAAACCTCAAGGGCTACGCGGAACAGATGCTTGCAGAACTGAAAAACCCATATGTCAGCTATGAAATCGGCGCAATCGACCTTCACAGGCTGACCGGCGACACGTTTTCAAAATTCCGCCCCGGCGAGATCGTCCGCGTCGTGGATGAAGCCGACGGCATCAACCTCCGCACGCGCATTGTCAGCGTGGAGAAAAGCGACGCGCAGGGCGACCCCGGAAGCGTGACCGTGACCATAGCCAACAAGTCAAAGGACATTGCGGGCAGCATTTCGGAACTGCAAAACCGCGCCCTCATCAACGAAACGTATGCGCAGGGCGCGACGAATCAGCAGATTTACAATTTCACGGACAACGCCGACGCAACGCATCCGGCGACGCTGAAACTGTATATTTCTGATTCCGTCGTGCGTATCAACAAAATGCTGTTAAACATCCAGTTTGAAGCATTCCGCGCGTATGAAAAAGCAATCGGCGGCGGTGGCGGGCAGACAACCTCCAGCGGCGGCGGACAAACAACGTCATCCGGCGGCGGTTCGACCACATCCAGCGGCGGCGGGTCTACAACCTCGTCCGGCGGCGGAACAACGTCATCGTCAACAAGTCTGCGAAGCAGCAACACAATCAATTCTTCGGATAATGGCGGCAGCGGCGGCGAAAATCACAATCACGGTCTTGCGCGCGGCGACCGCCTTGCGCTGATAGACTACAACAACAATATCATCGGCGGCGTGAATTTCGTGCCGTCCGGCGCGCATACGCATCCGGGGCATACGCATACCGTCGGTTCACACACGCATAGCGTCAGCGCGCACACGCATAGCGTCAGCGCCCATACGCACACGGTAAAGGCGCACACGCACACGGTTCAAGATCATACACACAAAATCGAATTCGGCATCTATGAGGGCGCGCGGGCATCTTCGGCAACGATCAAGGTTGACGGCGTGGAAATCCCTGCCCCGGCATCGTATGACAATCTGGATATTGTCGAGTACCTGAAAACGGACGGCAGCGGCAAGATTCAGCGCAACGCATGGCATACGATTCAGATTTTACCGAATTCCATGAGCCGCATTGTCGGCGCGGTATTCATGCAGACGTTCTGCAATTCGCGCGGCGGCGGCGATTACTAAAACGGGAGGTTACGCAATGGCAGAACTTGCAAAAATGTACCCGCCACAGGCGAACACGCCGGAAACGTCCCTGTCCGGCGCGCTGACTGCAGCGGGAACGACCGTAAACGTCGTTGACGGGACAATGCTGCCGGATGCGCCGAACTTGCTGACAATCGGCGCGGACGGGTCTACGGCGGAAACTGTGCTGATGACCGCAAAGAGCGGGAACGTGCTGACCGTTGTACGCGGGCAGGACGGCACGACCGCGCGGGCGTGGTCTGCGGGCGACGTTATCGGCAGATATTTCACGGCGGCAGATCAGAAAGCAATGCAGGACAACATTACAGCCCTAAACAACGGAAAAACGGAAAAGGTCACGTCCCCGACAGATGGCAACCTCGTCGCATTTGACGGCACGACCGGCAAGCAAAAGGACAGTGGCAAAAAGCCGGGAGATTTCGCCGCTGCCAGCCACACGCACAGCGGGTACGTCGAAAAGGTTTCGTCCCCGGTTTCCGGCAACCTCGTCGCGTTCGACGGCACGACCGGCAAGCAGAAGGACAGCGGAAAAAAGCCGGGAGATTTTGCCGCTGCCAGCCATTCACACAGCGGATATGCGCAGGCGCTTATTTTCCAGAACGTCAGCGTTGCAGCGTCCGCGTGGAGCAGCGACAGCACGTATGCAGCATACCCGTACGCGGCGACACTGGCGCTGACGGGCGTGACCGCAAGCCACGTGCCGGAGGTTACGTTCGGGGCAACGGAAGCCGCATCCGGCATCTACGCGCCCGTCGCGCTGTCCGGCAGCGGTACGGTCAAAATCTACGCCGCGTCGAAACCGGCGGCGGCGATCACGCTGCAATCTATTTTGTGCATTAAGGCGGTGTAAAACATGATCGGAAAAACAAACGCATTATCGGCGGCGGGGGTGGAATTATCCCTCGTCGTTTCTGTTACATCCGGCGCGGCAGTAACCGCGACGAAAAGCGGCAAGACCGTCACAGGCACGGCGGCGGGTGGCTCTTGCGTTCTGAAACTGCCGGAGGCGGGTACGTGGAGCGTGTCGGCAACGCTGAACGGGCAGACCTCCAACACGCAAAGCGTGTCCGTAAAAGACAGCTACGCCGTGTCCCTGACGTTCTTTAGCGCGACGATCACGGTAACGGTCGATTCCGGCGCATCCGTCGCGTTGAAAAAGGACGGCGTAACAGTCCAGACAAAGACCAGCACGGGGACGGCGGTATTTACCGTAACGGAAACCGGCACATATACAATCGTCGCCACAAAGAGCGGGCAGAGCGTCAGCGGCACGGTCAACGTCGTATCCAGCACGACAACGTACGCGCTGACCCTCTCTTTTGTTTCGTCTACGCTGAACAATAACGAATGGAGCGTCATCAAGTCCGTATCTGATGCAGGACAGGGCGCGTCCTATTGGAGCATTGGCGACCGCAAGGCGGTCACGCTGAACGGCACAGTCGGCGCGTTGACATTATCCAACGTCACGACGTATGTGTTCATCATCGGATTCAATCACAATTCCAGCGTCGAGGGCGCAAACCGCATTCATTTCCAGTTAGGCAAAACGGCGCTGTCCGGCGGCACAGACGTTGCGCTATGCGACAGCAAATATAATTCGCAAGTATCCGCGACGGGCTATTTTTCCATGAACAGCAGCGGAACAAACTCCGGCGGATGGAACTCGTCGCAGATGCGCACAAAAATTTGTGGTACAAGCCTGTCAAGCTATTCCGGCACGATCATTGCGGTCATCCCGGCAGCGCTCCGCGCGGTGCTGAAATCCGTGACGAAGTACACGGACAACACAGGCAACAGCAGTACCGCAAGCGCGGTGACAGCGACAACGGACTATTTCTTTTTGCTGTCTGAGTACGAAGTATTCGGGACGATCAGCCGAGGGAATCCAAACGAATCCAGCAAACAGGCGCAGTATTCGTATTACAGCGCCGGAAACAGCAAGGTCAAATACAATCACAGCGCGACAAGTACAGCCGTTATTTGGTGGCTCCGTTCCCCGCTTGCCAGCCATTCCGCGTATTTCGTGTTTGTGTTTCCTGGCGGCACGGTCAACAGCTACAACGCGTCCTACTCGCATGGCTTTGCCCCCGGCTTTTGTGTATAATTCGGAATTCAAGCCTTGCGCCCTCAATGGGCGCACAGGCGGCAGGAGGTCACGAAATGTCAGTACCGAAGTCACGACGCGGAGAAAGCCCGGCGGAGTATATCAACCTCGCCCGCGAAATCTACGTTTTCACGTACAACCGCGTCAGAATCTTACCGAAAAGCTACACGTTCTATTTCTCGCTGCCGCTTTACAATGCGGCGCGCGAGGCGTACCGGCTTATCAAGACGGCAAATCTGATTTACATTCACAACGACGCAGACAAGCAGAACCGCAAGGAATTGTACGAACGGGCGCAAGGCTATTACAATTCCATGCTGGACGTGCTTGACCTTGCGTATATGAATGTCAACCATGAAAAATTGCCGTCGAACGTCCTGAAAGAATGGGTCAAGCTGATAACCGACGAACTCGCACAAATATCAAAGATCAAGCGGAGCGACAAAGCGCGATAGCGCGCCGCCCTGCATGATTTGGGTTATATTCCGTACAGCCGTTAATTGGTGGCTCCGTTCCCCGAATGCCAGCAATTCCGCGAATTTCGTGAATGTGAATACTGACGGCACGGTCAACAACAACAACGCGAACTACTCGAATGGCTTTGCCCCCGGATTTTGTATGGACATAGGGCAGACCGATTAGCCGACAGGCAAAAGCAGTCCCTATACAAAAGGGGAATATAACCCCTCTGACGGCATCCGCCGCCGGACAAACATATACCACGATACGGAAAGCCGGACGCTACTTGCATGGACGTGGGGCGCGCGTTCCCCGCGTTTTCATGGCTACGCCGTTACGCATTTTAGACAGCGCGACAAGAAAGAAATGTACGAGGTATCATTTTCCCATGAACAGCACAGAAAGGCACGAAGCACGGTATCAGCGGCGCAAAGCCGCGCGCATAGAGAAGAAAGCAAAAGCGTTGAAAGAATTCGGGGATTTCGGCGCGGTGTTTTCTTTTGACCATCTTTACGCATCATACCGCGCGTCTATCAAGGGCGTTGGGTGGAAAGCAAGCACACAGCGTTATAAATCGTCCGCCCTCGCCCACATCGCAAAGACGCAGGAAGAATTACTGACCGGAAAATATCGGTCGCGTGGATTTTACGAATTTGATCTTGTAGAACGGGGCAAGCCGCGCCACATCCGAAGCGTTCACATTTCCGAACGTGTTGTGCAGCGCTGCTTATGCGATTACTGCCTCGTCCCTGCATTATCAAAGTCGTTTATCTACGACAATGGCGCAAGCCTGCCCGGAAAAGGCTATGACTTCGCCGTATCCCGCGTGACGCGGTTTCTTGCAGATCATTACCGCCGGTACGGAAACGAGGGCTATGCCCTGATTTTCGATTTCTCAAAGTATTTTGACACGGCGCATCACGAACCGATATTTGAACAATTCCGGCGCAGCGGAATCGACGGCAACCTCGTCCGCTTATCGGAATATTTTATTTCAAACTTCGGGGACGTGGGGTTAGGGCTTGGCAGTCAGGTTTCACAGATTGCCGCGCTTGCCTTGCCGAACAAGATCGACCATTTCATAAAAGACGTTCTGCGCATGAAACGGTACGTCCGATACATGGATGACGGTTGCATTATCGACCGGTCAAAGAAGCGGCTCGAAAGCTGCCTGCATCATTTGCGGCGGCTCTGCGCCGCGCACGGTATCCGCCTGAACGAAAAGAAAACGCAGATCATCAAATTGACGCGCGGATTCTCTTTTGTAAAGGTACGTTTCCGATACGGAAGAACCGGAAAGATCGTCCGCAAAGCGACGTATCAGGGCATTCGGCACATGATGCAGAAATTGAAGATTTTCCGAAGATGGGTAGACCGGGGCAGGATGGCAGCGGCGGACGTAGCAGCTTCCGTCACATCATGGCTCGGTCACATGAGAAGATTTCACTCCTACTTTGCCGTACAAAAGGTATTGCGGCAGTACAATCAACTGTTTCCGGGAGGTACGTATGGACTACATCACTTACAAACGGTATAAGGGCAGCGGAATCGGCGGCTATTTCAACCTTCGCCACGGAACAACGGTAACGGAAAACGGCGGATTCCTTCACGCCCCGGACGGGCGCGGTATCTGCGCCGTGACCAGCGAGGACGGCTGGGAACATTTCAGACCAGACACGCCGGAGGGCGCATACCGGCAAAAGCTGCTTGACAAGCTGTACCGATTCTATATCAGCGGCAAGGGCGATGCGGCGGCGGATTTTACCGCCGAACGCTTCCCGGACGCTGATAATTATTACTGGAAAAACCTCTTGCGCACAATGCCCACGCCGAAGCTGACGGCGTTTTATTCTGCGCGGCTCGGACAGCCGCCGAAAATGGAGGGATAACGTATGTATCAGATCAAACAGAACGGCAGCGTCATCGGTTATTCGGATGACGTTATTTTTGTCCGCCTGCATGAAAACGGGTGCTATGTCCCGTGTGAGCGGGCGCAGGCAGGCGGCTTTTGTGTGAAAGTCCCGGTTGACTACACAGAAGAAAACGGGGAAACGAAAACACGCCTTGAAGATTTCGTGTATAAGTTTTCTGACGATGATCTACTCGGCATCGAACCGACGGCGACCGTGGAGCAATTCAGCGGCGCGTTGATGCTTGCTGAATCCGACAAGGTTATGAACATCCTGTTAGGAGGTACGGACGAATGATTACAGTAGAGCGCGCAAAGAAACTCCGCGCCGTCATCGAACAGGGCGTTGCGGCTCTGAATCTGGATAATGCCGCAGCGCTGGATTGCGTCGAACTATTCCCTGCATGGGAAAACGGAACGGCTTATATTGTCGGACAGCGGCGGCAATTCGGCGGTAAATTGTATAGCTGCATTCTCGCACATACGTCACAGGCTGATTGGACTCCGCCTGCCGCCGTGTCGCTCTGGTCGCCGGTGACGATCAATCCAGAAACGGGCTATGACGAATGGAAACAGCCGACGGGCGCACATGACGCATACAACAAGGGCGACCGCGTCGTTTATAACGGCAAGGTCTATGAAAGCCTGATTGACGGAAATACATGGTCGCCGGATACATACCCCGCAGGCTGGAAAGAGGTTGCAACATGACGCGCGCGATCTACACCGCCGCAAAGGACGGCAAGGTTATTGCGCAGCGCGACGCGCTGATATGGGTGCGGCTGACCGCGCCCGGTATGTATGCCGTCTGCGGAGAAGCGGACGGCGAGGGCGTTCTGATTGACGGAACGATTTACCACGTGCGCGGTTGTCCCATTTTGCCGGGGAAAGAAACCGTGACGCTTGACTACATCGAACAATAACGGAGGGTACATTATGAATTGGAGCGTGATTATCGGCATTTTCGGAACGCTTGCGGGGTTTGCGCTGTCATATCTTGCGTTTGCGAGGAACAGCAAAAAAGACAGCACAGACGCGGGCAAGGAGTCCGGGACGGTGCTGACCGAAATCGGCTATATCAAGGCAAACACGGATGACATTAAGCGCAAGCAGGAAAAACAGGACGAAACGCTTGTGAAGATGACAGAACGTGTTGTGAAGCTGGAGGGCGACAGCGCCCGCACGAACAAGCGGCTTGAAATTCTGGAGTCCCACGATTACGGGGGCAGCAAATGACCAGAAAGCGCGCCCTACGGCGCATGAAGATCAAAGCAGCGTTTGCCGCAGCATGGGAGTTTGTAAAAGGCTATCTGTCATTCAGCAAACTTCTTTGCTACGGCGTTTTGTTGATTGACTATAAAACGACATCGACAACGCTGGATTTATGCTATATCGCAGTCACAAACAACTATACGGGCAGCTTGCCGTATTTGACTGCGCTGATAGCGTTATTGCAGGCGGCTACTGCTACGGTGCTGTCTTTTGCCCTGAACAAAAGCAAGGCAGAAAACACGGCGGGCGGTATCGTGTACGAAACCACACTGAAACGGGACTGTTAAAAGGAGGAAAACACATGAACGAAATCATTCTGAAACGAATCGGCGCGCTTTTGAGCGTCAAAAGCATTGTGACGCTTGCGCTGACGGCGGTATTCGCGTACTTAGCCGTTACGAAGCAAATCAGTCAGGAATTCATGGTCGTTTATACGGTCGTGATTGCGTTCTACTTCGGCACGCAGACGCAGAAGATCAGCGACGCAGTAGAAAGCAAGGGGGCGCAATAATGCCCCTGACAGTTGAACAGCGGCTTATCAGCCGCAATTTCAGGCGATGCACGGGGCGGCGGAAAATTGAATACATCGTGATTCATTATTTCGGTTCGCTCGGTACGGCGGCAGCAGTTGCAAACTATTTCAATACGCCGGGTATTCAGGCATCCGCGCATTATTGCTTAGACGAAGGAAGCACCGTATATCAGTGCGTCGAGGACAACAATATTGCTTGGCATTGCGGCACATCCGGCGCATACGTTCACCCGCGATGCAGGAATGAAAACAGTATCGGCATTGAAGTCAGACCGTATAAGCTGGACAAATCTACGGCGCGTTCCGCAGCGCCCGCAGATTGGTATTTCCCGCCGGAGATCGTGGACAACCTCGTTGTATTCACACAAATGCTGATGCAGAAATACAACGTCCCGCTTGAAAACGTCGTGCGGCATTACGACGTTACGGGGAAATGGTGTCCGCGTCCGTGGATGGGCGACGATACGAATACCTATTACGGCACGTCCGGCAATGAACAATGGAAGAAATTCAAGGAACGGTTATCCGGGGAGGAATTGGACATGAACATTGAAGAAGCACGGAAACAGTTGACCTCTTGCGCCGACACGGGCGACACGCCCTCCGCATGGGCGCGCGACGCGGCGGAATTCTGCAAGCGAAAGGGCATTTTCAACGGCGACGGCGCGGGCAATTATGGGTGGCAGCAGCCCATTACGCGCGAAGCCGTCGCGCAGATTCTTTACAACGCTTTTGAAAGCGCGGGTATGCTTGACGCTATCCCGGACAAAAAATAATTTGAGCGGGCGGGGGTTTGATTCCCCGCCCGCTCTTTTCGTTTTCGTTACGCCTGTTTGCGGAACTCGCAGTTGATTTTCATGCCGTAGTTGATCGAATGCCCCTCGTCATCCGTTCCGCCGCCGTAGACTTCGGCGGAAGTCACGCCGACAAAATCGCTCCAACGCCGCACGAAAAACGGCACGTCATCTTTGCTGATATTGCCGACCTGATGACCTTCGGCAAATACGGAAAACGCCGGTTCGCCCTGATATGCCCCGCGTTCAATCGTAATGTCAACGCCCTCGTCGCTGTTAAAGGGCGCGTCCTCGAAATGCAGCTTGCGTAGAAGCGTTTGACGGCTTTTCCCGTCCTCGTTTTTGAACGTCACGCCGACAACCTTGAATTTCAACGTTTCCCGCGCTGCCTGCTTTGCGCGCCACGCTTCCAGACGCGCCGCATCTTCTCGTTCTTTTGCTTCCCGGCGGGCGGCAGCAGCCGCAGCCGCGTCCCGCTTTAGCTTGTCTTTCTTCCAGACCCGATAAATCCATACACAAATGCCGATGGGATAGAAGATCACAAGAAGAACGATTTGCCACGTTTTCAGTTTTTTCATGGTATGAGTAGCCCTCCTGATATTTTTTGGTCGTGCTGACCTTTAACACAATTATCATTCATCCGCGTGTTAAAGTCAAGAATAATGCAGATCATTAGCACAAGGAGGGTGACGCGCAGCGCATGAAGATATACGATTACAACGGGAAAAAGAATATCTGCGGTGAACGCATCCGGGAAGCGCGGCTGAAACAGCGGCTATCACAATCCGACCTCGCGGCGCGCGTTCAGGTCGAGGGCGCGATAATGGAGCGCGATTCGATCAGCCGCGTTGAGATCGGGACGCGGTTTGTTCCTGACTATGAAATACCGATATTCGCAAAAGTCCTCGGCGTATCTGTTTTGTGGCTTTTGGGCATAGAGTAACCCCGGCGGGATTTTTCCCCGTCGGGGTTTTATGATACACAAAAAATGTGTAAATTATTTTCTGATAGCTATTGACAAATACACATCAAATGTGTATAATAGACAATGTAAGGAGGGTCGAACGTGAAAACAAAAGATTTCATCGAACTATTAGAAAGAAACGGATGGAAATTCAAACGGCACGGCTCAAATCACGACATATACACGAAAGGCGGTGAAAGGGAAAGCGTTCCGAGACACAGAGAAATAGACGAAGATTTAGCAAAGGCAATCATAAAACGGCGGGGGCTGAAATAAGCCCCCTGCCGAACGCCTATAATTATATATGCTATGCGAATTTCAAGGAGGTTACAGTATGAAAGCGGCGTATCCTATCGTTATGACAAAAGGGAAAGAACACATCATTGTGTATGTGCCGGATTTTAATATCAATACGGAGGGCGCGGACTACGCTGACGCTATGGAGATGGCACGCGATGCAATCGGGCTTGTCGGAATCGACATGGAAGATGATAACGAGAAGCTGCCGAAGCCGTCCAGCATTGACGAGGCAAAAAGCGGAGCGGAAAACGGCATTGTCACGCTTGTAGACGTTGACTTTACGGAGTATCGCAGGAAGAATGACATGAAAACTGTACGCCGCAACGTATCGCTTCCGTCGTGGCTGGACGTTGCCGCGAAAGAAGCAAATGTAAACGTATCGGCGGTATTGGCACGGGCGCTGAAACAGGAATTAAACCTCGCGGAAAGATAAACAATAAAGCAGCAAGGGGCGGGAAACCGCCCCTTTTTGCTATGTATGGAGGGCATGACATGGGCGAACAATACAAGCAGTTGCAGTTTCGGGACAGACTGAAAATTGAAGCGCGTCTGAATATCGGATACAAGCCGAAGCAGATAGCCGCAGACCTCGGCGTACACGTCAGCACGATCTATCGGGAAGTGAAGCGCGGGACGTACACGCACATGAATTCAGACCTGACAACGGATATTCGGTACAGCCCTGAAATTGCCGAGGCACGTTATCAAGAAAGCCTGTCAGCAAAGGGCGCGCCGCTGAAAATCGGCAAGAATCATGCCGTCGCCGCGTTCATCGAAGATAAAATAATAAACGACGATTATTCCCCGGCGGCGGTCTGCGCGCTTCTGCATCGGGAAGAATTTGCGCATTTCGGTATGACGTTCTGCCGCGCCACGCTTTACAAGTACATTGACGAGGGCGTATTTCTGGAACTGACCAACGCCGACCTCCCGGAAAAGGGCGAACGGAAAAAGGAATACAAGAAAGTCCGCCCGCGTCAGAAGCGGGAAAGCCGGGGAACGCCGATTGACGAACGCCCGGAGATCATCAACGAACGCAAAGAACCGGGGCATTGGGAAATGGATACCGTCGTAGGAAAGAAAAAGACAAAGGCGCGCTTGCTTGTGCTGTCTGAGCGGGTGACGCGCCGCGAGATCATCATACGCATAAAAGACGGCAGAGCGGAAACCGTCGTGCAGGCGCTTGACCGGCTGGAACGGATTTACGGCGCGGCGTTCTATACGGTATTCAAGTCGATCACGGTTGACAACGGTTCGGAATTTGCGGATGCGGACGGAATCGCACGCAGCGCGATCAACGCCGAAGAAAAACGCACGGCGTTGTATTATTGTCATGCGTACTGCTCTTGCGAACGCGGAACAAACGAAAATATAAACCGCATGATTCGTCGGCGCTTCCCGAAAGGCACGGATTTTGAAGCCGTCACGGACGCGGACGTTGCCCGCGTGGAAGATTGGATAAACAACTATCCCCGTGAAATCCTCGGTTTCCAGTCATCCGCGCAGATGTTCAGCGCCGCGTTCGCCGCCGCTGCATAGCCCCTGAAATGCACCTTGACAACGCCATTTTGCCGAGGTAAAAAGGTATCATAAAAATATTTCTACTTTTTTCGCATTAAATACTTGACATTTGCGGCGTTTCTTTCTCTGCAAAAAATACCGGCGGGCAAAATGCCCGCCGGTACGTTTCAGTTTTACCCCAGAATGGCCTTCAGGTCCTCCTCTGGCGTCGTAATGGGCGCGATGCCAAAGTTCTTGACAAGGTAGTCGAGCACGTTCGGCGAGAGGAACGCCGGCAGCGTCGGACCGAGGCGGATGTCCTTGATGCCGAGATACAGCAGCGTCAGCAGGATGCACACCGCCTTCTGCTCGTACCACGAGAGCACCATCGAAAGCGGCAGCTCGTTCACACCGCAGCCAAAGGCGTCGGCGAGCGCCAGCGCGATCTGGATGGCGCTGTAAGCGTCGTTGCACTGGCCGATGTCCAGGATGCGCGGCAACCCCGCCACCGTGCCAAGATCTAAGTCATTGAAGCGGAACTTGCCGCAGGCCAGCGTCAGCACCATGGTGTCGGGCGGCGTCTGCTTGACGAATTCCGTGTAGTAGTTCCTGCCGGGGCGCGCACCGTCGCAGCCGCCGACTAAGAAAAAGTGACGGATCCGGCCGGAGTTGACGGCCTCGACCACCTTGTCGGCCACACCCAGTACCGCGCCGCGGGCAAAGCCCGTCGTGACCGTGCTGCCACCGTTGATGCCGGTGAACGCCTTGTCCTCGGCATAGCCGCCCAGTTCCAGCGCCTTTTCGATGACCGGCGTGAAGTCCTTGTCCGCGCCGATATGCTTGAGTTCCGGATATGAGACCACCGCCGTAGTGAACACGCGGTCGGCATAGCTCGCTTTCGGCGGCATCAGACAATTCGTGGTGAATAGTACGGGCGCAGGGATGTCGGCAAATTCCTTTTGCTGGTTCTGCCACGCCGTGCCGAAATTGCCCTTGAGATGGGCATACTTTTTAAGGCCCGGGTAGCCGTGCGCGGGCAGCATCTCGCTGTGCGTATAGATGTTGATGCCCTTGCCCTCCGTCTGCTCGAGCAGGCGCTTCAAGTCGTGCAGGTCGTGGCCGGAAACCACGATGAACGGTCCCTTTTCCACCGTCAGCGGCACGGTGGTCGGCTCTGGCGTGCCGTAGGTCTCCGTGTTGGCCTTGTCGAGCAGCGCCATGCAGCGGTAGTTTTTCTCGCCAACCTCCAGCACAAGGGGGAGCAGGTCATCCATGCCCCAGTCCTCGCCGATGGCAAACAATGCCTTGGCAAAAAAGCGGTTGACCTCGCCGTCCGTATAGCCCAGCACCATCGCGTGGTAGGCGTACGCCGCCATGCCGCGGATACCGAACAGGATGAGCGACTTGAGGCTGCGGATGTCCTCGTCCGCCGTCCAGAGCCGCGAGACATCGTAGTCATTGTTGTGCCCGCAGGGCGACATGCAGGACGCACAGTCCGGCACAAGACGGCTCTTCTCCACCTTCACGCGTGCAGTCACATCGCGGATGGCCGCCGCGTCAAAGTTCACATTCGTGAGCGTAGTGAAAAGCGCCTCGATGATGAGGCTCCATGTGCCCTCGTTCACGCCGGGGCTGCCGTCCGCAGCGCGGGCAAGGCCGATGAGCGCGCCGGTCAGCTCGTCCTGCAAATTTGCCGTCTCGGCGCTCTTTCCGCACACACCCGCGCTGCCGGTGCAGCCTGTGCAGTGCGCCGCCTGCTCGCACTGAAAACAAAACATCTTGTTGTCCACCGAAAAAATCCTCCTCATTCTGTGGTCTTATCGATCATAGGATGACTCAAATCGTATCCAGTATTCTCCCGTCCGTCGAGATCGTCACGACCTGCCAGGGGATGAATTTACCGCTATTTTGCAGCGCGGTCTTTGCCGCGTGCTCGAGCCCGCCGCAGCACGGGACCTCCATTCGCACGACCGTCACGCTCTTGATGTCATTTTTTGCGATGATCTCGGTCAGCTTTTCGCTGTAATCCACGCTGTCGAGCTTCGGGCAGCCGACGAGCGTAATGTGGCCCTTGATGAATTTCTCGTGGAAGGCCGCGTAGGCGTACGCCGTGCAGTCCGCCGCGATGAGCAGCTTTGCGCCGGAGAAATACGGCGCGTTCACGGGCACGAGCTTGATCTGCACCGGCCACTGGGAGAGCTGGCTCTCCTGCGCAGCAGGAGCCGCCGTTTCAGATGCCGCCTTGTGCGCAAAGGTCTTGAGCTGCATGCCGGGACAGCCGTGGTGCAGCGTCATGCCCTCTTTCTGCATTTTCTTCTGCTTGTTTTCAAGCACCGCCTGCTCGTCGTAGGCCGCGGCCTCGCGCTCGACAAAGGAAATCGCGCCGGTCGGGCACGTCGGCAGACAGTCGCCCAGGCCATCGCAGTAGTCGTCGCGCATCAGCTGCGCCTTGCCGTTTACCATGGCGATAGCGCCCTCGTGGCACGCCGCGGCGCAGGCGCCGCAGCCGTTGCATTTATTTTGATCGATCTCAATGATTCTCCGTTTCATTGCAATACCTCCTTGCGTTTTCAAGCGTATTATAGTAGAATGCGGCCAGCAAGTCGGTTGAATTTTCAACGAAAGGCGTTTTTTAATGAAAGAATTTTTTTCCATTCTCGCCGCCTCTCCGCTCTTTTCCGGCGTCACGGAGGACGAGCTCGATGCGATGCTCACCTGCCTTGCGGCGAAGACCGAGCAGTTCCCCAAGGATGTGTTTCTCCTCCGTCCCGGCGATGCGGTCGAGGAGATCGGCATGGTGCTCTCCGGCTGCGCGCTCGTCGTTCAGGAGGATATCTGGGGCAACCGCAACATTCTCTCCCGCACCACGCCGGGGCAGACCTACGCCGCGGCCTTCGCCTGCGCGCCGAGCAGTGTCTCCAACGTGAGCGTCGTGACCGAAACGCCGACGGCGGTGCTGTTTTTGAATGTCAAGCGCCTTTTGACGGTCTGTCCCTCCGCCTGCGCGCACCACAGCCGCATCATCCGAAACCTTCTGAGCGACCTTGCGGGAAAAAACCTGCTGCTCAATGAAAAGCTCACGCACATCGCCCAGCGCACGACGCGCGCCAAGCTCATGTCCTATCTCTCCGCCGAGGCGCAGCGGCGCGGCGCGGTCGAGTTTGACATCCCGTTCTCCCGCCAGCAGCTCGCGGACTTTCTCGCCGTTGAGCGCAGCGGATTGTCGCTCGAGCTCGGAAAAATGAAAAAGGAAGGCCTGCTGGACTATCATAAAGAGCACTTTGTGCTAAATATCTGAATGAACACAAAAAAGGAGAAAACGCCGCGTTTCCTCCTTTTTTCTTTAATTCTCCACCGTTACGATCTGCGAGAGGTCGACGGCGTATCCTGCCGCGTTTTCGACGTTTACCCCGTTGCCACGGAACACACAGTTATTGAAATCCAGCGTCTCTGTGCCCGGCATCGCGGCGATGCGCACGGCGGTGCCGTTGTCTTCGTACACGCTGTCGCCGTAGTAACTGCTGGAACACGTTGCGTCGCCGCGGTTATCGAGTCACAGCCCCACGTCGTTGCCGCGAAATGTGCAGCCCGTGGCGTTGACCCAGCTGCCGAGGCCGCCGTAAGCGCCGATCTCCCAGTTTTCAAACGTGCAGCGGTGCAGGAACGCTCCCTCGCTCGCCGAAAGGCCGATGCCCGTACCGTCGCCCACAAAGCGGACGTTCGTGATGTTCGAGGGGTGAATGCCGCGCGTCGCGACCGTCACCGTGCCGGTGAAGGTCGTGCCGCTCTCGCTGCCGATCAGGTCGCAGCAGAAATTTTTCATCGTCAGTCCACCCTCGTATGTCACCGCGGGCAGCTGCAAAATGTAGACCGACTTTCGATCCGCCTCGTGCGCGAGCGTGTCGAGCAGCGCGTTCAGGTCGTCGATCGTTGCCATCGGGTAGTCATTTTCGGTCAGCGTCACGACCGGGATGCGCATGATTTTGACCGTGTGGTGCAGGCGCAGCGTGTCGCCGTTTTTGAGGTAGATCGTCCAGATGACGTCGCCCTCGCCCTCTTTGAGCTGCTCGGTGTGGAAGCTCGGGATAATCACCGTTGCTGAAATAATTCACATCGTATCCGAACTCGGTAAGGAAAACAAAATCGTTGGAAATAAAAGCGAAGAAGATCTTGCCGCCGTCCTTGCAGACACGCTTTGCTTCGCTGATACATTTCTGTTTGTCCGCATCATTTTTCAAATGATAAAGCGGGCCGAACAGAAGGACAATATCAAACGACTTATCTGCATATCGAGAGAGGTCAAGGGCATTGCCTTGAACAAGATCGATTTTATCTTCGGGTGTCAGTTTCTTTTTGAATGCGGCAATATTGGCATCGGCAAGTTCAAGAGCCGAGACTTCATAACCCTTACGAGCAAAGTAGAGGCTGTATTCACCTGCACCTGCGCCAATGTCGAGTATCTTGTCGCCATCTTTCAAATATTTTTCTATGTAGTGAACGGTAGTCAAAAATTCAACTCGTACGGCTTTGGAATGATTGAGCCTTGCATCCTCGTTGAATATATCGTAGGTTCTGTTTACACGTTCACTCTCATTTTCTATTTTTGCAAGTTGTTCAAAGCCTATTTTATTTATACCTCACGCTTTTCTCATATAAATTGATTTGCCATGTAAGACAAATCGCTCATTTTCTTGATAAATCGCTTACCCTCATCGTTTTGAAGCATGAAAGAAACGCCGCCTGCCATACCAAAAAGTTCAAACTGATTCAGCGTTTCCACATCCATTCCGAGGAACATCGTATTCCAAACGCTCAGCAAATCGCCATGTGATACTACAATGATACATTCATCATTACTTGCCATTATCTCGTCAAAAAGAGGTTTTAAGCGATTCCATTCGTCTCGTCTACTCTCAGCATCAGAAAACATCCTGTCATCAATGGTTTTCTCTTGAACCTCAATGTTCTCACGAAGCCACTGAACAGATTTGCCAACGCATTTACCTAAATTGCGCTCTCGAAGTTCCGTTCTAATGTTAGGTGTGATTCCCATATGCTTTGCGACAATTTCAGCGGTGTGCTTTGCTCGCAGAAGATCGGAAGCATACATAACAATTTTGTGACCGGATAACTGCTTCGCTAATTTCTGCCCTATTCTTTCAGCCTGTTCAATGCCTAATTCAGAAAGATCCCAATCTGTCCAAGAACCCACCATACCATTTGTGTGGTGAATTGATTGCGTGTGCTGAATAGTAATAATCTGTTTTATATTGTTATACCTCACTTTCTCTCAAAGTCCATTCTTAATCCGGTGTTTGGTATACCGAGCTTTAGTCCAAAGGCTTGTACTCAGTAACAGATTTGAGATACGCCTCTGGGTTACCATTCAATTAGAATTACTGTCTTACGAGCACACAGCCGAAGGCAGGTGCTTTTTGCTATTCTCTTCCGCCCGACGTTTTCTTCGCGCGCTCCAGTGCGCGCCGCAGCGGCGGGAAGAGCACGAAGACGAGGACCGTATTTGACACGCAGTGGATGACGTCATACGGGATGCCCGAGACCCACCACGAAAACGCCATCTGCCATCCGCCGATGAAAAAATACGGAATGGCGCACAGCGCGCCGAAGCACAGCCCGTGCAGCCCCGCGATGGCCGCCCAGAATGCGCGGCTCTCGCTTCTGCGAAACGGCAGCGCAGCGAGCACGACGATCGGCCAGACGTAGAGATACATCAGGTTCCAAAGCCCCGCGCCGTAGAGCGCGATCTCGAGCAGGGCAAAGCCGAACGCCGGATAGAGCGCCTTCGCCCCGTACACCACCGTGGCCAAAAGCAGCAACAGCGTGACGGGATGCACGTTCGGGATAAGGCGCAGGCACTCCTTGCCCGCGACCATCAGCGCGCAGAAAAGCGACAGCTCCGCGATCTCGCGGATGCTGAGTCTTGCGGACTTACCAGCCGACATTCAGCACAAAGTCGTACACATCGCCGTCCGCGACGGGCTGGCTGTCCACGCCGAGCTCGGCAAACGTGCCGTTCACGCTGTAGCCCACCACTGCTGCTCACTCTCGTCGGCGGTCTCGCCGTCCACAGTCAGCACATAGAGGCCGTACTCGCTCTCTGTGCCCTCGATGAGGTCTTCCTGCTCGAGCGCGCCGCGCAGGTACTCTTCGTCGGTGCGGATGGTGAAGGTCGTGTCATCGCCGTTCAGGTGGTCGACGTTGATGGTGATCTCCTTACCGCCCTGCTGCGTCTCCGGCTTGTTTGTCTGCCAAATGACGAGCGCGGCAGCCGCCAGCACAAGCACGATGATGAGGGCGATGACGCCTTTGTTGTTTTTCTTCTGCATTTTGCTTTCTCCTTCTCTTGCTGAAAAATGCCGTCTTTGAGCGGCAAAGCGAAGCATTCGATGCCTTTGAACGCTGCGTCGTATTTTACCGTCAAAGCGGCAAAATGTAAAGTCCCAGCCGTCGCGCCGATCCTCCGCCTTTTTTCTGCGCAAAAGGCTTTGCGCATCGCCGCGCGATGCGGTATAATAAATTTTGCGTTCCGCCCGCTTTCGGGCGGACATTGCTGATTCACTTGACCGCGCCGCTTCGGCGCCCGATATACGAAAGGAACATTTTATGGATCTCATTCAGGCCCTTGCTGCCGAGCTCGGCAAAGACCCCCGGCACGTTGAAAACGTCGTGCATCTGCTCGACGAGGGCAACACCATCCCCTTTATCGCCCGCTACCGCAAGGAGCTCCACGGTGCAATGGACGATACCTCTCTGCGCACGCTCGAAGAGCGGCTCCAATACCTCCGCGGTCTTGAAGAGCGCCGCGAAGCGGTGAAAAAGTCCATCGACGAGCAGGGCAAGCTGACCGACGAGCTCGCCGCCGCCATCGACAGCGCCAAAACGCTCGCCGAGGTCGAAGACCTCTACCGCCCCTACAAGCAAAAGCGCCGCACCCGCGCCACGATGGCGAAGGAAAAGGGCCTTGAACCACTCGCCGCGCTGCTCTTCGCGCAGGAGCGAGACTGCCCGCGGCCCGAGGAGGCCGCGCGCGACTTTGTCGACCCCGAAAAGGGCGTCGAGACGGTCGAGGACGCCCTGCAGGGCGCGAGCGACATCATCGCTGAGCAGATCTCTGACGACGCCGCCATCCGCAAGAGCCTTCGCGCGCTCATTTCCCGTCAGGGCCAGCTTGTGAGCAGGGCCGCGACCGAGGACGATAGCGTCTATCGCCTATACTACGATTTTACGCAGTCTGTCGCCCGCTTGCAGGGGCATCAGGTGCTCGCCATCAACCGCGGTGAAAAAGAAGGCATTTTGAAGGTCTCCATCACACTCGACCGCGAGCAGGCGCTCCCGCTGCTGCGCCGTGCAGTCGTGAAGCCCGGCTCCGCCGCCATGGAATTCGTCAAGTCCGCCGCCGAGGACGCCTACGACCGTCTCATCTTCCCCTCGCTCGAGCGCGAGGTGCGAAATCAGCTCACTGAGCAGGCAGACGAGGGTGCCATCGGCCAGTTTGCGCTCAACTTAAAGCCGCTTTTGATGCAGCCGCCGGTCAAGGGCAAGGTCACGATGGGCCTTGATCCCGGTTACCGCATGGGCTGCAAGGTCGCCGTCGTGGACGGCACAGGTAAGGTGCTCGATACCGCCGTGGTCTACCCGACCTACGGCGAGCGGCAGAAAAATGAAGCCATCGCCGCGCTGGCAACGCTCATCAAAAAGCACGGTGTGGAGCACATCGCCATCGGCAACGGCACGGCCAGCCGCGAGACCGAACAGATGGCCGTCGAGCTCATCCGTCAGGTGAACGAGGGCAGTGCGCACGTGAGCTACATGATCGTCTCTGAGGCGGGCGCGTCCGTGTACTCGGCGAGCAAGCTCGCCGCCGAGGAATTCCCGCAGTACGACGTGAACCTCCGCTCCGCCGTGTCCATCGCGCGGAGATTACAGGACCCGCTTGCCGAGCTCGTGAAGATTGACCCCAAGGCCATCGGCGTGGGGCAGTATCAGCACGACATGCCGCAAAAGCAGCTCGACGAGGCGCTGAACGGCGTGGTCGAGGACTGCGTCAACGCCGTCGGCGTGGATATCAACACGGCGTCGCCGTCACTTTTGCAGCGCGTCGCGGGCCTGAACGGCACAACGGCGAAAAATGTCGTCTCGTACCGCGAGGAGAACGGCGCGTTCACCTCACGCGCGCAGATCAAGAAGGTGCCAAAGCTCGGCCCCAAGGCCTTCCAGCAGTGCGCAGGCTTCCTGCGCGTGCCGGAGAGCAGGAGCGTTCTCGACAACACCGCCGTCCACCCCGAGAGTTATGAGGCCGCCAAGGCGCTCCTTGCCCTCTCGGGTCATACGCTCGCGGACGTGAAGGAGGGGAAGCTCTCCGACCTTCCCGCGCGCATCAAGACCTACGGCGAAGAAAAGGCCGCAGCGGAGATCGGCGTCGGCGTTCCCACGCTGCGCGATATCGTCTCGGAGCTCTTAAAGCCCGGCCGCGACGTGCGCGACGAGCTGCCAAAGCCCATCCTGCGCACCGACGTTCTTGAAATGAAAGACCTAAAGCCCGGCATGGTGTTGACCGGCACGGTGCGCAACGTCATCGACTTCGGCGTGTTCGTGGACATCGGCGTGCATCAGGATGGACTTGTCCACATCTCGCAGGTGTCGAACAAGTTCATCAAGCACCCGTCCGAGGTCGTGTCCGTCGGCGACGTTGTCAAGGTCGTCGTGCTGGAAGTCGACGAGAAGAAAAAGCGCATCAGCCTCTCCATGAAGCAGGCGAAATAAGTTTCGCCTTGCAGTTGACATAAAAACTCCCACGGTTCCGGTAATATCGGAACCGTGGGAGTTTTTCCATTTTATCGTACGCTGATTTACAGCAAATCAGCCAGCTCCAGCACGAGCTTTTCGCTCTTTTCCCAGCCGAGGCAGGCGTCGGTGATGCTCTTGCCGTAGGTGCCCTCGCTGATCTTCTGGTTGCCGTCCTCGATGTAGCTCTCGATCATCATGCCCTTGACGAGCGCGTTGATATCATTCGAGTGGCGCTTGGAGTGCAGGACCTCCTTCGCGATGCGGATCTGCTCCAAATACTGCTTGCCGGAGTTGGCGTGGTTGCAGTCGACGATGCAGGCGGGGTTCTTGATGCCCTTTTCCGCGTACAGCTCGTGCAGCTGCACCAGGTCTTCATAGTGGTAGTTGGGGCGGCTGTCGCCCTTTTCGTTCACATAGCCGCGCATGATGGCGTGGGCATAGGGGTTGCCCGCGGTCTCGACCTCCCAGCCGCGGTAGAGGAACGTGTGGTCGCCCATCGCCGCATAGATGGAGTTCATCATCACGCTCAAGTCGCCACCCGTGGGGTTCTTCATGCCGACGGGCACATCAATACCGCTCGCGACGAGGCGGTGCTGCTGATTCTCGACCGAGCGCGCGCCGACAGCGACATAGCCCAGAATGTCGGAGAGATAGCGGTAGTTTTCGGGATAGAGCATCTCGTCGGCGCAGGCAAAGCCGGTCTCCTGCACCGCGCGGGTGTGGAGGCGGCGGATGGCGATGATGCCCTCGAGCATGTCGGGCTTCTTGCTGGGGTCGGGCTGGTGGAGCATGCCCTTGTAGCCCGAGCCGTTGGTGCGCGGCTTGTTCGTGTAGATGCGCGGGACGATCAGGATCTTATCCTTGACCTTTTCCTGCAGGGGGACGAGGCGGCAGACATAGTCCATCACGCTGTCCTCGCGGTCGGCAGAGCAGGGGCCGATGATGAGCATCAGGCGGCTGTCACGCCCGTCGAGTATCGCGCGCATCTCTTCCACGCGCGCCTCACGCACCTTGGCGACCTCTTCCGTGACGGGGAACTCTTTTTTAATGTCCATCGGGATGGGGAGTTTACGGATGAATTTTGCATTTTGCTGCATAATGAATACTCCTTGTCGATAATTGACCGATATTGTCTATTATTTTACAGCGTTCCCCGCGGTTCTGCAAGCGCGATTTCATGGCGGACTGTATAAAAATTCGAAAACGGCACGTGCAAATTCTATCGAATCTCGAAAACGGCGGTCAATTCCGCCCGAGCCGCTTCCAACGGCTGTGCAGCCGTGCTCCTTATTTCCTTTTTTGCTGCCGTGAACCTCATTCGTATAAACGCAGATGCGTTTCATGCCGGTACAGTGCATCAATTTCCTGTTTGGCTTTATTTTCCTCTTTCACACATTTGGAGCGTTTTCCAAACTTTTTATTGATATTTATGTATTTTACACTGTCAAATTATCTATTTTCATAACATTTTTATCGGTTGAAATGTGGAAATTATCTCATTTGACTGAATTTAACAACTCCTTTTCGCGATTCCGGATTAGACTGCTGATTGAAAGGGTACGCGGCAGAGTGGTATGTGGCTGCCGCGTACCGAACCGGACACATAAAAGGGGGAATCATTATACTGACGATCGAACTCAATATGTACCACGCCGTTGCTCTGGGCGCTTTCCTGCTCTGGCTGGGCGGCGTCATCACCGACAAGGTCTCGCTGCTGAGCCGCTACTGCATCCCCGCTCCGCTGGTCGGCGGACTGTGCTTTTCCATCCTCAACTGCATTCTCTATTCCATGGGCATCGCGTCCATCAACTTCGACGCGACGCTGCAAACCGTTTTTATGATCATGTTCTTCACCACCGTCGGCTTCACGGTCAGTATCCCCGCGCTGCTCAAGGGCGGCAAAGCTGTCATCCTGTGCCTTGCCATCTCCATTGTGATGATCCCGCTGCAAAACTTCCTTGGCGGCGGCGTGATGGCGCTCTTCGGGCGCGATCCGCTGCTCGGTATCGGCTGCGGCTCCATCGCTCTGGTCGGCGGCCCTAGCACGGCGGCGGCGTTCGGCCCCGACCTTGAAGCCGCGGGCGTGGTCGACGGCAGCGTCGTTTCCATCGCGGCGGCAACGTTCGGTCTCGTGGCCGGTTCGCTGATGGGCGGCCCGACGGCCAAGCGTCTCATCGAAAAGCACGATCTGCGTCCCGCTCCGGTGACCGCCGGCGGCACCACCCCGTCTGCCGCCCTTGCGACCGACGTTGCCAGCGAGGACGAGCGCTTCATCTCCGACAGCCCGCGCTTTGTCAAAGGCTTCATGCTGCTGCTTCTCGCCGTCGGCATCGGCAATCAGGTCAGCGTATGGCTCACGGCGCTCACCGGCCTCACCTTCCCCGCTTACATCGGCGCGATGCTCGTCGCCGTGGTCGTCCGCAACATGATGGACGGCGTACATGTCTCCTATCCTGCCGAAGAGATCGACACCATGGGCAATATGTTCCTCTCGATCTTCCTCGCTATGGCGCTCGCGGACCTCAAGCTCTGGGAGCTCATCGACCTTGCAATGCCGATGGTCATCTGCCTTGTGCTCCAGTGTGTTGTGATGTTCCTCTTCTCCTACTTCGTGGTCTTCAACGTCATGGGCCGCAATTACGACGCGGCGGTCATGACCGCGGGCTTCATCGGCTTTGCTATGGGTGCGACCTCGAACGCCATGGCCAACATGCAGGTCGTGACGAAGAAATACGGTCCTTCGCCGGTGGCGTACTTTGCCATCCCGATGGTCGGCGGCATGTTCATTGACTTCTTCAATGCCGTTCTAATTGCCGCCAACATCGGCTGGTGGACGTAAGCGAGGTGAGACCATGTACGTCCACTTCCCGAGCGATGTCCTCGCCGCGGCGGTGCTCGGTGTCGTCATCGGCGAGTTGGTCTTCCGCTATGGGAACCGCCTGCTGGACCGGCACAAATTGCTGACGGTCAACTGAATCCCTCCCACTGTAAGTCCATCCCCCCCGCATCAGAAAAGCAGCGCCTTTCGGCGCTGCTTTTCCGCTTGCGGTTCAAAATCTCCGTATGGTATAATAAGAAAACAAACTATCGAAAGGCGGGGCACCGATGGATATCGAGCGAACGAAACAATTTTATCGCGATCTTAAACGATCTAATCTGTGCGATTGTGCCTATTGCCGCAATTATGTAAACGAGGTCGCGAAGGCCTATCCTGCTGTGACGGCGTATCTTCAAACGCTCGGCGTCGACATCGCGAAGCCGTTTGAGACGATGCCTCTCGAGCTGGACGAAGCCGGCCGGATGCCGTACATTGGGCCGCAGTACCTCGTTTTCGGCGAGGAAGAGGGCTTTGCCGCCGCGACGGTGAGAGACGTCAACGACGTCGAGGTCCGCCTTGCGCAGTCCCACCCGGGCGACAACATTCAGGAGCCGCACTTTGTGATCGAGATTGAGCCGATCTTCCTGCCGTGGACGGTGGAGGGAACGGCAGCAGATCGGTGAAACGAAGAAAATGATGAAGAAATTCCTGATCGCACTGTTTTCGTTGGTCTCTATTTTGGCGCTGACCGGCTACGGCGGCAGGGTCACGTCGGGCGCTGAAAACTAAATAGTTGAAAATGAGGGGGGCGCAGCCGCGCCCCTTTTCATTTTTTCGTCTTTGTGGTATACTTTGGGCAAAATCAAGGAAAAGCGAGGAAACGGTCATGGAAACCATTGCAGCCATCGCCACGGCGCAAAGCCCGTCGGCCATCGGCATCGTGCGCCTGAGCGGAGAGGAGACGCGGCGCGTGCTCGCCGCGCTGTTCACGCCCGCAAGCGGCATGGCGGTCGAAGCGCTTCCGTACCGCCGCATGACCTATGGCGACATCCGCTCGGCGGACGGCACGCTGCTCGACCGCGGCATGGCGGTCTGTTTTTCCGCCGCCCACAGCTACACGGGCGAGGAGAGCGCCGAGCTCCACTGCCATGGCTCGCCGGTCGTACTGAGCGAGGTGCTGCAAGCGGCATTTGCCGCGGGCGCACGGCAGGCGCGGCCCGGTGAATTCACGCAGCGGGCGTTCCTGAACGGAAAGCTCGACCTCACCGAGGCTGAGGCAGTCATCGACCTCATCGACGCCGAGACGGCGGAGAGCGCGCGCAATGCCGCGGCCCAGCTCTCCGGCGCGCTGCGCCGCCCGATCGAAAGTGTTTATGACAAGCTGCTCGACGTTTCGAGCCGTTTCTACGCCGTCGTCGACTACCCCGACGAGGACATTGAAGACCTCTCGCGCGAGGAGACCGAGCACACGCTTTTATGCTGTGAAGAGACGCTTTCTGATCTTCTCGGCACGTTCGCACGCGGGAAAGTGCTCAAAAACGGCGTCGCGACCGCCATCATCGGCGCGCCGAACGCAGGCAAGAGCTCACTTTTGAACGCGCTCGTCGGCTTTGACCGTGCCATCGTCACAGACATCGCGGGCACGACGCGCGACACGGTGGAGGAAAAGGCGACGGTCGGCGGCGTGCTGCTGCGCCTCATCGACACGGCGGGCCTACACGAGACGGACGATCTCGTCGAACAGCTCGGCGTCGAGCGATCGAAAAAAGCGGTCGAGGACGCTGATCTGATCCTCGCGCTGTTGGACGGCAGCACGGGACTGCCGGCATCCGAAGGACGTGCAGAGGAAATGCTCGCACCGCTTGCGCTTGCCGCAAAAAGCGGCAAGCCGTGGCTGCTGCTGCTGACAAAATCCGACCTTGGCCGTGGGACGGGCGTTGCCCCCGATGAGGACTGGCGCACGCCCGAGGCGGTCATTTCGCTCTCAAGCGTGACGCACGAGGGCTTCGACGCGCTGGAAGCGGCGATCCGCACGCTTTACCCCGCGCCGAAAGGCGATACGTCCCTCGTGACAAACGCCCGTCAGGCCGACGCCATCCGCCGCGCGCTTGATAGCGTCCGTGCGGCGAAGGGCGCGCTCCAAAGCGGCATGACGCCCGACGTTGTACTCACGGAAGTAGAGCAGGCGGAAAACGCCCTCGGCGAGCTCACGGGCCACACCGCGCGCGAGGACATGGTCGCGCGCATCTTCGAGCGCTTCTGCGTCGGAAAATAAGAGTTTATTTCAATAAAAGTGTCCTGAACGAACCGTTCAGGGCACTTTTTTATCAGATGCCGCATTCATTCAGCCGCTTTTTTCTCATAGTTGCCAAAAAACGCGGCGTATGATATCTTGAAAGAAAAGCCCCCGGTCAAAACTGTCTTGGAGGTACGCCATGCCGAAGCGAAGCTGGAATTTGAACACCGTCTACATATCCGAGCGCCTGCAGGAGTGCCTGCGCCCGATCTCGCGCTGCGCGCTCACCACCGTGGTCGCGCCGATGGGCTACGGCAAGACGACGGCGGTGAACTGGTATCTTTTAGAGCGCGCCAAGCTCGACGAAGCCGCCGTTGTGCGTATCAGCGTGTATTCGGACAATCTGGCCATCTTCTGGAAGAGCGTGCAGGAGGCCTTTTCCCACGCGGGGTTCGACTTTCTGCGCGCCTACCCCTGCCCCGACGACGCCGCGGGCGGAAGCCTCCTGACGGACGATCTCTGCCACGCGCTCGCGGGCAAGCGGCCCTGCTATATTTTCATCGACGACTTTCACCTCTTGACCGACAACCGCGTGCCCGCCTTTCTCTGCACGCTGACGAACCGCCTGCCCGAAAACGTTCACCTGATCGTCGCAAGCCGCGACCGCTTCCTGCCCGCGGAGGAGCTCCTGCGCCTTGGCGGCAGGCTCTACACCGTGGGCGCCGAGCAGCTGCGCCTCAACCACACGGAGCTCTCGATCTACGCCCACCGCTGCGGCACGGAGCTCTCGGACGCGCAGATCGAATCGCTGCTCTATTCGAGCGAGGGGTGGTTCTCGGCCATTTACTTAAATCTCCGCACGCTGCACGAGCGCGGCGAGTTGCCGAGCCGCAGCTCGGATATCTACGCGATGTTCTCCGCCGCGATGATCGACCCGCTGCCGTCAAAGCGGCGCGAATTTTTGGCCGTCATGGGTCTTGCGGACGAATTCACCGTCGAGATGGCCGAAACCGTCACCGGCAGCAAAAACACCGCTGCGATCTTACAGACGTTGACCGAGCAGAACGCCTTTGTCAAGCGCCTGCCGGACGGCGTGACGTTCCGCTTCCACCACATGATGAAGGACTGCGCCGAGCGCACGTTCCACACGATGGAGCCGCGGCGGCAGGCAGTTTACCATAACAGATATGGCGAGTGGTACAAAACGCATGGGCAATATCTGCATGCGCTCAAATTCTACTGTCTTGCCAAAAACTACGACGCGGCGCTGCGCGTCATCCAGCGCGACGCGGGCATCCTGCTCACGTCGCTTGGCGCGCAGCAGGTGCTCGACTTCATCGCCCACTGCCCGGTCGAAACGCTCAAGGAGCACCCGCTTTCGCTCCTCGTTCTGATGCGCAGCATGTTCACCTGGCGGCAGATCCCAAAGATGCTCGAGCTCAAAGAGCTGCTGCTCGCCGCGATCACCGAACACCCCGACTGGCCGGAGAGTGAGCGCGGCGACCTTCTCGGCGAGTGCGACCTCATCATGAGCTTTTTGATGTACAACGACATCTCCGCGATGAGCCGCCTGCACCGCAGCGCGAGCGCGCAGATGTCGCGCCCCGCCATCAGCATCCAGAAAAGCGGGGGCTGGACGTTCGGCTCGCCGTCGGTGCTGATGATGTTTTACCGCGCGTCCGGCGAACTCCAGAGCGAGCTCACCGAGATGGACGAGTGCATGCCGCACTACTATAAGATCACAAACGGCCACGGGCAGGGCGCTGAGACCATCATGCGCGCGGAGGCCGACTTCATGCGCGCCTGCTTTGCCGACGCGCAGATCATGCTCGAGCGCGCCTATGCGCAGATTGGCGGCAACGGGCAGGAAAACATGGCCTTGTGCTGCGACTTTCTCGCCTGGCGGCTCTCGCTCTGCACTTCTTTCACGCCGCGCGAGTCCTTTGAGCAGCGGCGCGAGGCGCTGCTGCAGCAGCACAACGTTGCATGGCTCAACATTCTGCAAAGCTCCTGCGCCTATTACTATGCGCTGCTGGGACTGCCCGAAAAAATTCCCGCGGTCTTCCGCGAGCATCAACTCGCCTCCATCCACTTCCTCGCGCCCGGAAAGCCGATGATGGAGCTCATCGAAAATCAGGTCTACCTCGCCCAGGGCGAATATGCCAAGGTCATTGGCCACAGCGAAGCGCTGCTCGGTATGTGCGAGGCGATGCACTATGCGCTCGTCGCGCTGCACATCCGCCTTCAGACCGCCGCGGCCTACGAAATGCTCGGCAAGCGCGAGACGGCAGACGAACTTTTGATCTCTGCCCTTGCCGCGGCGGAGCCGGACGCGCTCTATCTGCCGTTTGTCGAAAATTACCGCTATCTCAAGACGGCGCTCACGCGCGGCGCGGGTGCGAAATTTGCCGCGTTTGTCCGGACGGTCACACCGCTTGGCGAGGACTTTGTGCGCCGCTGCGGCGAAAAGCGTGCGGAAGGCTCCCGTCCCGCCGCCCTCGCGGGCCTCACCGAGCGCGAAAGCGCCATCGCCGCGCTCGTCGCCAAGCGCCTGAGCAACCGCGAGATCGCCGAACAGCTCTTTTTGTCCGAGGGAAGCGTGAAGCAGTACATCAATCAGATCTATTCTAAGCTTCTCATCACAGGCGACGTGCGCACCAAGCGCAAGCGGCTCGCCGAGCTTGCCGCGCCGAAGAGCTAAGGCACAGCAAGGACGCAGCACGCCTATTTTGCATTGATATTCCTAAGAAATTATCTAACCTTTGGTTAATACCAACTTTTTCCGATCCACCGTACAATGGCTGTACGGTGGATCTTTTATTTTCCGGAGGGGAGGAATGCCTTTGTACCGAAAATACATCTCAGCCGTCACACCGCTCCCGGACTACATTCTTCGGGTGGACTTTGTCTCCGGCAGCCGCCTGCTGCTCGATATGAAGCCCTATCTCGACAAGCTCCGCTTCCGCCCGCTTGCCGATCCCACGGTGTGGAACAGCGCCATGACGAACGGCATCTTTGTCCGCTTCGACAACGTGGAGCTGAGCCATGACGAAATTCTGTCCATGGCGGAACGGGCGCACTGAGCGCGCCGATTTTTCAAAATTGAGAGGAGAACAACATGAAAAACGCTTGTAAACACTTTGCCCTTTGCACTCTGACACTGATCCTTTGCCTCGCCCTCGCCGCCTGCGGCAGCGACGACTCCGGCGACTCCGCGGACTACGGCAACGACTCCACTGTGCCGTCGACGATCGACGGCTTTGTCAAGGAAAGCTACGACAGCTATGATTACAGCGCTTTCGAAGGTTACTATCTGCCCGACAGCGGCACGGACTTCGACTATCTCATCATCGACACCAACGGTTCGCGCTGGCGCATCGGCAGCAACGACGACCTCGCCGCCAGCGGCTATTTGCAGTACGACGCGGACTATGACTGCATCTACGCCTACAACGAGCACGACGGCGTCGCCTATCAGTTCTCCGCCGACGGCAGCAGCGTGAACATCTATTCGCTCGGCTCGTTCACCTATGAAATGAGCCTCGACGAGTTCGACGCGCAGGCCGAAGACTACAACAGCAGCGACAGTTCGGTCGATCTCTCTTACCTTGCGGGCATCTGGTATCTGGACGGTGATCTCGACGCCGACAGCTACATCTACATTGACAGCAGCGGCGGTCTCTGGGGTCTCTACGAGCGCGCGCCCGGCGCGGAGGCGACCGAGGTCGACGGCGGCTTTATCTCGGCCCCGACCGATGTGGACGACGTGTACTATGCCGTTTCCACGACGTATCAGGACGTCACCTATGAATTCACGCTTTTTGACACCGATTCCATCGTGTGGGGCGGCGAGAACGACTACTACGAGCGTCTTGAGTAAGCCGTTTTGAAACGTGAAGAAGGGAGAAAAGAAGATGAAAACTTCCCATCATTTCCTTGCGGTGCTGCTTGCGGTTCTTCTCTGCCTGAGCCTGACCGCCTGCGGCGACAGCAGCGATGACGTCACGGGCGACGACTGGCGCACGAGCGGCGTGGTCGCCGCCGAGGGCACCATCACACACGAGGGCGAGGGCAGCGTCAAGGTCCTCGTCACCGTAGGACCTGAGAGCGCAGCGTTCTACCGCGACGAGCCAGAGCAGGAGCTCTTCGACAGCGTGTCCTTCCCCGTGACAGTCGAGGACGCGAACGACGACGGCACGGGCTTTGACATCTCATTCGACGACATCACCGGCGACGGCGAGAGCGACGTCGTCGTGACGTTCCAGCACGCCGACATGAGCACGACGCAGATGGTCTGGTTCTGGGATGCCGACGAGCGCTATGTCTTCGAGCCGGATTACTCCTGCTTCCACGAAAACGGCGTGCAGACCGACCTGACCGACACGCCCTATTTCTCTGACAACGGCTTACAGATCAACGCTGCGGTCAACACGGGCACTTATCTTCTGGAAAACGGTGTTGCCTGCTACTCTGGCCTTGGCGACGGCTATGAGAGAAACGACTGCTACTGGGAGGTCATCAAGCACAGCGACCAGTCGCACGACGGCATCCGCGAGATTCAGTTCGACGCCATCTGCTACATTCCCGAGAGCTCCATCCCGTACTTCACCGAGCAGTACATCACCAACACCGACAGCGAGCTCTACGACTACTACACCGGCATGTGGTTCACCGCCGCCACCGCCTACGGCAACAGCCAGCGCGGCGACAACTACTATGTTCATACCGTCAATTATAACGGCAACGAATACCTCATCGAATTCGCCTACTCGACCGACTGGCAGTACAACGTCAGCGATTGGGCGATGGTGCTGACCAAGAGCTACATGGTCTACCTGCCCGACGATTACGACGGGCTGGTCTTCGCCGCCATGCCACAGCTCGACAACTATAAGGACTGCGCCAGACGGATGCAGCTCGATAGCATCGCGCCCGAGGCGAGCATCATGGACATTGACCTTGTCGACCCCTACAACACGCTGTTTTTCAGCATTTGCTACTAAAAAGGCGGTGAACGGCATGACGCACCGAACGTATCTTCTGCCGCTCGTGCTCGCGCTGCTGCTTCTGCTGAGCCTGACCGCCTGCGGCGACAGCAGCTCTGATGATCCGCAAAGCGGCTATGAGACCGTCATGGACATGGAATTTCTCGACGGGATGTGGAGCATCGACGGCACCTCGAGGCTGTACTTTGACAGTGAGGAGGGCTTCTATGCCTACCGCACCGGCTGGGGTCTCGGCGGGCGCGGAGAATTTGAATTGTCCGAGGCGAGCGGCCGGCCGATGATCTTTTTCAACGGCTTTCTCTACAATTTTCTCCTGCGCGACGACGGCGTGCTGCTACCGAACCAGAACGGCGAGGGCAGCGGGCTCACCATCCACCGCCACACCTTCCTCCGCGACGACGAGGCGGAGATCGTCGAGTGGGATAAAAGCAACTGGGACGGCATGTGGCAGAACGCCCTGGGCGAGACCATCGTCATCGACTCGTCCCTCATGCAGTACATCGCCTGCTCACCGGACTATTCCATGAGCGGCACGATGAACGACGAGGGCGAGGGCATGGGCCTCTACCTCTACGACAACGGAACGCGCGCCTACCTCTGCCCCAGCGACGACGGCAATAGCTTCACCCTCTCCGCCGAACGCTTTGGCCGCTACGGGGACGATCAGCACTTTGACGGTGTCTTCTACCGCAACGCCGACTTCTACACCTACACGGACATGGAAAACGCGGAGTTTTACGAAGACGAATACTCCACCTTCTATATCTGGTACTACGACGGTGTGAACCGTTACCTTCTGGGCAACGATTATACCATCGGCGAAGACGGCCTTGCCTACCACTATGAAGACGGCCTCGTCTATCCCGCGGGCTGGATCCCCGAAGCGCCGTATGATCCCGCTGACGACTGGGGCGAAAACTGGATGGACAACTGGGATATTTGAAAACGCCATGATAAAGGATGGATGTGAAATGACAGGAAGAGGAAAACTCAGCGACGCCGAGCTTTCGAAAAAGCTCGGGCACTATCAGAAAATGTCGCGCGTCTGGATCCTGGTGGGCCTTTTTGGCGCGTTGAGCGGCACGGTCTCGTACTTTGCCGTGCAGGACACCGCGCTCAAGGCCATCCTGACGGGGGTGCTGTTCTTCGGCGGCGTCTGCTGCGCGGTCTTTTTGGGCGGCAGCGCGCAAAAGAAGCTCCAGGCCCTGATACAGGAGCAGTTTGGAGACTTTTTCCGTACGGAATGGGAAAAGGCCTTCGGCCCGGATATGCACACACCGGAAATGTGCGTTGACGAGCCGTTTCTCCGGACGTTCCACCTGCTGGACGGTCAGTGGGAGGAATGTACGGTTGAGAATTTCCATGAGGGCGATTATCGCGGCGTGCATTTTTCCGCCGCCAATGTGCGGCTGGACCATGTGTATGAGCGAGGGTGCGGTCACGAAGGCTATGAGACCTGCCACGAGATGGTCTTCAAAGGCCTCGTGCTGCGCTGCGAAACGCAGACGCCCGCCCCCTCCCCCGTCCTCGTCAACGCAAGGACGGAGGACAGTCCGCGCGGCGCAGCGACGGGCGATGCGCTGTTTGACCGATGCTTCTGCGTCACAGCAGAGCCGGAGCAGGATGCCCTCTCCCTTCTTGCCCCGCAGTTTATGGAGCTGATGAACGAGTTCAGGCAGCGCGTCGAAGGACAGCTTTTGGGCTTCCGCTGGGAAGGCCGGGTGCTCTCGCTGGCGGTGGAAACAGACTATGGCTTTGCCGCCGTTGCCAGTAATGTAGACCTGCGCGACCTTGATGCCCTGCGCCGCAGCTATTGCACGTCGCTGCACGCAATGGAGGAAACGCTGGATCTTCTGCTGAAAAACACCGCTCTTTTTGCGGCGCGGGACTGAGAAAGGATGATACGATGGGAAAAAATCAAACAATGACAGACGAACAGCTCGCGCGCGAGCTGCAAAACGGCAAGCGCGGCGGTGGCCGCGGCAAGCTCCTCACGGTGATTGGCTGCGCCGCGACGGCGATCGGTATTTTCACCTCGGTCACGGCGCTGACGGTCATCGGCATCGTCGTCGCGCTGCTGGGGCAGGGCGTTCTGAACAAGCACCAGAAGGCCGCCGGAAAAGCGGTCTTTGAGTCCCTCGTGCCGGAGATCATGAACGCGAATTTTGAAGACGTGCAGCCCATCGGAAAGCAAAACCTTGTGGATATCAAGGGTTCAAACATTCCGCTGCCGTCATACGTCTACGACAGCGCCAGCGGCCGCATCGACTTCACCTACTGCAGCCTTACGTCCGAGCTCTGCACCGTCACGCTGACGGACGTGACCGAATACCTCAATGAGAACAACGACATGATGGAGTCTGCCGAGCGCGTGGTCTACAATGGTCAGTGGATGGCCTGTGAGCTCGGCAAAACGTACCCCGCCGAACTCACGTTCTGGCCGCGCGGCAAGCTCGACAAGCTCTTCCGCGCAAAAACCATCAAGACGGATTACGAGGACTTCAACAAGCACTTCAACCTGAGCTGCGATGATGCCGACTGGGCGCTGCGCTTTTTGAGTCCCAGCCGCATGGAGCGCATTCTTGCGCTCACCAACACCGCCTTCGGCGATTTTTCCGTCAGCCTGCACGCCGATGGGACGCTATACATCGCCGTACACAGCGGCCGCGGCTTTTTCGATGTCGGCAAGGGCAAGGAGCCGCCCGACGCGCTGCGCCGCCGCTTCACCCGCGAGCTCAAGTGGTGCACCGACATGATCGACGTCTTCCGCCCTGCGGCGGAGTGAAGAAAGGAGCGGTCGTATGCAGCTTTGGGTCGCGATACTGCTGTTTTTTCTGTCCATCGCGTGCATCGTGCTCTCGGCGCGAAAGCTCCGGCAAAAGAGAACGCTTCGCGTCGCCTGCATCGCACTCTGCGCTGTGATCGCCGCGGCCTGCGCGGTCTATATCGCGCTGACGGCGATCATGCTCTACGCGGCGAGCACGAAGTGATCTTCTGCACTTCATGCAAAGGAAAAAGCCCATCAGCTCGACGAGCTGATGGGCTTTTGTTCTGTTATTTTGGGTGGAAATTACGCTTTTTTACTTCTTCTCCACCGCGCGACCGATCAGGTAGCACACCGCGGCGACCACCATGCCATTGATCGAGGCGATGCCCCAGTGCACCAGATTTGCTACCACCGCGCCGAGCACCACGCCGATCACCGCGAACCAGTTGACATTCTCGCTGACCTCCACGTCCTGATACTTTTCCTTGTTCAGGAAATAGCCCAGCACCAGAATGATACCCACCGGCGGCAGCGTGCAGTTCAGGATGTTCAGCCAGCCGCAGAAGTTCCAGTACAGCCAGACGGCGAGCACCGTGCCGATGATGCCGGAGACAAGCACCATGGGCTTCTTTTTCTGGCCGAAGATGTTGGCAAGGCCGAGGCCCGCGGAATAGAGCGCGTTGTCGTTCGTCGTCCAGATGTTCAGGCCCAGGACCAGGATGGCGAGGTAGAACAGGCCAAGGTTGATCATCACCTCGAAGATGTCGTTGCCGCCCACATAGACCGACGAGACACCGCCGAAGAAGAACATCAGAGAGTTGCCGATGAAGAACGCGATCACCGTTGTGATGGCGCCCACCTTGCCGCTTTTGGCAAAGCGGGAGAAGTTCGGCGTCGCCGTGCCGCCGGAGACGAACGAGCCAACGACCAGTCCCGCGCCGCCGATCACCGTCAGCGTGCCGCTGGACTTGGCAAACTGATCGACGATCGTGCCGTCGCCGCGCATGACGGCGAGCACCATCGCGACCGTTCCCAGCACCGCCACCATCGGGACGGCGATATAGCTGACGATCGTGAGCGACTTGATGCCGAAGTAGGCCGAGGCCGTCATGCAGATACCGGCAACGATCACCAGCGCCCACTCCGCCGTCTTGCTGCCGCCCAGCAGCTCATTGGCGACCGGGATGGCAAACATGGCGATGCCCACGCCGAACCATCCGATCTGCGTGAACGAGATCATGGCCGAGGGCAGATACGAACCCTTGACGCCAAACGCCTTGCGGGCCAGAAGGTCGAGGCTCATGCCCGTCTCTGCGCCCACGTAGCCCAAAAGTCCCGTGTACAGGCTCAAGATCACGCCGCCGACGATCATCGACACGACGAAGCCCTGAAAATCCAGGCCGTCCGCCAACTGCTGGCCCACCCACATGCTCGCGGAGAAAAAGGTGAAGCCCAGCATGATCATAAACATGGTCACGATGCCGCGTCGGGCGCTTTTCGGCACGATCGCCTCTGCGTAGTCAATATCCACTACCGTCTTTTCATTCTTCATGCGTTCTGTCCTCTCTGATCTATAAATTTTTTAAAGGATATACTTTCTCAGGGTCGTGGTGAACTCGTCGATCCGCTGGCGCGCGATCTCCTTCAGCGAGACATCGCGCATGCCCTCCACAAAGCCGCGCTCCTGCTGATAGAGCCAGCGCGTCGTCTTTTTGTCCAGTTTTTCATAGTGACAGTCCTTCAGCCAGTCCTCGTAGGAGATCGGCAGCGGATGCCCGAGCTTTTCCTCGAGCAGCGCTTGCTTGTCGATGCTGTCGGCGCGCTCTAAGACGCCGTTCCAGAATTCGAGCACCTCTTCAATATGCTCGTGGATCTCGTAGCGGCGGGCGCCGCCGTCGTAGATCGTGCACTTTTCAAAAAGGGGATTCTGCATCGAGAGCGTCTCGTGACGGAAGGCAGGGGCAATGATGCCGCCTTTCCAGTAGAAGTCGATCAGCGCGCGGTTGATGCCGGAAACGCCCTTGTTTCCCTCTTCATAGCAGCTGAAAATGCCCTCGTAATACACCGTGACAAATCCCTCAAAGCCCGGCCAGTACACGCGGATCTCCTGCGTCAGCTTTTCCAGGATCTCAACGCCCTGCGTGCCGCCGATCGTGAAGAGCACGATGTTGCGCAGCTTGGCCCCCTGCTTGCGGTAATAGTCGATCACATAGCGCAGGCAGTTCACAAGCGTCTCGCCGGAGGCGATGATGTCGCCGATCAGCAGCGTGCTGTTCGGCACGGTGGCAAGCTTGCAGTATTTGATCTCAAGGCCCGTCATCTCGCCGTTTTCAAAAACGCGCTCGCTCGACATAAAGCTGATGTCGTGGACGCGGATGTGCTCTTTGTAGCAGCTCTCCTCCAGCGGGTAGTTCAAGGCTCCCCGCAGGATCGAGAGGATATTCGCCGACGTGATCTTCTTTTTCTCCTTCAGGTAGTACATCATCTGCGAGGTCGCCGTCACGAGCGAGGCGTACACCTCGTAGCCCACCACCTCCGGATGGTTCATCAGCTCTCGCGTCTCGGCCTCCGAGACAATGTAATACTCGTTGAGGAAGTGCCCTCCCTCCAAACGGTAGCAGTCCACGCCCTGATCGCAGAACTCCGGCACGATCTGAACGTCCTTCCAATTTTCGATCATCGCTCTCTCCTCCCAAAAAAAGACCACCTGTCGAGGAATCGACAGATGGTCCATATTCTAAATATGAAAAACAAAAAGGAAAACGAAATGACATTTGTTGCGTTTTTTCAGCAGCATAGCAGACGTCCTCCCTTTTTCAACTTATGACATTATATGGATAACGTCATATTTTGTCAATACGCATTTTGCAATGCGGCGCAAGCGCCGTTTTCCTATTCCCTGCGTACCCGCAGGGTGCGGACAAAGGGGGCCATTCTCTCACGTGAGAGAATGGCCCCCTTTAGATCCCCCAAGAGAACGCGAGGGGAGTCCCCCTCAACCCCCGACATTGGTAGTCTCGATCTTGAAGAACTGCTCAGCCTGCGGAATCGGGTGCAGTGTACATGGCTTCGCCATGAATCTTCTGCGAGTCGTGGCAACTCGCAACCGCGCCTTACTATCGTGAGGCGCGAGTGACGCTACCTCGGCGGCAGACTGCCTGCGAAATAGCGGCATTACTGCGCTCGCCGCATTGTAGGGGCTGGCGGTAGACGGGAATTAGGCTGCACTACTACAAGACTGGCAGAGCGGCAGCGGATAGTAGAAGCAGAGGCAAGTCGTCTTGCAGCTCTAAACACGGCAACGCCGCGCTATGGGCAGTGCAATCGGCAAGCATCGCACCTCTTCGAGCTGCTCGCTTGCAATGGCGGGGTCAAGGGGCAGAGCCCCTTGCGTTCTCTTGGGGGTGTAAGGGGGATATTCTCTCACGTGAGAGAATATCCCCCTTAACCGCTCCCCTGCGCGGCGCAGGGACGCAACCCCGTAGAGGTTTTGCAAAAAATTTCAAAAACCACTTGCAAACTCCCTTTTCCGTGTTATGATGATGACCGAAAAAAAGAACGTGCAGTGCACATGGCAAGAAAGAGTGATCGATTTGTTGGATTTTTTGAAACAGGAGGGGCTGAGTCCCGACCTTTTGGATGGCATTCGTGAATTTAACGCGCAGTATCCGACGCCGCCGGAGCTGCAAAACCGCATCCCGCAGCCGCGGTATCATTATTATGGCAAGGACGTGTGGGAGGCGGCGGTCGCCGCCATTTTGTGCGGGGAAAATCTGCTGCTCGCGGGCAGCAAGGCCACGGGCAAAAACGTACTGGCGGAAAACCTCGCCCAGGTCTTCGCCCGTCCCGCATGGGACGTGTCGTTCCACGTGAACATGGACGCCGCGAGCCTCATCGGCATGGACACGTTCGAGGGCGGCGAGGTCCGCTTCCGCCCCGGCCCCGTGTACCTTTGCGCAAAGCATGGTGGCTTCGGCGTGCTCGACGAGATCAACATGGCAAAAAATGAGGCGCTTGCTGTACTGCACGCAACGCTCGACTTCCGCCGCGCCATCGATGTTCCCGGCTACGAGCGCGTGGAGGTCGATCCCGCCGCGCGCTTCATCGGCACGATGAACTACGGCTATGCCGGCACACGCGAGCTGAACGAAGCGCTCACGTCGCGCTTTGTCGTCATCCAGATGCCGTCCATCGACCAGGACGGTCTTGTGCGGTTGCTTAGCGATGAGTTCCCGACGCTTGAAAAGAAGTATAAGGAGCAGTTCGCCCAGCTGTTCCTCGACCTGCAGAAAAAGTGCAAAAACGCGGAGATCTCCGAAAAGGCGCTCGACCTGCGCGGTCTTCTCGACGCGCTGCGTCTGATCCGCCGCGGCGTGGGCGCGAGCCGCGCGCTTGACATGGGCATCACGAACAAGGCGTTTGACTCCTATGAGCAGAGCCTGATCCGCGACGTCATCGCCGCGCGCATCCCCGCAAAGCTTGACCGCAGCCGTCTGTTCACCGACTGACATGGAGACGTCAAGCTATTCCGCCCAGCAGCGCCGCGCCATCAACCTCGTCTGGACGGCGAGCGGGGACTATCAGTTCGAGCCGCAGTTCTTAGCGCTCAAATCAAACGGTGAGCCGGACTTTTACATGAACTGCGTCATCGGCCTTGTGCACAAGTGGTTCGGCGACAAGATGCCAAAGCGTCTCTTTGCCTACTGGGCGGGCGACGCGCGGCAGAACGTTTTCGACGAGCTGTGCTGGCTGGCGCTCGAGAACGCGGCGTATGAAAAGGAACTGCCCGAGCGCCCTGTGCTCGCCGATCTCCGCCGCAAGCACGCGGAGGAGTTTTTCGCGTCGGAATACCAGCTCTCGCGGCAGGAGTGGATGGAGAAAAACCAACTTGTCTACGCCGTGCAGTCCGACCGCTGGAAGACGATCCTCGGGCAAAAGCCGCCCATTCTCGCCCCGTGGGAAAAAGGGCTCGCGCAAGCGCTCGCCTGCCCCGGCACGATGAACGCCGCCGAGCTTGAGATCGCCGTGCGCACGGCATTTGAAAAGTACCTGCAATTCGATGGCACGGTGCATAAAAAAGGCGGGTTCCAGCTGCACTTTGACGACAAGTGGGCACCGCTTCTTACAAAGCTCCTGCCGACCGAGATCGTCCGCACGGACGATCTGACCATCGGCCGCTCCGCCATGCCGGGCGAAAACGGCATGGTCAAGGTCTCGAACGCGCTGCGCTCGCGTCTGCGCTCCAACGAGCACGAAACGGAGGACCGCGGCTACATCGAGCGCTGCTTCGGCCGCAGCATCTATTCGCCCGACAAGCTCGCGCGCATCGAGCAGCAGCTCTGCACCGGCAACCACCTGGGCTGCCACCTGTGGTTCACAAAGGGCGCGAGCGCGTCGGACCAGCTCATCAGCGCGGACACGCAGCGCCTTTACGAGCAGGCCGAGGAACAGGCCAAGCTGAACCGCGCCGCCTTCGCGCGCGACCTCGATCTGCACCAGAGCGCGCTCGCGCGCCTGAGCGAGCAAATTCGAAACTGCCTGCTCGTCCACCAGCAGCCCGAGCGCATCCCCGCCCGTCAGGGCTGGCTGGACGGGACCAAGGTCTGGCGCGAACCGGTGCTGCACGACGACCGCGTATTTTTGCGCAGCGACGAGGAGAGCCGTCCCGGCTTTGCCGTCGATCTGATGCTCGACGCCTCGGCCTCGCGCCTGCACTGTCAGGAGGCTATCGCCATTCAGGGATATATCTTAGCCAAAAGCCTCGCCTCCTGCGGCATCCCCGTGCGCGTGACGAGCTTTTGCAGCCTGCGCGGCTACACGGTGCTGCGCATTTTGAAGGATTTTGGCGACAAAAACGGCGAACGAAACGTTTTCAATTACTTCGCCGCGGGCTGGAACCGCGATGGGCTCGCGCTGCGCGGCGCGGGCGAGCTCATCAAGTCCGCACCCGCGGAAAAGCATCTGCTCATCCTGCTGACCGACGCCTCACCCGACGACAGCCACAAAATCCTGCCGAGCGGCAAAGTCCCGCTCAGCCGCGACTACGACGGGCAGATCGGCGTCGATGACACGGCGGAGGAGGTGCGCGCCCTACGCGCGCAGGGCATCCGCGTCGCCGCCGTCTTCATGGGTGAAAACGCGAGCGTTCCCGCCGCGAACGCCATCTATGGCCGCGACCTTGCGCGCATTCGCCGCATCGACCAGCTCGCCGCTACGGCGGGTCGGCTCATTCAGGATGAAATCCGCGAGCTCAGCGGCTGACAAAAAATCCCGAAAGATGATCTTTCGGGATTTTTTCATAGATGATGTTGTAGCGGACATTGCAAAGCGGGACGTTGTTATTCCCCCATCTCATCGTCAAAGTAAGGAACAGTTCATTACAGCAAATCGGATACTATCTATTCCGATCCTTTCTCTTTTTTGCGGCTACAAACCCAATCAAGAACGCCAGATTCATAAAAAGCACAATGATGCTACCTTCGATTTTACAGCTGCCGCCGGACAGAATCGGATTGCCGTGAATCGTCATATCAAACAAGTGAGGATAATCTTCCGCCAGAGAGACTCCTCCCAGAATGATCGCGCCCACACCGTTCCACAAAAAATGGATCACGATCGGCGCGATCAAGGAACCCGTGTATTCCAAAACCGCCGTCATAAAAAGGCTCATTGTGATGACATTGAGCACAGGAAGGATTCCTGCCTCAAACGCGCCGCCGTGCGCAAATGTAAATAAGCCCGTAGATACGATAATCGCGGCGGCGATGCTACCGTTACTTTTTATCATCTGGTATAAATAGCCGCGAACCAGCATTTCCTGCATAACGGTATTGAGAAAAGCCGCAAGCAGCCACAACCACAGCATAGCGATTTGATTTTTGCCCTCTATCTGTACAACTCCGAGGATAGATAATATCCCCACAGATGCCCCCAGCCAAATCGTCCCTGTTACGCCGCCCAATATGATGTTATAAACAGGCTTCCCGGTCAGATGTAATCGTATCTTTTTCTGATCTGCCAGCCAGAAAATAAGTGTGATCGCAATAACGGACAAAAGCGGGATCAGTTCTGCCCAAAATCTCCAGATTACCGCACTTGCGGTATCCGGTATCGGGATAACCGATACGCATATGGCCCAACCCACAAAAAAGATGATCGTCTTTATTGATACCGATAGAACTTTTTTCATACAATACACTTCCCTGTCCAATTCAAACATCAATGTGTCAACGCAAAAAGCCCGCCGCAATTTGACTAAAATCACGGCGAGACTTATGGTGGAGGCGGCGGGAGTCGAACCCCCAACCCAATCCGCAAAAGCATTGATATTACAAGGTTTTTTGTAACTCATCTGCAATTCCATCTGCAATTTACTTTTCTAGTTTCCGCATGACGCTATTATAGACGCGCTCGTTTACAATTTTCAAGCTGTCCATCAGCTCGTCCATGATCTCCCACGCCTTGTCCGGCGGAATATCTGCCACTGCGCGCAGGAAGTCGCTGTCGCCGTATGTTTCAACGTTGACTGGCGCGGGCGCTGCAGAGTATGCCATTGGCAAAGCCCTCTCTCTACTGCCGCTTTGCTGGTCACGGATGGCATACAGCACGGCAAGGCGCTCATAGTTTTTCCAGCTCGATTCTTCCGTTTCAAGGCGAGCTATCCAGCGCTTGACCTCATTCTCGTCGACCATAGGGGAGCACCCCCTTTAGCCCTCGATTGTGTCCATGCAGCGCTGGATGGCTCTGCGGATGCTGTCATCGTCGGCGTTGTCTAGCATTTCCTGCAACTGGCGTTTCATATTTTCCATGCTGTCGTCGCGGGAGTAGTGTCCACGGACGTAGTGCGTACCGCGTCTCGCGTTGGACATATCGCGGTCATAAGCGCCGCGCATACCCGACTGCCAATCTCCGTCGCGGGAATAGCGGCGAGAATAGTCTTCATCGCGGGAATAGCCGTCGTCCTCCATCATCTCAATCTTATCGATGTTCTTGATGGTGTCCGTCAGCTTGTGCGCAATTTCGAGATCGCCCGCGCCAAGCTCGCCCTTGCGTGCCAGCTCGTCGAGTTCGTCGCACAGCATATTGCGCAGATCATACATTGCTTTCTTGCTCATGTCCATTCTCCTTTCACGCGATTCTCTCAACCGTCAGGTTCGAGTTGGCGAAGTTGACGGCCTGAGTGCTGGTGTTTTCCATTGCAACCGTCAGGCAACAGCCTTTCGGAACGCAGACCTGTGCGGAAACATAAATGTTAAAGTAGTTCCCTACCGCCGCGGGCGTGACGGTCGCCGTTGCACTGGCCAGCGGTTCTCCGTTAATGGCAAGCGCCGCCGTGATGGCCTCGACCGTGCCTCCGGTTGGAATAGCGATGTTGCCGCCATAGGAGACCCTAAACAGGGCGCGATTTTGATTGGTGAGGCCTCGAAGCGTGACAACGCCTGCGCCCTGACGATGCACGATACAAGGCTTGCTATTGACCGCCGTTTCGGTCAGTGGGACGTTCTGCCCAGCAGGGACCAAAGCAATGCTAGAATTACTAAACTCAGCCATACTGGTATCACTCCTTTCTCTGATTTGCCCCAAAAGGGGCAAACGCACCATTTGCGATCATTTCCGCGTAGCTGGGCGCAAATAATTCGTCCGCTTTACGCAAAAGATCGGCATAATTGCTAAGATCGTACATGCTCATTTCACTCTTGTCCAGAGTTGCAATGTGATCGACAAATTCCTGCTTAAGTTCGTCAACCGTTTTCACAAAATCATTCCTTCCTAAAGGGGTCGAAATCGACCCGTTTAAAATACAGCGGCAGGGCTATTGCCCCGCCGCGTTGTTTCCAGTGTCGGCACGGGGCCGACCATCTCGGTAACGTCACCGATATGGTGCCCGAGAAGCTATGCTATGCAGTTGTCAGCAGCCGCAACCGGCAAACTGGTTGCAGCAATAGGGGTTCTGCACCGTGTAGGCCGGAATGGGAGAGGGACGCAGCTGCGAGACCAGATAGCTGTTCTGCGCCGCCTGACTTGCCGCCAGCTTCAAGCCCTGGTTCTCAGCCTGAAGGTCGGAAAGCTTGCTCTGCGTCAGGAAGTCAAGGATTGCGCGGCTGTTGGCGTTGGCATTGTCGATGATGTCGCGGGTCGCGTTCTGCACAGTATTGCGCGTGTCACACGCCTGCGTCGCCATGTCATAGCGCACCTGCGCGATAGCCGCGCGGTTCTCGCAGCAGCAATTCGCGGCCTGCATCTGCATAGCGTTGAGTTGCTGCATAAGCGCCGCCTGCTGGTTGCTGCGGGAAAGCTCGGCCTGTGCAAAGCCGTTTGCCATCGCCATGTTGGTGCCGTTGACAAGCTGCGCCTGCTGGTAAAATCCGTCGCAAAGGCCCTGATTTACGCTGTCGATCTTGCGCTCGACATTGGCAAAATCAGAGGTCAGCACGTAGCCGTCTATGACGCCGCCGTTGCCGTTGTTCCCCCAGCCGTTGTTCCCCCAGCCGCAGAAAACAAACAGGAAAAGAATGATGATCCACCACGCGCCATCGCCGCCGAAGCCGCAAAAGCCGCTGTTCATCATGCCGGTTGGCGCAACAGGCATAGTGGCCTGAACGCCGCCGTCAGAAAGAGACATAGTATCACTCCTTTTAATTAAAGTCGGTTTTATCTAAATCGTGGCCACGATAAAGAATTAAAGAAAACGCTATAAATATTTAATTACTGCATCAGGCTTTGAAACTGCTTTGCCATCTGCTGTAGCTGATTGAGCTGCTGCTGGTTGAGCTTGCCGCTCTGCAAAAGCTTTTCGACCTCCGCTTTGGGGTCGCCCTTGAAGTTCGCCTTGAACTGCTGGAACTGCTGCATCATGCGCTGGAACTGGCTTACCGGCCCCGGCATCTGCCCGCCGCCAAGCGCACCGAAAAAGGGATTATTCATCGTCATCGTCCTCCTTGCGCTTCTTTTTGTCCTTTATTTCGCCCACAAGCGCCGCCAGCGCGTCAAACTCTTTACGGGTGACAAATTCCACACCCTTTTCCTGCGGAGCTGTACGGGGCGTTTCTGCGCGCTCTACAAGGTCGTAAATCTTGAGCGTCGGCTTCCCGCTTGCATCCGCCTGCTTGAGATACACAGTCGGCGCGGTAGAATCCCACAGTGCTACGGCAGAGTTAGGCGCGATGAGATAGCCTCTTGCCTCCTGCTCGCCGCTTACCCACTGCACGCCGCCCTGTGCGATGGGGTTTTGTTGCACTGGCTGCTGCATGGGCTGCATCTGTGGCTGCTGCATCTGCCGCATCTGCATGAGGTTATCCGGCATCGGCTGCGGATAATAGGGATTGAAATAGGGATATGCCATGTTCACTCCTCCGTTTCTTTTACCCAGTAATAAAGCGGGATTTCGTTCTCGCTGTTCCAACTGTCGTAAATTACACCGTCCTGAACGCACACTACATGGCCAGAGAGGGCGAGGATATAAGTACCGCGCGGGTGTTCGTCGGCAAACTTGCCGACCGTGTAGCAGTCTGGGCAGGTGTCCGGCATGATGTAGCGCCGATAGCCGAGAGACCGCAGATACGCGCCCCAACAGGCGTTTGCATTGGGCAAGTCACCGTCTAAGTATCCCTGTATGCACAGAGACAAATAAACTTCGCCCCAGTCCTTTCCTGTCGCCTTGCAGATTGCGCGCACGGTGCAGTCGGACACGTTGCGCCCGTTTGGATTTGGGTTGAAATAGCTATACATGGAACATCTCTGCAAAGTAGACGTATGTTCTCAGCTCGTCAGGATCAGGAAACAGTGTCAAAATGTCCATCGCCATTTGCTCAGTAAAGCCCAAAGCTAAAAGTCGGTTGTACATCGCCGCACCTCCTTTGTTGCCTCAATCATACCGTGGATCGCGCCTTACAAATGGTCATCGTTTGGTCGATATTTGGTCAAAAAATATTTCAAAAAAGTCTTGACATTACGCTAATATTAGCGTATAATAAAAACATAAAGAGAGGGGAAACCCAAGGAGGAGCGAACTATGAAGGGTACTGAGAAGCAGATCGCGTGGGCCGAAGAACTGAAAGCGAAGTCCATCGCCGCATTAGAGTGGATGAGAGAGAACCCCAGTGACCCCGGTAAGGCAAACATCGAAATGTGGAACAAAGGAATTGACTTCCAAATCGGCCGCATTAACTCCGTAGAATATGCCGGCAAGCTGATTGACGTACTTCGCTTCGTGAATTTTAACGACACCCCGGACAAGGTTGGCATGGCCGTGGTTTCCCAGACCAATCGCTATTTAAAATAAGGAGGAAAGAACAATGGAGAAAGAGGAATTGATCCGGAAATTGGAACAGGCCCCCGGCAAAAACTTTGTGGAAGACGGTTATTTTTACGGCTACGCGCTCATCAAGCGGGCAACCGGAGAAGAAACGACTGCCATTGTCAAGAAACCCGTCGGCGCGAAATACCGGGAGTGCGAGGTGCTTTACTACGCACCGGAAATCAAACTCTGAGGGAGGGCAACTGATGCGCAGGAAATATGCAGACTGCCAGCGAGAAGACGGAGATTGCACCGCCTGCTCCTTGGTCAACTGCGGACGCGACTGCCACAACCGCGCGATATCAAAATTAGAATGGTCGCGCCGCATGTCCGAGATGACGCAAGCCAACCTCGCCGAGAAATCCGGCGTGAATATCCGCCAAATCCAGCGAGTGGAGCTGGGAGAATCCGACGCCGGGAATTTGACGGCCAGAAACCTGATTGCCATTGCCGACGTGCTCGGCGTAGATGCAAAATCTTTGTTATAACAGGGGAGCGGAGCAAATGAGCAGCTTTTTTATCGCAAGCAAAACCCAAGCGGAAGCTATCCTTGAAGAATTTGAAAAATGCCGTGGCTGCGGGAATTGCGGCCTGAATACCGCCGAAGGATGGAAATGCAGTTACCTCGCGGAATGTGCCAGAGAATACCTGGAAAGGCACCGCAACGAGGAAAAACAAAAAGAGAGCACCGATTAACCTCGGTGCTCTCTTTGTCCGTCTGCTATTTTTTGATATGCCCGCCTGCGGCAGCGGTTGACCGCCTCCGGCGACAGGTGCAGCGCTGCACACACTTGCGCGTAGCTCTTGCGCCTCACGTCGCACTCGATAAGGCACGCCGCCTCGTCCGCTGGCAGCTCAAACGATAAGATATACGCCACAGCCCGCTTGGGGGCCATAGAGGATAATTGCGCGCGGATTGACCTGTGCTGACTGTCCATGCCCGTGTAGGGCTTGCAGAGGCGCTTGCGCGTGGGCTTTCGCCGCCCGCTCCTTCCTGTGCCCAAATCGGGCACCGTTATTTTGCCGCTCTCTGGATCATCGTCACGACTTCCTGTCGCGTGATAAGTCTCTGCGGCGCGCTGCCGTCCGTGATACCCGCAGCCTTTGCCGCCGCCCAGTCCTTTGCCGCCCATGAAGAGACGGGCTTCGTGCCGAGCTGCGCAAGGTAAGCGTCCATCATCCGGTTAAACGTTGTTTGATCCATGTACTCCTCCATTTCCGGCGGATACTTGCCCGCCAAGATCATGCTCCCTGTGTACCGCATATGGTCGTCCCACTGGAGGTGCGGCCGGTCCGGGAATTTCTTCCAGTCGCCGCCCCACGAAAAGCCGACCTGCTTGCCGATCTGCCCGCAGCGGGCGAAAAACGACGGATCGTCGTACTCATGCCCCTTGACGTTTTTGCAGATATCGAACGCCAGCCCCGCCTTGACGCCGTGGAACGTCGGGCGCGTCGCGGTCTTTGCCGCGTAGCCGTTCGCGGCAAGATAGCGCTGGTACTCGTCATCCCTGACTGTCTCCGTCACCAGAACGGGCAAGCCAGCCTCTTTGCAGAGGTCGAGGAAGATAACGCAGTTCGCGCGCACGTCCGCCCGCAGGTCGGCAATGTCCCTACTGTGATACATTTTCGTCACCCTTGCCGTCGATCACGTCCTGCGCCTTCTGCGACTGCGTGCCAAAATAAAACGCGATGATGACCGCATAGATCGTCATGAAATCCTGCGAGATGTTGCCCGTCACCGCCATGTAAGCGAAAACGCCCGTCAGCGCCAGCGTTACGATGCTCTTGACGCTCATAAGGTTTGCGATACGCTTGATGATTTTTTCGTTCATGTTATTCGTCCTTTCCCTTGATTTTGATTCCAGCCAGCAGGCCGAGTTCCGCCGTCCACGCGGCGAACCACGCGACGGTCAGACTGTCCGGCACTACCTTGTCATGCGCGGTCAATACGAGCACCGCAATGCAGTACCAACAGAGGTTGAGCACTGTTGCGATGACGTACTTGTCCCGCTTTCTCAGCTTCTTCATAATGCGACTCCTGCCAGCAGCCACGCGATAAACGCGCCCGCCAGCGCCGCGAGAACCTTGTCGACCAGCCCGTCCCAGCGTTTCCCTGCCTTGCCCGTGATGGCCTTTACGTCCTCTTTGATCTCCTTGACGTCTCCCTCAACGGTCTCCTGCTTGGTCGCCAACACCTCGACCGATGTTGCCAGCCTGTCAAGCGCCGTTTGGTGCTCTTGCAGCTCGTTGATGCGGTGCGTATTGCTCTTGCATCGGCTTTCGATCAGAGCGATCTCTGCGTCATCGTAGTGCTTTGCATTATCCATATCCCGCTCCCTTTCTGCGGTCTTAGACCGCCGTGAAATAGTTCCCTACCAACTCGTGTGGCAGATACTGCAAGACGATCTTCCCGCCCGCGGCCTCGCCGGTACGCTCGCACAGGTATAGCTTAGTGTCTTCGGGGTCTTTGTAATAAAGACCATACTCGTACTCCATGCCGCGAGCGGCCGGAATCGGGTCATCTTGAGTACCCGCGTGGTCGACGTTGATGATCGTCCACATGGCAGGGGTGGAATGCGGCGGCCAGTTCTCTTGCGTGGTGTGGCCCTGACCTTTGTTGACGCGGTAGACGTGCAGCACGCCGCTTTCGTCCGTATCACTGCGGCGGTCGCCGGGCTTGACGGTCTCGCCGATGTGATCCGCCCAGCGCGGGAACAGCTCGGGCGACTTCGCCGCCTCGCCGTCAGAGAGCGACGCGCTGGCCTGTTCGATCATCGGTCGCAGCCTTGCCGCGCGCTGCGGCGTGATGCTCTGACCGACCAGCGCCGTTACGGTCGCCGCCGAAAGCTCGGATTCCGTGGGCTTGCCCATCTTAATGCTGACGGTGCCGTCGCGGTGGTCGGTGATGTCGCCAGCAAGGCTGTACTCGCTGTTGTCGTACTCGTTGACGACCTCTTTGGTCTCGCCCGTGGGCTGGCCCTGCTCGTCCAGCACGTCCTGCGTCTCGCGCTGCACAATGCTCCACGGCGTATTGTCGGGCAACAGTGCCACTACGGCATCGTAGGACATGGTCAGATAGATGGTTTTGGTATCACGGCCGTTCCAGTTGCGGTCAACAAGGTTGCCGTTGACCGCTGCGGGGTATTCCGTGTTGTTGACTTTGATGTAGATGCTCATGTGTACTCCTTTCTACTGTTGCACAGCGTTTGCTTGCAGCCATGCTAAGAGGTCGCCCGTGGGGGCTTCGTCAAAGGTGATAGTGCGGTAAGCTTCATCAGTAAAACCGTATCCGTCATTTACTCGCGTATTGTCGTAATAAATTCCGGGCTTAATCCACTCCCACCCATATATCTTGAATACTGAATATTTATTGCCGTTTGAGGTAAACGCGGGTGTGTCAAATTCTTTTAGGGTACTGCTTGGCGTTGTATAGCTATTGTTCAGCACCCACGTGTACCCATTTTGAAATTTAATGACATACCCCGTCCCGTTGATGAGCGTCCTGCCTTTCTTGATGTTGTACACCGTGCCGTTGACGAGGCACTTCCCGCCCTTAACGTCGTAAGCAGTGCCGTTGACGAGCGTTTTTGGTAATGTAGGGGTTTTACTTTTCGTCGTAAAGCTTCCGGATTTATCGTACTGCGATCCTGCTGTCACCCAACCCCCGGACGTTTTTTTGTAGTAGAGTGACGCGCTCCAGTTGTACGTTGTCCCCGGCGTCAGCCCCGTGATGTCGAGAGAAAAAGTGTTTTCGCCTCCGCTTGTCTCCGGCGATAACGCAGAAAATGTCCCGACGCCGCTGACGGCAACGTCCATGCGCCGCTGACCTTTATAGCTGCTTGACCCTCCGGAAAACTTTCCGACTGCGTGGGCGATAGTCCCGTTGCTAGAATCCGGCGTTATCTCTACAGTAAATGTAGCCATTTCCGCCTCCTTAGCCGTACACCCAGTTGATCGCGTAGTCCTCGGTGGGCGTGGTCTCCGTGCTCACGAGTGTCTGCTTGACAATGTTGCCGGATGCGATATAGTCGCTGCCGCGCGTCGCCGCCACCAGCCCGCCTGAGCCGTTGCCCTTGAGAATGTTGGTCGTGGATGGAACTGTTGGAACACTGACCGTGACCGCGCCCGTCTTACCATTGACCGACGTGACAGGATACGGTGGCGGATTGTTCTTACTGTACTGCTTGACGTTGTCCACATTGCCGAGGTCTACATCTCCCTTTGCAAGGCTCACCGCGCCTGTCTTACTGTTGACGCTTGTAACCGGCGCACTCTGCAAGGCACTGTCAGCCTTGCCCAAACTCGCCTGCACGTCGCTTGCAAGGTCGGATTTTGCCACCGTGGACTTAAAAGCCAGAGTGCCGAGGTCGGCGAACCACTTCGCGATTTTGCCGAACAGCACGGAGAGCTTTTCACCCGTCGCAATATTTGCGCGGGTTCTCGCTGCCGTGAAAGCCGCCGTGACATTACTGCCGTCGCCGGTCTTGTCCAGCTTATTGACGAGCGCCGAGTACACGCCGCCGGACTGTACGGGGTTCGCGCTGCCCTGCGTAGGCGTTGCGTCGGTAGTTACCTTGACGTCCTTGATAGCGTTGTCAATGTATGAAAAGATGTCCTGGTGCTTGTTTTGAGGGTCATACACTGAGGCCAGCATGTCACCCGTACCAGCACCAGAAGCGCCACGGCAATAGCCTGCGTCATAGCTCGTGCCGTTCGACAGCGTCACGATAAGGTGATAGTCGCTCTGCCGGATGGTAATACCGGTAATTGTGGGAGCATCCGTGCCGGGGCTGCCCTGCGGACCTTGGATGCCCTGTTCACCCTGTGGGCCGGTGTCGCCTGTTGCACCTTTTTCGCCGGTTTCACCCTTGTCACCCTTTTCGAGCACAAGGTTGAGCACCTGATTTGGGGCTTCTCCGGTAATGGTCGCGCTCGCCACCTTGCCGGACGTGACCGAGCCGATGGTCAGCACGTTTGCGGGGCCTGCGGGGCCTTGGGGGCCGGTCGCGCCTGTTGCACCGGTCTCACCTTGTATGCCTTGTTTACCCTGCGGACCGGTCGCACCCGTCGCACCTGTCGCACCGGTGTCGCCCTTGCTGCCCTGCGGGATGCCAAGCGCCAGCGTACCAGTCGACTTATCGTAGGTCGCCGTTGCCAAACTTCCTGCGGGCAGTGTTGTCACCGTGACCGATACAACGCTCAGCGTGACGAAGTCCAGCAGCGTTGCGCCTTTGAGCTTTTTCGCTGTGCCGCCCTGCTGCAAAACAAAAAGATCTTCGTTGGTGATTTGTGTTGCTTGAGTGAGGTCGGAAATTGCTTTATCAGCCATCTGTTACCTCGCTTTCCGTCTCGGCAGCTTTCGCGGGCGGCTCTGCGGGTACGTGCGCCGCCTGCTGGTCGAGCCGCTCGAGGATCGCATATGCCTGCCGCAGCTCTCCCTTGACCTTTGCCATCTTCTCCGCGTCGTTCGCGGAGATCATCACCAAGGACAGCGTATTAAATGCGCTGTCAAGGATCTGCATTGCCTGCTTTTTCATAGTGCCTCCTTATCCCGACTCCCACCAAGAGTCGGTGTAGATTTCTGCGTTGTAGGGTCTCCACGTGTCCGTGTAGATGTATGGCGTATACGCTCGCCACATATCCGTGTAGATGTACACAGCGCCGCCCGTAGTGCCGCCGCCCTCTGTGGTAAACGATCCGCTGTCGGAATAGCTGGTCTCCACCCATTGATTGAGGTTGGTGTCCCAATAGCAGAGCACTGCCTCCCAATCGTAGGTTTTGCCGGGAGTAAGTCCGTCGAACGAATCCGTAAACGTGTTGTTCGCGCCGGAATCCTCGTTCGAAGTCAAGTAATACCCGTACCCCAGAATGCCGGTCACGTAGATTGCACGTGCTCGGTCGTGGTAGCTGTCTCCGTAAAACGTGCCGTTGAGAACGGCTGTCGTCGACCCCGTCGCCGTAACGCTGACGCTAAAACTTGCCATGCGTCACCTCACTGACGGAGGAAAAACAGTTTTCCCCAGCTACCGGCCGGTAAGCTATTTCCGTACATCTGGCTGCCGATATACAGCTCGCCGCCGCCGAGCGACACAATGTTGTTGGACAGCGTGATAAATCCACCGTAGGGACCGCTGGCTTTTAGGTATACGTTAGTCGCCGATTCCAGCTTGATACCGCCATAGAGGGTTTTAATGCCGATACCATAGTCAACGTTCGTCTCGACGAGCGAAAGTTCGCCCACTTTGGTATTGCTGTTTGCCAGGAGTTCCACCGTCTGGCCGCGCAACTTCTGCGCTGTGATAGAAGTGCTGTCAATGTACGTCGCGATTGCATTGTCGACCTCGCTTGCGCTCAGGCCCGCGTTGTTGTCGACGTAGGTCTTCGTAGCATAATTCGAGCCGTCCTTGAGATCGCCGACGCGGATGCTGCCGGTCTGGATTTGGTCGGCTGTCAGCGTACCCTTGATATTCGCCGCATCGACGTACAGATTATCCGTCTTGATGCTGCTGCCGTTGATCTTGGTCGTGCCGCTCGCGTCCGTCACCGTCAGGCCGTCCAGCGTGGTTTTGACCTCAGTGTACTTGCCGTCGATGCCCTCGACCTTGAGCATGATCGCCTCGCTGGTCTTGGTGATGAGCGAGCGGGTTTCGGCAATCTTGCGGTTGAACTCCTGCGTGATGTACCCATCAGATGGGTATTCGTCTTCCATCTCCGCTTCTCCGGGGGAAGAAATACCCGAGTATCCGCGCCCATCATCAGAGAGTTTAGACAGTGGCGAATAAATGCCACCAACCGTCACACCATCTCCCAACTCTGCCGCTGGATCGATGTTTGCTGCGCCTGCTTCGTAAGCCTGATACCGGTAGCCTTTCATGGTTTGCAGCAAAGCATTTACCATTGGCTGCGTTGCGTGAGGGCAGCTTGCAATAACTTCCATGCCGGTATCATCGCCCGCCGTCAAACTGTTCTCGTCATCCACAAGCAGCGTCACACGGGAGATAGGCTTATACTTGCCATTGTCGGCAAAGCTTGTAATGTCGCCGCCGACGTAATATTTATCAGACAAGAATCCTCACCCCTCCAAACGTGATAGCGCTGCCCGCTTCTGTAATGAGATAGTTTGTCTCGCTCGGCATGGACAACAACGGAATAAGTAACAGTTTCCCTGCATCGGTAATAATCCAGTTCCCGCCGTGCGCCGCTGCGATAAAACATAGCTCATTGCGGATGGTGTAATCATTTGCGGGGTAGTCGATGGTATATGAGCTATTGAGCACTGTGCGGCTGTCCAGCTCCACGCCCATCAACTGGCAAAAGATGTTTACAGCGTCAGGCATAGTCATCGGGAAGTTAAGCGACTGGTCTGGCTTCCACACAACGTCAGCCTTTCTCATAGCGTCGTATGCTTCGAGTTCCCAATAATATCCATCGCAGGAACGGCGGTTGGTAAAAAACACGCCTTTTGGTATCCAGTCTGTCGCCTGACTGCCATTAACAAGCCTGAGATAACGCTTGATCGTCGCGGCGCGCGGTACGTTGTCCGCATAGAGTGCCAATTTTAATGTTGCGCAGCAGGCGTTTCCGATGCCGAATTCTTCAAACAACTGCGATTCGACAGAATGGGAAACCTCCGCGTCTTTGCCATATTCCGTGCCCGCAACGTCGAATTTGTACTCTCGTTCTGTGCCGGGCTTGTGGAGCAGCTCGCGCCACAGCGCACTTGTTGTCTGCCCCATATCACACCTCGATCAAATTAAACGTCGCGCCGCCCCACACCTCATTGTCGTCCGCTGCTTCCTCGAGCGTGCATTCCATCGACGAACAGTAAAACGTGCTGGTTCGAACTCCGTGCAAGTCAAGATACTTGACCGTACACGTTGTTTTATTGAGATCATCATCGAGCTTTGCCAGCTTATCGCGAGGCATAGAGCGCGTTGTATAACTCAGTTTCCGCTTGGTGGTGATCTTATCGCGCCGCATTTTCCCATCTTTGGTGCGGGTGGTCTTGTCGCTGTCGAGGTCGTTGCGGCTCCACCCATAGCCCTTTGTGGCGATAGCATCGGAGTAGTCCGTGCCGTTGATAATAAGGACTTCCATGTTACCCCTCCTTAGTACAGCAGCACGGGCTTACCCGCCGCGCGTGTCATGTTGTTGATATTCTTCACGGTGCTGCGTGCGATTTCTTTCCCGTCAAGCTGGATAACAACAGTGGTTGCACCGCCGCCGGATTCCGCCATAGCCTGCTTAAATGCTTCGACCATCGTTGCAAGCGGCGTTTCGATGTTCGTTCCGCTCTTCTGGTCGCCTAGTACAGCGAGAAATTCCTTGTTGGGTGGGATGACTGCACCGCGAGCCAATGCAGGAGCGGAGACACGGCTAATCGAAGGAGCGCGAGAAGGACTTCCAAAGCCGCCACTTCTGGCTCCAAATCCTCCGCTTCGGCCAGAATTCGATTTTGCAATAGAATTCTGCGCTTCAACAAATTTGTTGCCAAACCAGCTAACGGCATTAGCCACCCACGTTTTTACGCTCTCCCATGCGGCTTTTAAGCCGGACAAAAGGCCGTCAATAATCCTTCGACCTAACGCTTTCCAGTAATCAGCAGTAAAAAACTTCGAAACGCTGGTATTCCACCACTGTTTAATGTTCTGCCACATTTCTTTAAGCTTGGTAAGAAGTGCACTCCAATCCAGATCAGATGCAGCGGCAATAGCCGCGCCGCCAGCAATCATCATCCCAATGCCAAGTGGAAGATTTGCGCCGGAGAAACACAGAACCGCACCGATAGCGATAAGCGAGACGCCAATCGAACCCATAAGAGATTTGATTGCGGCTTTTGTCTTTTCGGGGGCTGTGTTCCAGTTCATGGCGACCGACGCCGCAATAGATGCTGCACCCGCAATCATTAACCCAATACCGAGAGGTAAGTTTGCTCCCGAAAAGCAAAGCACTGCGCCGATGGCAAGCAAGGTCATTCCGAGCGCCATCATTAAGGCCGACAATGTATTTTTTGTTTTGTCGTTTACTGCATTCCAGTTCAAGGCGACTGCCGTTCCCAGCATAGCCGCGCCTGCCAGCATAAGCCCAATGCCGAGGGGGATGTTTGCGCCAGATAAACACAAAATTGCACCAATGGCGAGGGCAAAAAGGCCCAGCACCGAAAGCACATTTGTCAGTGCAGCTCTAAGGCGGTCAGACATTGCGTTCCAGTTTTCTTTAATAAGTGTAACAAGCCCAATCGCGCCCGCCGCCATAAGTGCGATTCCGAGGGGGATATTTGCGCCGGAAAAACACAGAATTGCGCCAAGAGCTAAAAGCGCGCCGCTAAGGTATGCCGTAAGCTCGTCGATCTTTGCTTTGTACTCGTCGGTCGTAAACTGTTCAAACACGGGAGAAAGCCGATCTGCAAGTGCAGCCGCAGCGCCGCCACCGCCACTTGAACTCGACAGAGTGTTGATCTCATCAAAACTTGCAAGATTCCCTTTTGCTTCTTTTGCCGCCGAACCGACGCTACCGATAGCATCTGCTTCTTTATAAAGTCCTTTTGCCGCCGCTTCTGATTTTTTTGCCGTTGTTCCAAAAAGCATCGATACAATGTTTGCAATAACGCTGATAACCTTTGTAAGGATGTTCACAAGCGCTGTAAAGGCGGGAACAATTACACTTAATAGCGGTTGTGCCAAAGTGAGCAACGCGCCCTTTAAGCGTCCAATAGCTTTTGCGGCTTCGTCATTTACTTGGATGACTTTCCAGACATAATCACGAACAACGGATAATGCCCTTGTAATAAGAGTAAACACAAACGCCCTGAGAGCGAGCTTCTTTACTCGGTTAACGAAGCGGGACATGTATTCGTCGGCTTTTTTAGTCGCCTCACCCATCCCGAAAACACCGTTTTTTGTGCTGGAGATTTTTTCGGAAAGCTCCCCCGCTTTTGTCTTCATCTTATCGAGATTTGCCGTATCGGACTGAATTGAAGCGTCCATCTTCTCAACTTTAGCTGTAACGGCGTCATACTCTTTTTGCAAAGATTTCACAGTGCTTTCCTGGGCCTTGATGGAATCCGCCGTAAAAAACTCTTTGCCGCTGTGCATTGAATCAAGCGTCGCTTTTGCCGCATCGAGATTTGCCGCGATTTCTGCCGACTGCTTTGCCAGCGGCATTTTGTCTTGCTGTTTCTGGTAAATTTTATCGTTAAGCGTGTCGATTTTTTTAACCAGTTTATTCAGTTCTTTTTGAGCGTCTTTGTCGTCCAGATCAACGCTGAAAACTACCGAACCGTCCGCTGCCATAAAATCACCACCTTGCTTTTAGTTTTTTGCTGTGATATGGTAAAAGAACCGTATTTAATGGGAGGGAAATAGAATGAAAGCATTGAAAAGAACCTTGTTATTCCTTGTTGTCTTCTTTGCATCGTTTCTTTTGATCCTAATTGTAGGAGTTGCTACAACGCCAGAAGGCCAAGAAACTATGCCAGTATGGGTTGGCGTTGCCCTTCTAACAATACCTATCCCATTAGGGATTCTGGCCGTTAATAAAGCCGTACCGCAGACTTATGACGAAAAGATTAAAATCCAAACAGTAAAGTGCAAGCTACAACTTGTCGGCGGGCTTGACCTTGCAGCGGGGTCTATCTGCTCCGCCATGTGCTCCCCAGAATCTATTTCATTTTCAGCGAGCGGACAAACATTTACGCTTTCGCCAGAAAAGCTAATCGATGTGTCTGTTATGACACCGCAGGATATCCAGACCCAATACGTTTCAAGCGTCGGCGGCGCAATCGCGGGCGGTATTTTACTTGGCCCAATCGGCGCGGCGCTTGGAGGGTCAGCACAGAAGAAGAAAACGAAAATTGTCCGTCAGTACCTTATCTTTGCATATCAGGCTGATCCAGAAGTTAAATACATTGTATTTGACGTGACCTCTGCACCTCAGAACGGGAAGAAAATCAGCAAAATTTATGCGTACTTAAAGAAAAATGAAAACAAACAAGTCTCTCTTTAATTTCAACCGGCTCATTCGTGAGCCGGTTCTTTTTTCCCCAACCATGCACTAAGCGTATCCGCTTCTTCTTTCGAGACCTTTTTCGGGATATCGACCACATCTTTATTGCGTCGGTAAAATTCTCGGTCTGACTTGTCTAAGGGTTTTCCTTTCGCCTTTAGTTCTCGAATGCGGATGACTTGCGCAAAGAAGCAATCGCCAATTTCCATATAAGCAGACAAGAAAGTAAACCAGTGCGTACCGCCAGTGTTGGTATCTGGATCGTATTCGCTTTCGCGAATCTCTTTCCCAAGCACTCGGTTGACAGGGGAAACGATAAACTGAAAATCTTTCGCCCAATCAATGATCTCCGGCTCTTTCTTTTTATCATCAGGGTATTGCCCACCGTTGATAAACCAAAACAGCTGTTTGATCGCTTCGTCGTAGTCGGGAATTGAATCAAAGTCAACAAAGAAGAGACGAAGGGCGGTATAAGCTCGTTCTTCGTCGCTGAGTTCTTCATCGTCCAAAACTTCAAAAATCGTCAAAATAACTCGAAAGTCATATCGAATAGAAAAGTTCTGGTCGTTGATCTCTACGCTTTTAGGAAGTCCGTAGCCCATACCACCCTCCGTTTAATGCTTCTGAACTTTATCGAGATACTTTTTGATTCTCGGATTCGTGAATTTCTGTTCACGGGAGAACGTATTATCGATTTCGTCCATTACGGCAAGCATAAAATTGCACCACACAGGAACGCCCTCGGCCAGTGCGTAAACATTCATGCCGCCAAAAAGATCATCTGCAATATGCGCCCCGAAAACGGAGTCGATGATCTCGCGCATCTCCTTGTCGCGCTCACGGGCAAATTCAAAGATGAGCTTTTTGTCTCCCATCTTTTCAATCTGCGTTTTGTACCCTTCCTGCTTTTTGTCGAGGTCTTCAAAGGCAAGGTAGAGCCTTTCGACAAAGTTGCTGTCGGTAGGGTTAAACGACACCTCGCACTTTCCATTTACGGTGTAAGTTGCAAGGCCGTCGCCAAAATTAAGTTCCTGCATGATGTCCCTCCTTATTCGCCCTCGGTAAAAGTAACCGTATTGCCAGAGATAGCGGCAGTGCCGACCGTGCGCGTGCCGCCAAGCGTCACGTCGATAGGCATACCGATAAAGCCGCCGCCCTCGCCGCCGAGGGAAGAGGGCTTGACCATACAGGACGAATAGCGCTCCGCAAATACTGCGGTCTTTGCCGTGCCTGCATAGGCGTGGACAATCAGCACGTCCTGATTCGCCAGCGCCGCCGCGTTCTGCTCCTTGACCGCGAGATTCCAAACCTTGACGATGGCAGGGTCGCCAGCGTCCAGATCAGACGGGTCAAATGTCTGCGTGATGATGGGTTTCTTCATGGTCGTGCGCGTCGTGCCAAGAATATCCTTCGAGGAATCCTCCTGCCAGTCGTATTCCATGCTGGAATCCGTGACGCGTGTACCGAGGGGAGCCCACGTGGGAGTTCCAGTTTCGCCCGTGTTGAGATACGCGATCAGAAGTTCGCGGTCTACGGTCTGCCCAGCCGTGGTGTTAAAGGTCATATCAGCCATTTTTAATCACCTCGTAGTTCATCTTCATAAGGATTTGATGATCCTCGTCACCGTTTTCATACACGGCAAAAAGAGAGGATCGCGTTGTCGGCTCAATACGGATGACGCGGCGACCGTCGCCAATGTCAGGCGGCGTTTCGCTTGCTGCCCAATCGCCCAAAGCATTAAGCAGCTCGTCAGCTTTGAGCCGTTTGTCGTTGCTGTTCCCCGGTTTCATGCGGTAAATGACCTTGAATTGGTATTCCGCCTGATATCCACCGAGGATATATTTCTGTACGATGTATGCCGCCTGAATTGTGGACAGCGCCATCGCCGCAGTATCGGCGGGAAGAAATTCGAACCGAATCAAATCGACCGGCTTGTCAGGGAATGTGTTTAACCACGCAAGCAACTTTCGGGACACCTGATCTTCTTCCGCTGCCGATACCGTCTTTTTAACCTGCTCCGTACTTCTTCACCGCCTTTTCTGCCACGCGCAACCACTTATCAAGGTTCTGTGCTTTAGATGCTTCGCACCAATGAGCCTGCGCCTGCGGATGCATCGCCTTGTTAAATACCAAGTTGCGATCTGTAACTACTTTTGTTCCGCCCTTTGGGGCGTATGTGCTGCCGGTGTTTGGGTCGACCATTACTTTTCCGTAATACAAAAACCTTGCGTAAGGGCCGGGGTAAACGATAACGTTTCCGCCAGATGGTCCATAGTCCCCAGCGGTATATCCCTCAATTCGCGTCCTGTTTGCCAAACTACCGGTTAACGCAGGAACAAACGGGTCTGTATCCGCCCGTATTTGCTGAGCAAGAACATGTTTGGCCTTGCTGCAACCTTGCGACAGCTTTTCCCTGACAGCGTCCATCCCATCGGTATGCACGGAAAACTTGATGCCCATTACGCACCTCCGACTTCCCAGTGCTGCATATCGGGGCTACCGTAGTCCATAGCATCAACCTTGGTCACGTTGTAGCAATCGTCATGGCTCAGTACGACGGTCATGTCGTCCGAAACGAATTCACCCTTCACAAAGCACGTCATGCCACCGTTTCCTTTGTATGAGAGCGTCCACAGGTCGGATTTGTCCGTCGCTTTGAAAAACGATTGCGGGCCGATGTAAGTTTTCGGTTTACCTGTTACCCCGTCCACTGCTTCCACGGCGAACGGGATATACAGATTCACAGCGTCCGCGCCCTCAAGCCCGCTTTCGCGCACGTTCACGCCCTTCGACGCTTGAAGCATCACGCCGCGCAAGATGGTGATATATATCTTTTCAACCTCGTCAAGCGTTGCTGGGTCGATCTCCTGCACGATGTTGTAAATCGTTACAGTGTGGGGGAACATGGACATGGCCCATACCCCCTCGCTTTTAGAAGTCCATACGGCGCAAGATACATCACGACCGCTTCGCGCTTTCTACTCTCGATAAGCTGCACATCCGTCGCAGACACATTTTTACTGTCAAAGCTGCGCGTCCACGCGCCTACCGTTTCGCTCGATACGGCGCGCTCAGTGTCCGTCGAGACCGCATTGAGTTTGTTGCTGTCTTGAATGATCTCAGCCAAAGCACACACAGCGTTTTTGACCGCATCCGCCGCATCGCCAAACGCATTCTTGGCTCGGCCCATCGTAACGTAATCTACATAAGCGGATGCTTTTACTGCAAGAGCCGGAAAGATATCTTCGGTCAGAGACCCCCCCATGTAAACCGTTGCATAATAAATATAATCAGCGTACGCCATGCGCAGCCTCCTTTTCTGGTCCCTCCCCCCCACCGTCACGGCAAACCGTTCAGGCAGGGGAGGAGGTAACAGTTTACTTGCTCGTGTCAGACGCGATAAACAGGCCGTTCGGGTTGGGAACAACCGGGATGAACAGGCCGCTTGCCTTCGTCCAAACCGCAACGGGGTCAGGCGTAGCCCACTGGGTAACGGTAATGTACTGGTTGGCGCTCTTTTCGTTGTACTGGCCGTAATCAGCCTCTTCGGGAGTAACGCCCCACAGGCCTGCGCCGAAAGAAGCGGAAGTGCCGTTGGAGAGGAACGCGATCTTGTCATCGGGGAAGAAGCGCTTGGCGGTCTCCTTACCGCTCGAAGTCTGCGTCTTATAGCGCAGGTCGTTCGTGGTAATGGTGCCAAAGTCGAACATGGACATAAACAGCGCACTGAGGCGGTCGGTCGGAACATACGTACCGACGCCAACGCTGCCGTAGATCATCGTCTGGATGCCCTTGTTGGACGACAGCTTGCGCAGAATCTTGTTGGAAAGCACAACCTCGGTAAGAGTGTTGCCGCTGTCCGCTGCATCATCGACGATCGCGCGAAGCTGACCGATGATATCCGCATCAGCGCTCAGATCGAGCTTGTAGCCGATATTGCTGGCGGGAACGCCGTAGTCGACCGTCATGTTAAGGTTGTTTTCCTTGATGGTCATCTTGCCGGTGGCGAGGACTTCCATCTTGGCGACCTCGGTGCGAACCTTGACCGCATCGGCCATCAGACGCATATCGTCAAAGACATAGCGCACAACGGCGTCATCGGCGTACACGCCGTTTTCGGTCAGCAGGCGAACGCGCTCGGTCTGGTTGATCTTGCGCTTGATGAGCAGCTTTTCAACTTCGGTCTTGTCGAACACAGGGCGAGAGCCAATCTCAGCCTCAGTATCGAAAGCGTGGACAGTTGCCATCACAGGGATGGTCGCGCCCGCAGCAAGGCGGAGATACTCAGCCTTGATGTTCTCGGTCTTCTGGTCGGGGAAAATGCGGTCGCCGATGTAGGCAGGACGCGCAACAGAAAGGTTCTGCGAAAATTCCAGACGCTCAGCGTCAGAAATAAGATTCAGAATATCAGCCATAGATTTTCACCTCCTTACTTAGCCGTTTGCAGTCCAGACGGGATACAGGGTCACGTCACCGGTCATTTCGACCTCAGAGACCGCCGCGCCGCCCTTGCTGGTGCTCCAACCGGTCTGGGTGTTGTTGCTCTTGGTCAGCGGATAGCTGGTGGACACCTTTGCAACAGAGCCATCAAAATAGCTGTTGGAATCCACAGGGACATCGCCGGTGCCGTCGTTCTTGTCGTAAGTTACGGTATAACCGCGAGTAACGGCGGGAGCGTCAACAAAGATAATGCCCTTCCCGGTAAGCGCGGTCTTTGCTGCCGAAGCAATATTCAGGCCATCAGCAAGAACGCGCCCAGCCACGAGGACAGAACCGGGCATATTGCCATTGGTCACGTCGACCGCTTCAAAAATGATGCCCTCTGCCTTACCGTCATTGGACGGAAAAACAGTGCCGGGGGCAACCGTCTTATAGATGCCATCCTGCACGCCAAGCGTCGCAGGGATCTCATGGGTCTTCAGCACAAGGCCGACTTCGCTTTCAAGGAAGTTCGGACGCGCTGCGCCGGAAATGTTAGTCACAAAAGACATACGTTAAATTCACTCCTTCGTTGTAGTCTGCGCATACTGCGCATTAAACTGTTTTGCAAACATTGCGCCTTTGCCTTCGCTTGCAGGCGCGCCGCCGGTACCGACGGGCTTTGCAAAGCTCGGCGTGGGCTTGCTGGCCTGAAACGCGGACGGATCAGCTTCAGTCTGCGCCTTATGCCATTCATCAAAGCCATCAAGCACACCGTCTTTAAGCTCGAGGTGCTTTTCTTTGAGGTCGGCAAAATAGGCCTTTTCCGCAGCTTTTGAGGAAAACTTGATGCCCTTATCTGCAACAGCTTTTTTCATTGCATCGGCATAATCCCGGTCGGAAATCTGCGCTTTATAGTCGCCAGTATCCTTGTCGTACTTTTCCTGCAATTCTGAAAGCTGCTTCTTGAGGGTCTCCACCGTTTCGCCGGTTCCTTTTTCCTCGTACTTCTTGTTTTTTTCTACTTCCGCGTCCAGTTTGGCTTGGACAGTTGAAAGCGCCTTTGTGATTCGCCTGTCAAACTCCGCCTTATAGATGGGGTCAGCCAGTATTTCATCAAAAGTCATGATTTCGTCTGCCATTTTTATTCTCCTTTTATTTCCACAGCGTCATTCCCCGCTGCGTATTACAAAAAAGAGCCAAACAACACGCTTTCGCGTAATGTTTGGCTCAAATTGCCACTTCTTTTGCCTCGATTGGCAAACGGATATATTTAATTACAGTCGCTTTCTGTTTTTAATGCTTCCCTTTTTTGCCGCGTCGTATTGTTCTTCTGTCCATCCGTACGCCTTACAAAACAAGGGCTTCCCCTTTTCCATCGCAGCATTGTAGTCTTTAACAGAATAGGACTTTGCGCTAACAAGTTTAATGGACGCGGGATCAAGCAGCGGCTCTCCATCGCTACCCACTCCGGAAACCTTACCGGTTACTCGATATTGATACTTGAACGGGTACTTAGGGCTTTCCCAAACGGATACGCCATCTTCTTTTTCCCCCGTCATGTGGTTGGTGGACACGCGCATAGTCCCATTCTTGAGATATTCAATCTCTTTAGGGTTATCGGTTCCTCGGTAAAACTGCCCGTCCTTTTGATAGCCAGCAAGTCTAAGTGTCTCCGCTTCAATAATGCCGCTTATCTTGTAATATGTATCATTATTAAAATCGTGGTCTCTTAAGACAATTCGGCCATCAGATAAAATTGCGTTTACATTTTCGTCGCCGACATATTTCCCATTTAGAAATCCAGATACTTTAGGCGCTTTGTACACTTCAAATTCTCCACTTTCATTTTTCATTTTTTGGGATTTGAAGCGTTTCACCGGTTTTTTCGCCAGTAAGTTTGTACTGGTCATCTTTTAATGCCTCGTAGCTTGTTCCGGTCGCCTTCCCCCAAACTCTGTGTTCGACCCCGTATTCGGCACTTGCTTCGGTATCGACGGTCTGCTTTTTGGAGGCCGCCATTGATTTCTTTTTGAGATCTCCAAATTTCCCGCTCTCGCGCATTGCATCCGTCAGGCTTTGCCCGTCTTTGATAAACACGCGGCGACCGCCGATCGTACGCCAAACGCCGCCTTCGTCTGCCATGCCAATCCACACTCCCTTATTGCAAAATAAAAAAAGAGCCAACCTGTAAGATATCCTTACAAGTTGACTCTTCGTGCCACTTCCACGTGCTCGATTGCACTATGGGTGCTTATTTATTTATAATTATTTTACCACATCACCGTGCAAAATGGAAGAGAAATATTACTTTTTCAGCTCTTTTGCTTCGATAATTTGCGCTTTCACGCTTCCGTCTTTCATTTGCTTTAACTGCACGCGGAGCCCGGCGGCAAGGGCTTTTTCAATGGCGGATTTGAGCTTTTCATCTATCATACAGCACTTTCGTCCTTTCCCATTGAAGCGGCAACTTTGCCGCCTCGCTAAACGCCTTGTATTTAGAGTTCAGCCGCGTCAATTTTGCTTTTGCGGCGTGGTATTCATTCATCTGCCCGCTTGCTTTATACGCCGTTACAAACCTCTTCTGCTTGATGATTTGGCGCTCTACACGCCGCTGCATCTGCGTTGCCTCGTATGCGGTATAGGTCTTCTCGTCAAACGTGCATCCAAGCCCATCGTCGATATGCTCAAGCTGCTCATCTGTATATGTGCGTTCGCTTACGCCCTCAACCCAAACGTTACGGCGGTGTCGGCAGTTAGCCCCCTCAAGTCCATCAACGGCCCCAAGCCCGCACACATCGTAAATGCTGGGGTAAATGTCATTGCTACGAGTGGAATATACGAGGCCTTGCCATGCTTTGTGAGATGACCACGGTGATTTGCCCGGAATATCGCGTGCGCCCGCATGGGCAGAAACCTCAAAATATGGCGTCTCAAGATATTCTGCCGATTGCTCCGTATATTTAGCGCAAATTTGATTTACGCCAGTCATCACTGCTCTGCGCGCCGCCACATCAATTTGATCTCGATGCCCGCTCTCATAGTCAACTACCTTCAATCCGCTGTCTGCAAGCTGCTTTACTGCCGTTTTGATAGCCTGATTGTAGCTGATCGCGCCGCTCTGAATCTGCATTTCTGCATTATCCAAAGCCCACTGATAAGCACGAGCAGGCTTTAACATCGTGTTGCCCACAAGGAAACCCATAGAAGCCGTTAAATTGCGGAATGTATCATGGGCCTGCCGCTTAATTGCATCCACTGTAGCCGCGTTTACAAGCGTTTCTGGCTGCGTTACATGTGCAAGGTCGATGACTTCGGTGTAATACTTCTGGTTGCGCTCTACAACGTCATTAAGCAAACTATTTAGCTTTTGTTTGCTAATCCCCGCTGTTTTGCTAATCGCTTCTTCAATGCTTTTAAGGTCAATGCCGTGCATTCTCAGCGCTTGAATATCCTGCACCGTAACTTCATTGAGCTGATCTGCGAAGCCCAATCGGCTGCATATCTCGTCAAGCAGCGTGATTTCAAGCGCCCGGAACAGTTCTGCAAGTTCTTCCGGCAGCGCATCCAGTAGTTCAGGAGTAAAAGGATACTTTTTCACGTCTTTTTCTTCTTCCACTTAAAGGAATATTTAACGCCAGCGGCCTTTGCAAACTTGGCGTATGCGTTATTTGTCGCTTCCGTTTGTGCTCTTCTGCTTGCTTCTCTGGCTTCCTGCACGCTTTTATACTTTCCCGCCTTATAATCAGCCGATACCTTACTCGCTGCTTCTCTTACGGCGCGGCGCACGGCATTGTGATTATATGCGAGCGTTTCATAAAATCCCTTGTTGTGTGGCCCTGATAATGTAAACGTTGCATCCCGGCTTTCAATTATGATTGCTTTTGCTCCTGATTTTTGCCATGTTTCAATATCTTTCAGGGACGGGACAGGTAGAACACCCTCCGGGTGGTTGTGTAAAACAATATTCCCTTTATAGTCGGCATCTCCGTATCCTGTATGTTGAGCTGTTCCTTGCTCCTTGTAGAGCAAATCGCCCGATGGAGAGAAAACAAAAAGCTGTTCTTTTTTCAGATTGGCGATTTTTGATCGGGTAGCATTTATTGATGAAAATCCAAAGCTCCCGCTTCCTCCGCGTCCGCCCATTTTGCTTTCCTCCGTTTCACAATTTCGTCATAGTGCGGCTTTACTCGAATTACATTCCAGTCACATTCTTCCGGCACTTTTCCGTAGAATATCACCCATTCCGGCGAAAGCCGCTTCATCATTTCCTCGTATCCGCGCAGGAACAACCGCTTGCTTTCCTTGTTCCTCTGTGTGCCTACCGAGCTAACCGCAACTATCCCGCCAACAGGTTCTCCATCAAAGCACCAATCGTAACTGTTCTCGTCGCTCCATGAGATCGTTGGATAGACCATCATGCCGTGCATTTGCCAGTATGCCGCAAGCCAGTGCTTGCGATAGTGGTTGTATATCTGCATCGCAAGCGGCATATCCGTGTATGTGGAGAAGTCCGGCGCGCACACCGCCGCAAACTGCGACAGTTTTGGAATGTACCTGTCCGGCGTGTTCCAATGTCTGACGAATTGGCAATCATCAACAAAGAAGTGTACGATCTTGCTCGCCGGGTCTTTTGCCGTGTAATGGCAATTCACCGGGATAAACTCTCCCTGCGGATATGCCTTGACCGGTTCAATCTGCGGAATTCCATACTTGCCAACGCCGGGGAATATGAACTTGTCCAGATTTTCAAAGTTAATCATAAATCCCCCAGCAAACAAAAATGCCGCAAGATACATTTCTGTACCTTACGGCATAGCAAGCGCCCGGATTCTAACCGGAGTTCCCGCAGTCACGGTGTAATCACCCTATACGACTACTTGCTATGCCTATTATACCAAGCCTTTTTTACGAATGCAACCAGCTTTTTTTCGTCTGCCGTCAATGCTCTTGTTCCGCCTTCATCGTGATAATACCCGATGTGCGTATGCACTCCCTTGAATTGCTCATGGCTATGCAGAAGATTGATTGTTTTTACACGCTTTCCATCTGCATCGTAATAGCTGATTGCATTGATTTTGCCCTCATCGTTTATCGTTGCATAAATGCGCCCTTTGGTCATAGTTTCCAATGGGTCTTTTGCGTTCAATGCCGCATTTTGCTTTACAAACTTTACGTTCCCAGCTTTTAGAAGCGTCCTAAACTCGCTCCCGTAAGGCTTTCCCTTTTCGCTCATGCCGCTGCTTGCGCCGCGTCCGCCCATTAAACAGGTCTCCATGTACCGCTGCGCTTATTAGCCCTGCGGTATTTCTTGCCGTTTACCGTAACTTCCAACGCGCCGGACTTTTGCGCTGTTACAAAAGCATTGGAAAACGCCTTGTTTTCTGCTGCTTTGCGGTTTTTACTGGACTGGTCACGCAATTTCCGCATGTAGCTATCCATTTCACCGCGCGCTCTTGCAGCTCTGTCTGCGGCGCTTCCTGTTTTCTGCGCCGTTGTCAGGCGCGCAGGCCCGCTTGCATAAGGATTAACTGCTCCTGCCGCCGTTTTGAGCGCCGTTGTTGCAAGAGTTGCCATCTGCTTTACCGCATCTTTCTTCTCAGCGTCAGACAATTCAAGCCCGTTGATTTCAGCGGCGTTGCGCTCAAATGTGCGCTTGATAATATCGCCCATATCGGTTACGGATGCCGCATTTGCTCGGTCAATATCCTGTTGCGATAAAAACCGCGCAAGGCTCATACCTCGCCCGCGACCGGCATCTCCTGTGCCAATAGTTCCCGTTCCACCGCGTCCGCCCATTTTGCTTTCCTCCTGTCTACAATATCGTCATAATGCGGCTTTACCCGTATAACGTTCCAGTCGCATTCTTCCGGCACTCTGCCGTAGAAGATCACCCATTCCGGGGATAGCCGTTTCATCATTTCCTCGTAACCGCGCAGAAACAGCCGCTTGCTTTCCTTGTTCTGCTGTGTGCCTACCGAACTAACCGCAACAATCCCGCCGACTGGCTCGCCATCAAAGCACCAATCGTAACTATCCTCGTCGCTCCATGAAATAGATGGGTAGACCGTCATCCCGTGTAGTTGCCAGTACGCCGCCAGCCAGTGCTTGCGGTAATGATTGTATATCTGCATCGCAAGCGGCATATCTGTGTAGGTAGAAAAGTCCGGCGCGCATACCGCCGCAAACTGCGACAGTTTCGGAATGTACTTGTCAGGCGTGTTCCAATATCGAATAAATTGATAATCGTCCACGAAGAAATGCACGATCTTGCTTTTCGTGTCCTTCGCGGTGTAGTGATAGTTTACCGGGATAAATGAGCCCTGTGGATACGCCTTGACTGGCTCGATTTGTGGAATATCGTACTTCCCAACACCGGGGAATGTGAACTTGTCGAGATTTTCAAAGTTAATCATAGCTCTTCCCGCTCCTTCCGCTGCTTGCGCCGTGTCCGCCCATTATTTTTTCTTCTTTTTCTTTTCCATTCCTCTGCCAAAGAACGAATTTACAGAGTTTTGCAAATTATTTTGCGCCCGCTTATATGTGGAAGATGTAATTTCGCGTTGTTCCCTGTTGGGGTTATAATGCTCTCTAAAATACCGTTTTGCGTAATCTTCTGCGCTTTCTTTTTCTCTATTATTGTTTTTCGGTGCTTTTCCCTCGGCAAGGGCTCTAATCATTTTATTGGTCAAAGTGTCTGTTTGTTTTTGCGTAATATCATAATTCCGCATAAAAGCCTCTTTGCCGATTGCCTCTTTCACGCTTTCAACAAATGTAGGGGATTTGAGCAATTTTTCGGCTCCCAAATATGCGTTAGACTTTGCGCTTTCCCAAAATTCGCTGTGTTCTACAGCAGAGCGCACAGCTCCAATGCCGCCACCGGCTCCACCTCTACCGCCCATTACTCTACCTCCTGTTGTCCTTCGGTTGTCATGTCCTGCATCTTCGGCAGCGCCGCCTTTGCGGTCGCCTCGTCCTCATTAAAATACTTTGCGCGCAGCTCCCATGCATTCATAATGTCCGCGCTTACAAGCTGCAAGTTACGGGCAAACTCCTTGTCTTTAGTCTCCTGATCGTCAAGGATGCTGTCACCCCAATCGTAAGTGGCCTCATAATCTCCAGCAGGTGCCAACCCGTACAACGAAGCATACACGTCCATTGCGTAAATCAGGGAATCGAATGTATGTGCAAGCGCCGCCTGGATACTGCTAACCAGCACATACTTGCGCTGCTTGCTGCTTCGAATCTCAGTCGCGGTTTTTTCAATCGTTTGCGGGTCGGAAATATCTCCATAAGAAAGGCCAATATTAAATTCAACACGCCGAAGAGTATTCTGAAACCCGCGATAAATCGCATCATCCCTAATCTGCGGCTCGATGTGCTGGAAAAAATCTCCATCCGGAGAGAACGGGCCGATTTCAAACAGTCGCTTGTTGAACATATCCGCCGTGCTGGATGTTCCGTCCATCAACACCTTACGCTCGCTCGACTTATATTCCCAGCGCAGACGCTCCCACTGCTCATCCGCTTGCTTGATAAGCTCGACCGTCGCCGCATCGCCATAAATGGACATACCGCACATGCTGTTACTATCTGCAGTGTTGGCAATAGGCGGCTTAAAATAAGCAAACAATGGTCCGTCTACATTCTCGATGGCCACTTCCGGTTCAATATCCGCCCACTCCGGAATAGTTGTGAGTTGCGCGTCAGCGCCCACGGATCCAGCGGAATCACTGTAATATGCCTTGTTTTTGATGGTATAGGTCGTACCGTTTAACTCGTGTGATTCGAGCCTTACATAGTACGTTCCGTTTACTTTAACCGGCTTATCCTTAAAAACGCCGCCAATGCAGTGCCCGGATGGATCAAACTTTGTCGGCTGAAACCCCGCAGCGCCGGTAACATCCACAAGCATTTTGTCGCCGTAAATATACGGCTTCAACGCCACACCGCCAAGCGCAAGGCCAAGTTCTAATGCTCGGTTAAAGTTTTCCTTCGCTGTCTGAAAATTTTCATTCAGGTAATCTGCGCGCTTGCTGCCGGTGATGTTTGCTGTAAATTCAACCAGCGTCGGCCTTGCCACTTCTCGGCAAATCGCAGCGGGCAGGCCTACCGCTTTCACATCACAGTTTTGCCACGGTGGGGTATTGACCATCATCGCATACCACAAACCGATATGCTGTTCCATCGTAAGGCTTACGGCGGGAGATGCGCCAAATTCCCGCTCGGCGACCGCCTGCGGAAAGAAAAATCGTTTTACTGTATTTACAATGCCATTCACTAAGCCCATATTTTTATCTCCTCAACTTTACGGAGCTGCTTGCATACATAGGATTTTCAACTGCAATTTCTCGGCGCAGAACCGTCATAACAAAATACCTAACAGCGTCGAGGACGTGATCATTCTCTTTAATGACTTTATCTTCTGCCGCGTCCTTATCCCAGCTATAAAGCCCAAACTCATCAAAAGCGTGCGTGCAGCTTTCATGAAATTTGATTCGCCCCGATTTGATACACGCAGCCGTTAAACGGATCCCATCAAGAACATCGTTATTTGCTTTCCAAACAGCAAACTTCCCATGTCTACGGATGCACTCCGAAAATGACGCGGCGCTTGGGTCAATGACGATTCGCTCAACATTATATCCGTCTGCAAACCGTTCCAAATCTTGATAATATTCCTCGTCTGTCTTCTGCCGATTGGTGGCTCGCCCGCTGTGATAGTATTCTTTCTCCATTACAGCGCGGCCTTTATCCATGCGCCACAAACAAAAGACGGTAGGATTTTGCGTGCCGTAGTCGCAGGAAATATAATACTTTCCCGCGCCGCCCGTTTCGTTCGTGACGTTTACTTCTTTGGCGAACATCGGATATACCAGCCCCTCGGCCACTACCCACAGGCCGCGAATGTATCGGTCGTAGAACACGCCGGAAAACATTGCCTGATAGCGTTCCAGCGTCTTTTGAGACAAGCCGGGGTTGTCCGTCATTTCAAAATGCAGATACAGCGCGTTCCGCTCCTTGTTCCGCTGTATCCACTCTGTATAAAACCAGTGCTGCGGACTTCCCGGGTTGCAGGAAAACCACAGCTTTGCCCCGTCTACCGAGCAGCGAGTCAATGCCTGTTCCACGAACGAACGCGGCATCAGCACCACCTCGTCCAGCAGCACACCCGCCAGCGTGCGACCTTGTATCAGCGTATAGCTGGCCTCGTCCTTGCCGCCGAACACCTCAAAGTAATTCGTCACGGCGCCGCGCCGCACTTCCATAACCTTGTCACCGCGCCGCCATCGGATAATATAGCGCTCTTTGGCAAGGCTCATCGCCGTGAACGGCACGATAATGTTCTTGGTGCAGCTATCCACTGTGCGGCCACACACACCGAAGCGCTGGCCGCTGAAATTCTCCATCGCCCAGCGGACGAACGCCCACATCATGATGGAGGTCTTGCCGGAACGCACAGCGCCGTCGCAGATCAGCGCGTCATACTTGGAATAGGGAAAGGCGAGGATTTTTGCTTGCTTCGGGCTAATCATCGCTCTCAAGCTCCTTTGCCATTTCCTTTAGGCTCTGACTGAGTGCGTCTTCCCTCACCGTGTCGGCAGGACTGCCGCCGATCATCGCCCACTTGTCGATCAGCGTCCCCATCGCCGTTGTGATCTGGCTGAGGTTCGCTGCTGCCAGCTTTTCCGGGTCATTGAGCATTTCAAGCCCCTTGCCGATAAACGAACACACAAGATCTTTGTGCTTGTCCATATATGCCATCACATCGGCGGTGTTCTCTTCCTTTTTTTGCTCACACTTTTCCACAATGTCGGCATTCGCCCGAACGAGGTTCTTAACGGTCGTTGCGGACACGCCGTTGATTTTCGCTGTGGCGCAATAGTTGTTCGTCTGCACATAGTCCGCCAGTATTTTCTTTTTCTGTCGGTCTGTCAGACGCGCAGCCATGTCATCACCTCGTCGCTCTCGCGCGCAAAATGTCGCTCTCTCTCTTTTCTTTTGGGAGATTATAGGGGGTAAGATAATACGGGGGTTGCAAGGGGGAGAAGAAGAAAGGGGGAACAAGGGGGTTTTTCTTTTCTCTCTCTGAGCTATGCGATGTAAACATTTTGCTTGCAACTGCTTACATTTGCTTTGCTTCTGCTTGCATTCCTTGCGTTAATTGCTGTCGTGCTGCGGTCTAATTTCATCCGCCCGTTACAGTCTATTACCGCTTTGATACGCCGATAAGCGTTGTCAAATTATTTTTGCTACCAGCCCCCACCCCTTGGCCTTACATAGCAGACTTTACCCGCCCCGAAGGGCACATCTGGTACGGCATTGCAGTCCTGCCCTGCTTTAGCGCTTCGGGGAAAGTCCCCGTCACTCGCTGTGGTCTCCCCTTACGGGGCCCCTATGCCGTATATCTCCGCAACGAGCCGGTCGGCGCTCCGGCATCTCCAACAGCATGAGTATTTGCGGTCTCACGTCCGGGCGGCAGCTGCCTGTTCTGCCCTTCGTTGCGGTGCTGCCGTCTAAAACTGCTATCACCATGCGCAATCACGGTGACGTGCTGGAACTCCGGTAGCATAGTAGTTTGTGGGCATGTCCCCGCTGGGGCACATCGTTGAGAAGTGCGCGGGGTCCTGTGCCGCATGAGAGGTGCGGCCTCTCGGCCCTGATCGTGGGCTGCATCATGCGTGCGGCAGATCGCGGGGGGCGGTGTGAAAAGATAAAAAGCACCGCGCCCCGCTATGACGCAGGAGGTAAACGCCATAAATGAGAGAACCGCAAAGGCTTTTACACCTCTGCGGTTCAATTTTCCCATTACTGCAATCCCCTGACTCACTTATAAGTGAGTTTTGCAAAATATTTTTATAAACTTTTTGGGTAGTCCGACCTTCCAAGCAAGTAATCAATCGACACACCGAAATAGTCGGCAATGCTTATCAGCGCGTCCATTGACGGTTTCTGTGTCCCCATCTCGTATCGTTTGATCGTGTTGCGGTTGAGCCCGCACAGCTCAGATAACACACAGCGCTTTAACTGGTGGCGTTCGCGCAATCTCCGCAAACGGTCAGGAAACGTGCTCATTCTTCATCTCCTGTCCTCGTGACGGCACACGCCTTCGGTGTCCGGAACTGGGCATCTGTATTCGCCCTCCCAAGCGCCGCCTCGATGGCATTGAGTTTGTTTTTCAAGTCGGCGGCTTCTCGCTTCGATGCCTGCCACGCTCTCCAATACTGCTGCCTCTGATCGTTCAAATGCTGAGCCGAGTTTTTGGCTGAATCTAAGTCCGCTTTCAGCTTCTCGATCTCGTTGTCCTTGTTGATGGCCTCGCCGTTCACGCCGCCGACCGCCGTTTGCAGCAGGAAGCCCAGCAGCTCCCAAACCTTGTTTCTGATCCGTTTCATGCAGATTTCCTCCCCCAGCTTCTCGTCGTAGTTCTCCGCGCTCACGCAACTCGAGCTCTCCACGATCTCGAAGCCGTTTTTCAGCACCGCGCGCACAACGGTCGTCTTGCCGCCCATCGCCACGGTTTCGTGGTGGTCGATGAATCGCTCGACCATCTCCGCGCTGATGCTCGGTGCCTCAGTCTTGAGCTTGCCGTTCACCTCGAGCGGCAGATACGCGCGCTCGAAGACCTCATTCGGGCTGAAGCTCTCGTACCCGTCCGCATAGCGCACCTTGTAGCCGCGCTCGACCTTGTAGCCGCGCGGCACTTTGTTCTCTGCGAGCGCAACGACCTTGCCGTCCACACGGTAGGCGGGCTCCGCCTCGATGAGTTTCGTTCCGATATACTTTTTCATAGCAAAATTCCTTTCTTTTTCGCCCGCAGGCATTATTTCATTCGTAATTGTTCTTCTTGCCCCCGGTCGCTCTCGACCTTCACGACCTTCACGTCTCCGTATCGCTCAATATCCATGGCGAGGCGCTCCTTGATGCCCTGCGCATCAGCGGCGGGGACGTTGGCTTTAATCGTGATCGTCAGCATTTGCGCCCTCCTTGTCGTCCATCTTTGCGCTCTCTATCTCAAGCGCACGTTCACGTAGATCCCCAAATCCATACTCGTCTTGCCATCCTAACTCAGAAGACGCTTTCTGACAGCTCTCGCACAGATAGCACGTCCACGGCGCACCATCGAAAACGCAACTGCGCTCCATCATAGCCCCTTGCTCGAATTTGCGCCCGCAACCGAAGCACACATGAGCCGCCCGCGTTTTAACAACCTTTCGCCCAACAACGTCCATGCGTTATCCCTCCTTCGGCTCGCCGTAGCTGCAAAAGTCGTCTTGCTGCATCGGCTTCCCACTTAACGTGCAAAGAGCCTCGCCTGATGACACCGCAAAGCTATTGATATATGCATACTTGCAGTCCTTGCAACGCGTCACCGGCGCAACATCAGCGGCGGGAATTGTCAACAAATCCCGTTGAATAATAGATAACTTGCGATTCTGCGCTACACTGTTTGCTGGGCTTCGTTCTCGCAAGACCGCCTTTACAGCAGCGGATCGCTCAATGTATTCAGCCATGTTCAACCCTCCTCCACATAGCGCCAGCTCTGCGGCGCGCGCTTGATGTCATATGGTGCTGCGCCGAATCTCGTATTGCGCAGACCGGTAAACTCGCTCAGTTCGCGCGGCGCGTCGTAGATGCGCAGATCGGTGATGTGCCAGCCGTAGCCCTTTTGCGCGTGCAGATAATCGTGTATATCCTTGAGATCAAGGCAGGACTGCCGTGCGATAAAATTCGTCGTCGGCTGGTCTTCGTTCTTAACGTAGTAGCTGCCGCCGCGCGCTTTGGTCTCAAGCTCGTAAATACGGTCGCAGGTAAATTCGCCGATGACCTTACCGTTCCCAAGCGGGCAGTTCAATGATTTCATAGAGCCGGTTTCCAGATAGTCGCGCATAAGCCGTTCCTGAGAAATCGGAATATTTAAGTCCTGCCCTCCAATGGTGCAGTAGATATAGCACTTAAACGGCGTGTCTATCTTCGGGCGCGTCTTGCGCACCTCAATCGTCTTTTCGCCGCTGGCAATTTTCTCGCACCACTTCGGGCGGATGCTCAGCATAACAGCCTTACTCATCCTTCATCGCCTCCAATGCAGCTTCCGCTTCCTCACGAGTAAGGAATAAAGCGTCCATTTATGCCTCCATTCTATCGATCACTTTTCGAATCACATCGCCGCCGTAAGCATTTTTCGTCAGCTCCAAAAACTCCGTAATCGTCATCATGCCGTGTACAAGGTCAACACCGTGGTTTCGGGCGAACTGCTTTCGTCCCATGTCACACGACCCGGTCAAGCGGTGGTGCCAGTCGTAAAAATACTGCGTCGGATATGCTTTCTCGCGGTCTGTTTCGCGCAGAAACGTATCAATGCGCCCATCTTCCGGCATATCCTCGAAAAGCTTGTCTCGCAACGCCTCCATTGCTTCGCGCAGCGTTTCGCCGTGTGCAAAAACATTGTCCTGCTTGACGATGTAGCACGGCGTGAGCGTCAAATCGCCGTTCAAAATTGCCCCGTGCGCAGTGTTGCCGTGCACGGAACGAATCAGCGTATTGACGCCATCAATTCGATAGACCGTTTCCCGATTGAAACTCTTAATTCCGTCGCCGTAGCCGGAGCCGTCGCCGTAGCCGGAGCCGTCGCCGTAGCCGGAGCCGTCGCCGTAGCCGGAGCCGTCGCCGTAGCCGGAGCTCACAGTCAGAAAGGCTTTGATTTTATCATCAAGCGTCATCTCTTCCACTCCTTTACGCCGCGAAGCGACACCGATGCCGTATCTGTGCACGGGATAATCTGGATCGCGCCCAGCACGGTCATTTCCGGGATCGTCACGGTAAAACGGCAGTTGCCCGGTGCTTTTGTGCCGTCTTGCGCCAGCTGCTCCACGGCGCACGCGCCGTCCCAGCTCCACAACTTGCGCACCTCGGTCATAGTGACCTCGGAGCCGTTGCGTTCTTTGATCTTGCCAAAGAAAACACCTGCGCGGTCGCAGCGAACGATGTAGTCCTGATTGGTGTTCATGATGAAATTCCTCCTGATTATTGTTAAAATTTAAAACTCTCTCTGAGTTTGTATCCATGTGCCTCCGCCTCCGCCGTAAAGTAGCGGTGCGCCTCGTTGATGTAGACGACGCGCCCGTGCGCAGTCGTCTCTTTCGTGGTAACGCTCATAATTCCGGTGCTGCCCTGAAATGCGGCAGGCTTCCAGCTAAATGGTTCCCAATATACATGGTCAATACCTCACGCCGATGTAATCCAGAACCCGGCCGTAGCCAAGCCCCTTTTCACTGGGTTTCCATAGCCCATCCGCGGGGTCAAACTTCCCGCCGCCGATGCAGAATTCATAATGTTTCGGGTGCGTGTGCTTCATGCGCTCGAATCGGTTTTCTTCCTTTTCGAGATGCACGCCGAACGCGCAGAACATACATCCCGTGCGTTGGCAGCCCGTGCAGTGCAGTTTGCAGTCAATCAGCGTTTCCGCGTAGTCATTCTCGCCGTCGCTCGCCACGATGTCACCGTATACGCTGGCGATAGGCAACTTTCGGTCTACGATAAACCGAAGCACATCCTGCTCCGTCCAAAAGCTCATGGGCTTTCCCATAGGGCGCTTGCCATCAAAGGCGTTGCAGCCGGTTTCGCGCCATTTTTGCATCCGCAAAAGACTTTCCTCCGCCATTGTTGCCGTCGTGGGTTTAACATCCGCTCGGTGCTCATAGCTCTTTGCCGGGGACTTTTTCATAATCCCACAACATTTGTCTGATATGAGAAATGGAGCCGAAAGCAAATACTCCCACTTTTCACAGTTGTACATACTTTTTTCCCCATCAATGCGTAAGACTTCCCCACGCAATAGCTTCATACTGCGGCTCTCCGGTGATCGCCGCGCGGTTTCTATCCGGTGCGCCACATCTTTTCCTATGACGCTATACCCGTACTTCGTCACGACCTGCCGGACGTTCATCTTTGGACGAAGGCGTACAAGATTGACAGTCAAGCGGGGGAACTCCCTCCGCAGCCAGTCGGCGTACTCATTGACGAACTTCTGTATCTCCGGGTACTCCACCCCAGTATTCACAAACACCAAGTTCAGCTCCCACGGCGGCACCCTAAAACTCGACAGGTAACGCGCCACCAAGTATGCCAGCACCGTGCTATCCTTGCCGCCGGAAAATGACACGTAGCACTTTCCGCCCCATGCGGTATACCACTGGTCGAGCTTCTCGTAGCTTAAGATTTCCTTGTCCTGCAAATCAAGGGCTAAAAGCCGTTTTGCCGCCTCCTTCGGAATCGGCTGATTGCTATACCCTTCCACGGCGTTCCTCGCATTCTCCGAACAGCTCCCGGAACGTCATCCCGGTCAAATCTTCCAGCGCCAGCAGCAGCCGCACCGTTGTATCGCGGTCGCCGCGCGCCCACGCCGACACCGTAAACTGCGACGTGCCGAGTGATTGCGCCAGCTCTGTCTGGTTGTAGTTCATCTTTTCCAACGCTTCCTTGAGCACCGGATAAATGCAGAACTCAAACGGCGTTTTCGATCTCACGATTTTGCTCATGTGTGTACCTCCCCGAAAGCCTCTTCAAATGTCAGCCCCGTCGCAGCAAGGATTGCCTTGATAACGCCGATGCTGAATTCGTTCTTCCCCGTTGTCCATCGCCACACGCAGAGCGGGGAGACGCCGATCTTCTTGCTCAACTCCGGCGGTGTCATGCCCGATGACTGCAAGGCTTTCTTGAGCTGTGGATACGCCACCGTCTTAAATGGCACAGCTTTCATCATTCCGCACCACCCGTCTCGCCGAGTAGCGTCCCGACGGTCACGCCCAGCGCTTCGGCAATGTACTGATACGTCGGCATGTAGCTGATGCATCGTCCCTCTCTGAGGTTTAAGATGCTACTGCGCGATAATCCCGCCTTTTCTGCAAGCCCCTTGATACTCATGCCCCGCAGCGCACTCCATTTCTTGATGTTCTCGCCGATCTCTTCCGGCGACAGCATGCCTTTTTTCGCCGGGGGGGATTCCGCCAGAATATCGCTTAACGTCAAGCCAAAGCATTCGGCGTATCTATACAGCGTCGACACCTTCGGATAGCTCGCGCCCTTTTCGAGTTTGGCAATGAATGACTGTTCTGTGCCCATCATATCGGCCATCCGAAACTGGCTGATATTTCGCATTTTTCGAACGTTTTTGAGCCGGTCGCCCAACTCTTTTTCTGTCAACATCTTTTCTTGCTCCCTTTTATTTTTTCAAGTTCTGCATGCGTCGCGTTTTGAACTGGCACGCTCCCAAATAATCGTCTTTTGCCTGCGACTGCCGCTTTTCTTCCGCCTTCGCTGCCTGAATCTTTGCGATATCCTCTGCGTAATGCGGGCAATGGCTTTGACAGCCGGGATAGCGCACCGGCGGCAGGCAGAAGTGGCAGTGCTCAAAACTCATCTCACACCTCGCGGATCGTGATGCCGTACTTGTCCTGCATCAGTTTCTTTTTCAGCAGATAGTCTTTCGTTTTCGCGCCCTTTGCGTCCTCGACCTCGCGCAGCCAATGCACCGTGCCGTTGCGGTCTGGCTCTGTCGCCCGCTCGTAAACAAAATCCGCGCGGTAGACTATCGGCTTAATTCTCTCGCCCTCGATGGTCGTGTAGCCCTCCACGAGCGTGAAATTCGCTTGCAGCCGCAGGTTGCGAATCTTGCCCATCGCTCGCAGCACTTTCAGCTCGCCGAACCGCGCCGCCTCGCGCTCGGAATCGAACTTGATGCCGTCGCACACGACCTTGCGGTTGCCGTATTTGCTGCGCTTCTTAACTTCCTGCACGGCCATCTTTGCCATGATCTGAGCTTGAGCGTCCTTTCCCAGCTGAGAAATATCAATGCCCATTGCTTCCCTCCAACACCGACTTAATATACCGCAGCCGCTTATTCGCCTTGTCCCGTCGCAGGTTGTCGCCCTTGAATACCAGCGGCGTGCATATCTCAATCACGCGATCATAGATGCGCTGGTAGTCCATGTTTTTCGGTTTGCATAGCTCGTCCAGCGTCAAGTTCGTGGTGATAATCAGCGGCTTTTTGGCCTTGTACCGCTCGTCAATGACCGTGTAGACCGCCTCCATCGCATACTCACTGCTGCGCTCTGCACCAAGATCATCGATCACCAACAGTGGGTAGTATCGCACCTGCTCGATGATTTCCTGCTTGTCATATCCCGCATTGAGGATTCGCGGGAAACTCGTAATCATCGCCGGAATCCCGCGGTCAATCAGCTCGTTGGCGATGCACGCCGCCGCGAAGGTCTTCCCGTTTCCGGTGTTGCCCCACAGCAGCAAGCCGCTGTTCTCGCGCCGCATATCGTCCCATGCGTCGGCATAGCGCTTACACTTGACGATTTCCTCGCTCATCGTTGCCGTATCGAACCGGCACGCCGTCAGGCTCTTGTCGCGGATTCCGTCAGCACGCAGCGTTTCGATGCGCAGTCGCTTTTCGCGGTCCGCGCGTGCTTTTTTCTCGGCCTCGTACTCTCGTGCCGCGCAAGCACACTGACACCCGACAAGGCGAACGTTCCCTCCGATGGGGATGCGGCACTGCTTCGGTGTGTTGCAATGGCCGCAGTACAGCAACCCGTCTTTCTCGTAGTCGACCAGATCACGCACAGGCTCGGCCTTTTTCGCGATACTGTCGATCAATGCGTCAACGTTCATAGGCTTCCCTCCGTGTTGCCGTAGTCGTAGACAAACGGCTTATTTTGCGGCGCTTTTCCGCCCTTGTCCTGCTCTCTGGCAAGCCAAGCGGTGATGAAACGCTTAATTCCTCCTCGAGTTTTTCGCCTTGCAGGGTTTGCATCGCACCACCCCGCCATGTTTCTAAGCTGTTGCAGAACGTCAACGTTCGGATAGAGCTGCGACCATTTGGCCCTGTCGTTCTCCGACACGTCGAAAAAAGTCCCGTCATTCAGCGGCAAAGAAATCACCGGCGGCGCGTCAGCCGCTTGCGGCTCAGCGCATAATATGTACTCTTCTTTACTCTTCTCTACTCTACTTTTCTCTACTTTACTTTGTCGTTCGATGTCAGCATTTTTTGAAAAAATGTTTACATTTTTCGCATAAATGTAAACATTGGGCAAAATTTGGGCAACATCAACCAGAAGGATGTTGTAATCAACTTCGAGAGTTTTACGGCGGCTGACTGCCTCGAAGTACCTTTCCTGTATGCCTTTAGAGGTCAATACGTGGTACTTGTCATACTTCTCTTTGTCGAACATCCCTCGTCTGATAGAAGCCTCTATTATTTCAGAAACGACGCTCCCACCCAACCCGACCTTGCGGGCGAACAAAAGCGCAACCTCCTCTGTCCATTCAATGTAGTAACCCGCCTTACCGTAAATCTCTTGCAGCAAGTGAACGACTACACCAAATCCTGTCAAGCCAAATTCTGCCTCTATCAGTTCAAACTTTGCGTTCAATGTGACATCAAGCGGAAAGTAATCGATCCCGCTTTTTGCCATAGACTACTCCCTTAAAACGGCAGCTCGCCGTCGTCCTCGCTGACCTCTGCAAAGCCGCCTGCGGCGCTCTCTGCGGCGTATTGCGGCGCGGTGGTATCATTACCCTCCGAGCGCCTGTTGTCCGCGAAATACACGCTGTCAGCCTGCACCTCGTAGCTCCTGCGCTTGTTTCCATTTTTGTCCGTCCAGTCGCGCATCTGCAAGCGCCCCTCGACGCCGATCAACCGCCCGCGTCCGGCGTAGTTGCAGAGCACTTCTGCCGTTCCGCGCCACGCTACAATGTCGATCCAGTCTGTGCCGCCATCCTTGCCGTTGCGGTCAACGGCAAGAGGGAACGACACAACGGATACGCCGCTGTTCGTTTTTTTCAGCTCCAAGTCACGCCCGATGCGTCCCATCAGGCAGATTCGATTCATGCTCATTTCAATTCCTCCTCGCTTTGGTGTTGGTGCAGATAGAGCACGTGGCTCTTGCCGATGGCGGCGTTTTGGGCGATCCATGCGTGCGCCTGCTCGCGGGATAGATGGCTCTCCATTGCGCGGCTCTCATAGCTGAATTCTCCCGCTTCCAGCTTGCGCTTCATGCGCTCCTGTATCTCCTCTTCGCCGTAGTTGGCTTCGATCAGATAAAGGTCATAGGCCTGCGCCACAATGCCGTCCAGCGAGGCGCAGTCCGTCGCATAGAACACGCGCTCGCCGTTTGCAAATTCGATATGCCACGCACAATTCGGGACATCGTGAGGAATGGAATTGTAGGACACACAGACGGGGTAGAGAAGGGAACAGGAGTAGAACAGCACATGGCCTGCCATGCCCTCGTCGGTCACGCGGCGGTCCACGCCGATGCGTCCCATCGGTTCCATGAGCCACGGAGGGACGCACCAGCGCAGCGCAGGGCGCAGGAAGTGCAGGCGCTTGATGGTCTCGGGGTTGAAGTGGTCGCCGTGAACATGCGTCAGCAGGACGAGCCTCAATCCCTTGCAGTATGGTTCGAGTTCCCGAAATGGAACGCCGCAGTCAATGAGTATTTCATCATTCAGCAGTACGGCGTTCCCCTTGGAGCCGGTCGAAATGACCTTGACCTTACAGATCATTCATGCTCACCTGCTTGGTGGTGCCGCTCTTTCCGTCGTCCAGCGTACCGAGGGCGTCAGCGGGAGCGGGCAGCTCGTCCTTGACCTCGCCTGTGGTCTCGTCCACTTCGACGGTCGGGAGATCAAAATACTGCTCGCGGCTCGCGCGTCCCTCTTTCAGTGAGGTATACACATTACGCAGGCGCACGATGCTCTGCGCCGTGAACGCTTCGGCCTTGCAGCCGATGTACTTTTCAAGGCACTCCATCGGTACGCCGAAGTCATCCTTGAACGCCTGTCCCATCTTGCGTACGCGGTCGATCATGGGTTCATCGCTCTTTCCCATCATCGTCTTGGTACACGCCGCAAGAGCGGCGTCTACCACGTCGCCGGGGATAATGCCAAGAATGCACGCGCGCATACGGCGCGCGCCCTGATTGGCGACCATTTCATAGATGTCGCGCGGGTCGGTGAGGGCAACGCTGCCTTTCTTGGTGTAGCGGATATGCGGCACGGTGAAGATCTTCGTCTGGCGGGTGTTGGTCTCCAAATCCCAGCAGTAGGCCATGACGGTACTCTCGCCGTTCTTCTGCTCCAGCTCGGTAATGCCGAAGTCGAGGTTGCCCCAGTTCTGCGCCATGACCTCGGCGAGACGGATCGAGGGGCCGGTCACGTTCTCGCCGCCGCGCGGGTATTCATAGATCGCGCGCTCGGCAAGGCTCTTGCGCTTGCAGGCGTTGAGAATGCGGTTGTTCGCTTCGATCTCGTCACGGGGAAAACGCTTGGCGACGACCATTGCCGCCTGTACCTCCTGCGCCTGACAGGAGATCATCATTTCGGCGTTCACGCTCTTGGCGCTCACAACTTCGGTGCTGTTGTAGGTCTGCATTTCGTTCATGGTAATATCCTCCTTAAAATAATCATTCGTACTGATAGCCATTGCTGACAAGGAATTGCTTCAAAAGGCGCAGGCGCTCGCGCGTATCGGTCACGCGGAACGACACCGTGAGGTGTTCGACCGCCGCCTGCTCCACGCGCTTCGGGACGACCTGCGGGGCCGCTGCGACGGTTACTCCAGCAGCGCGCGCTGCTGGAGTAACCGTGTGGCGTTTCACGGCCTCGCGCTCCTCCTCGGCGCGGCGGTGACGCTCGTTGACAACGGAGATCGCAAGCGAGAGGTCGAGGTTATTTTTGTACTCCACCATGATCTCCGGCGCGTTCTCGCCCATCGTGCCGATGGTTTTCATGTCCTGCGCCACGCCGTCCACCTTTAGCTTGATCTGCTCCATGAGCTTCTTCGGCGTCTTGGCTCTGGCGCTCGCCATATCGACCTTAACGCCGGTCTGCCCGAACGAAAGGAAGTCGATCTCGTTGACCGCGCACAGCTCCCGAAAATAGCCCAGCAGCATTTCCTCGCAGCGGCTCTTGATCTCGCTTTCCGTCGCGTCGATCTTGGCTTTCAGGTCTGCGTCGGCGCGCTTGTACGGGTCGGCGATGCACTCACGGTAGACGGATTCGAAGCTGTCGTACTTCTCCATGATTGCGGATTTAATGGCCTTGCGCTGGGTCTCGGCATCGGCAAACTCGCGGTTCATTTCGGCGCGAATGTTCTTCACGCTGGTTAAGGTCTCGTCGGTGCAGACAAGGCTCATTGCCTCTGCGACGCGCTGCTCCGTCTGCTCCTTCCGGCTCCTCAAATGCTCCTCGATCACGGGGAGTTGAGTCACTTTCATCAGGGTGTTATCCATCTTCGGTCTCCTCCAATTCTTCAAAATACATTTCCTCTGCGCCGCAGTCTGGGCAGAACTTTTCCGTCACGAGGACGTAGCCGCGCTCACCGTCAAGATTTTCGCGCCGACGCATAACGTCCGGCTCGTCAAAAATGAGGTGGCAGCAAGTGCAGCGATAGATCATTGATTCCCCTCCAAATACGCCATTGCGCTCTGCACGCCGAACACGCGCGCCGCCTGATGGTCGTTGAAAAACACGTCGATATGGTTGCCGTTCACGCCGCACCCGCAGTCCTCAGCGATGTAGCTACGCTGCGTGCCGTTCGGCCAGATCAGCAGGACGCGCGTCCCGTAGGGGATCACCTTCGGGTCAACCGCGATTGTGCGTCCCTCGGTTGCCAGCGTGCCGGTCGCGGTGTAGCCGCTCGCCCACTTGCCGCAACAGCAGCGACCGGGACAGTACGCCGTGAGCGTAAACTCACCGAGAAAAACGTCGTTGCACACCGCGCTTTCAGTCGCAGGAATGTCCCACGCGGGGTCATACTCCTCTACGATGGGGGCTTCTTCCGGTTCCGCATCGACCGCTTGTGCGCTGGTAGCGAGGATTGAGATCGCAATCAAGAGGATCGTCGCGCCCAGACACGCCGCCGCAAACAGCGCCGATTCATCGGCCTTGCACTGCTCTCTCGTGCGCTTGTCGTGCCGCCTCACCGTCTGCGCCCCCTGTCGATATACGGGAGCAGATCATACAGCACCTTGCACACCGCGCACGCGCCGATGACGGCAAGGGCGGTTGCAAAGTCGCAGCCGTTGAGCGCGATCACCGCAGCGGCAATGCCGCCGAAAAACAACGTGTCAATCATTTCGCGCCTCCGATCAGCATGAGCTTTTCCGCGTCCGTAAATTGCAAAACTCGGTCAAGCTCCCAGATTTCTTCTAACGTCCAGCGGGAACGCCCCGCCATTCTGTTACAGATTTGCGTTTCCGATAAGCCGATTTCCTCGCCCAGCTCCTTGCCGGTGCGAATCAACGCCCGTCCCATCGCGCCGCGCACGGCTCGCTCAAGGTCATTTCGCCGTCGCGTTAACTGTTGTGGCTTTAGCATCTTGCCTTTTCCTTTCTTCCGTGCTACAATAAGCACGGACACAATATCTTGTGGTGAGATTTGTCCCACCCGCCCCGCTCGATGCTGCAACATTGGGCGGGGCATTTTTTATTCAACTCCGACAACATGGTATCTTCCGTATCCGCTGGAACGCCCGGAGCCGATGCCAAGACCAAACCCAGCCATATTGATGATGTTCACAATCTGGTCGAGCGTATAGACATTCTCGGTGTAGGTGATATGGACTTGGGAAGACCAGCCGGAGAAACGGTTAATGTAAACCAGCACCGGCGCGCCGCGCTTCGGAGACATGAGCGTTTTGTCAACGAAATGTGCTGCGAATTTCACGGGCTCCAACCGCGCCGTAACATTCATCGCGTTGTCAAACTTCGTTGCATAGGTGTCGATCTCGTTTCGAACGACTGCCTGACAGAAGGATTTCTTCAAGCCAAAGCCCGTAATGCAGGGCGCGTTGTTCGTCAGCATATCGCGCAAGGTTCCCTCGTTCATATCGCGGTAAGTGTCCTCCACGGGGTAGCCGTCCCGCCAGTGAATTGCCGTGATGATGTCCTCCCAAATGTTAGGCACTTCCTTGATGGTCTTTTTGCCGTCGCGGGCGGCGGTCAGCTCTCGGACGGTGCGGGCGTTCATCTTGTTCAGCACAAGGTCTCCGTCGCCCTCGATCAGGATTGTCGCCTGTTCGATTTTTACGGGCTGGACTTCGATAATGCGTTCTTTCTTCATCTTTCTTTTCCTCCTTGATTTGCTCATGCGCTTGCTGTGGCTTACGTTGTACTGTCATTTGCTGTTCTGTAGTAATCTTCTCTGTAGTAATGTTGTGTGTATTAAATAATTCTTTGCGGCCATAAGCCACAGCAAGCGCACGATGTTGTTTTGTTCTGTCGGGTAATTTGTTGTTATGCGCGGTTGTACTATCGTCTGCGGTAAGCAGAAACAGAAGCGTGTAGTGTAATGTTTTATATTGTCATATATAGATATTTAGTGTCCTGTTCCTTGCTTTATTTTGCTACGGAGCTACGCTCCCCTGTTTCTGCTTACCACTGCGAATTTATCCGGCAACCTTGTCGATGGCGTCAAATACGCCGTCAAGCTCCACCAATGTTTTGTACTTCGCCCGGAAACTGTTCAGCTCCGCAAGGGCGCGGTCGAGCATTTTCCGGTATTCGTCCTTGTCCTGCATAATCATGACGGTCGGTTTATAGCCGCTGTCCGCGTCCGTCTTAAAGAACACGCGCACCTCGGGACGGGGTGCATCGCTCTTCTCCTTGATAACCAGGTTGCAAACGATGTGCCGCGCCTGCTGCAAACGCCACTTCTCGGCGGCTTCTGCATCGTCCCAATCAAAGCACTTGTGCAGTTCCGTCTGCTCGTCCCTCGCCTTGTCGAGGATTTGGGCGGTCGTTGCGGAGTTGCCGATTGCCAAGATTTCGTCAGCGACCTTTTGCGCGTCAGCGGAAATGCGGCAGCCACTTTTCCATGCTGCAAAAATCATCTTTAACCTCCTGTTGTGTGTTAGTTCTCTTCATCCGGCTTTAACAGCTCGTCCACCGTGCATCCGTATAATGCAGCAATCTCCGGAAGTCGACTTGCTCGCGGGGCCTGCTGACCAGTCTCCCAGTAATACACGGCCACGTCGGAGATTTTCAGCGCGTCCGCTACCTGCTGGACGCTGAATCCAGCTTTATGACGAGCACTTCGAAAACTCATCTTTTCACCTCCAAATACTAAGTTTTGCTTGACAACTTAGCGAACCGTGATATTATAAGAAGTGCCAACAAACTAATAATTTCGACAGTCCGCTAAGTATCAAGGGGGCTTGATTTTTTATTGCCCTTTCTGTAACTAAGTATATACTCAGTTAGCGTGGATGTCAATAGGAAGTTAGCGAAAACTAAGTTTTATTTTATACAAAATCGGAGCTACAGTTATGTCTAAATCGCTTATTGTCGCCAGAATTAACGCATTATTGTCTCTTAGAGGCATTTCTAAAAAGCAATTTTTTAAAGATTGCAAAATTTCTTCATCTGCATTTTCACAATGGAATACAGGAAAAATCGAAGTCCCTCGAGGGAAAAACATTGAACGGATAGCAAATTATCTTGACGTTTCGGTAGAATATCTTTTATATGGGGATACGCAAGAATTTCAGGCAAAAAAAGAGCGCCCCACCGATGGTGAAGCGCTCATTTCTGAATTGCCCGAAGATATTCAAAAGCTCATTCGGATTTGCGAATCAAATCCTGACCTTGCTGCTGCTCTACTATCTGTTGCGCAGCAGATCGAAAAAGGTCAAGTTGCTGGGGAGTAAATCTCGAAATTGTAATAATCAATTCTTCTACCGTCGTCATCCTCTCTGCCCTCCGTTCGCTCTCATATAATAAAACAAGTGTTCTATCGCGGGTTAGTATAGCACTAATTTTTAATTGATTCAATATAATTTAAAATATAAAATTAGGTGAATTTGATATGCCCATTACCGTATATTTTGAGCACGGCCGCGTTGTGGAGTTGTTTCCAGAACCAAATCAATCGTATTACGACGTGCGCGATAAGATCAACGCGGCGACTGATATAGTGTCTGATGAAATAAAATACGATTTGACCGATAAGCAATCGATTTATTCTATCGCCATTCCTGACTATACAAAAGTACGCAATGTGCCCCCTTCAAAAGAGTTAGGCCCAACAGGATATCTTGAATATGTGTTGAGAATGCACGCTGGTTTTCTGTGGAATGCCGGAGATTACCAGCTATCAATGGCTTGCCTTGAAAAATCTTGCCAGTTGATGACATATTCCACTCTTGGGTGGGAGCGAAAAGACTTTTATAGGGTCGTCAACTATTACATTGAGTTAGGGCGATTCAAAAAAGCAAAAGAGTGGAAAGATTGGATAGATAACCACACGGAATCCCCGGAAGACTATGCAAAAGACGCATTTGCAAGAACGCTTGAATCGTGTAAAAGACTTAAAACTGATTTAGTAGAGGTTGGCGATTCAAACGCGTGCTGTGAAATTTGCGCGAAGTACCGGAGACGAATATATAGCTTATCTGGGAAAAGTTGGAAGTTCCCAAAGTTTCCAGATGATTTCCATTTTCAATGTGCTCTTGGGATATTTGCCTATATTGATGGTGTTTCCGAGCCGTCTTTTAAATGCATTAGTCCATCTCTGTATAGCAAACGACCGTTTCGAGATGATCGAACAGAAGAAGAAAAAGAAAATTATAGACTTTGGTTAGAACGTGTTGAAAAGTCTTACAATCCGATCAATGAACCGAATCTAAATCATATTATTTATTATTGGTTCAAGCCTAAATTCCCCGACGACTTCCCAAAATCTCTTTCTGGCTTTTCTCGCATGCGAAACGGTAACACAGCAAATTATCAAAAGCTGGCACAGAAGATTGAGGATGCGGGGTATACCATTCCTAAATCATTAGATGAGGTCGCAGAATGGGAAGAGCGGGAGAATTGAAAAGTTGCAAGGCGGTATAGCTTAGATTGGCCCCGCCGCCCTCTGCAACAAACGACGGGGCCTTTTTGCAGTCAGCGGGGAGCGGTCGCCGCTGCTTGTTTTGACCATACTCCGCTTTACCTTGGCAATTCAACACCGAAACATTGCAATAAGACAGCGCTCGACACGGTTCGACAAGACCTCATCTTGCGACTTTGCGGCGCAAAAATCAAAAAAATTAAGGTGGCGTAAATGAACATTCAAGAAGTGTGTAGAATCCGTAAAGAAGAATTGAAATTGACCTATCAGGACATTTCCGACGCTTCCGGCGTACCACTGTCCACCGTTCAGAACTTCTTTTCCAAGTTTTCTAAATCTCCGTCGATTTACACCGTCGCGCCGATCTGCAAAGCGCTTGGAATATCGCTTGATGAATCGTTCGGAATTTCCGAACACTTGACGCCGACCGAAGAAACGTTGCAGGCGCGCAACGATGAGTTAGAACGCCACGTTGACGCAAAGGCCGATACCATAGAGATCATGCGGCGCGGTGTCCGCATCCGCAACGGCGTGATTGCTATAATGTTTGCCATTATCGTTCTGCTGGCCGCGTGGTGCTTGTACATTGATTGGAGGGGGATTTGATGAAGATACCGAAAGCAAAATTACTACCATCGGGGAACTGGAATGTCAGCGTCATGGTTGACGGAAAGCGCGTGTCTGTCACAGCACCTACCAAAAGGCAAGCGGAGAATGAAGCCGCCGCATTGAAGTCCGGCGCGAAGTCTGCCGCCCGTGCGTCTGATCGCACGGTTGGTGATGCTATCGACCGATATATTGACAGCAAGGACGCGATACTCTCCCCCTCCACCGTCAACGGGTACAGAAAACTCCGCAAGGTGGTTTTCCCGGAGCTGATGAGCGTTAAGTGCTCCGCGTTGACGCAGGATCGCGTGCAGCGTGCCGTGAATAAGATGGCACGGGAAAAGTCCCCTAAGTACGTCCGAAACGCTTACGGCTTATTTACGGCGGCAATATCGGAGGAATGCCCGGATAAAGTGTTCCGTGTATCTTTGCCGCAAAAGGAAGCGCCTAAAATCAAAATCCCTACCATGGACGAGATCAGAATTCTACACGAAGACTGCAAGGGCGCAGACTTTGAATTGCCTTTCCTGCTGGCCGTATGGCTCGGCCTCCGTACATCGGAGATCAGAGGTCTAACATGGGATTGTCTTGACGGTGATATCTTGACGATCAAGCAAGCAATGGTAGACGGCGAAGACGGTCCGCAGCTCAAGCAGCCTAAAACGTACAGCGGCAACAGAAAACTAAAAGTACCGCCGTATATTATGGGACTGCTTGACGAAACACCGCACACAGATGAGTATATTGTCCATGCAACAAGAAATGTCCTATATAAGCATCTGCAACGCGCGTGTGCCCGCTGCGGAGTTCAGCCGTTCCGCTTTCACGACCTCCGCCATGTAAACGCATCGGTTATGCTCCGGCTCAATGTCCCAGACAAATACGCAATGGAGCGCATGGGGCATTCTACAAACAACATGCTTAAAAACGTATATCAACACACCATGGATGATAAAGCCGTAGCAGTGGCAGATGCCGTTGACGGCTTTTTTGAGTCCGAATTTCATCTGTAATTTCATCTGTAATTTATCTGCAAAAACACTGTTTTAACAGAAGATAACTTGCAAATATCGCAAGTAATGCGTAAACAGGTAATCCAGAAAACCCTTGCAAATACAAGAAAAACCCCGCAGCCGTTGAAACTGCGAGGTTTTTTCATTGGTGGAGGCGGCGGGAGTCGAACCCGCGTCCGAAAGCACTTTAACAGGACTTTCTCCGGGCGCAGTCAGGATTTAAACATTCCCTCCACGCAAGGACACCTGACGGACCTTACGCTTTGGTAGAGTCATGATGCGTGGGCAGGTCAACTCTTTCCCGCCTCACGGACGCCACGTTTACGACGCCTTCCCCGGTCCGTGGCCTCTCCGGTTCAGACGGCCGCCTACTTAGGCAGCGAGAGCAACTTCGTTGTTGTTCTTTAATTTATAAGTTACCCGTTTTATAGAGGCCAGGCGCCTCTGCCCGCTTATCCTGCCTCCACACCCCCGTCGAAACCGGTACGCCCCCGTGTGAGCGGCGCACGACAAGTGCGCCGCGAATACGGGAAACCCGTCAGGTATGCGAAAGCAAAAGGAAACGAAATTACATCTTCTCCGGCTCGGGATAGTCAACGCCCTGCGTATCCACGCGGATGGTCTTGATGACCTGTGGCTTTTTCGGCATGTCGTTGTACATGTTGCGGTTCACGCGGGAGATGTCCACAGCGGCCTGCGCATTCTCGGTGATCTTACCAAACGCCGCATACTGACCGTCAAGGTGCGGCGCGTCGGCCACCATGATGAAAAACTGGCTGCCCGCGCTGTCGGGGATCATCGTGCGCGCCATCGAGAGAACGCCCAGCGTGTGCTTAAGATCGTTCTTGAAGCCGTTGGCGGAAAATTCACCCTTGATCTCGTAGCCGGGGCCGCCTGTGCCGTTGCCGTCCGGGTCGCCGCCCTGGATCATAAAGCCGGGGATGACGCGGTGGAACACCACGCCGTCGTAAAAACCGGAGTTTGCCAGCGCGATGAAGTTGTTGACGGTGTTGGGCGCGATCTCTGGATAGAGTTCGCCGCTCATCACCGCGCCGCTTTCCATTTCGATGGTCACGATCGGATTTGCCATAATTTCTCTCCTTATCTCCGCGCTTTCATCGCGCGGTCGATCTCGCGCTTGGCGTCACGCTTGGCGGCGTCCTCGCGCTTGTCGTAGTTTTTCTTACCCTTGCACACGCCGACTTCGACCTTCACGCGCGCGTCCTTGAAGTAAACGCTCAGCGGAATCAGCGCGTAGCCGTCCTGCTTGATGAGCGAATAGAGCTTGCCTATCTCGCGCTTGTGCAGAAGGAGCTTTTTGGGCCGGTCGGGGTCATGGTTGAAGATATTGCCCTTGTCGTAGGGCGAAATGTGCATCGACAGCACGTTCGCCTCGCCGTTTTTGACGATGACATAGCTGTCTTTCAGGTTGAGCGTGCCGGCGCGGATGGACTTGACCTCCGTGCCCTTGAGCTCGATGCCCGCCTCGTAGCGGTCTTCGACAAAATAGTCGTGGAACGCCTTGCGGTTCTGCGCCGCGATTTTTATCCCCTTTTTCTCCGCCACGGCACATCGCCTCCTTTGCGCTTCCATGATAGTGTAGCATACTTTTTCGTCCAGCACAAGGGCTGTCACAAAAACGTAACAATTCGAAAAAACGCCGCATTCCGCTCTATTCTGCCCATCCACTTTAATTTATAGTAGAATTCCGCCCGCCGCCGTGCTATAATTTTAGTATCTATCCCATGCTTTGGCGGCGATCCGCCGCACTCAGGAGGCAGTTTTATCATGGATCTGACCGAACGCCAGCTTTCCCGCGAGACGATCTACGAGGGAAAAATTCTGCATATCTACCGCGACGACGTGCTCCTGCCAAACGGCAGAACGAGCGTACGCGAAGTCGCCGAGCATCCCGGCGGTGTCGCCATCGTCGCTCTTGACGAAAACGACAATGTGCTCACCGTAAAGCAGTATCGCTACGTCTTCTCCCGTGTGCTTGAGGAAATTCCCGCAGGGAAACTGGAGCGTGGCGAGAACCCCGATGAGGCCGCGCTGCGTGAGCTGAAGGAGGAAACGGGCGCAACGCCGAAGCGCATGACGAATCTCGGCAAGCTCCTCGTCTCCCCCGGCTGCTACAGCGAGGTGCTGCACCTTTATCTTGCCGAGGGTCTGACCTTCGGTGAGCAGAATCCTGACGAGGACGAGTTTTTAGAGCTTTACCGCACGCCGTTTTCCGACATGCTCGCACGCGTCATGCGCGGCGAGATTGAAGATGCGAAGACCGTCTGCGGTATCCTCAAGGTCCACGCCCTGCGCACAGCGCAAAAAGAGAGACAGGAGAAAGAAAACTGATGGAACAGAAGAAGACCGTCCTCATTGTCGAGGACGAGAAAAACATCGTCGATATCATCCGCTTCAACCTCCAGCGTACGGGCTATAACACGCTCGAGGCCTACGACGGCGAGGCGGGCCTTGCCATGGCGCGCGAGAAAAAGCCCGACCTCATTCTTCTCGACGTGATGATGCCCAAAATGATGGGCTTTGACGTCTGCCGCGCGCTGCGCGCCGAGGGTGACAACGTGCCCGTCATCATCCTGACCGCGCGCGAAGAGGAGGAGGACAAGATCTTGGGCCTTGAGATCGGCGCGGACGACTACATCACCAAGCCCTTTTCCATGCGTGAGCTGCTCGCGCGCGTCAAAGCGAACATCCGCCGCACAACGATGCTCTCCGCTCCCGCGGCGGAGGACAACGCCATGAGCGCCGGCGGCGGCATCACCATCAACACCGACAGCTTTCAGGTGCGCAAAAACGGCGTGCCCATCGACCTCACACAGCGCGAGTACGAGCTTTTGACGTTCCTCGCCAGCCACCCCGGCAAGGTCTTCTCCCGCGTCGACCTGATGGAGCAGGTCTGGAACTACGGCTATGTCGGCGACGACGCGCGCACGGTGGACGTCACCGTCCGCCGCCTGCGCGAAAAGATCGAGGACAACCCCGCCGCGCCGGCCTACATCCTCACGCGCCGCGGCGTGGGCTATTATTTCTCCGCGCAGGCGTAAGTTGCGCGCACTTTTCCGGGAAAGGAGTCTCCTGCTATGTTCCGCAGCCTGCATATGAAGCTCGTGATGATCATGCTGCTGCTCGTCACCTCGCTGATGGCGGTGGTGGGCGCGTTTTTGATGACCAGCGTCACGAACTTCTATATTGACGATTTTTACGAGCAGATGAGCGAAGTGTTCGGCGAGTCCAACGCCACGTTCGTGAGCTCACTGCGCGAAGAGGCAGCGCAGGAGGACGGCGCCGTGCGCCTGCAAACGATGCTCGAGGCCTACTCCGGCACACTGAGCATTGACTCGCGCAACCGCAACTACTATGTTCTCGACGGCCGCAGCGGCGAAGTGCTTGCTTCGAGCAACGAGGACGGCCAGCTGCTTGAGCAGACGGAAAATATCCTCACCGCGCGCAACGGCGAGGTCGGCGACCACAGCGACCTTGCCGCAAGCTATATGGATGTTGCCATCCCCATCTCCGGCGGCGACAACAGCTTCATCATCTACATCCGCGACAGTCGCACCACGGTCTCGTCGCTGAACTCTGAACTGCTGTTCATCATTCTGCAAGCACTGCTCGTCGGTCTTCTCGTCTCGGTGCTTTTGTCGTTCCTGCTCGCCAAGACCATGATCGACCCCATTGAAAAACTGACCGAGGGCGCCGAGCGCATCGCGACCGGCGACTTCGACGAAACGCTTGCTGTCGAATCGACGGACGAGATCGGCGTTCTGACCACCACATTCAACGACATGGCGTCCGTGCTCCACTCCACGCTCGAAGCCGTGGAGAACGAGCGCAACAAGCTCGACACGCTGTTTCTCCACATGAGCGATGGCGTCGTCGCCTACGACGGCAGCGGCAAGCTCATCCACTGCAACCCCGCCGCGTGCGAGCTCTTAGGCCGCACGGCGGACGAGTGCGTGTACAGCGAGCTGTTTGAATCCATCTGCCCGTTTTCCCATGTCATCACCATGCAGCGCAGCGACTATGTTGAGGGCGAGCTCACTGTCGGCGAGCGCAGCGTGGAGCTCTACTTCGCTCCCTTCTCCGATGAGGAGAGCGGCGGCGTTCTCATCGTGCTGCACGATGTGACCGAGCAGCGCAAGACCGAGGAGCGCCGCAAGGAATTTGTCGCCAATGTCTCCCACGAGCTGCGCACGCCGCTCACGAATGTCCGCTCCTATGCCGAGACCATCCGCGAGGCGGGCGACGACTTGAGTCGCGAGACGGAAAACGACTTCCTCGATGTCGTCATCAGCGAAACAGACCGCATGACCCACATCGTGCAGGACCTTCTGACGCTCTCGCGCCTCGACTCCGGCCGCAGCGAGATGAATATGGCGCGCTTCCCGTTCTCCGCCGCCATCGACTCCGTGCTCCGCTCGACGGAGCTTGAGGCCCGCCGCCACAAGCACGAGCTCACGCACGACTATACCGAAAATCTCCCGCTCATCATGGGCGATCGCGGCCGCATCGAGCAGGTCATGCTCAACGTCCTCAGCAATGCCGTCAAGTACACGCCCGACGGTGGCCACATCCGTGTCACCGTGGGCAGCGAGGGCGAAACTGTCTGGATGGAGGTCGCGGACGACGGCATCGGCATTCCCGAGGCCGACCGCAGCCGCATTTTCGAGCGCTTCTACCGCGTTGACAAAGCAAGATCGCGCGAATCCGGCGGCACAGGCCTCGGCCTTTCCATCGCGACGGAGATCGTCCAGCGTCACCACGGCTCGCTCACGCTCGTTGACCGCCCCGGCCCCGGCACGACCGTCCGCTTAGAGCTGCCCATCACCCAGCCCATCGGCGGGGAGGATTCCCATGAATAAGAACGCCACGCTCATGAGCCATCTGCAAAACGCCGCGATCGCCGTTTTGACCGTTACCGCCGTGCTGCTTCTGATCCAGACGCCGCTTGTCGGCGACCTTGCGGGCAAGACGCCCTACGAGCTCGCGCAGGACTGGCTCGCGGGCGACACCTCGACCGATACCGCCGTCACCACCGATCTGACCGAGCTCGCGCTCCCCGTGCGCGTGGTGTTCACGAACGAATACGCCCGCTACGGGCTCAGCGCCATCACGACGCTTGACACAGATTTTGAGCTCGCCGGCACGTTTTTCGGCGAGGCGCTTGGCTCTGCTACCACTTATGAAGCGTGCAGCGGTGAAAAGCTGCTCACCGCACTGCACGCGAGCAGCATCTACCTCGATCTGGAGGCCCCCACGCCGCTCGAAGTGCTCAGCCGCATTCTCGGCGTCAACGACGCGCCGGAGTCCTCGCTCCTGCGCGTCACGCGGCTTGTGCTCTGCCCCGCGGAAAACGGCGCAACGCTCTACTTACAGGACGCCAATCAGGGCTTTTTTGTCAGCCGGACGGCGATAAGCAGCGCGACACTGCGCGAAGCGCTCGCCTCGCTCGATGGCAACGGCACAGATTTTGCGTTCTCGCTCTCCGGCGAGTTCTCTCAGCTCTCGCCCTACACGCTCATTTTCAGCGAACCGCCGCAGCGCTACACGCTCTCGGCGAGCAATGCCCTCACCGATCAGGCGGCATTTCTGCGCCTTGCGGAGTTCAACCCCCACACGGAAAGCGGCTACACCGACTCCTCCGGCAGCACCATTATCAAAGAGGTCTACGGCACGCTGCGCCTTGAGCCCGACGGCAGCGTCTTCTATCAGGGCGCGGACGAGGCCGAGGCGGGCTCGATCTACTATGTCTCCGCCGCCCCGACCGGAAAGCCCACGATGCTCGAAGCCGTCGCGGGCGCGCAGCGCCTCGCCTTCACGCTGCTTCGCGACGTAAGCGGCGACGCCGAGCTCTATCTCAGCGAGATCGACAGCAGCAACAAGCGCTTCACCGTGAGCTTTGACTATGCGGTCGGCGGTACGCCGCTGCGCTTTTCCGACGGCAGCCACGCCGCCACGGTCACGATCGAAGACCAGACCATCACGGAATTTTCCCTCCACTGCCGCAGCTATACGCTCAGCGATTCGCCCGCACTGCTGCTGCCCATCCGGCAGGCCGCGGCCATCGCGGACAGCAAATATTTGAGCGCCGAGCTGCACGTCTGCTACGACGAGCACGGCGCGGACACCGTCGGCGTCGGCTGGTTTGCCGACTGATCTTTCCGGAAAGGACGCCCGAACATGAAAACCTCGCGGCTCAAAAATATCGTCATCGTCATTTTGCTGCTCGTCAACGCGTTTCTGCTCTTCCTGTTGCTCAGCCGCCGCGCCGAGGAGCGCGACTCGAACGAACGCCGCGTCGAGCAGCTCTGCACGCTTTTTGAAAAAAACGGCGTCGCCTTTGACCGCGCGCTGCTGCCCGATGAGGAAACGCACCTCTCCCTCTCGCTTGAGCGTGACGCCGCACGCGAAGAGGCCTTCGCCTCCGCCCTGCTCGGCACTGCCGAGAGCAGCGATTCCGGCGGCGGTGTGAGCCGCTTCACCGGCGAATACGGCTCGTGTTCCATCCGCTCCGGCGGCACGGCCGACGCGCTCCTCTCCCGACCGGTCGACGATCCCGAGGGCTTTTGCAAACAGTTTTTCAAAACGTTCGGCTACACTTTTCTCACCTCTCAGCTCACGGATGGCAGCGGCAGCGTCACGGGCATGCGCAGCGAAAAAGGTCAGCTCATCTTTAACGCCTCGCTGACGCTCACGTTTTCTGACAGCTCGCTCACCGGCGTTTCCGGTATCTTTCTGCCCGCGCTCGACGAGGGCCGCCGCACAGACGGCCTCGACGCGGTCGACGCGCTTGTGCATTTTCTGGACTATTGCAGCGTTTCGGGCGTCGTGTGTACCGAGGTCCGAGCGCTGGACGAAGGGTATCTTCTCCAGACGTCGTCTGCCTCGCCGCTTCGGCTGCAAGGCGTGTGGCGCATCTCCACGGATGTCAGCAGTTATTATGTGAACTGCAAGACCGGCGAGATCACACGAGAATGAAATTTTTCTTGCAGCATTTCTAATTTCTTACTGCGCAGCATTGCTTTTTCTGTTTTTTTTGGTATACTGTTGATGTATTATGTGAATACCATGAGCAGGCGGTTTTCCCCTGCTGTTTTTACGATAACGAAAAGAAGTCTCACCGTCTCTTATTAAGGAGTTACTATGACGAAATACATCGTGCAGGGCGGTCATCCGCTCTTTGGTGAAGTGCGCATCAGCGGCGCAAAGAATGCCGCGGTCGCCATCATTCCCGCCGCCCTTCTGGTCGACGGCGTCTGCCGCATCGAAAATATTCCCCAGATCTCCGACGTGACCGCGCTGCTCAAAATTTTAGAGCAGCTCGGCGCGAATGTCCGTTTCCTCAACCGCAGCGATGTTGAGATCGACTGCCGCCATATTGCCACCACGCAGGTCTCGCAGGAGCTCGCGCACAAGATCCGCGCCTCCTACTACCTCATCGGCGCGCTGCTCGGCCGCTTCGGCGAGGCCGAGGTCTCGATGCCCGGCGGCTGCAACTTCGGCGGCGTGCGTCCCATCGACCAGCATGTCAAGGGCTTCGCCGCCATGGGCGCCGAGGTGCGCGAGGGCGACTTCATCTGCGCCAAGGCAAGCGGCGACCGCATGAAGGGCGCGAACGTCTACCTCGACGTGGTCTCCGTCGGTGCGACGATGAACATTATGATGGCCGCGGCGCTCGCCGACGGCACCACCGTCATCGAAAACGCTGCCAAGGAGCCGCATATCGTCGACCTTGCCAACTTCTTAAACTCCATGGGCGCGAACATCAAGGGCGCCGGCACCGACACCATCCGCATTTTCGGCGTGGACAAGCTCCACGGCGGCACGTATGCCATTATCCCCGACCAGATCGAGGCGGGCACCTACATGGCGGCTGTCGCCGCCTGCGGCGGACAAGTTCTCGTGCGCGGCATCATCCCCAAGCACATGGACTGCATCACCGCCAAGCTCCAGGAGATGGGCGTGCAGGTCGAGGAGCAGGACGACACGCTGCTCGTGCGCCGCTCGGGCAAGCTTCGCCGCACCAACGTCAAGACGCTGCCCTATCCCGGCTTCCCGACCGATATGCAGCCACAGATCACCGTTGCCCTCTGCCTTGCCGAGGGGACGAGCATGGTCACCGAGGGCGTGTGGGACAACCGTTACCGCTATGTCGGCGAACTGACGCGCATGGGCGCGCAGATCCGCGTCGAGGGCCGCAGCGCCGTCATCGAAGGCGTCGACCACCTGACCGCTGCGAGCGTGCAGGCCTACGATCTCCGCGCGGGCGCCGCCATGGTCATCGCTGCGCTGGCCGCTGAGGGCACGAGCGAGGTCTCGAACGTCCACTATATCGAGCGCGGCTATGAGGATATCATCGGCAAGCTCCGCAACCTCGGCGCGCAGATCGACAGCGTCGAGTGCGACGAGACCGTTGAGACCCGCCAGATCGGCTGATTCAATCAAAAAAGCGCCTTGCCGCGGCAAGGCGCTTTTCTTTTGGAAAGGATATTATGTATACCGATATCTACACCGCTTCCCTGCCGCCGGAGCTCCTCGCCATGGCCGAAACGCCCGTGATGCAGCGGCTTTTGCGCGTCGGCATGCACTGCGGCTGCGAATACACGGCCTATCCCATCTACCGCGACGCCGTTGCGCCGTATTCGCGCTATACGCATTCGCTCGGCACAGCGGCCATCGTCTGGCACTTCACGCATGACTTGAAGCAATCTGTCGCGGGACTACTGCATGACATTGCGACGCCCGCGTTCGCCCACGTGGTCGACTTTCTGAACGGTGACCACATGCGGCAGGAATCGACCGAAAGCCGCACACGCATGATGATCGCCTCGTCGCCGGAACTCATGGCGCTGCTCGATAAAAGCGGCCTGACGCTCGACGATGTGGACGACTACCACCGCTATCCCATCGCCGACAACGATTCGCCCCGCCTCTCCGCCGACCGGCTCGAATATACGCTCGGCAACGCGCATCTTGTCTTCCACTGTCCAAAAGCAGAGCTGAAACGCATTTTTGACGACATCTTTGTCGGCAAAAACGAGGAAAACGTCGATGAGCTCTGCTTTGCGCACGCGGAGATTGCCGACATCTTTACCCAGCTCTCGCTGCGGCAGTCGGAGTGGTTCGTCTCCGATGAAGACCGCTTCAGCATGCAGGCATTGGCCGATCTCCTGCGTGTGGCACGGCAGCGCAATGTGTTGACGGTGGATGATCTCTACCTCGACGAACCTCATGTCATCGCCCTGCTCCTCTCTGATCCGGTCCTCGCCGCGCGCTGGCAGGATTATCGCCGCATCACCGGCACACAGTCCGGCGCGCAAAAGCCGGAGGGTACTTACGTCGTCAAGATTGCCGCCAAAAAACGCAGCATCGACCCGCTGGTGCAGACGAGCGACGGCCTTCGGCGCTTCACCACAGTCAATGCGGACTATGCATCAAAGCTCGCCGCCTTCCGCGCGGATGACTTCGACCGCTGGGTCTGGGCCAAATATGAATAAAGGAAGTGCGAAGCCGCTGGCTTCGCACTTCCTTTGCACTTTCGATAATAGAAAAGCAGCAGGCCTTTGCGGCCTGCTGCTTTTTGAAGTCTTTGGATGACCCTCAGTGGATCAATTAGGCCTCGGTCTCGATGACGACGCCGGAACCAACGGTACGGCCGCCTTCACGGATAGCGAAGCGGAGACCCTTCTCGATAGCGATCGGGGTAATCAGCTCGACCTTCATGTCGACGTTATCGCCGGGCATGCACATCTCGGTGCCCTCGGGCAGGGTGATGACGCCGGTGACGTCGGTGGTACGGAAGTAGAACTGAGGACGATAGTTGTTGAAGAACGGGGTATGACGGCCGCCCTCGTCCTTGTTCAGGACGTAAACCTGACCAACAAACTTGGTGAGGGGGTGAATGGAACCGGGCTTGGACAGAACCTGGCCGCGCTCGATCTCGTTCTTGGCAACACCACGGAGCAGGGTACCGATGTTATCACCAGCCTCGGCGTAGTCGAGCAGCTTGTGGAACATTTCGATACCGGTGACGACGGTCTTGCGACGCTCGTCGGTCAGACCGATGATCTCGACTTCCTCGCCGAGCTTCAGCTGGCCACGCTCAACACGGCCGGTAGCGACGGTACCACGACCGGAGATCGTGAAGACGTCCTCAACGGGCATCAGGAACGGCTGGTCGGCCTTACGGTCGGGCGTGGGGATCCAGGTATCAACAGCGTCCATGAGCTCGTGCATGCACTTGTACTCGGGAGCGTCGATGTCCTTGGACTCGGAGATCAGGGCGTTCAGAGCGCTGCCGCGGATGATCGGGGTCTCGTCGCCGGGGAAGCTGTAGAAGTCGAGCATCTCGCGGACTTCCATCTCGACGAGCTCGAGCAGCTCTTCATCGTCGACCTGGTCGCACTTGTTCAGGAAAACGAGAACGGAAGGCACGTTGACCTGACGGGCGAGCAGCAGATGCTCACGAGTCTGGGCCATGGGGCCGTCGGAAGCGGCGATGACCAGGATAGCACCGTCCATCTGAGCAGCGCCGGTGATCATGTTCTTGATATAGTCGGCGTGGCCCGGGCAGTCGACGTGGGCATAGTGACGGCCCTGAATCTGGGCGTTGTCCTCGCCGGTCTTGTAGTTGTGGCCAACGCGGTCGAAGGTCTGGTACTCAACGTGAGCGGTGTTGATGGTGATACCACGCTCGCGCTCTTCCGGAGCCTTATCGATGGAGCTGTAATCGGTGTAGTCAGCACCGCCCTGCATGGCGAGGAACTTGGTGATCGCGGCGGTCAGGGTGGTCTTACCATGGTCGATATGACCGATGGTACCAATGTTTACGTGGGGCTTGGTACGCTCGAATTTCTGCTTAGCCATTAGAGTGATCCTCCTATGAAAAAATTTCGTTGTTTGCCGGTGTCATTTACATACACCGGTATTTTACCGTAAAACGCGGTATTTTGCAATACCTTTTTATCAGGCGCGGTTCGTGCGCTGGTTGATGATCTTCTCCTGAATGTTCTTCGGGATCTCGATATAATGCGCGGGCTCCATCGTGTACTGGCCGCGGCCCTGCGTGCAGGAGCGGAGGTCAGTCGCGTAGCCGAACATCTCAGCCAGAGGAACGAAAGCGTCGATCTGCTGCGCGCCGCTGCGGGCCTCGAAGCCCTGGATCTGACCACGGCGGGAGTTGAGGTCGCCGATCACGTCGCCCATGTACTCGTCGGGGACGATGACGCAGACCTTCATGATCGGCTCGAGCAGCGTCGGGCCAGCCTTCTGGCAGGCCTCCTTGAAGGCCATGGAGCCGGCGATCTTGAACGCCATTTCAGAGGAGTCGACCTCGTGATAAGAACCATCGTACAGCGTGACCTTGACGTCGACGACCGGGTAACCGGCGAGAACACCGGAGAGCATGGCGCCCTGAATACCGGCATCGATCGCGGGAACGTATTCCTTGGGGATCGCGCCGCCGACGAGGGCGTTGACAAACTCGTAACCCTTGCCGGACTCGTTGGGCTCGACATGGATCTTGACGTGACCGTACTGACCCTTACCACCGCTCTGACGGGCGTACTTGGTATCCTGATCGACAGCCTTGGTGATGGTCTCCTTGTAGGCGACCTGAGGAGCGCCGACATTCGCCTCGACCTTGTACTCACGGAGCAGGCGGTCGACAATGATCTCCAGATGGAGCTCACCCATACCGGCGATGATGGTCTGACCGGTCTCTTCATCGGTGTAGGTCTTGAAGGTCGGGTCTTCCTCAGCCAGCTTCATCAGCGCGATGCCCATCTTCTCCTGACCGGCCTTGGTCTTGGGCTCGATGGCGACGCGGATCACGGGCTCGGGGAATTCCATGGACTCCAGGATGATCGGAGCCTTTTCATCGCAGAGCGTATCACCGGTGGTGGTGTTCTTGAGGCCGATGACGGCGCAGATGTCGCCGGCGTAGCAGCACTCGATATCCTCGCGGTGGTTGGCGTGCATCTGCAGGATGCGGCCGATGCGCTCTCTCTGATGCTTGGTGGAGTTGAGAACGGCGGTACCGGTATTCAGAATACCGGAGTACACGCGAACGAAGGACAGACGGCCGACGAACGGGTCGGTCGCGATCTTGAACGCAAGACCGGAGAACGGAGCGTTATCGTCCGCGTGACGGACATCTTCCTCACCGGTATCGGGGTTCACACCGTCGATCGCGGGGATATCCACGGGGGACGGCATGTAGTCGACGATCGCGTCCAGCAGCTTCTGAACGCCCTTGTTCTTGTAAGAGGTACCGCAGGTGACAGGAACCATCTTATTGTCAATGGTGGCCTGACGGATGGTCTTGCGGATGAGATCCTGAGGAACGGGCTTCTCTTCGAGCGCCAGCTCCATGATCTCGTCGTTCAGGTCAGCGCAAGCGTCAATGAGCTTGGTGCGATACTCCTGAGCGAGCTCGAGCATGTCCTCGGGGATCTCCTCGACGCGCATGTCCTTGCCGAGCTCGTCGTAGTAGATATCAGCGTCCATCTCCACCAGGTCGATGATGCCCTTGAAGGTATCTTCAGAGCCGATCGGCAGCTGGATGGGGACAGCGTTGCACTTGAGACGGTCGTGGATCATGTGCAGAACGTTGTAGAAGTCCGCGCCCATGATATCCATCTTGTTGACGTAGATCATGCGGGGGACCTTGTAGTTATCGGCCTGACGCCACACAGTCTCAGACTGGGGCTCAACGCCGCCCTTGGCGCAGAGAACGGTCACAGAGCCGTCCAGAACGCGCAGGGAGCGCTCGACCTCAACGGTGAAGTCGACGTGGCCCGGGGTGTCGATGATGTTCAAGCGGGTCTGCGGGAACTGATTCTTGCTGCCCTTCCAGTAGCAGGTGGTGGCAGCGGAGGTGATGGTGATACCACGCTCCTGTTCCTGAGCCATCCAGTCCATCGTGGCGGTACCGTCGTGGGTCTCGCCGATCTTGTAGTTGACGCCGGTGTAGTACAGAATACGCTCGGTAGTCGTGGTCTTGCCAGCGTCGATATGGGCCATGATGCCGATATTTCTGGTGTTTTCCAGAGAGACTTTTCTTGCCATAATTCTCTCGTTCCTCCGTTACCAGCGGAAGTGGGCGAATGCCTTGTTGGATTCGGCCATCTTGTGGGTATCTTCGCGTTTCTTCACGGCGCTGCCGCTGTTGTTGGCAGCATCCATGATCTCGCCAGCCAGGCGCTCGGCCATGGTGCGCTCACCACGGGCACGGGCATAGGCCGTCAGCCAACGCAGACCGAGGGTCTGACGACGGGCGGGACGGACCTCCATCGGCACCTGATAGGTGGCACCGCCGACGCGGCGGGACTTGGTCTCCAGGCTGGGCATGATATTCTCCATGGCCTGGTTGAAAACATCGAGAGGCTCGTTGCCGGTCTTGTCCTTGATCATGTCGAACGCGCTGTAGACGACCTTCTGGGCGACGCCCTTCTTGCCGTCGAGCATCACGCTGTTGACGAGCTTGGTCACCAGGACGCTGTTGTACATAGGATCGGGCAGAACTTCTCTCTTGGGAACATTACCTCTTCTGGGCACTTTGCTTCCCTCCTTCTTATAATTTAGAAATCATAGGTACTCGCGAATGGGGCTCTCCCCCATCGTGTTCCGGCCTGCCAAAGAGGTGAATGACACAAAAATATATATCAAACCTTTTCGGCAAAGCTCATTTCAAGGTCGCAGCCTTACTTCTGCTTCGGGCGCTTGGCGCCGTACTTGGAACGGGACTGCATACGGCCCTGCACGCCCTGAGCGTCCAGAGTGCCGCGGATGATGTGGTAACGCACACCAGGGAGGTCCTTCACACGGCCGCCGCGGATCATGACCACAGAGTGCTCCTGCAGGGAATGACCGACGCCGGGGATGTAAGCGGTGACCTCATAGCCATTGGTGAGGCGGACACGGGCGATCTTACGAAGAGCGGAGTTCGGCTTCTTCGGGGTCGCAGTACGAACTGCGGTGCAAACGCCACGCTTCTGGGGAGAGGCGAGGTCGGTCTCCTTGTTCTTCAGCGTGTTAAGACCATACTGCAGAGCCGGGGAGTTGGACTTGTAAGTCGACTGCTGTCTGCCCTTGCGAACCAACTGGTTAAAAGTAGGCATTCTTGTTTCTCCTTTCCTGAAATGATGTGATATATATTTTTTACAGGATATCGGTAAAATATCCCGAAAAAACCTTAATTTCTCAGAACGGCGATCACCGCCGCACCAACGGCGATGCCCGCGCTGTGGCCAAGCTGTGCCATCGTGGCGCGATCGTCGATCTCGATGTTCTCTTCGCGTGCGAGCGCTTCGATCGGCGCAAGCACGGCTGGGTCTGCATCGCAGGCGATATACAGCTTTTCCGCGCGGTGTTCCCGCAGTGCACGCATCGTCTGCTTGATGCCCGCTACCTTGCGGCAAGTGGACAGATCCGGCGTCACGGCAGGTCCCTCCTGACGGTATGACAAATTCCGTGGGACATACCCACGCAAGTTGAAATTATACCATGAGGCACACAAGCCGTCAAGCGTTTTTTATGGCTGTCTACACAAAATAATCGCTGAAACGACGGGCTTTTCCCGAATTTTTTTGTGCGTTCCGCGCCGGCGCGTCAAACTTTTGAAAAGAGGCTGTCAAACTCTCCCTTTTTCCGCCAAAATGGCAAAAAAGAGACGCGGAATTTTCCGCGTCTCTTTTTACCTATTCAATACGTGAGGTCCTAACTCACACTTCGACGGCATTCGTGATGATGCGCGGCTCGTGCGGCTCTTCCTCGGGCTTCTCAGGCTCGGGAACGATCTCCTCAGCAAACTCGCGGTAGGCGTTCAGGCCTGCACCGGCGGGGATGAGCTTACCGATGATGACGTTCTCCTTCAGACCAACAAGGTGGTCGACCTTACCCTTGATGGCGGCTTCAGTCAGGACCTTTGTGGTCTCCTGGAAGGACGCGGCGGACATCCAACTGTCGGTCGCAAGAGAGGCCTTCGTGATACCCATGAGCAGCTGCGTGGCAATGGCTTCCTGCAGCGGCTCGCCGGTCTCGGCGTTGACCTCGCCCGCAGCATTGCGCGCGCGGATCTCCTCGTTGGCATCCTCATACTCAAGCAGATCGACCATGGAGCCGGAGAGCAGGTTCGTGTCACCGGACTCCTCGACGCGCACCTTGCGCATCATCTGGCGGACGATGACCTCGATATGCTTATCGTTGATGTCAACGCCCTGCTGACGGTAAACCTTCAAAACTTCCTGAATGAGGTAGTCATGAACGGCGGACGTGCCGCGGATACGCAGGATATCGTGCGGGGACAGCGCGCCGTCCTGCAGCTGCGTGCCCTTGGCGATGACGTCGCCGTCGTTCACGCGAAGGCCGGTGTGCGGCACCGAGTAGATGCGGTTGTCGCCGTCGTCCGCGGTGACGATGATGTTGAGCAGGCTGCCCTTGGTCGCCTCTTCGAAGCGGACCTTACCGCCGATCTCGGCGAGGGTCGCCATCTTCTTGGGACGGCGCGCCTCAAACAGTTCCTCGACTCGCGGAAGACCCTGGGTGATATCGCCGCCCGCAACGCCGCCGGTGTGGAAGGTTCGCATCGTCAGCTGCGTACCGGGCTCGCCGATGGACTGGGCCGCGATGATACCGACCGCCTCGCCGGGGCCGACGGGCTTGCTCGTGGCAAGGTTCATGCCGTAGCACTTCGCGCAAACGCCGCTGTGGGCCTTGCACGTAAGCACCGTGCGGATCTCGACGGAGTGGATATCGAACTTCTCCATGAGGTCGGCATCCTCGGGGGTCATCATGTGATCCTTGGAAATGAGGACCTCGTCCGTGCCGGGCTTCATCACGTCGTGGACCGGATAGCGGCCGTTGACGCGCTCGGAGAACTTTTCGATGACCTGGCCGTTCTCGCTGATCTCGCTGATCGTGATGCCGCGGGTCGCGCCGCAGTCGTCGGAGCGGATGATGACATCCTGGCAGACGTCGACCATTCGGCGGGTCAGGTAACCGGAGTCTGCCGTACGAAGAGCCGTATCGGCAAGGCCCTTACGGGCGCCTCGGGAGGAGGTGAAGTATTCAAGGACGGACAGACCTTCGCGGAAGTTTGCCTTGACCGGGATCTCGATCGTCTTACCGGCGGTGTTGGCCATCAGGCCGCGCATACCGGTCAGCTGACGGATCTGCTTCATCGAACCACGGGCACCGGAGTCCGCCATCATGAAGATGGGGTTGTAGCGGTCCATGTTCTTCTGCAGGGCGTCGGTGACGTCCGCGGTGGTCTTTTCCCACTCCTTGACGACGGCGCGGTAGCGCTCATCCTCGGTCATGAAGCCCATCTTGAACTGGTCTTCGATGTCGACGACGCGCTGCTCGGTCTCGGCAATGAGGGTGTACTTTGCCGGCGGAATGGTCATATCCGCAACGGAGATACTGATGGCCGCACGGGTGGAGAACTTGTAGCCCGTGGCCTTGATGTTATCGAGCACTTCGGCCGCGATGGTGAAGTTGTGCAGCTTGATCGTGCGGTCGACGATCTTGCCGAGCAGCTTCTTGCCGCAGACCTCGGTGATCTCGTAGTCGAAGTAGTTTTCGGTCGGCTCGCCGTTTTCATCCACGCGCCTCACAAAGCCAAGGTCCTGCGGGATGTTGCGGTTGAAGATGATGCGGCCGATGGTAACGCGCACGACCTTGCTGCCCATGGTGCCGTCCGGCATCTGCTTGACCGTGCGGACAAGGATGGGCTGGTGGATACCGATGAGGTGGTCGTTGTAGGCGAGCATGGCCTCGTCCTCGTCGCGGTAAACGTGCAGATTCACGCTGGCCTTCTCTTCGTCGGTCAGCTCGTCGTAGCGCTTGCCGGCAAGGGCAAAGTCAATGTCCTGCGGCCAGAACTCGTCGTTATCCATCTGGGAAACGCCGTTTTCAAAGCGTTCGAACGTGAGGTAGTAGGAACCCAGAACCATATCCTGCGTCGGCACCGTGACAGGGCCGCCGTCCTGAGGACGCAACAGGTTGTTGGCAGAGAGCATCAGGATACGGGCCTCGGCCTGCGCCTCGGCAGACAGGGGCACGTGAATAGCCATCTGGTCGCCGTCGAAGTCCGCGTTGAATGCCGTGCAGTTCAGCGGGTGGAGCTTGAGGGCGCGGCCCTCGACCAGCACCGGCTCGAACGCCTGAATACCGAGACGGTGGAGCGTCGGCGCGCGGTTGAGCATGACGGGGTGATCCTTGATGACGACATCGAGCGCGTCCCAGACCTCGGTGCGGCCCTTATCGACCATCTTCTTGGCGGACTTGATGTTGTTGGCGGCGCCGTCCTCGACGAGCTTCTTCATAATGAAGGGGCGGAACAGCTCGAGTGCCATTTCCTTCGGCACACCGCACTGGTAGATCTTCAGCTCAGGGCCGACGCAGATAACGCTACGGCCGGAGTAGTCGACACGCTTGCCGAGCAGGTTCTGACGGAAGCGGCCCTGCTTACCCTTGAGCATGTCGGAAAGGGACTTGAGTGCGCGGTTATTCGCACCGGTGACGGCGCGGCCGCGGCGGCCGTTGTCGATCAGCGCGTCGACCGCTTCCTGCAGCATGCGCTTCTCGTTGCGCACGATGATGTCGGGCGCGTTGAGCTGAATGAGGCGCTTTAAGCGGTTGTTGCGGTTGATGACGCGGCGGTAGAGGTCGTTCAGGTCGGAGGTCGCGAAGCGGCCGCCGTCGAGCTGGACCATCGGACGAATTTCGGGCGGAATGACGGGCAGCACGTCGATGATCATCCACTCGGGCTTGTTGCCGGAGATGCGGAACGCATCCACGACCTCAAGGCGCTTGACGATGCGGGCCTTCTTCTGGCCGCTCGCGCTCTTGAGTTCGGCGTGGAGCTGCTCGGACAAGGATTCGAGGTCGATCTGCTGGAGGAGCTTCTTGACGGCCTCGGCGCCCATACCGGCGTCGAAATCGTCCTCATACTTCTCGCGCATATCGCGGTATTCCTTCTCCGAGAGGATCTGGTTGCGCATCAGCGGGGTCTCGCCGGGATCGGTGACGATATAAGCGGCGAAATACAGCACCTTTTCCAGGATGCGGGGGCTGATGTCGAGCAGCAGGCCCATGCGGGACGGAATGCCCTTGAAATACCAGATGTGGGAAACGGGCGTGGCGAGCTCGATGTGGCCCATGCGCTCGCGGCGGACCTTGGCGCGCGTGACTTCCACGCCGCAGCGGTCGCAGATCTTGCCCTTGTAGCGGATCTTCTTATACTTGCCGCAGTGGCACTCCCAGTCCTTCGTGGGGCCAAAGATGCGCTCGCAGAACAGGCCGTCGCGCTCGGGCTTGAGGGTGCGGTAGTTGATGGTCTCGGGCTTTTTGACCTCGCCGTAAGACCATTCACGGATCATCTCCGGAGAAGCGATGCCGATTTTGATCGCGTCAAACGTTGCGTAACTCATTTTCTATATGCTCCTCCTTTTCTCAGTCTTCCTGATCGTCGCCGGCAAAGTCGGCGTTGACTTCATCATCAGCGACATATTCAAAGCCTGCGTCCTCGAGCTCGGCTTCATCGGCGAAGGGGTTGCTGCGGTGGCGCTCATCCTCGGCGTCCATGCGGGCGAGGTTGAACGTATCCATCGCGTCTTCGTCTTCCTTGAGCTCGATCTGGTTGCCGTCGCGGTCGAGGACCTGAACATCGAGGCACAGGGCCTGGAGTTCCTTGACAAGGACCTTGAACGACTCGGGCACGCCGGGCTGCGGGATGTTGTGGCCCTTGACGATGGACTCGTAGGTGCGCACACGGCCGGTCACGTCGTCGGACTTGACCGTCAGGATCTCCTGCAGGGTGTAAGCTGCGCCATAAGCCTCGAGGGCCCAAACTTCCATTTCGCCGAAGCGCTGGCCGCCGAACTGCGCCTTGCCGCCGAGCGGCTGCTGCGTGACAAGGGAGTACGGGCCGGTGGAACGGGCGTGGATCTTATCGTCGACCAGGTGGTGCAGCTTGAGGAAGTACACGTAACCGACGGTGACCTTGTTGTCGAAGCGCTCGCCGGTGCGGCCGTCGTACAGCCAGCTCTTGCCCTCGGGATCGAGACCGGCCTTGATGAGCTCCTCGCGGATGTCCTCGTAGCTCGCGCCGTCGAAGATTGGGGTCGCGACCTTGTAGCCGAGGGTCTTGGCGGCGTAGCCCAGATGGACCTCGAGCACCTGACCGATATTCATACGGGACGGAACGCCCAGCGGGTTCAGCACGATATCGAGCGGCGTACCGTCGGGCATGAAGGGCATATCCTCCTGCGGCAGGATGCGGGAGACAACGCCCTTGTTGCCGTGACGGCCTGCCATTTTGTCGCCCGGCTGGATCTTGCGGCGCTGCGCGATGTAAACGCGCACGACCATGTTCACGCCGGGGCCGAGCTCGTCGCCCGCCTCGCGGGAGAAGACCTTGGCGTCGACGACGATACCGCTCTCGCCGTGGGGCACCTTAAGGGAGGTGTCGCGCACTTCGCGCGCCTTTTCACCGAAGATGGCGCGCAGCAGGCGCTCTTCCGCAGTCAGGTCGGTCTCGCCCTTGGGCGTGACCTTACCGACGAGGATGTCGCCGGCGTGGACCTCCGCGCCGATGCGGATAATGCCGCGCTCGTCAAGGTCCTTGAGTGCGTCTTCGCCGACGTTGGGGATATCGCGGGTGATCTCTTCGGGGCCAAGCTTGGTATCGCGTGCGTCAAGCTCGTACTCTTCGAGGTGGATGGAGGTGTAATAGTCCTCGCGGACAAGGCGCTCGTTCAGAAGAACGGCGTCTTCGTAGTTGTAGCCTTCCCAGGTCATGAAGCCGACGAGGATGTTGCGGCCCAGAGCGATCTCGCCCTGATCGGTCGCGGGGCCGTCGGCAAGGACGGTGGGATCTTCCCACACGCCGTTCTCGTTCAGGCGGCGGCCATGCACGCGCTCGCCGACGTCGACGATCGGATGCTGGTTGATGCACGTGCCGTGGTTGGAGCGCAGGAACTTCGTGAGCTTGTATTCCTTCGTCTCACCGTTGTCGTAGGCGACAGTGATGGCGCGCGCGTCCATCTTTGTGACGATGCCGTCGCCCTCGGCGAGGATGACGACCTCGGAGTCCATGCAGATCTTATGCTCCATACCGGTGCCGACGATCGGCGCCTCGGGGCGGAGCAGAGGAACGGCCTGGCGCTGCATGTTCGCGCCCATCAGGGCGCGGTTCGCGTCGTCGTTCGGCAGGAACGGGATCATCGCCGTCGCGATGGAGACCATCATACGCGGGGAGATATCGATATAGTCGACGCGGTCACGGTCGACCTCGACGATCTCGTCGCGGTGGCGGCAGGTGATGCGCTGGTTGACGAGACAGCCGTTTTCATCGACAGGCTCGGCAGCCTGACCGACGATGTACTGGTCCTCGACGTCTGCGGTCATGTATTCGATCTCGTCGGTCACGCGGCAGGTCTCGTGGTCGACCTTGCGGAACGGCGCTTCGATAAAGCCGTACTCATTGATGCGGGCGTAGGTCGCGAGGTAGGAGATCAGGCCGATGTTCGGACCTTCCGGCGTCTCGATCGGGCACATACGGCCATAGTGGCTGTAGTGCACGTCTCGCACTTCCATGTTCGCGCGCTCGCGGGAAAGGCCGCCAGGGCCCAGAGCGGACAGACGGCGCTTGTGCGTCAGCTCGGCGAGCGGGTTCGTCTGGTCCATGAACTGGGACAGAGGGCTCGATCCGAAGAACTCCTTGATCGCCGCGGTGACGGGGCGGATGTTGATGAGGCTCTGCGGGGTGACGATGTCGAGATCCTGGATCGTCATACGCTCGCGAATGACGCGCTCCATACGGGAAAAGCCGATGCGGAACTGATTCTGCAGCAGCTCGCCCACGCAGCGCAGACGGCGGTTGCCGAGGTGGTCGATATCGTCCTTATAGACGATGCCGTGCGCCAGCGCGTTCATGTAGTTGATGGAGGCGAGGATATCGTCGATCAGAATGTGCTTGGGGACGAGGCGGTCGGCGTTGTCGCGGATAGCTTCTTTGAGCTCCTCGCCGCTGTACTGCTCGAGCAGCTCCTTGAGCACGCTCTCGCGCACGCGCTCTTTGATGCCGCACTCGGCCACGGGGTCAAAGTCGACAAAACGGTCAAGATCGACCATGTGGTTGGAGAACACGCGCATCGTACGGCCATCGACCTCGATGGTCACATCGTTGACGCCGATGGCATCCATCTCGCGCGCTTCCTCGTCGGTGACGATGTGGCCTGCGTCGAAGAGGATCTCGCCCGTGCGCGGGTCGGCAACGGGGAAGGAAAGCTTCTGCCCGCGGATGCGCGCCCACAGGGAGAGCTTCTTGTTGTACTTGTAGCGGCCGACCATGGACAGGTCATAGCGGCGCGGGTCGAAGAAGAGGTTGTTGATGAGGGTCTCGCAGGCCTCGACCGTGGGCGGCTCGCCCGGGCGCAGCTTGCGGTAGATCTCGAGCATCGCCTCTTCATAGGTCTTGCAGGCGTCTTTTTCGAGCGTGACGGCCACGCGGTCGTCATCGCCGAACAGCTCGAGGATCTCGGCGTCGGTCTTGAAGCCGATGGCGCGCACCAGCTCGGTGATGGGGATCTTGCGATTTTTGTCGATGCGCACCCAGAACATCTCATTGGCGTCGGTCTCGTATTCGAGCCATGCGCCGCGGTACGGGATGACGGTGGACGTCAGCAGCGGGAGGTCGGTCTTGAGGTCGATCTCCTTGCCGTAGTAAATGCCGGGGGAACGGACGAGCTGGGAAACCACCACGCGCTCGGCGCCGTTGATGACGAACGTGCCGGACTCGGTCATGAGCGGGAAGTCGCCCATGAAGATCTCCTGCTCCTTGATCTCGCCGGTCTCCTTGTTGTAGAGACGCACACTCACCTTCAGGGGGGCGGCATACGTCGCGTCGCGCGCCTTGCACTCGAGCACGTCGTACTTGGGCGCTTCGTCCATCTTGTAGTCGATGAAGCTCAGCTCCAGGTTGCCCGCGTAGTTCGAGATCGAGGCGACGTCGGAAAAGACTTCGCGCAGACCCGTATCGAGGAACCACTGGTAGGACTTCTTCTGAAGCGCCAGCAGGTTCGGCATCTCCACGATCTCCTCGTGTCGGGCGAAATTCTTGCGAAGGGTTTTGCCATACATCTTGTCTTTGGCCATTTTGCTCTTCACGCCTTTCTTTTCTTCAAGCCCTGTCCGCTTGAAGGAATGTATTGCGGCGGCTCTATCCAGTTCGACACACCCGGCTTTGTTGTAAAACAAAGCGAACTGCATCTTGCTTTTTTTGCCGCGGTATGCTATTCTCTCGGTAATGGGTGGGGAATTTTCCTCGCCCTTTCCCGTTTATAAGCGCTTTATTTTACCAAATGGGTACAGAAAAGTCAAGGCATTTTTTGTGAACATCTGCGGTTTCCGCAGATGTTTTTTTGTGCGCTTCGACGGATTTTGCCGCGGATTGCAATATATTTGTCGCTGTGGTATGATGCTTGCGTGATTTTGCGCCGCTCTGCGCGCAGACGGATGAAAGGAGTTTTCCCATGAAGCCCATCGCCATTGACGATTTCTGCGCCGTCCGCTCACTTGCGAACGTGACATTCTCCCCCGAGGGGACAAGCGCCTGCTTCACCGTGAGTCAGGCGAAAAAAGAAAAAAATTGCTACGAATCCCGCCTCTATCTTTTAAAAGGCGGCCGCGTCCGCGCGCTGACCGGCGGCGGCAAGGAATCCTCGTTCTGCTACTTGGATGAAAACACGGTTCTTTTCGCGGGCGACCGTGAGGGGGAAAAGGAACCGTCGCTCACGAGCCGCTTCTACAAGATCGCGCTCGACGGCGGCGAGGCCGATCTTGCCTACACGTTTCCCATCCCCGTCTCGCAGGTCTTCCCGCTCAAAAACGGTGACCTGCTTGTCGTCGGCTCGACCTTTCCCGGCTTTGAGGACCTCTATAAAGGCGACAGGAAGCTCGTGAAAGCCTACTTTGACGACAAAAAGAAAAACGAGGATTACGAGGTCATCTCTCAGCTACCCTGGTGGTGGAACGGCGGCACATACACGCGCGGCGCGTATGAAAGTCTCTTCTACTACGATGCGAAGAAAAAGTCCCTCACCCGCCTGACGGATGCGGGCTTCAACGTCTCCGATGTCCAGCTCGCGGAGGATCAGAAGACCGTCTATTTCAGTCTTCTCGACGTCTCCGTCCCCCGCCCCGCGCACTTCGGCGGTCAGGACCTTTACCGCATCGACCTTGCCTCGCGCCGTCAGAAGCTCGTCGTCAAGAGTCGCCCCGACTTCGTCATCGCGACATACGCGCTCGGCAAGTCCTTCCTGCTCGTCATGGCTGCGGACGGCAAGTTCGGCATGAACACGGACTGCGACTTTTACAAGCTCGACTACGAGACGCTTGCCGTCACGCCCTACGCCGTCTACGGCGAGGCCATCGGTTCTTCCGTCGGCTGCGACGTCCGCCACGGCGGCGGTCAGGCGTTCAAGATGGACGGCGACGTGCTGTACTTCATCTCGACGCGCTTCGACGGCGCGGGGCTCTACAAGCTCGAAGACGGCACCGTCTCCCCCGTCCTCGTGCGCGACGGCAGCGTCGACTGCTTTGACCGCAAAAACGGCAAAATGCTCCTCTGCGCGCTCTGGGATATGAAGCCGCAGGAGCTTTATAATGAAGAAGGCCGCCGCGTCACGCACTTCAACGACGCAATGCTGCGCGGCAAATACGTTGCCCAGCCTGACCCCCTCAACCTCACCGCGGGCGACCACGAGGTGCACGGCTTTATCCTAAAGCCGATGGACTTCGAAGCGGGCAAAAAGTACCCCGTCATCTTCGATATTCACGGCGGTCCCAAGACCGTCTACGGTCCCGTGTTCTATCACGAGATGCAGTACTGGGCGAGCCGTGGCTATTTCGTCATCTTCTGCAATCCCACCGGCTCCGACGGCCGAGGCGCGTTCATGGATATCCGCGGCAAGTACGGCACGGTCGACTTCGATGATCTGATGGCGTTCTGCGACGCGGCGCTCGCAAAGTATCCCGAGATGGACGCAGATAACCTCTTCGAAACCGGCGGCTCCTACGGCGGCTTTATGACCAACTGGATCATCGGCCACACCGACCGCTTCCGCGCCTGCGCCAGCCAGCGCTCGATCTCGAACTGGACGAGCTTCTACGGCGTGTCCGACATCGGCCCCGACTTCTCCGAAGACCAGTGCGGCTCGACCATCTGGCCGGATGTCGAAAAATTCTGGTGGCACAGCCCCATGAAGTACGCCGACAAGGTCAAAACGCCGACGCTCTTTCTCCACTCGCTCGAGGACTACCGCTGCCCCGTCGATCAGGGCTATCAGATGTACTCTGCGCTGATCGCGCACGGCGTCGAGAGCCGCCTCGTGCTCTTCCGCGGCGAGAACCACGAGCTCTCCCGCAGCGGCAAGCCCAAGCACCGCATCCGCCGCTTAAACGAGATCACCGGCTGGTTCGAGCAGCACAAGGGCTAAAATGGAAATTCGCAAAACCACCTTGCAGGACGTCGACACGGTGCTGGACGTCTTCGCCGCCGCAAAGCGCTACATGCGCGCAAACGGCAATGCCTCGCAATGGGGCGACGAGTACCCAGACCGCAGCATCGTCACCTATGATATCGCATGCGGCAGCAGCTATGTGATGCTTGAAAATGGCGAGATCGTCGGCACATTCGCCCTCTTTCTCGGCGAGGACGAGAGCTACCGCGTCATCGAAGACGGCGCGTGGCATCTCGATCAACCCTACGGCACGATCCACCGTCTCGCCTCCAACGGGAAAGCGCGTGGCGTGTCGAGAGCCTGCTTTGACTTCTGCACCGCGCAGATCGGCTATCTGCGCGCCGACACGCACGCGGATAACCGCCCGATGCAGCGGCTTTTAGAAGCGTATGGCTTCCGGCGCTGCGGCGTCATCCACGGTGCCGTCGACGGCGGAGAGCGCATCGCGTACGACTGCATCGCGCACATCTGAGCCCGTTTCCGCCTAAAATCATCATGTAAGAGAGGTCTGTCATGGAACGCAGAATTGTCGACGGCGAGATCGTGAAGCTCGCGAGGGAACAGCACATCCCCAAACTGCACGCGGAGATCTACTCGTTCAATGCGCAATCGCAGCGGATGTTCGAGCGCGCCGGATTCCACAAGGCCGGCGACGAACTGTACGAAATGGAATTATAACTTTCAAATAGAAAAAGCGCCCGCTCGGTGAGCGGGCGCTTTTTTCATTCTTCAGAACTCGGGGCCGTCATAGTGGTAGTAGTCGCTGTCGTCGATAAAGCGGTCGTCGCGCGAGAGCTTTTTGATCCTGCGGTACGCCGCGGCGAAGAGCAGCACAACGAACACAACGAAGATCCATGCATAGCCGTCGTACTCATACGTTGCGATGAAATCGTACGTGCCGTGCAGCAGCACCGGCACGAGCACGGCAAGGCGGCGGCTGCGGCGGCTGCGGTACTCGTCGCCAAAGTTGTCGTAGCGCTTGGCAAGGCCGTAGAAAGCGCCCATGAACACGCCGAAGCACGCGTGTCCAGGCACAGCCGTGACGGCGCGGACAGCCGCCGTGCCGAGACCGTACATCAGCACATAGCTGATATTCTCCCACAGGGCAAAGCCGAGCGCGACGAACACGGCGTAGACCACGCCGTCGAACTGGCAGTTGAATTCGCTTGAATACCACGTGCGCTTCTTGAGCAGCAGGTACTTAAAGCCCTCTTCCGACAGCGCGACCACAACGAAGTAGAGCAGCACGTTGTAGGCGGTCGAACTCTGCGGCAGGAGAATGCCCAAGATCGCCTCGCCGATCTGCTCGGTCACGATGGCAGCAAATGTCGATAGAATGCCGAAAATCACGAGCGAGAGCAGCAGCCCCGGCGACTCTTTGTCGAGCCGGTCCTCCTTGTAGACAAAGCGCAGCAGGACAATGGCCGGAATGACTGCCGCAGCGATCAATATCGGGTTTACATAAAAGAGAAACATGACAGCTTTCCTCTCTTTTTTCTGATGATATCACAGCATATCAGCCGCGAGAATATTTGTCAACGCGGTGTTTTTTCTTTTTCCCACTTGACCGGAAGGAAAAGCGCGCGTATGATAAATGCATTCACTTTATTCATATAAAGGAGGGGAGAATCATGGAACGTCGAACGCCGTGGCTCGGCTATCTCTGCGTGATCCTGAGCGCCGTCATCTTCGGCTGTATGCCGCTGGGCGCGAATTTTCTCTACGCGCAGGGCGTGACGCCGATGTCGCTGGTGTTTCTGCGCAATCTTCTCTCGCTCCCGGTCCTCGCGCTGCTGTGCCAAAAGCAGGGCGGGCTGCGCATCAGCCGCGGCGCGCTGCTCGAGACCAGCCTGACCGGCTTTTTCGGCTGCTGTATCACGCCGATCCTGCTGTTCAGCTCGTATTGCTATCTTGCCTCCGGCATGGCGACGGTATTCCACTTCGCCTATCCCGTCATCGTGGTGCTCGGCGGCCTGGTGCTGCGCGAACGGGTGCAGAAAAAAGCGCTTTTCTGCGCGATCCTGTGCTCCCTCGGCATTCTGCTTCTCATCGACCCAAGCGGTGCAGTCGATCCGCTCGGTGTCGCGCTGGCGCTGACGTCCGGCGTGACCTACGCCGTCTACATTCTGCTTTTAGCGCATTTCCGCCACCGCGAGGTCATGGGCTTTCGTATGACCTTCTACATGGCGCTCATCAGTGCGGTCTGCATGTTCTTTCTCTGTCTCTTCTCGCACCAGCTCTGCCCGCCGCAGACCCTCGCCGGATGGCTCGCGGCGCTCGCCTTTTCGCTGATGATCTGCATCGGCGCGGTCATGCTCTTCCAGAAGGGCACGTTCCTCATCGGCGCACAGCGCGCAGCGATTTTGAGTACGTTTGAGCCGATCACGAGCATTTTTGTCGGCATTCTCTTCTTAAATGAAACGCTCACGCCGCGCATCCTGCTCGGCTCGGCCATCATGCTGGTCGCGGGCGTGTTCATCACCCTGGGCGGCAAAAAGGACGAAGACAAAGAAGAGGCGGCCAAGGACTGATTCCCTTATTCCGCCTCGCTGCCGCCGCTTTTTCCGCACGCGCGCAGAACGACGATCATCGCAAGGCTGTCGCCCAGCTGCGTAAAGATGGCGGCGAGCAGCGCGACCTCTTCATCGCTCTTTCCCTGCGCCATGGCCGCCGCGGCGGCGCTGACGGCGGCGGGCAGCGCGTCATGACAGGACATCGTATCACCTCAGGTCAGTTTATGCACCGGGCGCAAAAATAACCGGCGCATTTCTGCTTCGTTTCATCACCACAAGGAGGTTTCCCGTTCCCATGCACAGCAAATCCCCCGCAGTTGCGGCACTGAAGGCCGCGTTTCCGCACACCATCCCGATCTTCGCAGGCTTTTTATTTCTCGGCATGACCTATGGCGTCTATATGCGCACGTCGGGCTTTAGCTTCTGGTATCCGATGATCATGAGCGTCGTCATCTTCGGCGGCAGCCTTGAATTTGTCGCGACGAGCATGCTGCTCGCGCCGTTTGCGCCGGTACAGGTCTTCCTGACGGCGGTAATGATCCAGGCGCGCCACCTGTTTTACGGTATTTCGATGCTCGACAAGTACAAGGGCACGGGCTGGAAAAAGCCCTACCTCATCTACGCGATGTGCGACGAGACGTTCAGCGTCAACTATACGGCGGAGATCCCCGAGGGCGTGGACCGCGGCTGGTTCTACTTCTTCGTCTCGCTGCTCGATGAATTTTACTGGTTCCTGGGCGCGACGCTCGGCGGCATCCTCGGCGGGCTTCTACGCTTCAATACCGAGGGGCTCGACTTTGTGATGACGGCGATGTTTGTGGTCATCTTCATGGACCAGTGGCTCAAGGAAAAGCACCATTTCAGCGCGTGGATCGGTCTTATCGCAAGTGTTGCGTGTCTGCTCATTTTTGGTGCGGACAACTTCCTCATTCCCACGATGATCTGCATCCTCGTCGCGCTGACCGCGCTGAGAAAGCCCGTCGAAGCCAAGACGCAGGAGGCGGTAAAATGACGATCTTACAACAGGCCATCACCATCATCCTCTGCGCGCTCGGCACGATGCTCACGCGCTTCCTGCCGTTTCTGGTCTTCAACCCGAAAAAGCCGACGCCCAAGTACATCCAATACCTCGGCTCAGCACTGCCGGGCGCGATCTTCGGCATGCTCGTCGTCTACTGCCTGCGCAATGTTGACGTGCTGCACTTTGCCTACGGCCTGCCCGAGCTCATCGCCATCGCCGTGACGATCAGCCTGCACCTGTGGAAGAGACAAATGCTGCTCTCCATCGCGGGCGGCACGGTGTGCTATATGCTGCTGGTGCAGTTCGTGTTCTGATTTTGATTTCAACAGAAAGGAAGATGTTCCCATGCGCGTGCTTGACCTGACCCACACCATCGCTGAAAATATGCCGGTCTATCCCGGCACGGAGACACCCATTTTCGCCGGCGCGAACACCTATGAAAAGGACGGCTTCAAGGAGACGAAGCTGACCATGTACACCCACACGGGCACACACATGGACCCGCCCGCGCATCTGTTCGCCGGCCGCACGACGCTCGACGCGTTCCCCGCCTCGCAGTTCATCGGCAAGGCGCTCGTTATCGAGTGCAGCGACTTGAACGAAGGCAAGGCCATCACGCTCGAGCGCATCCTGCAATACGGCAAAGACGCGGAAAATGCCGATTTTCTGCTCTTCCACCTCGGCTGGGACAAGCGCTGGGGGACGGATGCCTACTTTGGCGACTATCCCTGCCTTGATGATGCGGCGATGGATTACATCATCGCGGGCGACTACAAGGGCATCGGCTTCGACGTCATCGGCCTTGACCCCATCGCAGACGAAAACCTGACACGCCACAAAAAGCTCTTCCAAAATAAGGACATCGTCAACATCGAAAACCTCAAGGACCTCGACAAATGCGGCAAGGGGTTGTTTTCGTTCAGCTGCTTCCCGCTCAAGCTCGAAAACTGCGATGGTTCGCCCATCCGCGCCGTGGCATGGTTCGAGGACTGATCCGTTACGCTTTGATGCAGCAAATTGAACGTTCAGGAGGAATACCATGGTAGAAAAACAGGCCTTGACCGCACTTTTTGAAAAATATATCCGGAAACTGAGGATTACACCCACGTGGGATATCCGCCTTGAATTTGTGGAAGACCCCGCGTGGCCGAAAACCGGCGACATCAAGATCGACTGCGCCGACAGAAAAGCAATCATTCTTCTGAATATTGCAAATCCCAAGCGGGAGGAAAACTTTGAAGAGATCATCGTTCATGAGCTGATGCACATCAAAATGTATCCGCTCGATCAGGTGACCGAATCGCTGATCGTGAATTGCTTTGAAGAAGGCTCGGCAGCAAACAAGTTTGCCTATGAACAGTTTTTTACGACGCTTGAGCAGACCGTGGAAGAGCTTGCCAAATGCTTCTTGCTGGAATTTGGCGAAAACAAAGAGCTCTCCTACGGAAGATGCCGTCAGGAAATGTCCTTCAACGATCTATATGACGGTCTGAAGAACATCGACTGACAACAAATTTCTCCGTCTCATTATGAACAACACTTGCCCCCTCCGTATTCAAAATACGGAGGGGGCAAGTTTATGGTTCTTTTTATCGCTCAATGAGTTTCTGGCCGCTGCCGTAAAGATAGTCGTAGTTTTCGCGCATGATGTTCTTGATAAGCGGAATGCACAGCACCGCGTCGGCTGACATCCACGCAAACGGGTCAGCCACGCACAGGCCGTAGACCGCCGCCTGCGGTGCCTCCGCGCTGACCACGCCGCCCGCGAGCGCCGCAGGCAGCAACAGACAGACGGCAACGCGCGCGACAAGCTCGGCCGCTCCCGCGCCCAGCACGAACTGCGGCTTGCCGATGCCCTGCACACAGTTTCGCGCGACAAAGATAAGCCCCAAGAACGCGTAGAGCGACAGGTCGATATAGAGGTAGGAATTGCCAAAGCGGAGCGTCTCCGCCGTCACCTTATCCGCGCTGAGGAAGATGTGAAGATAGGTGCCGTTGATCGTCAGCAGGAGGCCAATCAGAATGGAACACGCCGCCATGATGAGCATGATGATAATCGACTGGATCGTGCCCTTTTTGATGCGCTTCGTGTCGCCCGCGCCGAGGTTCTGCGCCGTGAAGCTCGTCATCGCGGAGCCGAGGCCATTGAGCGGCGTCATCAGCAGGCTATTGACCTTGTTTGCCGCGCCAAAGCCATTCTGCGCGGAATTAGAGACCATCACGCCGTTCAGCATGTCAAACTGGACGACGATACTCTGCACCACAATGATGCCGATCGCCAGCACGGAAAATTGAAGACCGAGCGGGATGCCCTGGATCAGATGGCGCGTCACATCATGGCGCGTGATCTGCCAGTCCTCCTGATGCAGGCGCAGCTCGGGATATTTGGAGAAAGCATAGGCAAAGCAGCCCAGCGTGCTGATGAGCTGCGCGCTCACCGTGGCGATGGCCGCCCCGGCGACACCCCAGCGGAACACAATGATAAACAGCAGGTCGAGTCCCACGTTCAGTACCGTGGAGAACAGCAGGAACGCCAGCGGCGTCACGCTGTCACCCATGCTGCGCAGGAACGAGCAGATGAAGTTATAGAACAGCTGCGCACCGATGCCTGCAAAAATGATCGCGCAATAGGTATAGGCCGCGCGGTAGACCTCGCCGTTGTCCGGCGTCACATTGATCCACGCAAGCATCGGATCGAGCAGAAGCAGCGCAAGCACCGTCAGGATGACCGTCAGCGCGGCGGAAAGAACGATCTGCGTTGTCAGCGAGCGACGCACGCCTGCAGGATTGTGCGCACCGACATTACAAGATGTGACCACGCAGAAGCCCGCGCTGACGCCGAAAGCAAATTGCAGGAAGATAAAGATAAGCGACGTCGTATCGTTGACGCCCGCGACCTCCTGCGCCGTCAGTGTCTGGCCAACGATCGCCGCATCGCTGATCGTATAGACCTGCTGCAACAAATAGGAAACAATGATTGGGAAAGAAAACGCCAAAATCGTCTTCCAGCATTCGCCCTGCGTGAGCTCCACCGGCTGGAACAGGGCAGATAAACTTTTTTTCTTCATAACTAAAATCTCCATCATTTTTTGACTGGCAGATTATAGTCTCCCTTTTCCCCCTTGTCAAGGCAAAAGTTGAACAAATCAGATAAGGTCTTGGTGAAGAAACGCACGGAAAACGGCACAGTTAGAAATATCATCTTCCGCAGTTTTCAGTCTATCTACGCACTTCACCTTTGGCAGTATTTTGAGAGTGTTCCGCAAAAGAGTTCCGCATTTACATCATAAGTAAAAACGAACCGCGGAATGGCGATGGACTCTCTCTCCCGCAGTACGAATATAAAAGAGAAGCCACTCTCTTGAGTGGCTTCTCTCCATGTTGGCGCTACCTATCTTTCCGGGCCGTCTCCAGCCAAGTATTGTCG